>Ga0164305_10001127_pt1 | contig 10800 bp, 7 predicted proteins | sample Whisoiple_237_MG_FD_110215 | JGI IMG/M metagenome (GOLD analysis project Ga0164305, IMG submission 110215) | Soil microbial communities amended with pyrogenic organic matter from upstate New York, USA - Whitman soil sample_237_MG | ecosystem: Environmental > Terrestrial > Soil > Agricultural... | reverse complement strand
TGACAGCGCCATGGCGGCCGCAGCAATGATCGGCGACAGCAGGATGCCGAAATGCGGATAGAGGATGCCGGCGGCGATCGGGATGCCGGCGGCGTTGTAGACGAAGGCGAAGAACAGGTTCTGCCGGATGTTGCGCATGGTTGCCTGCGACAGCCGCCGCGCGCGGACGATGCCGTTAAGATCGCCTTTCAAAAGGGTGATCCCGGCGCTCTCCATCGCGACATCGGTGCCGGTCCCCATGGCTATGCCGACGTCGGCCGCGGCGAGCGCCGGGGCGTCGTTGACGCCATCGCCGGCCATGGCGGCGATCCGCTCGGCCTTCTGCAGTTTGTTGACCACGGCGATCTTCTGATCCGGAAGTACTTCCGCCTCGACATCGCCGATCCCGAGTTTTCGTGCGACGGCGTTGGCCGTGGTGCGGTTGTCGCCAGTCAGCATGATGACCTTGATGCCGTCGGCCGCCAGCGCCTTTAATGCGTCCGGCGTCGACGGCTTTATTGGGTCGGCAATCGCAAACAGCCCGGCCAGCCCGCCGTCGACCGCGATGTTGATGACGGTGGCGCCGTCCTCGCGCAGACGTTCAGCCTGTTCGTCGAGCGGCCCGGTATCGTTACCGACAGACTTCAGGAAGTTCGAATTGCCCAGCAGAACGGTCTTGCCATCAACCTTGCCGGTCGCGCCCTTGCCGGTCGGCGAATCGAACGCTTCGACCTTGCTCAGAGCGAGATTGCGCGCTTTCGCCGCTTGCACGATCGCGTCCGCGAGCGGGTGCTCGCTGGCGCGCTCGACGCTGGCGGCGAGCCGCAAAATCTCGGCTTCCTGATAGCCGCCCGCTGTAACGATCGCGACGACCTTCGGCTTGCCTTCGGTCAGCGTCCCCGTCTTGTCGACCACGAGCGTGTCGACCTTTTCCATCCGCTCCAGCGCCTCGGCATTCTTGATCAAGACGCCGGCCTGCGCCCCGCGCCCGACGCCGACCATGATCGATATCGGCGTGGCAAGGCCGAGCGCGCAGGGGCAGGCGATGATCAGCACGCTCACGGCTGCGACCAGGCCGTATGCCATCCGGGGTTCCGGTCCGAACAACGCCCAGCTGCCGAAGGCGACGACTGCAACAATGATCACGAGTGGCACGAACCAGCCGGCGACCTGATCAGCCAGCCGCTGGATCGGCGCGCGCGAACGTTGCGCGTCCGCGACCATTTTTACGATCTGCGAAAGCAGGGTATCGCGCCCGACCTTGTCGGCGCGCATCACGAAACCGCCGGATTGGTTGAGCGTGCCCGCGATCACCCTGGCCCCGGTCTCCTTGGTCACCGGCATGGATTCGCCGGTCACCAGGGATTCATCGAGGGTCGATCGTCCCTCGAGGATGACACCGTCCACCGGCACTTTTTCTCCCGGCCGGACCCGCAGCCTGTCGCCGGCCTTGAGGCTATCGATCGGGACCTCGTGGTCGGCGCCATCGTCATCGACGAGACGCGCGGTTTTCGGCGCCAGCTCGAGCAGCGCCTTGATCGCGCCGGAGGTCGCCGCGCGCGCGCGCAGTTCCAGAACCTGGCCGAGCAGGACGAGGACGGTGATGACGGCGGCGGCCTCGAAATACACGCCGACCGCGCCGTCGTGCCCGCGAAAAGTCGCCGGGAAGATGTTTGGCGCGACGGTGCCGATCAGGCTGTAGACATAGGCCACGCCGGTGCCCATCGCGATCAGGGTGAACATGTTGAGATTGCGCGTCACCAGCGACTGCCAGCCGCGCACGAAAAACGGCCAGCCGGCCCACAGCACGACAGGAGTGGCGAACACCAGCTGAATCCAGTTTGACGGGGCCTGGTCGATCAAGCCGTGACCTCCGGCGAGATGACCGCCCATCTCCAGCACCACCGCCGGAAGCGACAGCCCAAGGCCGATCCAGAAGCGCCGCGTCATGTCCGCGAGCTCAGGGTTTGGCGGCGCATCGAGCGATGCCACTTCGGGCTCCAGCGCCATGCCGCAGATCGGGCAGCTTCCGGGTCCGACCTGGCGGATCTGCGGATGCATCGGGCAGGTATAGATCGTGCCTTCCGGAACGGCGGCTTTCGGCTTGTCGTTATCGAGATATTTTTGGGGGTCGGCGGCGAATTTGGTTCGGCAGCCGGCGGAGCAGAAAAGGAAGGTTTCGCCGCTTGTGTCGAACCGGTGCCGGCTCGTCGCGGGATCGACCGTCATTCCGCAGACCGGATCGCGCACGCTCGCCGTGCCGTCGCTATGATGCGCACCATGATCGTGACCGCAGTGATCGTGGCCTCCGCCGTGGCCGCAATGCTTTGCCGTGCTGCCGGCATCCGCGTTTTCGGTCTTGATCATCGAATTCTCCGCCACCGCCACTTGCAACCCATACCCTGTAGGGGTATATAGGCGGTATGAGAAAAGACATCAAGGCATCCTGTCAAAAACGCCTGAGCCGGATCGAGGGCCAGGTTCGCGGCCTGTCAAAAATGGTTGATGAGGACCGCTATTGCATCGATATCGTCACCCAGATCTCGGCCGTGCGCGCCGCGCTGCGGCGCGTCGAGGAAGAAGTGCTGAGGGATCACGTGGCGCATTGCGTCGAAGGGGCTATCGCCAGCGGCAACAAGTCCGACCAGCGCCAGAAGATTTCAGAGCTGATGGACGTTATTGGCCGATCCGACCGGTAGTTTGGGCTCGCCGCAGTTCACGCATGTCCGCTGTTGGGGAGCAACAGAGCTGGCTCAGCCGCGGCCGAGGTCGGGGTCTGACCCGCAGCAGAACTCGCGGTCCGGGTTGCCTGTTCTTTAGTAAGGCTCACGAGTGCAGCATTACGACGCATTGCTCGCGATCGCCGGCAGGGCGAATTGAAGGCTGGCGCCGCCGGGCAGGTTCGCGCTCGCCCACAACCGTCCGTCATGCGCTTCGATAATCGACCGGCAGATCGACAGCCCAAGCCCCAAACCGTCCGGTTTCGTGGTGTAAAAAGCCTCGAACACGCGGTCAAGAGCCGCCGGCGTCAAGCCTGGACCCGAATCTCGCACCTCGACTGACACGTCATCCGGTTCGCTACGGGTACTGATGAGCAATTCCCGCTCATCTTCGCCCGCATCGCGCATCGCTTCGATCGCGTTAATGATCAAGTTAAGAAGTACCTGTTGCAGCTGGACCCGATCTCCCTGTACAGGCGGCAGGCTTTCTGCGAGCCGCGTCCGCACCAACACACCATTGTTCGCTGCTTCGGCGCGGGTCAGCGCCACAACTTCGAGAATCGCGTCGTTGATGGAGACCGCATCCTTCCGGGGAGGCGCTTTTTTTATGAGCGCTCGGATCCGCCCGATGACCTCGCTCGCTCGATGGCCCTCTTTTATGACGCCCGCGAGCGCCTCGCTCAGCTCGCCGAAATCCGGTGGCTTCGCGCGCATCCAGCGCAGCGCGGCCTGCGCGTTTGTGACTACCGCGGTGATCGGCTGGCTCACTTCATGCGCGATTGATGCCGTCAGCTGTCCCATCGCTGCCACGCGATTGGCGTGCGCGAGCTCCTGTTGCGCCTTTCGCTATCGCTGCTCATTTTCGCGAGCTTCTGCTTCCATTGTCCGCAACGTCGTCACATCGATCTGTGTCGTGATAATCTCGACAAGTTCCCCGTTTGCGGCGAACGCAGGTCGGCCGATTACTTCGAGGTGTTTGATCGTTCCATCGGGGAGTACGATTCTGTACGCGGTCGAGTAGTCTCTCTTCTCGCTCACCGCGCGTTGAACTTCTGCGTTCAACCGGTCCCGGTCGTCGGGGTGGATCCGTTGGAAACACGGCTTCGCGGCTCGGAACACCCTGCGCCGGGTCAAACCCCCAGATACGGTATGTCTCCTCTGACCCATAGAGAATAGCCGTATCGTTGTAGGCCGCCACACCGCTGTGACTCAGCTTCTGCGCTTCGGCCAGATAGCCCTCGCTCCGCTGCAAGTTGGCGGTCCGTTCCACCACTTTGGCCTCGAGCTCCTCGCGGGCCTGACGAAGCTCCTGCTCTGCCCGTCGTCGCACGGCGCTGACCGAGCCGACAGCCAAGGCGCAGAATGTGCAAAAGGTTAAATAGGCGAGATCGGCATAGCTAATCGGGCCGAAGAAAAAAAGGGATTCAGGAAGAAGTAATTAAGGCTGAGGACTGAAAGGACAATTGCGAGCACACCTGGCCCGGTTCCTGCGTACCAAACCGTCGCGGCGACTGCGAACAGGAACGGCGTCAACCTGACCTCGAAATATCGCAGCAGGAAGAGACCCAACCCGATTGCGATTGCTATGGACAGAACTGCGATGCCGTACCGGAGAATCGTCGGCATGGGGGTTGGGGATGAAGGGTCTCGATGCGCCATGGCTTGCCTCATTCGTGTGCCGGCCGACCAACGAGGAGCTATGCGCGAAAGTTGGTGACGGCATGAGAGGATAAGGCGGCGTATCGTGGCGGTGTTCGAAGCCTCCACTTCTCGACTGAAGGAGTGATACGCCCAGACCGACACTAACGTTTTCCAACTCTCCCAACCAAGAACTTTTGAGGACCCGCTGACCGAGGTCTTGCGCAGCGGCGCGCGAGCGCTTCCGGCGCAGGCCGGCGAGGCCGAAGTGACGGCCTTGAGCCGAAATGCCTGGGCAAGGAAGAATGCACCGACCTGCAATCGAGAAATCAACTGACTTCCGGTGATGGGGTACGAAACGGACCAACCGGGTCAGCCCGGCGATGTCCGTTGATCGGGGGTAGATCGGAAGTGGCCGGCAGAGGGTCAAACCGGCGCTTTTGACCCATTTTTGGAAGCCGGCGACCGCCAAAGATATATCAGTCGAGCGGGCTCCCGACGTTCAGATGTCGAGTTTAGACAGCTACACTGCGACATGATGATCCGTGGACGGCCATGCAACGGAGAGAGTTATCGTCCTGGTGCGCAGCTCGGACATGGCAATCGAGACAGCCCTGACGGCGATCGCAGGGCGGAAGAAATCATCCGAGCAAAGGTGAGCCAGTGAACATTCTTGGAATCAATTCGGTGTATCACGATTCGGCCGCTGCGCTGCTCGTCGACGGCAGGCTCGTTGTCGCCGTCGAGGAGGAGCGGTTCAATCGCATCAAGCATGGCAAGTTGCCGGACGTCGATAACCCGCATCAATTTCCCGAGCGTGCGATCCGTTTCTGCCTGAATTATGCAGGGCTCACCGCCGGCGATATCGATCACGTGGCATACTCGTTCGACCCGAAACTGCGCCGCTCGCGATTTCGCCCCGAGTGGTGGGCGGATCCGCGGTTTGAGGAGGTCTTCCTGCTGCGGCTCGGTCAGGTGCGCGGTATCGCCGAGGAGCTTCTTGGACGTCCGCTTGGGCAAAAATTTCATTTCGTGCCACACCATCAGGCCCATGCCGCCTCGGCATATTTCCCGTCGGGCTTCGATCGCGCGGCCATCCTCATCATCGACGGCATCGGCGAGGCGGCCGCCTCGACTCTGGCGAAGGCCGTCGGTACGCGCATACAGCCGATTGAAATATTCGACTATCCGCATTCGCTTGGGTTCGTCTGGGAGATCGTCTGCGGTTATCTTGGCTTCTCGACCTACGACGCCTCGAAGCTCATGGGCCTGGCAGCCTACGGCAATCCCCAGGTCTTCCGTCGCGCGTTCCAGTCGATCATGCCCGTCGGCAAGGAGGATTATGCGGTAGACCCGGAGGCGATCGGCTTTCAATCGGCCAAGTCGAGTAGAATAGAGACCTTGCTGGGTCCGCCCCGGGACCCGGCCATGGAGATTCTGCCGCGACATGCCGATATTGCGGCGGCGCTACAGGAGGCCACCAATGCGGCTGTCATGGCGCTGGTCCGGCGCCTCAAGCGCAAGGTGCCGCTCGAAAATCTGTGCTTTGCCGGCGGCGTCGCGCTCAACTGCGTGACCAATGAGCTGGTCCGGCAATCGGGCGAATTCTCCGATGTGTTCATACCCTCCGCGCCGCACGATGCAGGCACCGCGGTCGGCGCCGCCCTTGTCGTGCATTGCGCCAGGCAGAAAAGTGATCCCGAGCGCGGCAACTCCACGCCGTTTCTCGGTCCCGCGTTCAACCGGCGCGAAATTCTGGCGGCGGTCAAGTCGGCCGGTCTCACGCCCCGGCGCAGCAAATCCCCGGCGCGAGACGCTGCGGACATGGTGGCTGACGGCAAGATCGTCGCCTGGTTTCAGGGCCGCATGGAGTTCGGGCCGCGCGCCCTCGGCAACCGGTCGCTGCTCGCCGATCCGCGCCGGCCGGACATGCGCCACATCCTCAATCAGATGGTCAAGCATCGTGAGGACTTCCGGCCGTTTGCACCGAGCGTCCTGGCCGAACGCGCCGATGAATGGTTCGAGGTTGGCGCCCACTCGACGAGTCACGAATTCATGCTGTTTGCATGCGGGGTCAAGGCCGAGCGACGTGATCGCATCCCCGCCGTCCTGCACCATGACGGCAGCGCCCGGTTGCAGCTGGTGCGCCGCGAATCAAATCCGCGCTTTCACGAGCTGATATCCTGTTTCTTTGCGCGGACTGGCGTTCCGCTCGTCGTCAATACGTCCTTTAACGACAGCGAGCCGATCGTCTGCACGCCCACCGACGCGATCGTTACATTCAGCAAGTCCGGCATTGACGCGCTGTTTATGGATGATGTCTATCTGACCGCGCAGAGCTGAGACCTGATCCTTTTTCCCTTTCAAATGGCGACCTCGAGAATGAGTCTTTAGACAAGCCCTCACAGCCGGAGCTAGGATCAGGATCGTCACTGAGGTGGTGGAGCATTCGCGAATATGATGAATCTCTTGATTTCGTTGCTTGTGTTCGCGCTGATATTTGGCGGCGCCCTGGCCGGGATGGCGGTTCGGCCGTTGCTGTCGGAACACCACTTGCACTCGGACTCCAAGGACGTCGTAAGGCTGACCGCGGGCCTGATCGGCACACTGACCGCACTGGTACTGGGTCTGTTGATTGCATCCGCAAAAACCACGTTCGACCAGAAAACAAACCGGGTCAGGCAGTTGACCGCAACGGTCATCCTTCTGGACGACCTGCTTGCGCAATACGGACCGGAAGCAACCTCTCTGCGAAAGCTCCTGCGGCAGGGCATACCACCGATCGCTGATCGCATTTGGCACGAGCAAACAAACCCAACCGGGAAACCCGCTCGCTTCGAGTCCAGCGTGGAGGCGTGGGCATTCTATGATGAGCTCGAACGGCTATCGCCGACCAACGATACGCAACGTTCCCTGCAGTCTCGCGCGGTTGCGGCGTTCACGGAAGCCGCGCAGATGCGACTGCAGCTGTTTACGCAGACCGGCAGTTCAATTCCAACACCTTTTCTGGTAATCATGGTATTTTGGCTCAGCGCGATCTTTGTGAGCGCCACGCTGTTCGGGCGGGCGAACATGATCGTCACGATCTCGCTGTTTGTATGTGCGCTGTCGTTTGCCGGCGCGATCTTTCTGGTTTTGGAGCTGGATGATCCCTTCACGGGACTCATGGGGATTTCAAGCTCGATGCTGCGGAGCGCACTTTTGCCGCTGAACTCGTAAGCTCTGATGGTTGAGGCTGCACCGCGGCGGCCGGCCGGATCCCAGGACGCTATCGCCAGTAATCGCATATTCTTCCGTCATACGGCCATTCTCTCCATCATCCCGCCATTCTTTGGACAAGACTGCACGGAGTGTTGGCCGGTCGATCCGGCGGATAGTCGACCGTCACCATCGGATGGCATTGGATGGAAAAGGGAGAGGAGACGCCAATGAACTCCACACCCACTCCAAATGAACCCGACAATGCCCTATTCGCGCGCGCCGATGAACAGCTCGCGCACGCCTACGAGCAGATCACGCGCGCCGATGAAGACCTCGCGCGTTTGAGTGATCAGCTTGCAAAAATGGAGCGCGACGCCGCGCGCCCGCCGTCCGCCGAACCTGGCCCGCAATCACCGCCCAGAAGACCGGCGCCCCGGGCCCTCGTCGGCTTGGCGCTTGTGGCGTGCATCGTTGTCGCTGCCCTGGTTTGGCAGTCGTCCTATGGCGGCGGGGCCAAGCTGGTTGTCGCCCGTTGGGCGCCGCAGCTCGTTTCAACGCCATCATTGCCGCCGGAAAATGCCCCGCTTCCCGCGCCGCCCGCTCCATCTGTCGTTCAAGCGGCCGCGGCGGAGGCGGCGCCGCCGCAAGCAACGCTCTTGGCTCAGGCCGCACCGCAAGCCGCCGCGCCGGCAGCTGCCGCAGCGCTTCCCGATCAAGCACAGTTGCTGCAAGCGATGGCGCGCGATCTCGCCAATGTGGAGCGAACCATCGAGCAGCTCAAGGCGAACCAGCAACAAATAGCCAGCGACAATTCAAAAGCCATTGAGGAGCTCAAGGCGAGCCAAGAAGAGATAAAACGCGCGCTCGCGAGGGTTTCCGAGCAGAACCTGCCCAAGGCGTCACCGCCTGCGGCGCAGCCGGCGCCGGCCTTGCGCAAGCCCGAGCGGAAGCTTCAGTCCCCATACGCTAGGGCGCGGCCTCGAATGCCAAGAGAGTGGATCTACGACGAATGGTAGCCGTCGATGCGGTGATCATCGAAGTCTTGTCCTGCAACAACGGCTCAACTTCGGCGGAGCCTCCGATGCCGATTTTAGCCCCTGTCAAAGCAATCGGTTGAGCAGTTACAATGCCGTCTCCTGGACGTGAGGCCGGAATGAGACGGCGGGAATTTCTAGGTCTTGCAGCGGGCGCAACGGCGGCGTGGCCGCTGGTAGCGCGAGCGCAGCAACCGGCGATGCCGGTTATTGGCTTTCTTGGCCTGGGAACGCAGGACGAGGCGCGGAGAGTTTTCGCTTTCATCAGCCGGGGCCTCGTTGAAGCAGGGTATGTCGAGGGCCGCAACTTGTCGGTTCAGTTTCGCTTTGCCGACTATCATGCCGACCGGTTGCCGGCTCTGGCGAACGAGCTGGCGCAAGCCCGGGTCGCGGCGATCATCACCGGCTCAGGGCCGGCATTGTCGGCGACCCGCGCGGCGACCGCATCGATTCCGGTCGTTTTCTTTACAGGTTTTGACCCGGTGGTGAGCGGCTTTGTCGCCAGCTTGAACCGGCCCGGCGGCAACGTTACCGGTATTTTCACCCTCAATCCGCCTCTGCTCATCAAGCGCATTGAGCTCTTGCACGAGTTGATTCCCGCGGCCCGGTCAATCGCCTTCCTGTTCACCCCCACCGGCAACGTCTCCGCCGACGACGCTGTGGTCCGGGACATGAAGGCCGCTGCAAATACGTTCGGCATCAGGCTGTTGTTTCAGAAGGCCAGTGCGCCGGCCGAATTTGAGGATACTTTCGACGCGCTAGTCCGCGAGCGTATCGATGCGGTCATGATAAGCGCCGACGCCGTATTCACGAATAACCGCGATCAGCTTGTGGCGCTGGCGGCGCACTACAGGATCCCCGCGATCTATCCCATCCGCGAATTTTCCGAGGCCGGCGGCCTGCTGAGTTATGGAACGAACTATCCTGACGCCTACAGGCAGGTCGGCCTCTATGCCGGCCGCGTCCTGAAGGGTGACAAGCCTGCTGATCTGCCGGTGCAGCAGGTCACGAAATTCGAACTGATCATCAACCTCAAGACCGCCAAAGCGCTTGGCATCACTGTGCCACCAACTCTGCTCACCCGCGCCGACGAGGTGATCGAATGAGGAGTGCCACTTCCGTTGTTGTCAACTTTTGAGACATGCCGAACGCATCGAGCAATGTGCGAGTTTGAGGGCAAACCGGAAGACATATGCTCGCACTGAGTTCTTCTCAGGTTGACCCAACTCGGACGTTGGCCAGTTAATGATGCGGAGAGCGGCGATGGCGTCACGCGCCGCCAGGCTGGATGGCGGCAAGACCCTGCACTCTTTATAGGCGCGGCTTGCTGCCAGAAATGGCAAAGGACAAAACTGTTCCAGGCTTGTGAGCTGAAACCGATTGCGATTCAGTGGGTTCGCCCGAGGACTGTCGATGGCATGAATCTTGATTAATCAGGTCAAGAATTAGACGCGGGAATCGTCATCGGCGTTGTCCGACCCTGGCTTGGCATCAGGGAAAGGCCGGTAAGCCATGAGGCTAGCCGCCGCCAATACCCAGACCCAGCCATTCAGGCTCCACGAGGGCGGGCGCCCATCGAGCGCGTTTTCCGCATTCGCACGGGAGAGGCCGACCAGGCGGCTGTGCAAACCTTCAGCGACATCTGTTGCGACGAGGAGGGAGACCATGGAATCTGGAACATACGCGCGCCAAAGACTCGCATCAGTCGTGGCTGCTCTCTTGGGGACCGCGATTCTCTGTCTTGCATTCGGTGACATCGCGCTCGCGCAGGATGCGGGCCCGCCAGTCTGCGGCGGCAAAGTTCTCGAAAAGTGCACGCCCAATTCCGGCGATACTGCGTGGATGCTCACGTCTGTCGCGCTCGTATTGATGATGACAATCCCGGGCCTCGGGTTGTTTTATGGCGGCATGGTGCGCAAGAAGAACGTTGGTGACACGGTGATGACCAGCTTTGCCGTCACATGCCTGGTCACGATTCTTTTCGCGCTCCTCACCTACAGCATGGCGTTTCGCGCCGGCACGCCTTTTGTCGGAGGCCTGGATCGCATGTTTCTCAAGGACATCCTGAGCGACATCGGCAAGGGAGGCATCGGCAATCCCAATCCACTCGCGGCGACCATCCCCGAAAGCGTGTACATCTGCTTTCAGATGACGTTTGCCATTATTACACCGGCACTGATTGCCGGCGCGTTCGCCGAGCGCATGAAATTCTCGGCCATGCTTTGGTT
>Ga0164305_10001125_pt1 | contig 10809 bp, 9 predicted proteins | sample Whisoiple_237_MG_FD_110215 | JGI IMG/M metagenome (GOLD analysis project Ga0164305, IMG submission 110215) | Soil microbial communities amended with pyrogenic organic matter from upstate New York, USA - Whitman soil sample_237_MG | ecosystem: Environmental > Terrestrial > Soil > Agricultural... | reverse complement strand
CGGTATTACCGCAAATTGCATTGCGCCGGGCTTCATCTCGACGCCGATGACCGATGCGCTTACGCCGAAGCAGACCGAAGCGATCGCCGCCGCCATTCCGGCGGCCAAATTTGGCAAGCCGGAGGATATCGCCGCGGTGGTGGTGCTTCTGGCGAGCAGTGAGGCTGGCTACATAACGGGCGAGACGGTGCACGTGAATGGCGGCATGGTCATGCTCTAACCCTTTCCGCGGCAAGGCTTGAGGGGGGCCGCCTCAGCTTGTTTGGCAGGGGACTTTCGACCGAATCCGGGCTTCTGGCAAAGGCCTGGAAAGTATGTTACCCAAACTGCCGCTCTGTGAAGCTCTATGGGGGCTTGACAAAGACAATCCTCCTCGCGTTCAAACCCTGTGACTTGCCGCTCTATGGTGCGTTAGGCCGTGAGCCGAGGCCGGGGGAACGTGCGAGGCCTAAGGACGGATAAGGAAACGGTGAGGCGGACATGAGCGATATCTCGGAGCGCGTAAAGAAGATCGTAGTGGAGCATCTTGGCGTCGAGGCCGATAAGGTCACCGACAGTGCAAGCTTCATCGACGATCTTGGGGCCGACAGTCTCGACACGGTCGAGCTGGTCATGGCCTTCGAGGAAGAGTTCGGCTGCGAGATTCCGGACGACGCTGCAGAAACTATTCTGACTGTAGGCGACGCCATCAAGTTCCTGGAGAAGAACACGGCCGCCTGACCAATTCCCTTGCTTGGTCCGCGCGCTCGGGCCGTCGAGCATCGTTGTAAGAACGAGCCCGTACGGCTCGACTGTCGATTCCCATTAGGATCACGTGAAATCGTCAGATGCGACGTGTTGTCATCACAGGCCTTGGTCTCCTTTCGCCGCTCGGTTGCGGCGTCGAGGCCTCATGGCAACGGTTGACCTCGGGCAAAAATGCCGCCAGGCGCATCGAGAACTTCGACGTCTCCGATCTCAGCTGCCAGATCGCCTGCCAGATCCCACGCGGCGATGGCAGCGACGGCACCTTCAATCCGAATGATTGGATGGAGCCCAAAGAGCAACGCAAGGTCGATGACTTTATTATCTATGCCATGGCTGGCGCCGAGCAGGCGCTCACCGACGCAGGCTGGAAACCGACCGCCTACGAGGATCAGATTCGCACCGGCGTGCTGATCGGCTCAGGCATCGGCGGTTTGCAAGGCATCGAGAAGACATCGCTGCTGTTTGCCGAGAAGGGGCCGCGGCGGGTGAGCCCGTTCTTCATTCCAGGGCGCCTAATCAACCTCGCGGCGGGCTATGTCTCGATCCAGCATGGTCTCAAAGGTCCGAACCATGCCGTGGTTACGGCGTGCTCCACCGGGGCACATGCCATCGGCGATGCCTCGCGGCTGGTCGGGCTCGGCGACGCCGACGTGATGCTCGCGGGCGGCGCCGAATCGCCGGTCTGTCGCCTGTCCATTGCCGGCTTTGCCGCCTGCCGGGCACTCTCGACCAACTTCAACGACGAGCCGCAGCGGGCCTCGCGTCCCTACGACCGCGACCGCGATGGCTTCGTCATGGGTGAGGGCGCCGGCATGGTGGTGGTCGAGGAGCTGGAGCACGCCAAAGCGCGCGGTGCCACCATCTATGCCGAGATCATCGGCTACGGACTCTCCGGCGATGCCTTCCACATCACCGCGCCGGCCGCGGATGGCGACGGCGCCTATCGCTGCATGGTCGCGGCGGTGAAGCGCGCCGGTATCGAGCCCGCCGATATCGATTACATCAATGCCCATGGCACCTCGACGCCAATGGGCGACGAGATCGAGCTTGCCGCGGTCGAGCGGCTGTTTGGCAACGCCGCCGGCAAGGTCTCGATGTCGTCGACCAAGTCCGCCACCGGCCATCTGCTCGGCGCCGCCGGGGCGGTGGAGGCGATTTTCTCGGTCCTGTCGATTCGCGACCATCTCGCGCCGCCAACCCTCAATCTCGACAATCCGTCGGTGGCCACGGCCATCGACCTCGTGCCCCACAAGGCGCACCGGCGGACCATCGATACGGTGCTTTCCAACTCCTTCGGCTTTGGTGGCACCAATGCCTCGCTGATTCTGCGGCGCTGCGACGCCTAAAAGTTCGTCCCGTAGTGCTTGCCAGCCGAACCTCCCTTTCGCCATATTCTCACGCCAAGTGGATAGTCAGTTCCCGCGCGGGGCATCGAGGCAATGTCCGTGACCAGCGACCTCTCGTCGACGGCAAATGACAGCGATGCGCGTGAGCGTGCGGAACGTGCGATCCGGAATTTCGCTACACCGCCGCGCAGCCCCTACGAAGAGCTCGAGCCCGTTCGTCCGCCGGAGTTTCCGGAGCGCGAGCCGTGGCGCATGCATCCGGTGCTCGCCTTTTTCAATGCCCTGTTCATGCTCGCCCTGTTCACTGCGTGTGCGCTTCTCGCACTTTTCTATTTTATCAGGGTCCAGTTCGATCGCCCTGGCCCGCTCACCGCATCCACGGTTGTGGTGATTCCAAAAGGGGAGGGAGTGAGCGGCATCGCCGAGCGCCTGGAGCACGACGAGGTGATCACCGATCGCGGCTTGTTCATGACGAGCATCATCTATTTCACCTATTTGCGGGGCAAGGGCGCGTTGAAGGCAGGCGAGTACGAGTTCCGCAAGAATGCCAGCATGCGCCAGGTGCTCGACACCCTGGTCGAGGGCAGGTCGATCGACCACAAGATTGCGTTAGCCGAGGGGTTGACCAGCCAGCAGATCGTCGAGCGGATTCAGGCGAATCCCGACCTCGAAGGAACCATCACCGGGATTCCGGCGGAAGGAACGCTGCTGCCCGACACCTACCGGTTCCAGATCGGCGACTCGCGGCAAGATATCATCGAGCGGATGCAGGTCGGGCAGAAGAAGTTCCTGGTTAGGGTGTGGGAGGAGCGAGACCCGGACGTCGTGGTGCAGACACCGGAGGAGGCGGTAATCCTTGCCTCGATCGTCGAGAAGGAGACGGGCCGTGCCGACGAGCGGCCACGCATCGCGAGCGTGTTCGAGAACAGGCTCAAGAAGAAGATGCGGCTGCAGTCCGATCCCACCATTATCTATGGTCTGGTGGGGGGCCAGGGAGCGCTTGACCACCCCATTCAGCAGGACGAGCTCGATCGCGACACCCCGTACAACACATATAAGATCACCGGGCTGCCGCCGACGCCGATCGCCAATCCGGGGCGGGCGGCAATCGAGGCGGTGCTAAAGCCCGCCAAGACCAAGGATCTCTATTTCGTGGCCGACGGCAGCGGCGGGCACGCATTCGCCCCGAGCCTCGATGAGCACAATAAGAATGTCCTGAAATGGCGCCAGGTCGAGAAGACAATGCGAGAGCAGGAGCGCGAGGAGGCGGCCGCTGCGGCGGCTGCCGGACAGGCTTCGCCCGACGGGACCGCGCCTAAACCTTCGCCCAGTGGCGCTGCCCCGGCTGCCGGCACCGCACCCGGCACCCTGCTCGCGCCCGACGTGCGCTTGAATTTGCAGTCCCCCGCGCCCGGCACCGCCGCTGCGGGCGAAGCCGACTCTGCACCTGCGGCTTCCTCCGGGGCCGACATCCCCCTTCCCAAGCGGAACCCGTTGCGCTAACGGCGCCCCGGTCTTCTGGTGGTTCCATTAACTTTGACCCCGGCAGGACGACGATGCGAGGGCGGTTCCCCTCGCCGAATCCGGCCCGACTCGGCATATAACGGTCGTGCCCCGCTCGATGCGGCCATGAGGAACGAGCACGCATGTCCTTGAAAAGCATGACCGGATTTGGCCGCAGTGCTGGCGTTCATGGCGAGACGAGCTGGCATTGGGAGGTACGGAGCGTCAATGGCCGCGGGCTCGAGCTTCGCTTCCGGATGCCGTCTGGATTGGAAGGGCTCGAGATCAAGGCTCGCTCGCTAGCCCAGGAGAAACTTGCCCGCGGCAATTGCACGCTCAATCTCGCGCTTCGGCGGGAGACCGGACAACTTGCCATTCGCCTGAACGAAGCGGCCCTCAGCCAGGCGCTCGCGGCGGCGGAGCGCGCTCAGGCGCTAACACACAAGGAGGCGCCGAACCTCGACACGCTGCTCGCTATGCGCGGTGTGGTCGAGGTGGTGGAAGGGGAAGAGAGCGAGGAGGCGCATGCAAAGCTCGAGGATGCGCTGCTCAAGGGGTTAGGTGCCGCGCTCGACCAGCTTGTCGCGGCACGGAAGGCGGAGGGGGCTCGGCTCGCCAGCGTCATGACCAATCAGCTTGGCCAAATCTCTGACCTCGTCGAGCGGGTGGGCGATGCTTCGGCGCGGCAGCCGCAAGCCATCCGCCAGCGCCTGACCGAGCAAGTGACGCGGATCATGGAGACCGGCGCGGGCCTCGATCCCGAGCGGCTTCATCAGGAAGCACTGCTGCTTGCCGCCAAGGCCGACATCCAGGAAGAGCTCGACCGGCTGCGTGCCCATGTGGCGGCTGCCAACGATATTCTCGCGCAAGATCCGCCCGCCGGCCGCGGGCTCGAGTTTCTGGCGCAGGAGTTCAACCGCGAGGCCAACACGCTCTGCTCCAAGGCGTCGGACGTCGAGATCAGCCGCGCTGGCCTAGAGCTCAAGACCGTCATCGATCAATTGCGCGAGCAGGTTCAGAACATCGAGTGAGGCGAGCAATGGAGCCTAAGCGCAAAGGTTTCATGCTGGTCCTGTCCTCGCCGTCCGGGGCAGGGAAGACGACGCTTGCACGGCGGCTGCTCGCCGCCGATCCCAGGGTGGATATGTCGGTCTCGTGCACGACGCGCAAGCAACGCAAGGGAGAGGTGGAGGGGAATGACTATTACTTTACCGATCGCGAGACCTTCGCCGGCATGCGCGATCGGGGCGAGTTCCTCGAATGGGCCGTCGTCTTCGACAATTACTACGGAACGCCGCGGAAGAAGGTTGAGCAGGCTCTGGCGGCCGGCCGGGACGTGCTGTTCGATGTCGATTGGCAGGGCGCCGAAAGCCTGCGCGACAAAGCCCCGAACGACGTGGTCAGCGTGTTCATTCTTCCTCCGTCGGGAAAGGCGCTGGAACAGCGCCTTAAGGAGAGGGCGCAGGATGCGCCGGAGGTGGTGGAGGCACGCATGCGCGGGGCGAGCAACGAAATCCAACACTGGCACGTCTACGATTATGTGGTGATCAACCACGACCTCGACCAAGCGCTGGCGGCAATCCGGGCCATTCTCACTGCCGAACGGTTGCGCCGATCGCGATTAACCGGCGTCGAGGACTTCGTGCAAAACCTCTTGGCCGAGCTCTAGCGCGCTCGCCCTAGCGGCGAAGTGCGTTGGCGATACGGCAGAAATCGGCGATCTCAAGCTCTTCGGCCCGCACCTTCGGGTCGATGCCGAGCTCTTGCAGCAGTCTTTGCGCGTCAGGCGTCATTTGCCGCAGCGAGGAGCGCAGCATCTTGCGCCGCTGGCCGAAGGTGGCTGCCGTGACGCGCTCGAGCATCGCCACATTGCACTCCGGCCGCAGAATCGCCTTTGGCACGAGCTCGACGAGGGAGGATTCGATCTTGGGGCGCGGCGTGAAGGCTGCGGCGGGAAGGGTGAGCAAGACACGAGGGGAGGTGCGCCATTGGCTGAGCACGGCGAGCCGCCCGTAGTCGCGGGCGCGGGGCTTCGCCACGATGCGGAGCGCAACCTCGCGCTGAAACATCAGAACCAAGCGGTCGAACCATGGCGGCCAAGGATCGGTCTTGAGCCAGCCAATGAGGAGGGGGGTCGCGACGCTATAGGGCAGGTTGGCGACGATGCGTGCAGACGGCTGCAAGTTGAGGGCGCCATAGTCGACCTCACGCGCATCGGCGGCGACAATTTCGAGTCGCCCAGGATAGGTTTCCGCCACATCCCGCAAGGCGGGGAGGCAGCGCTCGTCCTTCTCGATGGCAATGACGCGGCTCGCGCCTTCGAAGAGCAGCGCTCGGGTCAGGCCGCCAGGCCCGGGCCCCACTTCGACAATGGTTGCTCCTTCGAGTGGTCCTGCGGCGCGGGCAATGCGGCGGGTGAGATTGAAATCGAGCAGGAAGTTCTGACCGAGGCTCTTGCGCGCTGTAAGCCCTGACGCGCGGATGACATCGCGAAGGGGCGGGAGCCCGTCAGGTGCGCTCAAGGCGCTGCCCCGGCGTTGCGCTGCATGGTGTCGGCGAGACGCAACGCCTCGATCAGGCTGCGCGGACTCGCCTTGCCGGTTCCGGCGAGCGCAAAGGCGGTGCCGTGGTCCGGCGAGGCGCGCACGAAGGGAAGCCCGAGCGTGAGGTTGACGCCGGTGTCGAAGGCGAGCGTCTTGACCGGGATGAGCGCCTGGTCGTGATACATCGCCACGGCCACGTCGTAAGCCTTGCGCGCCTCGGCGTGGAACAGGGTATCGGCGGGATGTGGCCCGGTCACATCGAGGCCTTGGTCCCGTGCCGCTTCGATCGCCGGCACGATGATCTCGATCTCCTCTCGGCCCATGGTGCCGTCCTCTCCAGCATGGGGATTGAGACCGGTGACGGCCATGCGCGGCCGCGCCACACCGAAATAGCGGGCAACGTCGCGCGCGCTGATCAGAAGAGTCTTGACGATGCGGGCTGTGGTGAGCGCCCCCATCACGTCTTTCAGCGGAATATGGATGGTCACCGGCACGACCTTCAGATCGCCGCCGACCAGCATCATCACCGCGTCGGAGGCATCAAGCCCGGCAAGCGCGGCGAGAAACTCGGTGTGGCCAGGAAAGCCGAAACCGGCGCGAGCAAGCACCGCCTTGCTGATCGGACTGGTAACCACCGCACTTGCGGCGCCGTCACGGACCAACGCGACCGCGTGTTCGATCGATTGCTGAACTGAAGCCGCCGCGGCAGCGCTCGGTCGGCCCGCAACCACCTCTCCGGCAACGGGAACCGGCAGCACCGGTAGTGCCTCGGTGAAAACAGAAGGCGCAGCGCTCGTGTCGCCGATCGGCTCAATTCTAACCGCGAGATCCATCATGCGAGCCCGCTCGGCCAGCACGCCAGGATCGCCGATCAGAACGAAAGGCGGGATTGCCAACGCGCGCCGGGCGGTAAAGGCAAGCAGCGTGATGTCCGGGCCAATCCCGGCGGGATCGCCGAGGGTCAGCGCGAGCGGTTTATCGGCACGGTCCATAGCGACCCAGCCATTAGGCCGATCAGGCGTCCGCGTCACTCAATTCTGCTGGTGGCGATATTCGATGAAGGCCTCCTGGCGCATGTCGCGCAACAGGCCCTCGGCCCTGAGCCCGTACTCCTGTTCCATCAGCTTGCCCTGGGTCTCCTGGCGCTTTTTGGGGTCGCCCTTGACTGCGTGCTTGCCGCACACGGCGTAAGCCTCGATCGCCGAGCCAGTGAGGGTAGGGGGTGTCATCTGCCCCACCTTGGCATTCATGACCAGCGTGCGCATAGGTTGTCCGAGCTGGTCCGGGAGCTGGTCGTCCAGCGTTTTGACCTTGAACCCTTTGATGTCCTTAGTCAGCGTCGAGACATTGGAACAAGACTGGAGCTTTGCGCGCACCGCCTCGACCGCCGCCAGCTGCCTGGCGATGGCTGCCTGGTCCGCCTCGGTCGGAATTTCGTACTTGATTTCGCGCAGTTCCAGCGTCGTTTCTTCCTGCGGCTTCGCCGACTCGCCCGCATCGGTGAGCGCCTTGTCGACCTCGGCGTCGCCGACCGACACGTCGTGGCGGAATTTTCGCCGCACGACGTCCTTCCACACGACCTGAGACCTGATGCGATCCTTGAGCGTCGTCATATTCACGCCCATCTGGCCAAGCGCGGCGCCGAGCTGTTCGGGGGTCATTTGGTTGTTTTGCGCCATGCCGACGAGCACCTTCTGGACTTCCTCCTCATCCGGGGTGATGCCGAGCTTCTTGCCCTGCTGCAATTGCAGACGCTCCTCGATGAGCATGTCTGTGGCCTTCTTCGTCAGGGCTGGGGAAGGCTGTTCCTGGGTGGTGACGGCGAGGAAGCGCTGGCGCTGCTCGATGTCGTAAAGCGTGATCGGATCGTCGTTGACGAGCACGACAATCGACTGCTCGGTTTGCGCCTGTGCGGGACAGACCAAACCGACCAGGCAAATCATGGCGGCAAGCACAACGCTTACCGCGATGCTGTTGCACCGGGTCTCGTTCAACTTTACTCCACCACTGTCGAAGGCCATCCTCGCGCCGGTCGGGGGACGAGCGCGGGCACTAGCCTCCTAATTGCTCGCGACCGACGGTTCAGGAAGCGACGTTTCAGCAGAGGTGTCGCCGAACGCGTCTGTCGTATATTGATATGTGCCAAGATATTTCAGCGACAAATTGACCATCACTCGCTGGTCCGGTTTGATATCTTGCTCCTGAATGTTGCTCTGCGTGTATGTAACGGCGACGATCAAGCAATCGTTCTGATACTGCAGGCCGACGCCGTCGCTGATAATCTGCGCGTTTCCAATGTCGTAGCGAACAGCGCCCAACAAGGCCCAGGCGTCGGTCAGGTTCAGAGTACCCTTGCCGAGAATCTCCTGGTCACGCGTCGGATTGCAGCTGGTTAGGTTATTGGCCGTAGTGGCCGTTGAACCGGGCGGGCACACGACGCAATTGGTCGTTGAAGTGCTAATGCACACGGGCTCCGTCGAATTGCTCAGCGACACGGCCTCTGGCGCGACGTCGGCGTAGTTCACCAACATGTCAATGGGACCTACGTTTGCGGTCGCGCCAAGATCTGTGCGCATTACCTCGAATGTGTCGTGGTCGAACCGCGTCTGCGCTGTTAGGGACAAGTATCGGGCCGCTTGCAAATAGAGGCCGCCCACATAGTCCGAGGCGCTAGTAGCTAAGCCGCTATTCTGAAATTCAGCGAGGTCGAAGCTATTCTCACCGGCTATTTGATAGCTCTCGCCAAACACCACGCGCGCGTATGCGCCGCTAGGTAGCTGCGCCGTGTAGCGCCCGCCGACATTGGCGCGAGTGCCAGTTTCGATGCGGTCGTAACCGGAGAACTTGTCGATGTCGAACAAGAGGGTATCATCGAAAACAAGGCTGTTTGCATCTTCGTTGGGTATCTCAGACTGATTAACACCAACCGTAGCGGGCCGGGCGATGATCTGGGCGATAGGCTCGAAGACGTGGGCGACGCTGCCGGTCGTGGCAATGAACGGATAGCGGTACTCGGCGCCAGCAACAGCATTGCCGCGGAGGATAGCTTTGTTTTCCCTAGAATTGTCGACAGGGTCAATGAAGTCGTTCACTTCGTAGACGTCGCCTCTGAGATTAGCGAAGGGTGTGAAGACCTCACCGATGCCATCGATGATCTGCCGCCGCCAGCTCGCCTGGACTATGGCCCGGTCTGAATTCGTGCCAACATTATTAGTAAGCGCCGTGGCATTATCATTAGTAAGCGCCATGATATTACTGTTAAAACTAAGTTCGCCACCTATTATCGGCTGTTTCACAATGTAGTCGTAGTCAATGATTGGGTAGACGGTTGCGTTCGAACCTGGAACAGAAGGTTTAGTCAAATCCCGTGTTTCGTAAAAACGCATGCTAGCATAATTCCTGTCGTACAAGCCCTCCAAATAGACCTGTGAGACTTCTTCGGTATTGATCTCGGTCTTTATGCCATAGAAGCGATTGAAGGTGCCGTCGGTCTGGGCAGTAATATCCCACCCCCACGCCCAGTAGGGGTTGAGTGCAAACTTGCCCTGCGTTTCGATGCTGCCCCTAAAGTCTTCGCCTCCGGGCATGGTGAAGGTGCCGTCGTCGAACACACCGTGCAGATCGATGCGATAGCCGCCATTCGCCAACTGCTGACGCCAGGACCCTTGCAGCAGCTGACCCGCTTTCGTAGTAAACATTGGGACGAAGGTGAAATCATAGCTGTCCCCTAGCGCAAAGTAGTAGGGCACGGTGAAGGCCGAACCGAGCCTGCCGGACTGCGAATACTGCGGCATCAGGAAACCCGACTTCCGCTTAACCGTGGGATCGGCGCTTTGGAAGTATGGCACCCAGACGATCGGCACACCGAACAAGTCGAAGAAGGCGTTGCGATAGGTGATCGTCGCCTCGTCCTTGCGGTGAATGATGGTCTTGGCGCGGATGCGCCAGGTCGGCGGCTTATCGGGATTGTCTACGCAAGGTTTGCACGGGGTGAACCAGCCATTCTTGAACACCGTGACGTTGCCGGCCTCGCGCGAGGCCGTCTCGGCGACGATGCGAGTGTCGTCCTTGGTGACGAGACGCAGCGCGTCAATGAATCCGTCGCGAAAATCGTCGGTCAGCGTCATCTGGTTCGACGTGATGATCGCGCCTTCAGGATCCTTAATGCGAACGTTGCCTCTGGCCGCCAGCGTATTGGCGTTGCGATCGTAGATCACTTGATCGGCGAGCAAAGTGTAATTGCCGTAATAAATCTCGACATTGCCTTTCGCCGTCACGCGATTGTTCTCATTGTCGTAGATCATCTCGTCGGCTTGCAGCAGCATGGGCTCAGTCTTGTCCATGCTCGGCGGCTTCAGAATTTTGCCGAGATCGGTTTGCTTCCCCTTGAAGGTCTGGGGGGAGCCTGGGGAGCCCTGGGCCATGACCGGACCAGCGCTGAACGCAATCGAGCAGGCAATCAGGCAAACAAACAGGACCTGCAGCCACGCGGCAAGGCCTAGGCCCTTATACGCGGCGATGCCGGGCTCAGCCCGGCGCGCGCAAACGAGCCATGTCGTGCGGACCGTCATCACCCGTCCTCTTTGTACAGAAGCACGGTAAGCGCGAGGCTCGCCGCGATGATGACCGGCACCCATGCCGCAGCCAAGGCGGAGGTCAGCCCCGCCATG
>Ga0164305_10001123_pt1 | contig 10817 bp, 10 predicted proteins | sample Whisoiple_237_MG_FD_110215 | JGI IMG/M metagenome (GOLD analysis project Ga0164305, IMG submission 110215) | Soil microbial communities amended with pyrogenic organic matter from upstate New York, USA - Whitman soil sample_237_MG | ecosystem: Environmental > Terrestrial > Soil > Agricultural... | reverse complement strand
TTGAACCCCTTCCTTTTGTCTTTCAACTGCTAGTCGATCCGTCTACAGAAATTAAATATAAATAAATTTATCGAAATTAATTCGCTATAGATATGAACCCTTGATCTAAATCCAAGCGCGACTGTCTATCGGCTTACCATATTAGATAACCAATCTGAGAATAAAGCATTCTGGGAACTCAAATATGCTTAATTTTAATAAATCAGGTCGCAGACGAGTCTAGCAAGGCTTAGAGCATATGATGGTGTATCATGTGAAATGATACCATATGCTAGTGTACCTAATACAAATGCTCAAGGATTCATCGGAAGATTGCCTAACCAAGTAATAGGACCCATTAGCTTATCGAAAGTGAGTCATTTGTAAGGAATAAAGTAAACGAGATTATCAGACCAGTTTACCCATATCACGCTCGGCTAGATCTAGAAAAAGATTTAGTCTCTCTTCAATGGATAGATAATGGGAGCAAGACTCTTGATGTACTCGAGTAAGAGTAAGTCATCATAGAGATTACAAGATCGGTTCTCAGAAATTGTCACCAAAGTTGTGGGTACTTTCGTCAACTTGCTCCTGTGGAGTTTTTTTATCATGAGGATGCTCCCATTTATGGGTACGATGATCAGCCTTTATTTCATGCTCTTCTCTTACATGATGTAATCTGTCTTTCTCGTGGATAAATTCCATACCGCAATTATTACATCTCACAATCGGATGATGATGGACGCTTCTTGAATGTTCTATAAGATCGTCATTATTTCCAAACTTTTGACCGCATTGATCACAAATATGTTCATCATGATGAAACAGGTGCATTAAACAACTCTATCTGAGGTCTACTATTAAAATCATACGTAGCGAATTTCATGATCCGTTTGGAAGGTGATAGCAAGATTTTATCGAGAGCAAATCTTCATCAACTCGTATAGCTATTTTGCAAGACTATAGCGACAAATTATTCTAGGTGCTTTCGAACTAACATTAGATATTCGTGCTTAAGCAAGACCCTCGATATTCAATAACTATCTGGTTCAAGCTACCAAAAATAAAACTGGTACGATTGGCTTTTTTCTACTGATCTAATAATTGTGCAATTTGAATTCGAATTAGTGAATCAAGTTACCCTTTGGAAACTATGAGAAAGGAAGGTTGCCAATATGTTCGGAATAGTCGTTATTAGCTTGAATCCAAGAGGAAACAAAATTGCACTGGCAGATGTGCGACATCGAAAGGATGATCCTGAAATAATCAAACAATCAGTCAAAATAGGATCTGCCGGACAAATAGAGATTAATTTCTTAAAATTGTTGTACTTGGCCCGGAGTAAAGAAAAGGACCAGCCCTTGACTTCCCCATCCAGACTTGAATTAATTCTCTGAATCATATTATAAAATTTATAGCCTACAGCGATTTTGTCAAGCGAATTTCAAAGTAAACTCAAGTGTCAGCATTAAGGGATTACCTAACATGAATTGAACTGCCTATGGCTCAATCAATGTAGAAGAACATTACGGCGCGCTTTCCCATTGAAAGTAAACGGTTCCTCCTTTGCATGCGGAGTAAATAGATGATTTGCTATCTTTCATAGAGCTCCATACTTCAATTTCACCAAGAATTTTTTCTAATTCCTCTTGCGTGCCAACTCCCTCATATGACAATAAATTAATAATCTCTTCCTTCGAGTATGATGTTGAAGCATCGTCCCTAAGTAAATTCTCCACCCTATTTTGAATATCTCTTCCCTTATTGTTATCCATCATTAATATTCATATGTATGCCCCTCTTCCAATAATATGCCTTTGGTTTTGCTAGCTTGTTATGACGCCAAATACACCCTAATCTATCAACTTAGGAAACAATTTCCCATTTATTCGAAAATTTATGTCAACAAACAATAAATTAGACATTGGGCCCCCATAATGCGTTACTTGTTTTCAAGCATATCCTGAAGACAGAAAATAATTCATTTCAGGTAGAAAATTATCTGCTACAAATTCGTTACCTGAATATGACCACTCCAATCTCAAATTTCGCTTGCGGATAAGAAAGAGCTTGACTTGTTTAGTATACTTTGCTATTGAATAACAGGCTCATAAAGATGGTAACTTGACCAAAGGGATCAACCTTATAGTAAAGGATATGGAATCGACTTATATCAAAAATTTGCAGGATCAATTTCGACTGCATCCATATTCATACTTTCGTGTTTTAAGGCACCAGATACACTGCAACACTAAAAGAGAAAACTATCAGAAACCTCCATTAACGTCTATACCATACTGTAAACTACTGATGTAACCAATTCATAGGAAATAGAAATTTCCTGGTGTCCGGGTTGAGGTGGCAGGAAGCATAATTCCCTGTCCTATCTGCATACTACATTGGACATTAAAGCCTAGCCATTGTTAAAGCCCGTGTTGGCCATTTCACAGAAATCTTAATAGTTATCAAGAAAGAATTGAAAAATTAGAAACACCTCGGGTAGATGATTTGTAATACGAATAAACATGGTCAGAAATCTTATCCAAATATGGTCAATTTCAATTCATCTAAGCCGAGAAATTAAGCCATCCATATAACCCCCTGGTCGATGGGCTAACTGAACTTGTAATCCAGGACGGAATACTCGTGTCTTTTTAGTTCGCCATCTATCATTAATTGTATCTTATGTAGAATTGCAGAATAACTTACGTCACCTGAATAATATTTGTCCAGATATTGTTTATTTTCCCACACGGTAATGTTAGTGGCAATCTCTGAAGTATGAGGATCGCTCATCAACAGGAAGCCTTTCAAACCTTTCACCTTTCCTGCATTCCCCTTCCAAAATTGTGAGATTATTCTCAATCCCTCATCTTTCCTACCGAATCTGAAATGGCCACTAATTTTCTTAGCATAGTACATTGTGAAGTTCACTACCTATCAAATTATTATCTCTTGCCGAACTGCTATGATTCACAGATACGTTACTTTTATTAGAATATGGCCATGTCAGTTTTTTATTCCTATCACAGTTTCAACTTCTATCTAGGATAAAGCAATAAAGTTTTGAATTTTTTGATCAGTTCCCTAGATGCAGTACGACCTAAATGGTCAATGCCAAATTACGGTATAGCAGTTGTTCCTATGAATTAGATCGTGATTTGAGTGTTGCTAAAAGTTTCATGTCAGGTTCGATAATACGGGCACACGTCAGTTTTGGCCAAATAGGCTCTGCATATCTATGCAACACTAGGAATTTAACTGCTAGGCCGACACATACAATAGTTGAATAATGCTTGAATGATACAAGAACCACTGTTTCTTAGATTTACTATTTCAAAATTGATTGATGCATTATTAAAAAATGATTTGTTATCGCTAATATCTTTTAACGTCCTGACATATGGCATCGATCATTTGTTCTCCTTTTAGTTTCCTTATGAGATGATAATGATTCTTACAGATGAAAAACAGCGTATTGGATCCACTCTTCGTGCCAAGATGTAGACAAAAATCAGCATCTTTCGAACAAATATTGCAGTAGTTTAACATTCTGTTTCCATGCATTTTTAACACTCGAGTGCTATATGCTCCTCTGAAGTAGTCATAAATAGTTATGCTATCACTATTTGCACATATCACAGGTACCTATTTTAACTTTTCACAGCGTGATTAGATTACCTAATTTTTTCTAACTATTATATTAGACTTTCTAATATTTTGACGATACAGGTTAGGGTCTCCTTTGTATAAGAATTAATGAATGTAACTTAAATATTTTGTAACGTCATCTGGTCAGAAAAAATTTAAAGGCAATTTCGATGCATTCGACGCAGACATTATTCCTGCATCGCTTACCTAGTCTTAACTCCTGGCTGATCAATATATTGGCATGTAATCCCAATAGTGTACAAAACACGAGTCCTTTAATTGACACAGATTTCTGAACTAAATAGGTCCATATACATTGCAAGAGTGACAGACATCTTTATTTAATTCTCTAGCCCTACAGGAGATATGTTCGAAATCAAGGTTGGAGAATCTAGGATTAGTTTAGGCCTAGTAGTTGTCGATATGCAGAACGGATTTGTAGCCAGGGATGGATCATACGACAAACTGGGGATGAACACTCCACTCTACAGAGAGATAGTCCCTAGAGTCAGACAACTCATTGATTCGTGTAAATCATTTGGTATACCAGTTTTCTTTACTGAAGCTGTTCGGGAGGCCACTGGAATTGATCTTCTAACTAAAGTTCATACACTGTTACCAAGGTCTAGAGAGGAGAGATTGAAAGTTCCTATTTGTGTTAGAGGAACATGGGACGCCCAAACAATTGATGAGCTGAAACCACGTGAAGAGGACCATGTGATTATAAAAAGAAGGGATTCCGCATTTCAAGACACAGAATTAAGAGTATGGCTGCAAAGTGTTGGAATTAATACTTTAATCTTTTGCGGAGTGGACACATCAATATGTGTCGAAACTTCAATAAGAGATGCTTTCAATTTAGGTTATGACATTATCCTCATTTCAGATGCTACGGCGTCTGGGATAAAGAGTCATTACGAAACTACACTAGCCAGGGTGGGAGATTATTACGGATTGCAGATGAATTACGATAGATTTATGGTCATGATGACTAATTTGAATGAAATGAAAAAAGTGAAGTTGAATTTAATGGATCATAAACAACAATTGGATAAATTTATTGAAGAATTTGGTCTTTTAGACTTTCGAGATTTTAGGCAAGCGCCCATGCAGACCGCCCAGTAATGCGGAAACCTGTTACGACTGTGATTCTCAAATAGAGCTATAAGAATGGCGGTCAACCCAAAAATACAAAGTCCAGTGCTTAGTTTCATCTCACGCGAAATAGTTTTCAAAATTCAGAACAGATTAATCTATGCGTTCTTTTTTTGACTGGATACTTCGCTCCTTCTGGCTTACCTTCGATTCTCTTCCAATAACGTAATATTTCATTGAATCGGTTACTTAGACGTCTAATCCAGTAAGCCATGATGCCCAGGGTTACTATGATAAGTTATTCTTTTGTGATCTCTACACAGAGTATATATAGATCTATTTTTGGACTGTATTTTAATTTCTTGAAAGCTGCTACACAAAACCCTTTTGATTGGATAATGGTTCCGACTGTCCTATAACAATCTGAGCTAAACGGTATGTCTTAGTTAGATGGCGTCCAGCTGCAACTTCACGTCGGGAATAAACTTTTAGTCTACTAGGCCCAAGTCAATATCGATTTATGAAGTCCGAAGATCGAATAGAGGGATATGCAACACATGCTGGTACGCTGGAGTACGTGGCTAATTCAGTCAAGGAAGGCATGCCCTCGGATCACTTTCGGTTTTTTAATAATCTGTATTTTTCAAGCATAGGTATGGGAACATACCTGGGTCAAACAACTAATATAGATGACAAAGATATGGAAAACGCAGTTTATGATTCTATTAAATCTGGTACAATAAATGTTATCGATACTGCTATAAACTATAGAGCAATGAAATCAGAAAAATCCATAGGACGGGCTTTAGCACGATTGATAAAAGAGGGAATAGTGAGCAGAGATCGAATTTTTATATGCACGAAAAATGGTTATGTAACTAATGACGGAGATTACCCCAGCATTGACTTGAGGGAATACATTAATCGGATGTATGTATCGCCAGGCATAATAGAACTAAATGACATAAGTTCAGGTTATCATATCCTTAATCCTGCATACATAGAGCGATGTATAGATAAATCACTGTGTAACCTGGGTGTTAATACTCTCGATTTAGTCTATATTCACAATGCATACGAGAGTTGGTTTAATGATGTGTCTAGAGACAAGTTTATGGAAATGCTTCTAGAGACCTTTCGAGTGTATGAGAGATACCGAGCGTGTAACAAAATTCGATATTATGGTATGGCTACGTGGACATGTTTCAGAGTCCCCTCAGAGAGTAGGGAGTATATCTCATTGGAACAGGTCGTAGATCTTGCTGAAAAGGCCTGCGGGCACAAAGAACATGGATTTCGATTCGTTCAACTTCCTTATAATTTAATCTATAATGAGGCACTATTCCTAAGGAATCAGGCTGTAGGATCAGAAAATAAATTGACCATCCTGGAAGCGGCGGAGAAATTAAACGTTGGAATATTTACTAGTATACCATTGTTCCAAACCAGATTGTTAAGAGATGAAATCCCAGATTACGGGACTGGGCTAGAAAGCAAGGTTGCAAAAGTAGTCCAAATAATTAGATCTACTCCTAATTTAATAGCCCCACTCATTGGTCATAAAAAACCTGAACATGTCAAAGAAAATATAAAGATTGCACAGGTATCTCCACTCACTGGAGACGAATTCAAAGCTGCGGTCGAAATACTGTTTAGAAATCAAAACTTATAGTTCATGTAGTTTTAGAATGATAGTAGGCCTATAAATATAATATTTGCTAGATACAGGTATAACTTGGAGAACTTTTGTCAATGATACTGTTCGGATTCACATTAATCTCCTCCTTATTGCCAAGGCTAGAATATATTTAGATTAATAATGCATTTTATTATGTGTTAAATGCGACAAGCACAGGGACTCTCACAGACCAAAGGTTGCTTTTATAACGTGAATCAGAACAGAAGTACATAAGGCTTTATCAAAACTTAGTATAGTGTATACCCTAACCGAATTCGAGGTAATGTTAGTTATCATTTGCAATCGTATCATTTCTGTAAGGTACGATAAGAAGCATATTTTGTTTGTTGTAAAACTGTTGCCAGGGCTCCTTCTTTTGAGGATCCAATAATACGGATCGTCCATTTATAAAGTCTTCATTCAGTTATTGCCGCCAAGTAAACCTACTGATAAATCCACCCCTATTGTACGATTAATTGCTAGATATAGAGCTGTGATAAGGTTTCAATCTCTTGTGCAAGCCAAGATTAGTAACTAATCTATCAAATTAGGAGTAACTGCTAGGTTGAGAGATATCATATCTTTTTCTTACATGGTTTAATTTATTTCATGTCGTACTAGTGAAAGGAAAGAAACGAAACTATAGAGTACATTTTTTACTATTTTAATTTAAAATATCAATAGCTACGCTATACCTGGCGACAAGTGTCAAAAATGCGTTAGAAGTGATTGAGAATTGAGTATAAAAAATTATGATTTTAAGAGTTGCCAAGCACCATAGCATATAAGGATACGCTATAGCCTCTTTTATCGCTAATTATATCTTCTTATCGTTGTTCCTCGGAAGGGATTGCTTCGACAATACTCAAAAAGCTTACATTGTCAGGGGGTTTTGTAATGCTAACAATATCAAATCCACAGGAACTAAGCAATTTGATTAACTCCGCTTCGGTCCTCAGTCTCCCACCTCGGGTGAGTATAAGCATAAGTATATCCGTAAATTTTCCGAAGAAAGGAGCATTTCCCTCAGGCATGATCGTTTCAATTATTAGTAATTTTGGGTGTGACCGTTGTGTACCAGGCCTGTATAAGTTTGTCAAGCTAGTCATTTTCATAGCATGTAAGCAATTTTTCAGGATCAATGCTGCTGACTCGTCATCCCAGTTCAGAATTACATTTTTTATTATATTACAATCAGCACCGGTGGGTATTGTCTTGAAGAAATTTCCTTTTACCAGCTTGCAACGTGAATATAGGGAATTATTATGGTCATCAAACGGCTTAGCTGCAGACGTCCAATACTTTTTTTTGGCACGTTGTATCACGTTCGGCATATCGAACAAAATGCCAAGTTGATTTGGATTTTTCTTCAAAATGGTCGACAGAAACACTCCTTCTCCTCCGCCGATATCCAGAATGGTTTTAAATTGCGAAAAATCGTACAAAGTGAAAATTGTCGACACGTATGATAAGTTCAGGCAGTTCATGGCATTATCAAACACCTCAGCTTCAGTCTTGTTCTGTTTTTGTTTGAAATACTCAAACAAGTCCAATCCATTTGCATATTTAAACGAGTTCTCACCAGTTTCTATGGCATGCAAAAGGTTAGTCGTAGCTCTATTAAAGGAGTCCAGTCCAAACAATAATGCAAACTCTCTAACAGAATTCGTTGTTTCTGATAGCAACAAAGACGCCGCTGGTGTTAGGTCGAATCTTCTTACTGTATTTTGTTCATCTTGCTCTAGTCCAGCTCCAACTTTGGTGGTTTCACGAAAAATGCCTACACTAGCCAGCATTCGTAGTAACCTATAGAGGGCATTAGGATTGGTCTTTGTAATATTAGCCAATTCATCTACGGTCTTTCCGCCTTCACTTAAATAATCAGGTATCCTTAGTTTCGCTACAATAAAAATACCCTGGCTGACAAGCTGACCCCTGGCAAGGATTTCAAATACTGCAAGAACAGGATTTTCGGATGGTAAGATCATCTTTACGGATTTTTTACTTCGTGTCCTATTTGGATCATGCTTTACCATGATTAATAATTCAAAGTGGTGACAAAATATACTTTTTTGGATTGGCCCCCTCAGATCTTGTAATGAGTCCTCTTATTAGAGCTGTAATGGTTAGTAAGGCATGGCTCTGTGATAATTGAAAACTCTTAGAGCATGCATCAATTATGCAAAGATTTTGGATAAACATAAACTCGCTTAGTCGTGTAAACTCTATATTTTTCACTAAGATCTAAGCATTCTTTCTCCCCGTGGATAATGATATTCGGATAGCTGATCATCAATGTCCACATAGTCAACAAATATTTTCATTCACGGCGTGATCAGAATGAACACTATCGTAGATTAATCAAAACTTTCGCAGAAGGTTGATTCTACATTATATCGTTTTGTAAGGGATTTTCTTAATCTCTCATAAATCAACATAGCTAATATCCTAATGAAATAAGATCCCGCAAGCTACAAGAAATATTAGCAAAATATTTCTTCGTGGTTTAATAGTTCGAACAATAAATTTAAGGCCAGTCTCCATATATGGGACTCTATTGAGTTTTCTAATGAGCCTTTTTCGCTTTAGTTTGTGTACTACTGCTGAACTACCAACATAACCTATGATACTTACAGGATCTCTAACAAAATAACAAGATCTATCCTCGTCGTGATCAGCCTCTGATTTTGCTGTAGTGTCCATATTTCCTGAATCATATTTTTTATTGATAACTAGTTTTGCTATATCTTTTTTTGTCCATCTTGATTTGTGAGTTTCAAATGTGTTTCCAAAGGCATTTTTTTGATCACTCGGATCTTTTGGAGTTGAGACTAAAATCCCTAAATTTTTTGAGAGTAGCTTCTCCAACAGAAGTTTTCCATCTGGTGTACTGAGGTGTTCCAAGACATCAATAAGCAATACCAAGTCGTAACTATAATCCAGCTTGGCTACCAGTTCTCGCATGTCTTCTACATAGAGATTATCATAAACGTAGTTATGTAGCGGAGTAATGTAGGGACTGAAGGCTTCTACACCGTCAATTCTTCTTTTAAAGTCTGAATATTGTTGCCTACCATCCCATAGTTCTAAATACTCTCTACACAAAATTCCATATTTTCCAAAACCTGTCCCTACGTCTAATACAGAAAGAGGATCTATAATCGTAATCAAATCCATAATCTTTGATATGTGATAATGCTGACTAGATGGCAAATCTATAAAGCATTACCGATCCCCAAATTATATAAATTCTATTGCTATCTTACCTTTCCTGGATGTTTGATAAGTAATGTCAGTACACGTTTTGGCTCTTTTAACAATTAAAGGTGGGCCAAGAGGATGATTAAATGCACGCTTTCTTGGCCGAGTGCCTTGGCAGAAGTTTGAATATTTCAGCAGGGCAGCTACTGATAAGTCAGTTCTGTTCGACCAATAGCAATTACAAATTGAAAATACAATAATCAACTAGGGATATATATGATTCCATCACCCAACACTTTCTTAAACATGACTTTATCTAGTGATAGGGAACGTACTACTACATGAATGAATTTCAGAAAAAATAACAGTAGTGTATAATAAGATAGAGATCTATGATATAATTGGTAATCAGCAATAGCTAATAAGGTATCTGCGCAAACTGCACGTCAATATGGATCTCGTTATCTTGACAGTTCTACTGAAGGCGACCGAGGATGAGCGATTCTGAAGTCTGCGAATGCAAGCACACAAAGCTATATCATATGTTTACCACAATTAAGAGTTTGAAAAACGGGGAAATCACACCAATTGTTTTTTGTCTGGAGTGCGACTGTTCTATATTTAGGAAAGTGGAACAGCATTGAATAAATGCTGTTATTGCGATAATTGTAATGGGATTGCAGATTGGTGCTTCGAAACCACAGAGTATATCAAGATGTATGCATGCGATGAACATGTCATAATATTACGAAAGCTGTTTAAAGAAGAAAAATTTGTAATACTGACAATATCTGCTACACCACACTTACTAAATCCGGATCCGTCATTGTACGGAGACTGTTAGAATGTCTACCTATCTTACTGCTGCCATGTGGATGGAAAGGGCAAATGTAAAGCTTGTTCTGATTCTTCGGAACTTCATAACTAATACATCAATTTACTAATTGACTGAGCTGTAATGAAGATTATTCCACATGTCATGCGAAATATCAACAAATCCAATATTCCTGCTGATAATTCACGGGATCATGAAATGCTTTATTTTTGGGGGTAAACATAATCATTATGACTGACTATAGATTTGCCCTTAATGTGCTCCCGGATCGGTCGAATTATGAAACCGAAGTTTTCATTATGAGTCGAAGAGAAGTTGATAAATGGAAGGATAGACATGATGGGTTTGGATACCGATGCATTTTATTATAACACCGGT
>Ga0164305_10001122_pt1 | contig 10826 bp, 6 predicted proteins | sample Whisoiple_237_MG_FD_110215 | JGI IMG/M metagenome (GOLD analysis project Ga0164305, IMG submission 110215) | Soil microbial communities amended with pyrogenic organic matter from upstate New York, USA - Whitman soil sample_237_MG | ecosystem: Environmental > Terrestrial > Soil > Agricultural... | reverse complement strand
CAGCGGGTTGAGGGCGATCTCGGCCGGCAGCTTCAGGTGCACGCCCAGTTCGTCGGTGACGAGCCAGAAGCGGAAGAGCTTGCCGGGTTCGGGGCTGCGCAGGTAAACGGAGCCCTTCAGGGTCGATTCGAGCGCCGGCACATCCAGTTCTGCCGAGCCGATTTTCGCCGCGTCGGGGCAGTGAGAGGTATTGGTGGTCTCAAAGCCGACCTGCTCGGGGCTGCAGGCCTCAAGGCCGTCGGCTTGGGCGGGGTTGATCGACATTCCCTGCGGCAGGCTTACCACCGCGCCCTTCAGGGTCGAGGTCGCGAGGCCCTGGGGGGTTTCGTCCTGGGGGATCGTCACCACCGCGTCGACTCCCGTCGGCGCGAAGGCTTCGGGGTTGGTCGGGGTCAGGCTGATGCTCGGTTTGAAGACGAGTTTGCCGCAGCCGCCGACCGTCGGGAAGGCAGCGCTTTTGCTCACTTCCACGTCGGGCTGCTGGTAGCTGATCGCCGTCACCGTGACTTCGCGTTTGAGCGTGCAGTCGGTCGGGTTGGAGAGGAAGGGGATTTCTGGCTGGTTCGATTTACGCCCGCCCGGGGGAAATTTCGACACGAGTGCTTCCTGCGGGGTGAGGCGCAGCGCATCGTGGGATTCGGCCGCCGGCACCCCCCACAGGGTGGTGTCGGCGCCGATCACCCCGGCTGCCGACGAGGCGCCTTCCACCGCCGCTTCCAGCGAGTAGTCGATCGGGTTGACCCGCACGTTGACGATCGTCGGGTAGAGGCCGGCGAAGAAGCCGAAGCGCGCGACGACCTCCCCGCCGGGCGAGACCATGTTGTAGATCGGCTCGGTCAGAGTGCCGGTCACATCCCCCGAGAGGGCGACTTCGGTCACCCCCACCTGGGCGTCCTGCGGGCATTCGCTTTCTTTCGGTTCGGCCCCTAGCTCGCTCAGGGTGCAGCGCTGGAAGCGCTGCGGGTTGCCGATCACGCCGGGCGGCAGGTCGAAGATGATGTCGCGGGTGAAGGCGTAGGGGATTGGGGGCAGTCCTTCGATCGCCGTCAGCCGGAAGCCGAGGGTCATGTCGGCGTGGGCGCCGGCCTGTTGGTCAGACAACGAGGCTGAGACCGATTCGATATCGAATTTGTCGAATTCTTTGTCGGCTGCGGCCGGGCTCGCGCTGACCAGCAGCATGGCAGCCAGGCAGGCCAACAGGGCAACGGTCTTCATGCTTGCGCCCCTCACTTGCCCGCCCCCCGGCCGGCGCCGGCTCGCTGCTTGGCTTTACCGCCTTTGCCTTTGTGCTTTTTGCTCTGCTTCTTCTTTACGCAGCGGACCTTGCCGTTCTTCTTGACCTTGTGCTTGCCCTTGGGGCAAATCTTTGATTTGTGCTGGACATCGCCATCGCCGCCTGCTTTCGGCTTTTCGAACACAGGAGGAGGGGTCACCAGGGGCCTGCATCCATCGCCGATGCAAGGTTCGCCATTGTCCGCTTCCGGGAAACCTCCGTTGACCCGGGCATCGTAGATTGAGATGGCTCCGCCCGAGTCCGATCCGGTCAGCGCGTCACTCGTAGTAAAGAAAATGTCGTCGCCGCTGGCGGAGTGGGCGTAGAGGAAGTTGTCGCGTTCGCTTTGGCCAGAGGAGATCAGGTAAACGCAGCCCTCCGGCTGCTTGCAGCTGCCGACTCCATTCGCCTCCCACTCGTAGACGTCATTGACCTCGTCGGTATCGGTGGAGACGAGCGCTTCGGTCGACTCGAAGATGACTCGTTTGCCGCCGGGCGTTAGGTTGGGGACGAAGCCATAGGGGCTGAAGGGGCGTGGCGAGAAGGAGTCGAAGGTGTAGCTCTCCAAGCTCGCCCCACCCGTGGCGGGGGTTTTGGTCGGGATGCAGGAGATGCACTGCAGTTCGCCCTCGGTGCTGTCGTAGCGATAGACCTGGGGGAATTCGCTTGCTCCGTAGCCGGTGATCTCCGCACGAGACTGGAACAACAAAACCGAGCCGTCTGGGTTGGTGCGGGAAGGATCGCGGGCAAGCTGCTTTCCTACTTCGGTCAGGAGACCGAGGCCGTCGTAACGATTTTTGTCGGAGGTTTCAGCCCCTTTCACATCCCGTTCGGTAACCGTGGCGACGAAGCTGATCGTCCCTGCTTCGGAGAGATAGAGGTTCTGCTGTCCACCCTGCGCGACGTCGCCCTCCGGGTTGGCTCCGCCGAGCACGCTCGGGGAGACGAAGTAGGCGCGAGTCCCGTCGGTCGAGACGTTGACCGGGGTGACGTTGCCGGTCGAGCTGAAGTCGATGACTTTCGGAGTCGGACCGGTCGTGTCGAGGGCTTTCAGGTTGCCGCCTTCGACGTAGAAGATGCGGCCACCGCCTTCGGAGACGCCGGCGAATTCGACTTCTTCGCCGACTTCGTAGGTGGTTTCATTGCCGACACGGAGATAGAGGATTTTGCCGATAGAGAATGCGACTCCCCCGCCGTCTTTGGAAGCTCCAACATAGCCGGCATCCTGCCCAGCCCCAGGGGTTATATTGCCCGGCAGCAGCGAGACCACATAAGTCGCCTCGGCCCCGGTAATCGGGTCGATGGTGCGGTCATATATCGCACGCGTACCTGCCGGGGGTGCATCGGGCTCCAGAGGCACCGCTTTTTCTGGGTTGACGTTGAGACTCGCAAAGAGAATGTGGGTGGCACCCTTGGTGATCAGCAGGCCCTGAGCCCGTGGTTCGGTTCCTTCGCTCCCCCGCCCGATCAGCTCGGAGTGGCCGTCTGGGTAGCGAAGATAGGTCGTGGGTATCCCGCCGATAACCGCGGACCCTTCTATCCTCGCAGTCCAGAATGAATACCCTTGGTCGGGCGAGGTGCCACCCGGGATCGAGGAGGTCGCTTCGCTGCCGTCGGCACCGGCCAAGGCACTATGCCACCCCGAGGGAGTGCGCTGCGCGAGGTAAGGGTCCCCCTCGAAGCTGCCCACTCCCGAGGTGTCGGGGAGCGAGCCGCCTTCGATCTTGAAGGAGACCGAGCCGCCCTCGGGCGAGCTGTGCACACTGGTGAAGATATTGCCGACGAAGGCCGACCCACGAGGCGATCTTCCCGTGGTATCGGTCGGCGTCACCAGCTCATAGGCGCGGCAATCCGCCAAATGCGCAGATGCTCCGAGCCGCAGGGCTTCATTCGCACAAGGAAGCCCGATGGAAGCATCGGCGTAAGTGGCGAAGCTGGCTTCGTTCTGGCCTTCTTCTTTAGCAGGCCCAAGATCGTTTTCCGCAACCACCCGGAAGCGATAGGTTTCCCCCGGCACAAGCCCTGAGGCAAAGGCCGCGACTTCGACTGGCGCATTGCCAGCCTGGATGACCCCACCGGGAATCACCGTCGCGTCTTCGAATTTTTCCGTTTCCGCTTCCCAGGCTGCTTGAGTCGTGATTTCGAAGCTGTATTTGGTGACGAGGTTGCCCGAGTCAATCGTCGCTCGTAGCTCGGCTTCGTCCTCATCGATCCCCCCGGTCGAGACGCTCTCGATCACCGGCGCAGCTTCGTCGCTTTGATGGAAGGCAGCAAGACGACCGGGATAGAAAAACGCGGGCACGAACAGGTAGTGGCGATTGCAGGCATCTCCTGCCGGAACTTCGAAGTCTTCTGGATCCGGGTATCCACACGGTTCGGCAGCCAGAGACCTTTCGCCATTGCTCACGGCAATCGCAAAGCCTTTGAGTTCACCGAAGTCGATCTCGGATTGGTAGGAGTAGTCTGCGGCAAAGCTGTAGATCTCTTTCGCCAACGGATCGGAGATGAAGAAGGCGCCCGTTTCTATGTCTACCGCAATGCCTAGCCGACCGCCCCCGGTCAAGAATTCTCCTGCCGGCGTGGTGGATCCATCGATTTCTTTTAAGACAGCGTGAGGCGTCCCCGCTGCGAGGATTTTGACGCCACATTCTTCACCCTCTTTCTTGCAGAAACTGACGAATACACGTCCTCTTTCCGGGTCCACAGCAATGGCGTTGGTCCAGGGACCTATACCTTCCGGTTCATAGCTTTCAATGACAGCGTTGCTTTCGACCGCCGACCCTCGCTCGGTCACAGTCCCGAAACGGGCTTCATACAGGTGATTGTTCGAGGTATTCACACCGACCGACCCGATGGCCCCTCCGGTGGACACCGTAACCGGTGCGTTTTTGTATTCGATTACCCCTGCTTCAGCTTGGTATTTCGATGGTTCGTAGCGGACGATGGCTCCCAGGTCTTCGTAAACATAAAGATTTCCCTCACCGTCCACGGCCATGCTCTGAACGTTGGGAATCGCTGCCTCCGTGATGAAGGTCCCTTCATCATCGAAGACATCGACCCGACCTTTGGAATCGCTGCCTTCGGCATAGCTGGAAACAAACACGTTTCCGGCCTGATCGATCGTGACGCTACTTGCCCCCGCAAAACGTTCCACAGGCCCGCCGGGCGGCAAAGGATAAGGGCAGCTCGGATCGGGAACGGGATCAAAGGAGCTGGTGGTGCAGTCGCCGGTCAGCGACAAGACCGGGTCGACTACGTACGCGGGCTCAGCTTGAGCGGCGGTCGCCCCCCCTGCGAGGACCCAAAGCAGCCCGACGACTACGACACAGCCCCTCAAACGGAACGACTTGATCATCTTGCTTCTCCTCCCTGTATTCCCCGTCCGGCAAAAATAAGTGTAGCTCGTGGTCTTGTCAAGGAACGCAGCGATTTCTCGGTGAATGCGCGACCTTTAGACGTCGCTGCCCTCAGGGCAGCGACGTCTCAGGCTCTTGCCTTTTGCTTGTTACTGGTCGATGTCGATTGTTCCTGTGGTTTTGTATGCCCCTGTCCAATTCGCAGCACCGCTGCCACAGAGGAAACTGCTCAGCGCAGTATTGAGCGGGATTTTCGCGCTGATATCCAGTGTCGCCGGGTTACCGCCTGTGAGAGTGCCGATGTCGGTGGCTGCCGTTTCGTATACGCACGACAGGCCGAAGCGTGTAGCCGTCAGCTTTACCCCAGACGATGTAAGTGTCCCTTTGTTGCCGGCTTCGCCATGGACTTCAAGCGAGCCTTTAAGGTTGACGTGAAAAACCCAATTGTTTGTACAGGGCGTAAACGAGAGGGAGGTAAGGGCCCCGCTGGCTGTCGCACCGGTGCCGCCCACGTTCGTAATCTGACCTTCGGCTGTCGATTCGCATTCGATCGTAGTTATCGGATTATGCAAGAGAAGATGTTTGGTCCCAGCGCGCGCCGATTCCTCCGATACGAGATGTATTATCGGGTTGGTTTCTCCGTTCGGCCCTGTGACTGTCGTCGCAGAAGCGCTCGCCGCTAACACCATGAACGCGGCCGCCGCGACGGCGAGTAGACAGAGAATCTTGGAATGCTTCATCTGTTTTGTCCCCTTTTCATGTTGCATGAAAGAGAAACGGGAGCGACCGCGGGCGCCAACCGCTCCCGTCCATCAGACCACTGACTTCTCGTCGATTACTGGTCGATGTCGATTGTCCCTGTGGTTTTGTATGCCCCTGTCCAACTCGCGGGCGTGCTGCCACAGAGGAAGCTGCTCAGCGTAGTATTAATCGGAATACTGCCGTTGAGTTTCAGTGTCGCCGGGTTACCCCCAGTGATGGTGCCGATGGCGTTGGCTCCCGTTTCGTATACGCATTCCAGGCCGAAACGTGTGGCCGTTATCTTTGTACCAAGCGATGTGACAGTTCCCTTGTTGCCGGCTTCGCCGTGGATTTCGAGAAAGCCCGGTTTGTTGACGTCGACAACCCACTGGTTTGTGCAGGGCGAGAACGTGAGGGAAGTGAGGGCTCCTCTGGTTGTCGCTCCGGTGCCACCCACGGTCGTAAACTGGCCTTCTGCTGTCGATTCGCATTCGATGGTGGCGATCGGGTTATGCAGGACAACATGTTTGGTCCCAGCGACTGCCGATTCCTCCGATACAAGATGGATTATCGGGTTGGTTTCTCCGGCCGGGCCTGTGACTGTGGTCGCGGAGGCGCTCGCGGTGAAAACCATGAATACGGCCGCCACGACGGCGAGTAGCCCGAGGATCTTCAGGTGCCTCATTTGTTCTCTCCTATTGTTCGGTTGGTCGACGGAGAAACGGGAGCGGCCGCCCACGGCGGCCGCTCCCATCCATCAGACCACTGACTTCTCGACGATTACTGGTCGATGTCGATTGTCCCTGTGGTTTTGTAGGCGCCTGTCCAATTCGCTGGAGCCGAGCCGCAGAGGAAACTGCTCAGCGAAGTGTTGATTTCGATCGCGGCGTTGATGTGCAGTGTCGCCGGGTTACCCCCTGTGACGGTGCCGATATCTTTGGCACCCGTTTCGTATACGCATGACAGGCCGAAACGTGTAGCCGTTACCTTTGCACCAAGCGATGTAAGTGTTCCTTTGTTGCCGGCTTCGCCGTGGATTTCGAGCGAGCCCGGGATGTTGACGTCGACAACCCAGCCGTTTGTGCAGGGCGAGAACGAAAGAGACGTGAGTGCCCCACTGGCTGTTTTGCCCGTGCCGCCCACGTTCGTAACCTGGCCTTCTGCTGTCGATTCGCATTCGATGACCGCAATCGGGTTGTGCAGAAGGACGTGTTTGGTCCCGGCGACCGCCGATTCCTCTGACACAGCATGGATAACCGGATTAGTTTCCCCGGCCGGGCCTGTGACTGTGGTCGCGGAGGCGCTTGCCGCGAAAGCCATGAGGGCAGCCGCCGCGACGGCGAGCAGCCCGAGGATCTTGAGATGCTTCATCTGTGTTTCTCCTTGAATCCGGGGCGACTGGGCCCCGGGTAGATTTCCAAGAGACTTCTAACTAGATGAGCGCCCGTTGATCAAGGAAGTTAGATGTAAAAGGCTCGGATCCGCTGCCCGCTTCCCAATAACGCCGTAAAGCCGTGCAAATCCCGTTGAACAGATCGGCGCGCGTGTCCGAGAGCGCAGGGTATGTCGCTGTATCAAGTAGCAGCTCCGGCCATAAGGGCATCGCGGAAGCCATCGGCCAGCGCCCGTGCGACGCTGAGCTCTCCCCCTAGCTCGATTCGATGCTCCGACCCCCGCACCCAGCGGAACCAATCCAGGACCGAGCCGGTTACCCAGGCATCGGGAGTCCCCTCGATACGGGACACACACGAATCGACCTTCCCTTCGACTATGGAGATAGTGGCGCCCGCAAACGCAAGCTCCGATCCCTGCCGAAACTCGACAGCAAGGCGGCAGGATCCTTGCAGCGCGGCCGGCAAGTCAAGCAGCGGAGCGGCCAGAAGAAAGGTGGCCTCAGCGTCGAGCTTTCCCGGCGCAGCCGCTTCTGGGCATGAGCGCCGCTCCCATCCCACTGCGGCCGTTAGCGGACCAACCGCTCGCCGCAGCCAATCGGTAACGCGACAGCGGACGACCCGGCCATTGCATTCGGGGTCGGGTTCGATCAGCCCCATCTGACGCATCGCCGTCAACCGCCTCTCAAGAGCGGGATAGGTCACGGTCGGGATCACGCGGTCTAGCTCGGTGAGCGACAAAGGGCGGGCGGCCAAGGCGCGGATGATGCCGGTGTCCCAGCCGTCGACCAATGCTTTGATCACGCTCTTCGATGTCAGGTCGCCTAGCTCGATCGGCCCCGCGGGTGCCTCCACAAGCCAGCGTCGCAACACAGCAGTGACAGCAAGAAGGTCCTTACCGGGGTCGGTGATCGCGTAGCTGACCGAACCGGGGAAGTCCGCTTCCTGTCGTCGATCGACGACTTGAAGCGCGGTGAGCCGCCGCAGATACGAGCGCATCGTCGTCACCGGCGGGTGCCCGATCTGCCGGCGAAGCTCGGCCAGAGCCAACGGGCGCTCGTCCAAGGCTTCGAGCACTTGGACGTTCAGCGAAACTGCAAGTAACGACATCACATGGCTTCCAGTGCGCACAGATCCTCTCCCATCGATCCCGAAGCCCCGGTTTACCTGCGCACTCAAAGAGTACCGAATTAGAGCAAACAAATTTTTTGGAGTTCTTCGGAGACCGGAGAAAGGGCTGCGCGCATCCGTGCGCGCGCGATTCGGTCGTACGCCGATTGCAGCGCTATTCAAGAGACGGCTCCCTTTCGACTCAGGTCTCTTGGCGGTTCTCAAGCACCCGGCAACGCGGCGCATCAAGATGCGACCGTTGCGTTACTGAGCAGTGAGCGCCCCGACAGCTTGAGCCGTCGGGGCGCTCTCTCCTAGGTCTCCTGGTACAGCGGGCCGTCGCCGCCCTCGGGCAGCGTCAGCCTTCCGCCCTTGGCGGTGATCGCACCGCACTGGACGCAGTTGGAGGCGGTGACGTGGACGTCGACCTCGGCGGTGCCGTTCTCCAGCTGGTCCTCGGGGATCTCGTAGACCTGGGCGGGGCACATCGCGACCCAGGTCTGCGCCACCTCGCGCGGGACGTGGGTTTGGATGCGGACGTGGTTGGGAGCGTCGTCGCGGGTGGCGTTGCCGGAGAGGAAGACCGAGTCGAGCTTGTTGAAGGTCAGCTCGTTGTCGGGCTTCGGGTACTTCTCTCCCGCGTTGCCCTCGTAGACCGGGATCTCGGCGTTGTCCTCGATCTTCCAGTGGCCGCCAGGGAAGGCGCCTTTGGTCGCGACCATCGCCGAGCCCATCGCGCCGCCGAAGATCAGGCCCTTGGTCAGCGGCTGCTTCATGTTGCGCGAGCGGTAGAGGTCCTTCTCGATCACCGAGCCGCGGATCTTCTCGTCGTAGCTTTCGAAGTTGACCGAGTCGATGTCCTTCTTCAGTGACTCGACGATCGATTCCGCCGCGTACATGCCGGCGTGCATGGCGTAGTGGACGCCGGCGAGTTCGGCGATGTTGACCATCCCGGCGGCGTCGCCGGCCATCAGCATTCCGGGGACAGAGAAGCGCTGCGGCAGCGCCCAGTACCCGCCTGAGGGGATCGTCTTCGCGCCCCAGCCGACCCGTTTGCCACCCTCGATGATCTTCTTGATGAAGGGGTGGGTCTTGAACAGCTGCAGGGCGTCGTGGACGGAGAAGGTGGCGTCGGTGGTGTCGAGGCCGACGACGAGGCCGAAGCAGACCTTGTCCTCCCCCATCGGGTAGATGAAGCTGCCGCCGGCCTCCTTGTATTTCGGGCCCCAGCGCAGCGGCCAGCCGAGCGTGTGGATGACCCGGTCGAGAGGCTCTTTGACCTCCCAGATCTCCTTCACCCCGAGCTCCCAGACCTGCGGGTCGGAGCCCTCGCGGAGGTTGAAGTAGTCCATCGCGGCGTAGGTGAGGTGGCCGATCGTGCCCTCGGCCAGGACCGTCGCCTTGGCGACGACGTCGGAGCCGGGCTCGAAGTTGCCGAGCTCCTGGCCTTCTTTGCCGCGGCCGCGGTCACCAGAGCGGACGCCGCGGACGATCCGGTCCTCGACCAGCAGCTGGGTCGCGGCGGTCTCGGTGAGGATGTAGACGCCCGCCTCTTCGGCTTTCTCGGCGAGGAAGCGGCCGAGTTTGGAGACCGACATCGTGTAGGTCCCCTCTTTGCGGAAGTTGGGCGGCGGCGGCTTCAGCGGGAAGGCTTTGTTCTTGGTGAGGAAGTAGGTCGCGTCCTTCGTCACCTCCTGGTAGACCGGCGGCCACTCCGCCGGCGGCAGGTCGGGGAACAGCCGTTCCAGCGCCGAGGGGTCGACGTTGGCGCCGGACAGCAGGTGCGCCCCGGCGACTTTGCCCTTCTCGATTACCGCGACCGGGACTTCGCCCAGCTTCTCCAGCAGCTCCGGCTCGTTCTCGAGCAGCTGCATGAGTTTGTTGGCGCAGGCGAGGCCGGCGGGGCCACCGCCGACGATCGCCACGCCAACCTCAATCCGCTCGTCCGCCGGGTCCGTCGGCGCCGCAATGACGCTGTCGGAATCAAACGGCGGCGGGAACTCGCTCGGAGCTACTGACATCGCTCTAGCCCTTCTTGGCCTTGATCGCCTCGGTCAGCTTGGGGACGATCTTGTGCAGATCGCCGACCACGCCGAGGTCCGAGAACTCGAAGATCGGGGCGTTCGGATCCTTGTTGATCGCAAGGATGTTCTCCGAGTTCTGCATCCCGACCTTGTGCTGGATCGCCCCGGAGACGCCGGCGGCGAGGTACAGCTTCGGCGCCACCGTCTTCCCGGTCTGGCCGATCTGGGCCGCGTAGGGGTACCAGCCGGCGTCGACGACCGCGCGGGTCGCGGCGACAGCGCCGCCCATCGACTCGGCGAGTTCCTCGCAGAGGCCGAAGCCCTCTTTGGCGCCGAGACCGCGGCCACCGCCGACGAGGATGTCGGCGTCCTCGATGTTGACGTCGGCACCGCGCTGCTCGCCACGCTGGACCAGCTTCGCCTTGCTCGACCACTCGGAGAGCTCGACGTCGACGTCGACGACCTCGGCGCTGCCGCCGGACTCCTTGGCGTCGAAGGCGTTGAGGCGGCCGATGATGATGCCGGGCTCAGAGACGTAGCCGACGTCGGCGATCTCGGAGTCCTGCAGGATCGGGCGCTCGACGACCAGCTTGCCGTCCTGGACTTTGACCGCGGTGACCTCCATGGTCACGCCGGCGTTCAGCCGGGCGGTGAGGCCGGCGCCGATCTCGAAGCCGAGCAGACCGCCGCCGAACAGGGCGTAGGAGAAGCCCTCGTCCTGGATGACCTTGGCCATCGCGTCGACGATCGGCTGGGCCAGACCCTCGGGCACGCTCTTGGCCCGGTAGACCTTGGCGGCGCCGTAGTTGCCGAGCGAGGCGCAGGCGTCGTCGGCGATGTCGCCGACTACCAGCGCGGCGGCCTCGCCGCCGACTTCCCCGGCCAGCTTGGCCGCCTCGGAGATCGCCCCGAGTGAGTTCTTGTTGAAGTT
>Ga0164305_10001121_pt1 | contig 10834 bp, 11 predicted proteins | sample Whisoiple_237_MG_FD_110215 | JGI IMG/M metagenome (GOLD analysis project Ga0164305, IMG submission 110215) | Soil microbial communities amended with pyrogenic organic matter from upstate New York, USA - Whitman soil sample_237_MG | ecosystem: Environmental > Terrestrial > Soil > Agricultural... | reverse complement strand
GACCTTTCACGCGCCCCTCGTCGCGGCCGAACCCGGGCTGACGCTGCATACGATCGTCAGCAGCCGCCCCGACGAGGTCGCCGCCGTCTGGCCTGATGCCCGGGTAGTCCCGTCGCTGGAGGCGGTGCTGGCCGATCCCGCCATCGACCTGATCGTCCTCGCCACGCCCGACGCCCTCCACGCCAGCCAGGCCGGGGCGGCGCTGAACGCAGGCAAGGCGGTGGTGGTCGACAAGCCCTTCGCCCTGACCCACGCCGACGCGGCCCGGGTCGTCGAACTGGCCCGGTCGAAAGGCCTGTTGCTCTCGGTCTTCCACAACCGCCGCTGGGACGCCGACTTCCTCGCCCTGAAGGCGGAGATCGCCGGCGGCCGGCTGGGCCGGATCGTCACCGTCGAGACCCGCTACGACCGCCATCGCCCCGTCGTCCGCGACCGCTGGCGCGAGGGACCCGGCGGCGGCGTCTGGCTGGACCTCGGACCTCACCTGATCGACCAGATGCTGGTCCTGTTCGGTCGACCGCTCGCCGTCGCCTGCGACCTCTCCATCCAGCGCGAGGGCGGCCTGAGCCCCGACCGCGCCCATGCGACCCTGCGCTATGCCGACGGCCTGCGGGTCGAGCTGAACGCCGCCATGTTCATCGCCGCGCCGGACGTCCGCTTTGCCGTCCACGGAACGGCGGGCAGCTGGCTCAAGTCCGGTCTCGACGCGCAGGAAGACCAGCTCAAGGCGGGACTGGCGGTGGGCGCGCCCGGCTGGGGCGTCGATCCGGCCCCGCCGACCTTCGTCGACGGCGAGACCGGCGCCCGCTCGTCAGCGCCCGGCCCCGCCGGCGACTATCCGGCCTTCTACTCGGGCATCGCCGCCGCCCTCCGCGGCGAGGGTCCCAATCCCGTCCCGCCGGAGCAGGCGCTGGCTGTCATGGAGATCATCGACGCCGGGCTGGAAAGCAACCGCCGCCGGGCCGAGGTTCAGATACCCGCGAACCACTCATAACCGCGGTCCTCCCAATAGCCGCCCTTGCCGCCGCCCAGATGATCGAAGCTTTCCACCGCCTCGATCCGCCGGATGTATTTGGCGTGTTTGTAGCCCAGCTGCCGCTCGACCCTGAGCCGCAGGGGGGCGCCGTGCGGGACCGGAAGGGTCTGACCGTTCATGGCGTATGCGAGAATGGTCTGGGGATGCCGGGCGTCGATCAGGTCGATGCTCTCGTAATACCGCTCCCCGTCCTCGCGCTGATCCAGGGCGTCGAAACAGTGGAAGACGATGTATCTGGCCTCCGGTTTCAGGCCGGCCTCTTCCAGCAGGGTCTCCAGCCGCACGCCGGTCCATTCGCCGATCGAGGTCCAGCCCTCGACGCAGTCGTGTTTGGTGATCTGCGATTGCGCCGGGCGGCTCCGAAGCTCGGCCAGACTCAGTGACAACGGCCGGTCCACCAATCCGTCGATGACCAGCCGATAGTCGGCGAAGCCGCCCGCCTTCAGCGCCCGATAGTCTGCGGCCGCCGGATCGGTCGAGCCGTTGGCGCGGAAGTCGGGCGATATCTCCGCCCGGCTGTAGGTCGGTGCCAGGGCTTCGCGCGGGATCAGCAGCCGCTGCGCCCGCCGCGTCAGGCCCTCGCCCATCCGCCGCGCCTGTTCGGCGAGGCTGGTTCCCGCCTGACCGCATGCGGAGAGGAAGGCGGTTGCGGCCGTGGCGACGGCGCCGGTCAGCCAGCGGCGGCGGTTCATGGGGCCTCTCCGTCATCGACCCGGCGTTTGCGTCCCAGCTTCGGCCCGGCCGTTGAGCCCGGCGGCTGGATCACGAACCAGCCCGTGATCATCGACCGCATATTGTTGAGCGGCCCCGTCCAGATCACCAGCCCAACGTGGACAACGATGAAGCCGACGATCAGGCCGGCCGAGATGAAATGCAGCGTCCGCGCCGACTGCCGTCCGCCCATGATCTCGAGCAGAATCCCGCCGACCGAATTGAAGCCGGGCGACATCGACAGCCCCGTGACCAGCATCATCGGCAGGACGATCAGGATCATCGCCGCATAGGCCAGCTTCTGGATCACATTGTAGGCGCGGGCGTGATCGTCAGTCGGGAAGTGGAAGCGGGCGTGCTCGGCCACGGAGGCCCCGAAGCCCTTCAGCTCCCTCCCGGTCGGCCAGATGCGCCGCCCGAACCGTCCGGTCAGGAAGCCGTACGCCAGATAGATCAGACCGTTGGCCACGAAGATCCAGGCGAACAGGAAATGCCAGTTCCGCGCCTCGGCCAGATTGCGCCCCTGCGGGATCAGCGCCCAGTTCGGCAGCGGCGGAATATTTACCCACGGATCGGCGAAGGTCGATCGCAGGCCCCAGTACAGATGCGGATGGGCCAGCAGGATGTTCAGGCCGCTCATAAGCAGCACCACCACGGCGACCACGTTCAGCCAGTGGCTGATCCGCACCAGCGGCGGGTGGCGCCAGGTTTCCGTCCGGCCGCCCGGCAGCGCGCGATCCGCGCGCCCGCCGGGGCGGGTTTCAGCGTCGGCCAGGGGCGTGTCCGCGGCGGTGTCGGTCATGGTCCCTCCGGCGCGCAACCGGCGCCTGGAAAGAAGCTACGACGAAGCGGGCCGAAAGGTCAGCCGCTGATGTCAGTATTTTGCGGGCGGGGCCGTGACGCAGACGCGGCGCGCCCGCTCGCAGGCCGCGACCTCGGCCTCCCACGCGGCTTGGGCCCGCTCATAGGCCGCACGCGCCGCATTGGCGGCCGCCAGGTCTGCTTCATACTGGACGCGCTGGGTTTCCAGCCGGGCGGTCTCCTCGCGCCACCGGGCGCTCTCCCGCTCAAAGGTCGCCGTGCTCTCGGCCTCGGCCCGTTCCGCGGCGTCGTTGCGCGCGGCGATCTCGGCGTTCAGCCGGATGGTTTCGGCGACCTCGGCCGGGTTCTGTTCGGCGTCGGGAGCGGCGCTGTAGCTTTCGCCGCGCTGCCGCAGCCATTCCTCGGATCCGGCAGGGGCCGGCGCGGTCGACGCCTGCACCTTGCCCGATACCGTCGCCTGCGGCGCGGTGGTCTGGGCCAGCACGGGCGCGGCGGCCAGCAGAATAGCGCCGCCGGCGGCGGCGAGGATGAAGCGGGTCATGAAAGGCTCCCTGGGAGAAGTCAAAGCGTCGCCGCGAAGCTGTACCGTTTCACGGTGATCCGCCAGACATAACGCCGATCGCGCGATTTGGCGCCGCAGGGTTAATGCGGCAGCCGCAGCTCGAAGGTGGTGCCCGTCGGGCCCGTTTCCACCAGCGTCAGCTCGCCCCCGTGGCTGGCCGCCAGCTCTCGCGAAATGGCCAGACCCAGACCCGCGCCTTCGGAGGCGCGGCCGCTGACGAAGGGTTCGAACAGGCTCTCGGACAGGCGCGGCGGAATGCCGGGCCCGTCGTCGCCGATCCGGATCACGCAGTCGCCGTCGTCGCCCGCGGCCGTGACGCGGACCACGCCCTTGCGGCCCGTGCGCCGCGTGGCGTCGCCCTCGATGGCCTGACGCGCGTTGCGCATCAGATTGACGAGGATCCGGTGCAGCTGGTCCGGATCGGCCTGGACGGAGAAGCGCGCGGGCAAGCTCTTGGTCAGCCGCACGCCCTCAGGTGTCAGGCCCGCGTCCTCGGCCGCCGCGGCTATGGCGGGGGCCAGGGCGATGCGAACGCGCTGGGGCGGCGGCTCCTCGCTCTTGCCGTACTCCAGCACGTTTCGGGACAGGGCGGCGGCGCGGCCCAGCGCCCGCTCCAGCCGCGGCAGGACCTTCGCCACCTCCGGATCGGGGGAATCGGCCAATCGCTCTGACGCCATCTGGGCCGAGGTCAGCATATTGCGCAGGTCGTGGTTGATCTTGGCCACCGCCTCGCCCAACGCCACCAGTCGGGCGCGGGAGCGCAGCGAGACCCGCACCTCCTCCTGCATCCGCGCCAGCTCGCGCTCGACCCGGCCGATCTCGTCGTGCCGGTCGCTGGGCGGATCACCCGCGGCCTCGGGATCAAGGGCGAAATGCTCGATGGAGCGCGTGACCCGCCGCAGCGGCTGCAGCACCAGGAAGGCCAGCCCGCCGTACAGCAGCCCCCCCGCGACCAGCGAGATCAGCAGCGACGTCAGAAGGCTGTTCAGCAGGAAGGCCCGCAGCTCCAGCTTCAGCGGCTGGGCCGGAGCCAGAATCTCGATGAAGTCGCCCGAACGGTAGCGCGGCCGGGCCTGCACGCGGATCGAACGGTCCGGATGGCCGAACAGGGTGCGCCATGGGTCGATGGTGCGCGCAATGGGGCGGCTCTGCCGCAGATCAATCAGATCGGGCGTCCGCGGCAGGTTGGGGGCCTGCAGCAGCAGCCGGCGCACGCCCTGGTCGCCGACGACCACGGCCTGCACCCCGCCGATGGCCAGCAGCTGTTCCGCCGTATCGTCCTCGACCGCCGAATAGGGCAGGGCCTCGACCCCGACCGAGGCCAGCTCCGCCGATTGCAGCCGGTCCAGCAGCCAGCGCTCGTGGAAGCTGGCGGCGCTGGGGGCGATGATCAGGATCTCGACCACGACCGTAAAGACGAAGGTCAGCAGCAGCAGCCGCCAGGCCAGGGCGTCGGGGGCATGGAATTTCAGCCGCTCGCGCCAGTCCGCGGGCACGCGCAAGGCTTGCCGGACGTCGCTCAGCAAGGGCCGGAAGCGGTTCATGCGGCGCTTAACGCAAAGCTCGGGCCAAAAGCTGCGCCGTTCATGTCGACGTCTTTCGTCCGAGCGCCTTCTGCAGCCCCTTGAGGCCGAAGGGCAGGACCACAGCCAGTACGAAAACACCGGCCATCGGGGCCCAGAACTGGCCGAACAGGGCCTGGAAGTCGGGATTCGGATTGGTCATCAGCAGCTCGTTCAGCCGCGCCCCGATCCAGCAATAGATGATGTGCGCCGGCAACAGGCCGATCACCGTCGCGATCGTATAGGGCCCCAGCCGCACGGCCATGATCCCCGCCGCGATATTGATCATGTGGAAAGGCACCACGACCGCCAGCCGGGAGGCCAGCACATACCAGAAGGTGTCCCGGTCGATGGCCTCGCAGACTTTCTGCATCATCCCCTTGTCGCGTTCCGCCTTCTGTCTCAGCGCCTCGCCCAGCGCCGACCGGGCCACCGCATAGACGATCAGGGCTCCCGCGGTGGCGGCGATCGATGTCGAGACTCCGCCCACCCATGGGCCGAACAGATAGCCCGCGGTGATGGTGACAAAGAAGACGCCGGGCACCACGCTGGCCGTCAGAATGGCGAATACCGCCATCAGGATCAGCAGGCACAGGATGTAGTTGGCGTCCTTGAAGGCGTGGAATTCCGCCCCGTGATCGCGGATGGTGTCCAGCGACAGATAGCGGTTCCAGCCCATGGCGAAGATCAGGGCGATGACGCCGGCCAGTACGATCAGAGGCGCAAAGCGTTTGAACCGGTTCATTCTCTCTCCGCCGGAAGGCTGTTGGCGTTGACAGTTCTGGCCCTGCCGCTTATACGCCCGCCCTTCCCGCGACGGACGTCTTTCCGTCGCCCCTCTGTATTCAGTCCCAGGAGCCGAACGTGAAGCGGACCTATCAGCCGTCGCGACTCGTGCGCAAGCGCCGTCACGGCTTCCGTTCGCGGATGGCCACCAAGAACGGACAGAAGATCGTTGCGCGTCGTCGCGCCAAGGGCCGCAAGCGCCTGACGGCCTAAGTCGTCCGGCGCCTGTGCTCAGGCGCATGGCCGAACTCTTCAAAATCGAACGCATGACTTCGCGGCCCCAGTTTCTGGCGGCCGCGAAGGGCGTTTCTGAGGCCCGCGGCGCCGTGGTCGTGCAGCGGCTGGACCGCGGCGACGAGATGCCCGTGGTGCGGCTGGGCTTCACCGCCACGCGCAAGGTCGGCAACGCCGTGATTCGCAACCGCGCCAAACGCCGTCTGAAAGAGGCGGCGCGCGCCATGGCCCCCCTGTTGGCGGTCCCCGGCAGCGACTATGTCTTCGTCGCCCGCGCGGGCACGGCCGACCGTCCCTGGGACCGTTTGCTTGACGATGTGAAATCGGCGCTTACAAGGCTCGCGACCCCGCGGCCGGCGCCAAAGACTGCGCCTACGACGCCCGCAAACGCCGGCCAGGATTCCTGATCTCCATGCCTCCTCAAGACAACAGCCGAAACACGATCATCTTCGTCGTGATCGCGGCCATCATGCTGATGGCCTACAGCTATTTCGTCATGCAGCCGCAGGCCGAGCGCCGGAAGGCCGCCCAGCAGGCCGCGGCCGAGCAGACCGCGACCGCTCCGACGGCCGGCGCGCCCTCGTCGGCGCCCGGCGCCGTCGTCTACACCACTGACCGCACCGTCGCCCTCGCGCGCGGCGGGGCGCGGGTGCCGATCAAGACCGGCACCGTCACCGGCTCGCTGTCGCTGCGCGGCGCACGGATCGATGACCTGTTCCTGACCGACTATCAGGAGACGATCGAGCCCGGCTCGCCCGCCGTCGAACTGTTCCGTCCCGAGGGCATGCGCCACGCCTATCAGGCCCAGTTCGGCTGGAACGGCCCCAACGTCCCCGGCGGCGTGCCCGGCCCGCAGACGCCCTGGCGGCTGACCGAGGGCGCGACCCTGACCCCGACGACGCCGGTCACCCTGACCTGGGACAACGGCGCCGGCCTGCGCTTCACGCGCAAGATCGCCATCGACAACCAGTACCTGTTCACCGTCACCGACACCGTCGCCAACTTCGGCGCCCAGCCGATCACCATCGCGCCCTGGGGCCGCGTCGAGCGGCAGGGCGTGCCGGACGCCCTGGGCAAGACCCAGATCCTGCACGAAGGCGGTATCGGCACCTTCTCCAAGGGTGACGGCTACGCGACCGAACAGCTGAAATACAAGGCCTGGGCCAAGAAGCCAGTGCAGCAGCACACGTCCACCGGCGGCTGGATGGGCATCACCGACAAATACTGGCTGGCCGCCCTGATCCCGCAGCAGGACGAGCGCATCCAGGCCGCCTTCCGCGTGACCGACGCCGGCCACGCCGACATCCACTCGGCCACCATGCTGGGCGAGGCGCACGTCATCGCGCCGGGCCGTCAGATCACCGAGACCCAGCGCCTGTTCGCCGGCGCCAAGCGCAACGAGATTCTCTCCGCCTATGAGAAGGACCTCCACCTGCCGCGCTTCGTCTATGCGATCGACTGGGGCTTCCTGTTCTTCCTGACCCGCCCGATCTTCATGCTGATCGAGCTCTACTACGGCTGGTTCGGCAACTTCGGCCTGGCCATCCTGGGCCTGACCCTGACCGTCCGCCTGATCATGTTCCCGCTGGCCAACAAGAGCTACGAGAGCATGTCCAAGATGCGGACCCTCCAGCCCAAGATGGAGGAGCTGAAGAAGAAACACCCCGACGATCCCGCCAAACAGCAGCAGGAGCTGATGGCGCTGTATCAGAGGGAGAAGATCAATCCGCTGGCGGGCTGTCTGCCCCTGCTGTTCCAGATTCCGGTCTTCTACTCCGTCTACAAGATGCTGTTCGTGACCATCGAGATGCGGCACGCGCCGTTCGTCGGCTGGATTCGCGACCTGTCGGCGCCCGATCCCTCGACCATCTGGAACCTGTTCGGCCTGATCCCTTGGGACCCGTCGACGGCCCCGCTGATCGGCGGCTATCTGGGCGGTACTTTCGCGCTGAGCATCCTCGCCATCTTCTACGGCCTGACCATGTGGCTGCAGATGGCCATGAGCCCGCCCGCGCCGGATCCGATGCAGCGCCGCATCTTCCAGTTCATGCCGGTGGTCTTCACCTTCATCATGGCCACCTTCCCGGCCGGCCTGCTGATCTACTGGGCGTGGTCGAACATCCTGACCATCATCCAGCAGTATGTGATCATGCACCGCCTGAAGGCCGAGAACCCGATCGACACCTTCATCGCGCGGCTGAAGAAGGCGAAGGCCTGAGTTGGACGACTTCACCCCCGAGGAACTGGAGCAGGGGCGCATCCTGTTCGCGCGCCCCGCGACCTTCGTCATGGGGTGCGCCAAGATCGAGCAGCTGCCCGATCCTGACCTTCCGGAGATCGCCTTCGCGGGCCGTTCCAATGTGGGCAAGTCCAGCCTGATCAACGGGCTGGTGGGGATGCACAAGCTGGCTCGGGCCTCGAACGAGCCGGGCCGGACGCGCCAGGTCAATTTCTTCGATCTGGACGGCAAGCTGCGGCTGGTCGACCTGCCCGGCTACGGCTGGGCCAAGGCGTCCAAGTCGACGGTGAAGAAATTCCAGGATCTGGGCCGCGACTATCTGCGCGGGCGGGTCACGCTGAAGCGGGTCTATCTGCTGATCGACGCCCGCCACGGGCTGAAGAAGGTCGACGACGAGGCGCTGGACGCGCTCGATCTGGCCGCCGTCAGCTACCAGATCATCCTGACCAAGGCCGACAAGCTCAAGAAGGGCGAGGCCGAAAAGGTCCAGGCCGCGACGCTGAAGGCCATCTCCAAACGCCCGGCCGCCTATCCGGCCGTCATCGTCACCTCGGCGGAAAAGGGCGACGGCATGCCCGAACTCCGCGCCGAGATCATGCGCACGACGGGCGCAGAGCTGTAACGCCAACTGTCCGGCGGAGCGTATCGACGGCGAATTCGACTACCGCGCACTGCGGGTTCGTCACGAAGGGCATGAGGTCACAACGGGAGCGGAGCCCGTTCGAGACTCTTCGTGTTCTTCGTGGTTCCCTCATGCCCTTCGTGATGAACCTCCCGGCTTTCCCGGGCGGAAGGGGGGCGGCATTTGCGACAGCGCCACATCCAGACCGACGGCCTGAACCAGCAAATTCTCGAGGCCGGCGCCGGCCCGCTGGTCCTGCTGATCCACGGCTTCCCCGAACTGGGCGTCAGCTGGCGCGCGCAGGCGCAGGCGCTCGCCGAAGCGGGCTTCCACGCCGTCGCGCCGGATATGCGCGGCTATGGCGGGACCGCCAAGCCGGCCGACGTCGCGGACTATTCCATCCTCAACCTCGTCGGCGACATGGTCGATCTGGTCCGGGCGCTGGGCGAGAATTCCTGCGTGGTCGTCGGCCACGACTGGGGCGCCCCCGTGGCCTGGCATTGCGCCCTCACGCGGCCGGATATGTTCCGCGCCGTCTTCGGACTGTCGGTGCCCTTCCAGCCCCGCAGGCCCAAGGGGCCGCCGACGCCGGCCATGGCGGCGATCTCGAAACGGCTGGGACAGGGCGACCTCTACATCAGCCGTTTTCAGGCCGCCGACGCCCACGAGGTCTTCGACGCCGACCCTGCGACGGCCCTGCGCAAGATGTTCTACGCCTATGACGGCGCCACGCCCGACGGCCGCCAATCGACCGGCTTCATCCCCGAGGGGCAGAGCTTCATCTCCACCGTCCCGGACGATGCGGCTCCCCCGCCGTGGATGAGCCCGGAGCATTTCGCCGAATACGTCGACGCGTTCTCGGCCGGCGGTTTCAAGGGGCCGGTCGACTGGTACCGCAACCTTGACCGCAACTGGTCGCTGACAGCCCACTTGCAGGCCGCCCGCATCCGCGTTCCCGCCGCCTTCGTCGTCGGCGAGCGCGATCCGGTGCGCCACTACGCCGGCCAGCACGAGGCCGGGCTGAAGGACTGGCTCTCCGATCTGCGGATGCAGGTCGTCGTCCCGGCCGCGGGCCACTGGATCCAGCAGGAACGGGCCGACGAGGTGAACCGGCTGCTGCTCGAGTTTCTGAGCGGGCTCTAAAGCCCCGCCACTGCCTCGGCCGTGATCTCCAGACTGCGGATGCGGGCGTCGAGATCGAACACCATGCCGGTCACCATGACCTCGTCCACGCCTGTCTGGTCCGCGAAGGCCGCCAGTTTCGCGCGCACCGTCTCCCGCCCGCCGATCGCGGCATAGGTCAGCCGGCTCTGCACCGCCGCCATCTGGCGCGCGTCCAGAACGGTAGAGATGTCGTCCACCGGCGGCTTCACCCGGCCGGGCTTGCCGGTGACCACGGCGGCGAACGCCTGCTGCATCGAGGTCGACAGCCGTTCCGCCGCCGCGTCCGTCTCCGCTGCAAACACATTGATCGCCGCCATCGAATACGGCTCCGCCAGCGTCTTCGAGGGTCGGAAGCCAGCGCGATAGGTCTCCAGCGCCTGCATCAGAAGCTCCGGCGCGAAATGGCTGGCGAAGGCGAAGGGCAGGCCCAGATGCGCGGCCAGTTCGGCGCTGAACAGACTGGAGCCCAGCAGCCAGATCGGAGTCTTCGCCCCCGCACCCGGCCATGCCGTGACCCGCTGGCCCTCGACCGGATCGCCCAGGAAGGCCTGCAGCTCCATCACATCACGCGGGAACTGGTCGGCGGCCTCGAAATAGCGGCGAAGGGCGCGGGCCGTCTCGCCGTCGGTGCCGGGCGCCCGGCCCAGCCCCAGATCAATCCGGCCCGGATACAGCGCCTCCAGCGTGCCGAACTGTTCGGCGATCACCAGCGGCGCATGGTTGGGCAGCATGACCCCGCCCGAGCCCAGCCGTAGATGTGTCGTGTGCGCCGCCAGGTGCGCGATGACCACGGGCGGGCTGGTCGCCGCCACCGCGGGCATGTTGTGATGCTCGGCGATCCAATAGCGGGTGTAGCCCAGCCGGTCCGCGGTCTGCGCCAGGTTCTTCGACGCAGCCAGCGCATCCGAGGTCGACTGGTCGCTGCGCACCGGGACAAGATCCAGAACGGAAAGCCGCATGCGAGTCACAACGCGTCCTTGGCCATGTGCGTTCCCGCCAGGGCGAAGACGTCGTCGAGCATCTGCGGGGTCAGCCGCCCGGTGAACGTGTTCTGCTGACTCGGGTGATAGCAGCCGATGAGCGCGACGTCGCCCAG
>Ga0164305_10001120_pt1 | contig 10834 bp, 10 predicted proteins | sample Whisoiple_237_MG_FD_110215 | JGI IMG/M metagenome (GOLD analysis project Ga0164305, IMG submission 110215) | Soil microbial communities amended with pyrogenic organic matter from upstate New York, USA - Whitman soil sample_237_MG | ecosystem: Environmental > Terrestrial > Soil > Agricultural... | reverse complement strand
GTATGTTGACCCGATGCGATCGCGGTGATTCCGGCTCCCACTGTCGCTGGGGTATTAGGCATGGCTCGGATGACTGGCTGCTGGCTGAAAGCGGCTTCCAACTGGCTTAAAGGCACCCCTGCCAAAATAGAAATAACAACGGACTGTTGTTCCTTAGCTTCACCCCGCTTATCAAGTTGCAATTCTGCCACAACTTGAGCAAACACTTGGGGTTTAATCGCTAATAACAACACGTCCTTTGCTGTAGCAGCTGCTTGGTTGTCTGCTGTCACCTGAACGCCGTATTTTTCTTGCAAAAAGTTCCGTCGCTCTAAGGATGGTTCACTCACCAAAATCTCAGCAGATGCATAAATCTGCTGAGCAATTAAGCGGGATAACAGCGCTTCACCCATTACCCCACCGCCAATCATGCCAAACTTTACAGACAACCTTGCCCCCGTCTATTTATAGCGATCAGCGATCAGCTATCCGTGTTGAGATACTTAGAGTGTTGGATTACTTTCCACCACTCCCTATTCAAGCAGCCGTCCATGGAATCACTAGCTGACTACTTGATGGCTGACTGCTGACGGCTAATTTACTGAGCCACTCGTGCTTGTTCAGATGCCCAGGCTGGCGCTGGAGCGGCTGGACGTGAAGGGCGAGCTTGTGGCTGTGAAACTTCGTGAACTACGCCAGACTGAGTACTAACTTGAACACAGCTAGGCGTGAACAGGAAGATGCTTTCGCCGATGCGCTCTTGGTGACCATCAATTGCGTAGGTACCACCTGCAACAAAATCTACGGCTCTTTGTGCTTGGTCTGGGTCCATAATCGTCAGGTTTAAAACCACAGACTTGCGTTCTCTCAATGCCTGAATAGCTTGTGGCATTTCTTCAAAAGAACGTGGCTCCATTACGATTACTTCTGAAAGACCATTAACGGCTCCAGGCATTCCAATCACATTATTCATTGTTGTCCCCATTCCTGTTTCTGGTGTCACAGTTGCCCGCTCGCGAATCCGACGACGACGACGTTCTTCTTCTGGTGAGGGTTGAGGGGGTTCTTCCTGATACTCAGGTTGGTAGGTTTCTCCACCCTCCATTTCCTCATACTCATACTCGTATTCCACTGGTTCATTGAGACCAACGAAATCTCGTAACTTAGAAAAAATATTGTTCACAGTTCTTGCTCCATCACAACTTCTCGGTTGACGCTGGATTTCAATTATTTAAGTGGCGTTGGCAATATCTTAGCTTATGCCTTTACTACCCTCAGCCGCTACTATCAGTAAATTTGCATTACTCATCGTAGAGTTGAACGGATAGTTACTGCGTTCGTTCACCAAAAATAATACGTCCTAAACGAACCATAGTAGTACCTGCTTGCACTGCCAGGGGATAATCTTGCGACATTCCCATTGACAATTGCTGCATTTGAATATTTAACCAGCTTTGCTGCTTGATTTTATCAGCTAATTGGCGGGTCTGCTGAAAAACTGTCAGTATTTCGGCATCATTAAGATTTACAGGCGGAATTGTCATTAATCCTTGAATTTGTAACTGGTTGCACTGATCGAGTGTGGGTAGATCCGTTAGTAGTTCCGGAACAGTCCAACCATATTTATCGGCATCTGGTAACAGTTTTACCTGAAGACAGACTTGCGGTCTACAAGATAATTCTATGGATAATTGATTCAGCCGTTGAGCAAGCTTTAAATTGTCTACGGAATGAATCCATTGAAATTGTTCTATTGCTTTACGCGCTTTATTGCTCTGAAGATGTCCAATGAAATGCCAAGTAATATCTGGTAAATCTTGAAGTTGGGTTTGTTTTAGTTCCGCTTCTTGAATGCGACTCACACCAAAAGCACGAATTCCGACAGCATAAGCTTCTCGGATAGCTTCGACAGGGACTTGCTTGGTAACGGCAATTAACCGCACCGAGTCTGGTAGTTGTTGACGAATTTCGGTAATCCGTTGTTTGATTGAGCCAATCATTGGAACGTTTGCTGATGAATAGCCTGAAGCTGCTGGTAGTCTTGAGTTTGTCCTGTGCGTCGTAGCAGACGTAGGCGGTTCTCTACCAAGAGACGAGCATCAGAACGGGTGATAGGTTCAAAGGTGAAGCCTTTGGAGCTACTGGTCACTAAAAAGAATATGCGCTGAGCATAAAGGGTCGTAAACAACTCTTGGCTGTCGTCCAGGAGACAGATCCGATAGAGTAGACCAAAAGTTGGATGATTCAGGTAATTTTCGGAGTTCATCAAAATCCCGACGATGAAGACTCATTCCTATGTGGGAAGAAAGCATTTTCTCTTTGGAGGAATGGTTACAGAATAGCTGGAAAGGGTATCTCAAGGCTGAGGAAAATTCTGGGTCAGGAAGAGGGAGACAAGGGGGAGAAGGGGCAGAGGGGGCAGAGGAGGCGGAGGGGGCAGAGGGAGAAAAAACTGATTTTTTCGTGGTTTGAATAGTGTCTACTCATCTGTAGATTAAAAACATACACCTGTAAGGGGGATGAGGGAGACAAGGGGGACAGGGGAGACAAGGAGGAAGTTTGCTTGGATTACTTTTTATGAATTAGAGATGTAGTTGTTGGTGGGTAAGGCTGAGGGCGGCGAGTTGAGCTTGGGCTTTGTTGAGAGACTCGAACCATTCTTTTTCTGGATCGCTATCGGCTACAATACCAGCACCGACTTGCCCATAAACGGTATGCAACCCTGATGGATGATGGCTGAACAAAAGTGTGCGGATCAAGATGTTGAGATCTAGATTGCCACGCTTGTCTAAGTAGCCGCAAGAGCCATAGAACAAGTTACGACGTAAGGGTTCTAGTTCTTCAATAATTTCCATGCAACGGACTTTAGGACAGCCAGTAATCGTACCACCTGGAAAGAGGGCACGAATTAGGTCAATGGTATCGTAGTCAGGGTGTAAGGTGCCAATAACGTTGCTGACTAGGTGCATGACGTGACTATATCGCTCAATGGTCAGCAGTTCGTTGACGGTAACTGATCCCCATTGACAGACTCGTCCTAAGTCATTGCGTTCTAAATCTACGAGCATGATGTGTTCTGCTCTTTCTTTAATGTTGGCAAGGAGATCTTGCTGCATTTGTTGATCGTGTTCTGGGGTTGCGCCGCGCGATCGCGTCCCAGCAATTGGTCGAGTTTGGGCTTGGCTTCCCTGCAACTGTACCAACCGTTCTGGAGAGCAACTGATAACAACTCCCCATGGTGTTTGCCAATAGCTAGCAAAGGGCGAGGGATTAATTTGGTGTAAGGCGCGATAAATTGCCCAACTATCGGCGCTTGTTTGGGCTGTAAACCGCAGGGAAAGATTTGCCTGAAAGATATCTCCAGCTTGGATATACTTTTTTGCCTGCCGGACTGCTGCTTCGTAATCTGCTTGAGAGGTGCCAAAATCAGGCAATGGGGAACCTGATGGAGAACTTTTTTCGGTTGGGGACTTGGCGCTGATTCTCTGTTGAACTTTTTGCTGTAATCCCTCCAAATCCCCTTCACAGGTGGAGGCTAACCACAGGGTTTGTTCCTGATGATCGAGAACGGCAAAAGAGGCGGGTTCATACCAAAAGGCAATGGGAAAGGGTAAAGGATCAGATTTTAGGGTGGGCAGTTGTTCAATCTCCCAAGCGAGATCGTAGCCTAACCAACCTAACCAACCTCCGGTAAACGGCAGCCTCTTCATCTCTTCTGATTCACTAGCTGCTGCCCGTTCTAGTAAATGGCGTAAGCATGGCAGAATCTGCCCGATTGCAGGAGTCCACATCTGAAGGCTACCTTCAATTAGTCGAGGAGCGCCTGCACAGATGGAATATCGAGTTGAAGGGGAGGGTACAAAGGCAGGGTCATAGGGACTTTCTAGGAGCGTAGCAATGCCTTCAGAGTCAAGAAACAGAGCTTGGAAGACATCGGAGCCAGTTCGCTGTTCGAGGGGGAGCGATCGCCAGTACCAAGGCTGAATCTGTTTCATAGCTACAACTTGTTCACAACCAGCAACCCTGCCAATTTCAACTCACGTCGTTTCCTAAAATAAACCTAGCTCCCCAAAACGCGACTAACGTTCCTAGGGCAACCCAATCTCCTCCTTTGAGGCGCAGTTGATGCCATTGCACTCGATGAGTGTTGGGAGTTGTGAAGCCGCGAACTGTCATAGCACTGGCAATTTGATCAGCTCGTAATAAGAGATTTTCCAAAAGTCGTTCTGAAACCATTAACCAAACTTGTAAGCTTTTGCGAACCCCTAGCTTTTTCCAGTTAATTGCTCGTGTGCGGACAGATCTCACCAGATTTTGCACTTCTTCCAACACTAGGGGAATAAAGCGTAAAGAGAGCGTTAAGGTGAGGGCAATTTCGGTTACAGGCCAGTTGAAGCGTCGCAGGGGTCGCATTAAGCTTTCTAACCCGGCGGTAATCTCTTCAGGAGCTGTTGTTAGCAGGTATAGATTGGTACTGTAAATCAGAGTAAAGAGTAAGGTGCTAACACTAATCGCTAAATCTAGAGATTTGCGAGTCACCATCAAATTCAGAGCGCCCTGCTTCAGCTTAAATAAAATGTATTGGTAAGGAGTTGGCTGAGGTAACGTTAACCCCTCCGCAGGTAGTCGCATCTGATGGGAAGCTTTAATCCCGTCAGGGGCAAAGGCTGCCATCAGTAAAACAAAAAAACTTAACATCAGCAGCCAACCCATTTGCTGCCGCCATACTCGCCAGGGAATCGCCGCCGTCAGCGTGATTAAAACTAACAAGATTGCTAAAGCAAAACGCCAGAGAGGATTAGCTAGGATGGGAGCTAGTAAGAAACTCATTAACCAAGCTAGTTTTACCCTAGAGTCAAGGTGATGCAACCAAGTTATCGGTTGTTCTAGGTAAAGTCCTAGAGGCAGCGATCGCAATAAATCCATCTTGATAAGCTAAAAGAGTTCGGTAACAGGGATTAAAGCTAGGTGTAAGAGCCGGTTGTTTTCTGCATCCCTAATAGGTTTCGTTACCTGGAACTCCCCTCTGGTAATTCTCCCAACCCTAACACCTAACATCTAAAACCTACATTACACACGAGTTGCGCGGTTACGGTTGATTGATTCCATATCGCGAACTTTTTTGCCCCGCCATAGCAATCGCATCGGGGTTCCCGTAAAGCCTAGATGCTGACGGAATTGACGTTCAACATACCGACGATAGTTTTCGTTAAAACGCTCAGGTTCGTTAACAAATAGGGCAATGGTAGGGGGTTCACTTTTTACCTGAGTCCCATAGTAAATTTTGCCCTGCCGTCCCTGACGACTGGTAGGAGGAGAGTGCCAGCTAACAGCGTCTTGCAGGACTTCATTAATGACAGCCGTAGAAACTCGGCGCTTATGTTGTTCTGCGGCTGTATTGACCAACTCTAGAATCTTTTCTAATCGCTGTCCTGTTAGCGCACTGACAAAGACGCTTTCTGCCCAATCCACAAAGCTAAGTCGCTCTTTCAGGTTGGCTTCGTGTTCGTAAATGGTATAGGAGTCTTTTTCAATCGCGTCCCATTTGTTGACGACAATTAAGCAAGCGCGACCCTCATCAGCAATTCGTCCCGCTAGTTTTTGGTCTTGTTCCGTCACACCATCAATTGCATCGATCACCAGCAACACTACATCCGAACGACGAATGGCTTTGAAAGCGCGATTAATTCCAAAAAATTCGGGTCCATACTCGACATTTTTCTTTTTGCGAATCCCTGCTGTATCAATCAGGCGGTAGCGGGTATCTTGCCATTCCACTACCATGTCGATGGCATCGCGGGTTGTTCCAGAAATAGGGCTGACGATTGAGCGTGTTTCGCCTGTGAGGGCATTTAATAAGCTAGATTTACCCACATTCGGTCGCCCGACGATCGCCACTTTTATTTCTGGGTTTTCCGGGAGGGCATCCATGGGGGGCAAGAAGGTAATCAGCTTGTCGAGTAACTCGCCAGTTCCGTTGCCATGAATCCCCGAAATTGGGAAGGGTTCATCCAGTCCTAGTCCCCAAAACTCAGAAGCTTGAATTAACCCTTGCTGAGGAGATTCGCATTTGTTGACCGCAAGAATTACCGGGACAGTTTGTTGACGCAACCATTCTGCGATCGCTTCATCTCCGGCGGTGAGTCCTGTTTGTCCATCTACTATGAAAATTGCCGCGCTTGATTCGGCTAAAGCTGCCATTGCCTGTTCGCGAATTAGGGGTAGAAACTCGGTGTCATCATCAAACACCAGTCCGCCTGTATCAACAACCAAAAATTCGCGATCTTCCCAGAAGGCAGAACGATAGGTGCGATCGCGAGTTACACCGGGTTCATCATGCACAATAGCGCTGTTGTCCCCAGCAAGGCGATTGACAATAGTAGATTTGCCCACGTTAGGGCGTCCGATAATGGCAACAATGGGCAAAGACATAACAGGGTTCTTTCAGGTCAGAAGGGTAAATCGAAGTACAAACTTTTATTGTAACGAGCTTTATTTATATAGAAGGCTTCTATATCTACTTTTAAGCAGGGTAGCGCGTCTAGCTAAATACTACGGGTCTGTTTAAATTACCATTTTCAGACAATTTATTTCAAATTAATTTTTAAAAGATTCATAATTGATCAAATGTCTTGAGTTATTCAAAAATCTCAATAACTCTTAGCCTTATTCCTGGTTTCTTCTGGCTATCTGTTGGCTCAACCGATGAGTGAATTCGTGACGATCCGCAAGACTCCGTTCGCTTTTAATCTTTGCAAGTCCTCTGGGCTGTCAACTGTCCAAACTCCCATCTCAACGTTCTGGTTTTTAGTCTCTTTTATCAATTCTGGATGTTCTAGTAAAACATGATATTCACTCAGCATGACCGCATTTCCATCGATGACTGCCTTCGCTAACCTTTGTATATAAGTTTCTGGAGATTTTACTAAATAGCCTAAGGTGATATTTTCAAACTGGTTTCGCACTTGTTCCAGAAAATTTTCGTTGAAGCAAGCAACCACACATCTTTGTTCCCAACCTGCACGCATCAAGATTTGGATAAAGTTAGTGATATCCTCGAAAGACCAATCCTCTGATTGTTTGACTTCTGCATAGATACATGACATCGGTTCTAGCATCTTTAATGCTTCGGCAAAAGTAGGAACTTGCTCACCTGAAAATTGAGCATTAAACCAAGAACCTGCATCTAGTGCTTTGAGTTGTTCTAGTGTTTTGTCTCTAACGTTTCCGCTACCGTTTGTAGTTCTTTCTAGGGTGGAATCGTGAATAATGATGGGCACTCTGTCGGCGGAAAGCTGAACATCAAATTCAACTGCGTCGGCTTGATGTTGAATAGCGGCAGAGAAGGCAGCGAGAGTATTCTCAGGCGCGATCGCAGAAAATCCTCGATGGGCGATGATTTGCATTTCAATAGCCGTTTTGCAGGAATAGTAATCTTGAGTTTTTTTCCCACAGATGGGGTGGATTGCGCTTGTGGCAGGCTATGTCAGATGGACGCAGATGGACACAGATAATAAGTAGCTCCACTTAATAAAACATCAGAGGGTGGCAAGCAGAGGAGGCAGAGGGAGTTCAAAAATCAGAGTTTATCTTTAATTATGTTGACCTAGTTAAGAGGGGATTTTGGCTATGTGATTGGGGATAATTGTGTGATTTATGCAAAATATCTAATGATTTTAAGCTATTATTTAATAATGGAAATATATTCAGTTTTATTTTTAACAGATAGATTTATAGTACATAAATTATAATACCATAAAATTCAAGTTTGTAATTAATATCCTCCTCTTCAGATCATCCTTCTAAAGAACATGAAACCTACTCAAACAATCGCCTGGGAAAGGATTCTCGCCACTTTCCAAAAAATCTGGGGATATGAAGAGTTTCGACCACCCCAAGGGGAGATTGTTCGCAGCTTATTAGAAAAGCAAGATGCCTTAATTGTGATGCCGACTGGGGGTGGAAAGTCGCTTTGCTTTCAACTTCCGGCTTTACTGCAAACAGGATTAACCTTGGTAATTTCTCCGTTAGTCGCCTTGATGGAAAACCAAGTTCAGGAATTGCGCGATCGCGGCTTACCTGCTGCTTTACTACACAGTGAACTACCTAACTACCAACGACAGCAAACCCTGCAAGCCTTAGAGCGACAACAGCTAAGATTACTCTACCTATCTCCAGAAACCTTACTGAGTACTTCCGTCTGGCAACGGTTATCTCAACCACAACTCAACATTAATGGACTGATTTTAGATGAAGCCCATTGTCTAGTGCAGTGGGGAGAAACCTTTCGACCTGCCTATCGGCGATTAGGCACAATCCGACCTGCATTGCTCAAATCTAAACCCCCTGGAACCCAAATCGCGATCGCTGCCTTCACCGCCACGGCTGATCCCGTAGCCCAGCAAACCATTCGGGAGGTTTTACAATTACAACAACCCCAGCTTTTTCTGATCAATCCTTACCGGAAAAACCTGAATCTGAAGGTGCAAACGGTTTGGACACCACGAGGCCGCCGCCAACGACTTCTCAAGTTTATTCAGGCGCGATCGCCTCAAGCTGGATTAGTCTATGTTCGCACCCGGCGAGATAGCGAAGAACTCGCTACCTGGTTAGGAGAGTTAGGTTATCAAACCGCAGCTTATCACGCAGGATTGAGTCCAGAAGAACGTCGCTCAATTGAGGCAGCATGGCTAACTGATCAAATGCCATTTGTGATTTGTACCTGTGCCTTTGGGATGGGAATTAATAAATCAGCCGTCCGATGGATTGTCCACTTTCATGCCCCTTTTCTACTCTCTGAATATGTGCAAGAAGTGGGAAGGGCAGGACGAGATGGAAAACCCGCAGACGCTTTAACCTTAGTCAGCGAGTCAACCGGGTGGCTAAATCCGGAAGATCAGCAAAGACGTAAATTTTTTGCTGAACGACAGCGATCGCAATACCAAGCAGCGCAGCAACTTGCCCCTAAACTTCCTATGCGGGGAGAAGTTACGGCTATCTCTAAGCAGTTTCCAGAGGGTGCTGTGACACTGGCACTACTACACAGCGCAGGACAGTTGGCATGGCAAGATCCGTTTCATTATCTACGCCATTCTAGTGCCAAAACACGTTCTTTTCAGGAACTCAGTCAACAACAGCAGCAGATACAGTCTCAGATGACTCAATATCTAACAACCAAAACCTGTCGCTGGCAGTTCTTATTACAGGCATTTGGCTTTCAGGTAGAGACAACAGGATGGCAGTGTGGACACTGTGATCATTGCACCCGACGCTAACAAATCTACTCAAATAATTTCTCAAGGTGATAAGTGTTAGGTGTGAGCAAATTCCCTAACACTTATTTCCTCAAACCTCACCGCCGCCGCGATTTCCGATTCTCTCGCTGTTCCCGTTCTTGACGACGGCGATCGCGCCACTCCGCTAAGGTGAGATACGCGACTCCACCCGTAACCGCTACCATTAGCCCAAAAGCGGCTAATACGAAAACACTCAGAATAGAAGTTTCCACGATGCTTCTAGAAACCGTTACGGCCCCAAACTACCATTGAAATTGACCAAGTAAACAGAACCAGCAACATAACCCAACCCAGCGTCAAGATATCCATAGTGGTATGTGAAGACGAATGTAATAAGTGACTCCAGCGCCTATGATAAATGAACTGCCCTACCCAAATCAAAGATCATGCAGATTTTGTGGCAGAGGTCTTTTCCTAAGAGATAATATTCGTCGGCAACTATCTGGCGATCGCAACGAGAGAGGAGAGTGAACGGATATCCCCCCTTTGATGCAGCTGAGCGCATTGAATCAATCAAAGCAGGTACATTGGCTGCTTTGTCTTTTTCCTTAGGCTATAGTGTGACCACTTTAGGCAACCATGTCTTACTTGGTGTGCAAAGTACATGGGATTTTAACTTGTTAGTGAGGGTCGCGATCGCAGCACTCAGTGGATTGCTGTTTGGCATCACTTACCGCTACATCATTCGGGACGATCAAAACTCACACCTGAATGATGGGGCAGTTTTAGCTTTTGGCTTAGTTCGAGGATTAGCCCAAGTGGATACCGGATTGAGTGTAACCGCTACCCTGTGGTCGTTGTGCGTCTTGGGGATCGAGAGTATTTTGCTATTTGCGATCGCCCGTTTTACCCTCGATTGGGCAATGCAGCTAGGTTGGATCAAACCCTTTAGATCAAGCTAAATGGTTCAAACTCTGGCTGACCATAGATCATATTGCGATCAATCGCTGCCAAAACTTGATTGTTGGCACGTTCCGAATCTAGACACTCGCACACCAAATGCGCCACATCTGCCCGGTGAATAATCCCTGAAACTCGACAATCGGTTGTTAAAATTCCATTACCCGTAGCGGGTTCCGACTTCAAGCCCCCTGGTCGGACGATAGTATAAGTTAAACCACTTTCGCGCAGATATTTCTCAGCTTTTTCCTTCTCCACTAAAACAGGTTTCAGTGCTTCCAGTGCTTGTGGCGGAATCGCATCAGCACTATTCCCCGTACCGATAGAAGTTACCAAGATAAATTTTTGTACCCCAGCTTTAACAGCCGCATCAATCAAATTCTTATTCCCTAAATAATCTGCTCTTTCTCCCTCTTTAGGCAAGCCGCCAATCGTGCTGATGACGGCATAGATGGGTTCTTCTCCCAGCATGGCACGTTCTACCTCTGCAACATTTAAGGCATCCCCCAAGGCGACTGTAACCCCCATTGCTTCTAAATCTGCGCGAGTAGTTTCTGTTCGCAGCAAGGCTTTAACTTTTCGCTGTTGTTCCGTTAACCGCAACGCAATTAGTTGACCAACTCCTCGACTAGCGCCCGCTAAAAAAATGTAGGGTGTAT
>Ga0164305_10001118_pt1 | contig 10835 bp, 7 predicted proteins | sample Whisoiple_237_MG_FD_110215 | JGI IMG/M metagenome (GOLD analysis project Ga0164305, IMG submission 110215) | Soil microbial communities amended with pyrogenic organic matter from upstate New York, USA - Whitman soil sample_237_MG | ecosystem: Environmental > Terrestrial > Soil > Agricultural... | reverse complement strand
TGACGTTCTTGAATTTCTTGTTTAAGCTGTTGATTTTTTACTTGTAATTCTAGAGTTCGTTCGATTACTTTTTGCTCTAGGGTATGAGAATATTCTTCTAATTGTCGATAGAGTTGAGTATTTTCTAAAGCAACTTTTTCTAGTTCTCGTTTGCTAACTTCCAGGGTAGTGAAAGCTCGAAAAACTCTTAAGGTAGTAACAACCGTTGTAAACAGCTTTTGAGTCGTGAGTTCTGTTTTACTTTTATAGTCGTTAATATCATAATTAATAATCACAACATCTTCTGGAAATTGTCCAGGTTGACCTGTCCGCAGGATAATACGAACTAAATGATTTTTTAAAACATCCCGAATATATTTTACAACTTCTAAACCCGCATCTTCTGTTTCCATAACGACATCGAGCAAAATCATAGCAATATCAGAGTTGTCTTGAATAATCTGTTTTGCCTCCTGACTAGAAAAAGCACTCAGAAAGGTTAAACTTTTTCCCTCAACCGTAAAATCTCTGAGCGCTAACTTGGTAATATTATGAATCTCAACTTCATCATCAACAATTAAAAGTTTCCAGCTATCCTGAGGGAATTTTTCTCGCTCAATATCATTCGCCGCAAAAAATAATGAGTCGTCTTCTTCGGCAAAGATTAATTCATCATTATCTTCAGAAAAAAGTTGATCCTGACTGGTGTCTGACATAAATAAACCTCTAGTCTCATTCATACTTTAGAGAATTAACTTCATTGGGAAACTGAATAATAAATTTAGTTCCTTTGCCAACTTGACTTTGACATTGAATATTCCCTTTAAGTTTTTGCGTTACCAGGTTATAAACAATATGTAAACCTAATCCTGTGCCACCTTGACCGCGTTTAGTCGTGAAAAAGGGATCAAAAATCTTTGTGAGGTTTTCTGGAGAAATCCCTTTGCCATTATCGGTATATTCAAAAATAACTTTCTGCTCATCTTGTTTGAAATCAATTACTAGCTCCCCTGCATCTTCTAAGTCATACGCATGAAGCAAAGAGTTCATGATTAAATTCGTGACAATTTGAGAAAAGGCTCCTGGATAACTATCTACAATAATATTTTCGTCTCCTTGAATCATTACTTTATGCTGAGTCGTTTTTAATTTTGCTCTTAAAGAAAGTAAAATTTCTTCTAAATAAGTTTTAATTTTGAAAGTTCTTTGTTCTTCATTAGATTGATCAACGGCTACCTGTTTAAAACTTTGGATTAATTCGGCAGCTCGGTTTAGGTTAGCCAAAAGCATACTACTGCTTTGCATAGCTGTATCCAAAAACCGCTCTAGGTCAGAACGCTTCATTGTACCAGCCGTATAAGTCTCGAAAAACGTTGTCGCTTTTGAGGCTAAAAGAGAAGCTGCTGTCACCCCAATGCCAAGGGGGGTATTAATTTCATGTGCGACTCCAGCCACTAATCCACCCAAAGCCGCCATTTTTTCTGATTCCACTAGTTTAGTTTGTGTGGCGGTCAGATGCTCCAAGGTTTTAGAAAGTTCTTGGGTGCGTTCGTTAACTAATTGTTCTAAATTTTGATTAAAACGCCTTAAATTGGTGTAAAGTTGGGCATTTTCTATAGAAATTGCGACTTGAGAAGATAAAAGTTTGAGGACTTCTAGCCTATCTGAGGTAAAAGCTCCACTCGTTAAATTGTTTTCTAGGTAGAGAAGACCAATTAATTTTCCTTGATGGCGTAGGGGAGTACAAAGAATTGATTTAGGATGAGTGGCAATAATATAGGCATCATGAATAAATTGTCCTTCTTGGGTAGCATCATTCAAAACTACATCTTCTTGAGTGCGGATCACATAGTTGATAATCGTTGCTGAGGTGAGAGGAATTTGGGTGGAGTGATCTACTGTTTCGACAGGCAAAGATTGCAAGACATTCACTTGGTTTGCTTCCACTTCTCCGGATGCTTCAATCACCCAGTTACCTGCATGTTCCAGAATCAGAAACCCTTTTTGTGCCCCTGCATTCTCGATCACAATTTTCATTAACTTCGTCAGCAATTTGTCTAAGACAATTTCTCCAGCTAAGGCTTGTGAGGCTTTGACAACAGTTGTTAAGTCTAAGACATCCGTATGAGTGCTATCTGTAGAAGAGGCGGTGCTAGCCGTTGTCTGAAGCTTGGTGAGAGGATCAGTTGCTGTGGCTGATAGAAAATGTGGATACTGAGATTCTAAATCTTCTAGTTTGCGTTTGGCTCCCCAGCGCTGATAGGCATAGTGAGCTTCTTTGATATAAAGCTTGGCAATTTTGTTTTTACCTTTGGCTAGCCATAACTTAGCAGCTAGTTCATTACCTAAGGCTTCATGCTGAATAAAGTCATACTCTTTTGCTGATTCAATGGCGCGATCGCATAAATCTATGGCTTCTTCTCTTTTACCAGAGAGACGTGCCATTTCTGCGGCTACTAAGAGGTATTTGTGCAAGAAATTTTCCGGACAGTTTTCTGCCCAAATCTGCATCTGTTTTTGATTAGCGGTCATTTTTTCCCAATATTGCGGTTTTTCTTCCTCAGATGCAGTGGGATACAAGGCGGCTAAAATCAGGGAATAGTAAAAATTATGATCAGCGACTAAGATCATTCCGGTGATGATCGCCAGTAGCTTGTCGGCTGCTATCGCTGATTTGAGGGCTGCTGCAAACTCACCATAGGAATAAAGCGCGATCGCCTTGACAATTTGGTAGAAACAGATCCCATTTAAACTTTGGTGTTCTTGGCAGCTAGCGAGAAATTCGGCTTCGCTTAAATCTTCTTGATCAAAGCTTAATTTATCTTGGGTTGCACCTGTTAAATTCGCAAGGCTTAATTGAAAAGCAACAATTCCATCGGTTACCCATTGATGTTTTGTGCGATGGGTGAAGTGCAAAAACTTCGGAATCTCTGCCAAAATTTGCTCTAGATTCACTCCCTGAAAGAAGGGACTCATGGTTTGAAACATGAGGATATATCCGGGGTATTGTAACTCGCCGGATTCTAAACCTGCTTGATATCCTTCGGTATTAATAGCATGAGTTAATTTAATATGCTTTATCCATGGACTCATGAAGTTGGCAAACAACATGGAGTCTTTGCATTTGAGATAACGATTATTAAATTTTTCACAGAGGTTTAAGGCTAATAATCCAAATTCGTAAGCAGATTGATAGTTACCCAAAACAGAACCAAACACACTGCCATAGTTAGAATAGCCGTGGGAAGAATCTGGAGAATGCCCATATTGCAGCGCTAAGTTAACAATTTTGGCAGCCACAATTGCATACAATTCCATATTGCCTGACAAGTAAGCAGTCGGAATTAAATTCACTAACAGTTTAGTGGCAATAATCTTTTCAGGAATCGTCATTCGGGGTTGATTTACCAGAGAGGCGATCGCTCTTTCTCCTAAATTGGCTTGAATTCCTGAAATTTCGGCTCCTAAAGCCTGTTGCAATTCAGATAGAGGTAAATCAATATCCAGCATTGCGAGAGCCGCTTTCCCGACTTGAATAGCTTGTTCATACTGGGTTCTCAGGGTATATTGCACAATCAGCATATTGTAGATTTCGGCTTTTTCTAAAGCGGATTGTGCCTGATTTAAAGTTAGTTCTATTAGGGCTTCTGATTGCTCAAAATTTCCGTTTAAATATTCAACTTCTGCTTGATCTTTATGTAAGGCTAAAGCAAGTTCATAGTGTTCCATCCAAAAGTTTCCGCTTAAGCTTTCTATACCTGACTTTAAATATTCTTGGGCAGCACCATAAGCAGTGGCATCTTTTGCTTTCTTAGCAGCTTCCAGATTTAGTTTTACTAAGTCAAGGGTTTCTAATTCATCCGCAATTAACTCTCGACCTAAGTTTAAATGATCCACTAGCTCAAAAATTCTCTCCGTTCGTTCTTCTATCGCAGTATTTCCTAATAAAAGTTTGCCAATTCTTAGATGAAGTGCTTTTCTTTGTCCTTCCTCAATTAAGCCGTAAGCGGCTTGTTGAACTCTGTCATGTAAAAACTTGTAGTTAAAAATTACTAACTCGGAAGTGAGAACTTCTGTATCTACATTTTCTAATTCTGAAGTGGGTAAAATTAGCCCTTCTCGCAAGGCAGGCAAAAGGTCTTGGAAAGCTTCTGAAGGAGAGCAATTTTGAATAATGGCGAGAGTTTTTAAATCGAAAGCGTTGCCAACACAGGCAGCTAGCCGTAATCCTTGCTGCGTTACAGATGGTAACTTTTGTAGTTTTGCTCTCATTAACTCCACGACATTATCAGTAATGCCCATTGATTCAATTTGGGCAATATTCCAGTGCCAAACTCCTTGCACTTCTAAATTGGTGAGAGAAGCTTGAGGAAATTTAAACGTTAAGAGTTTTTCTTGATAAAGAGTTTTGATAAATTGATTAACAAAAAAAGGATTTCCGCCTGTTTTTCGCACAATGAGTGAGACTAAAGATTTAACTGCTTCAGCGTTACTATGCAGAGTTTCGGCAATCAGTTGAGTAATAGACTCATTGGCTAAAGGAGCGAGATTAATTTCATTGATAATGGCTCCCTCTCGATGCAGTGTATCCAGAGTCATGATTAAAGGATGAGAGGGACTGACTTCATTATCCCGGTAAGCACCGATGAGTAAAAGATAGCGGGTTTCACTATCCATCATCATTAATTCAATTAATTTCAGAGTAGCGGAATCAACCCATTGCAAATCATCGAGAAAAATGACTAAGGGATGTTCCTGCTGACAAAAGACACGAATGAAGTTTTGAAAAACTAAATTAAAGCGGTTTTGCGATTCCGCAGACCCTAATTCGGCAACTGGAGGTTGTTTGCCAACAATTAATTCAACCTCCGGAATCACATCAATAATGACCTGACCATTAGTTCCCAATGCAGCTAATAGTTTTTCTCGCCATTGCTGGAGTTGAATTTCACTCTCGGTTAACAGTTGCTTAATTAATGACTGAAAGGCTTTGACAACCGCAGAGTAGGGAATATTACGCTGAAATTGGTCAAATTTTCCAGAGAGAAAATATCCTCTTGCCCTAGTAATGGGTTTATAAATCTCTTGCACTAAGGCGGACTTACCAATGCCGGAATAACCCGACACCAGCATCATTTCAGTTTTGCCTTGACTGACTTGCTCAAATACCTTCAGCAAGGTGTTAATTTCGACATCTCTACCATAAAGTTTTTGGGGAATCTGAAATTTGTCAGAAATATCCCGACGACCCAGGATAAACTCAGATACGCTTCCTGTCGTTCGTAACTGATTTAGGCATTCTTCCAAATCTGCTTTTAAGCCCCAAGCACTTTGATATCGCTCTTCAGCCGTTTTTGCTAGTAATTTGAGTACAATTTTGGAAAGCGTTACAGGAATCTCTGGATTAATGGCATGAGGTAAAAGCGGCTGTTTTGCTAAATGACTATGTACTAACTCCATAGGGTCTGTGCTATTAAACGGTCGCTGCTGAGTCAGGAGTTCATAAAAGGTCGCTCCTAAGGAATAAAAATCAGTGCGGTAATCTAGAGAACGGTTCATTCTGCCCGTTTGTTCTGGGGAGATATAAGCTAAAGTGCCCTCTAACACTTGAGGATTCTTTAAAGTCGGATTTTCTCTTGTCCAAACGGTAGAAATGCCAAAGTCAATAATTTTTAGTTGTCCGGTGGCAGGGTTAAAGACAATATTGGCAGGATTAATATCTTTATGAATTACATTGGTGGCATGAATTTGCCCCAAACTTTCAGTAATTTTAATGGCTAGATTTAAAAATTCAAGAATTTTTAGCTGCTCAGCCATCGAGTGTTTCAAGGATTCCCCGCCAAAATCCTCTAAGATGATCACCAAGGTATTTTGATATTTCTGTAAGTCATAAGCTCGAATCACACCCTCTAGATTCAGGCTGTTTGTGATTTCGTATTCCTGTTTATACCGAGTGAGTTCTGCGGGAGTGGGATAATCTTGTTTCAGCAGCTTGAGAATCACTGCTTGGTTATCTGACGTTCGTTTTCCCCGGTAGACCAGGGATTTAGCACTTTCATAGATTTTAGCGATCGCCTGGTAACCACTAAGGGAAATCACAGTATAGTTCTCCTAATAGATATCAATTAAGGGTAGCAATACTTTTATTGTGTGGCGTTAATCGTGAGATCAACACCCGGAAATTACAGAGAAGCGATACACCAGTGGTATAAAAGAAGGGATATGATGGCATTTAGCTTAAGCCCTGGAAAGATGGCTGAATTCAGTGATGCTTCAGTTCAATGCAGCCTCATCAAGAAAGGCACCGAAGTCTTTGCCCCCATTAAAACTGAATGGATTACAAAACTGCGCGTAGCTTTCTAATTAACCAAGCAACAGCACCAGAACCTGAAGGTGACACTTTTCTTGTACGTCTGAAACAAGGAAAAGCCCCTGTACCTGGTCAAGTAACGAATATCTTGCTGGCACTCAAAATGGTTTTTGAAGCCTTGCGAGGGTCAGACAACCTTGATAGAGAATTAATCTATTCCCTGTATCTGTTGTCTTATGAAAGCCGACAACAGTTAGAAGAGGGTCGCCAAGCAGGAATTAATTGGCCCCCCTTATTAGATGAAGATTTAAAACGAATTGCCAGGGCAGTTAAAAGTATTTTTGCGGGTGTTTGGCACACCCAGTAGGTCTTCGTCAGCTCAATAGGGGCAACTACAGCTAACAGGTGTAGGTTTTTTACATTGGAGGTTGGGAAGAGACAAGGGGGACAAGGAGGACAAGGAGGACAAGGGAGACAAAGGAGACAAGGGGGACAAGGGAGAAAAACTAATTTTTCCCTGGCTTTGATAGTGTCTACTCAGCTTTGGATTAAAAACCTACACCTGTCAGACAATCACAGGGGGATTGCCCCTACAGGTGTTTAATTACCATAATTTTGATTTGTGTAAGTCCTGAGACTAAAGGGTCTATCGAGCTAATAGTTCAGTTTGCAGCTTGTTCAAGTCCTCTTTGAGGAAAACGGTAACTTGTCCATTAAAAGCCTTGCCACTTTTGGTCGGTACTACCTCCATCCAATAAGCGTATCGGTCACCTAATCGCAGTTCTCCTTGCTGGGCTTCCAGAAGTGGCAGTCTTTGCCGCCGTGCTTGGTCTACTGTTTCAGGACTGGGATAGCTGTAGACTACGGTGCCGCGTTCAAAGTCTTGATAGATATCCAGTCCATAAATGGTGCGTAGAGATTCTTTGAGGCGATCGCGCGTCACCCCATTAATCATGTCAAATATATGTAGACTCTCGGTGCGAACTGCGCTTTTATCTTTGGGAAACGTGATTCTTCCCGGCGGGAGAACGGAAGCTTCAAAATTAAATCGCTGGGCTGCGGTGCTGCTGTTGCGGACGATTAACCCATCTCCAGCCCCAGGTCGCAGTGTAGGGTTCGCATTCATCCAGGAAATGACTTTATCTGTCGTTTGACCGGGAAGTGCCTGGGCGCGATTGCCTGCCAAGGTGAGTAAAATCCCTAATGATAAACCTGCCCATAGTTTAAATTTATACATTGCTGCCTCTCTGAAGAGCTAAGTCACTGCTGTTGGTTGTTGAGTAATTCAAACAGTTAGAGATATCCCTACTAAAAGTATCACTCCTGAAGGACTTCGGCAGGCAACTGGGGTGAAGCTCCACTTAAGAAAACATAAGATGGTGGCAGAGGAGGCAGACTGACAGGTGTAGGTTTTTGCATTAAAGACTGAGAAGGGACAAGGAAGACAAGGCGGACAAGGAGGACAAGGGAGAAAAAACTGATTTTTCCGTGGTTTTGATAGTGTCTACTCATCTGTGGATTAAAAACCTACACCTGTAAGGTAGAGGGAGCAGAGGGAGCAGAGGGAGCAGAGGAAGTTCAAAAATCAGATTTTATATTTAATTATGTTGACCTAGTTATTTCCTGGTTAGCAATTTCTAAAACGTGGAGTGGATTTTTTGGCAAAATGCGTCATTTCTATTAAAGACTCGGCTCAATGGCTACCTTAATTGCCTGACGATTTTTCATCTCTTGAAACACTTGCTCTAAATCTTTCAGGGGACGATAGTCGCTAATCAGCAATTCAAACGGAATCTGGCGACTTGCCAATAATAATAAAGCTTCTTGCACGTAAGTCGGTGTGTTATGAAAAACACCTTTCAGCGTGAGTTCTGTGTAGTGGAGTTGCTCTGTATTCACGGTAATAGTGGTATCCCGGGGACAGCCGCCGAATAGGTTAATCGTCGCACCTGGACGACCACAGGCGATCGCACTTTCCCAAACTGCGGGAACACCTGTGGCTTCAATCACGACATCTGCTCCCCAGCCGTCAGTTAATTCTTTGACAACAGTGGGGATATCTGGCTGCATCTGATGGTAGTTAAAGGTTCGAGCAGCCCCCAATTGCTCGCCAATTTTGAGGCGCTGCTCATTGCCCCCAAAGAGGAAAACTTCAGCAACTCTTGAAGCTAACACAGCCACAAACATTAACCCAATTGCCCCATCTCCCAAAATCACCACGCGAGAGTTGGGACGAATATCAGAACGCGCCACACCATGTAAAACACACGCCAGAGGTTCTGTCATTGCGGCTAACGCGGACGGGAGTTCTGGCGGAATTGACAACATATTCTGTTGCACAATCGGGGCGGGAATCTTTAGGTATTCTGCAAACGTGCCGTTATTCCAGGTTAAGTTGGCACAGAGAGAATATTCGCGCCGACTGCAAAAAAAACAATTCATACAGGGTGCTGAGTTATTAGCAACCACGCGATCGCCCACTTGCCAACCTGTAACCCCAGCGCCTAATGCTACAATCTGACCCGCAGCTTCATGACCAAAGAGGGTCGGTGGTTGCAGCATTCTGGCATGACCTCCACGCTGCCACACTTTTAAGTCAGTGCCACAAGTCGTTGCTGCTACTACTTGAATCACTACCTCACCAACCCCAGGTGTTGGATCAGCAATAGTTTCTAAACGTAAATCTTCTTGACCGTAGAGTAATGCTGCTAGCACTGCTGTTAATAACCCTTGCTCCCGTAGATTTTATCAGAGAGGGAGTGGAGGGAGTCTGACAGGTGTAGGTTTTTTACATGAGTGTGAGTAGTCATGAGCATGAGAGTGAAAATAGGGGATGAAACCTAGGTGTGTCTAGGAGTAAACATGCTTTCAAATAAGCATCTTTTAGAGTGGTCACGTATAGTGTCACAGCAGATGAATCATCTATCACAGCCCTGGACGCGACAAATATCAGTGACAAATTTGTTGTCTTATCGCTGAATATTTTGCTGGCTGGGTGTGGCATCCCGATGGCTTGGTGTGTAGTTAAAGCCAGCGAACCGGGAAGTTGGAAACCCTATTGGCAAAAACTCATCAAACAACTCCAACTGACTGACCTGGCACCCAGTCAAGCTGACCCACTCTGGTATGGGCTACGTTCTTCCACCGAATGCGTTTACCGCGATCTTAAATCTGACGGTTGGCAATGGCATCATACCCGTTTGCTTGATGCCAATCGGGCTGAGCGTCTCTTGTTAGCAATTGCTGTTGCCACTCTCTGGATGGTGATGCTTGGTGGTGATACTGAAAATCAATTACTTTCCTCTCAACACATCCCTGGCTCCCAGCCTCTTCACCAACCGCCCTTACGCCATGTTTCTTGTTTTCTCCAAGGTTTACTTACCCTGATGGCTAATCTCCTCAATAACATTCCGATTCGTCTTCATCGCTGGTGTTCTTTTCCTCCTACCCCTGTTGATGCTTTTTACTACCCTAACTCCTCCTAGTTGTAAAAAACCTACACCTGTCAGACCCCCTCTTCTCCAATGTCGTTACAATCACATGACAGAACTAGGTTTTATCGGATAGGCTCTTAAGGGGTATAGTCAACGCCTGCAAGGAGTTTTTTTATGATTGTTTGCCCTAATTGCAATCACCAAAACCCTAATGGAGCTACGCAATGTGAGGCTTGCTACACACCCTTACCCATGACTACCAGTTGTCCCAACTGTGGTAGCTCCATCCAAGCTGATGCCAGCTTCTGTGGTCAGTGTGGCTTTAATCTTAAACCCACAACTCAAGGAACTGGAGCCGGAACATTGTCTCCTGCTCAGCTTCCTGATTTACCTGACTTAGTGAGTCCTGATCCACTCGTTGTTTCGGAAACGGTGGTCAACTCACCCTCGTTTGATCCCTCCCTCTCGACCTCTCCGCCCCTCTACCCAGATTTAGAGTCCCCCGTACCAGCAACCGTTGTTAGTCAACCTCCAGCGCCCCCAGACCCGCCAGAGGTATCTATTTCGAGTCCTCCAATCTCATCGACACCTGTGCCGACCAGTAGCCCTGCCCCATCCCCAGCGATGTCAACAGGGGCTGCGAAAACTCAGCTTCAGCAGCAAAATGCTCGGCTTTTGCATATCCAAACTAATACCACTATTGAATTACCTGCCAATCTATCGGTTATTCATATGGGTAAGCCTAATGACCAAATTCCACCGGATATTGATGTTTCAGGCTTTCCGAATTCCGAAATTGTTTCGCGAACTCATGCAGATATTCGAGTTGAAGGAGATGCTTTCTATATTGAAGATGTCGGCAGTTCTAACGGCACCTACATTAACCATAATCCCCTACCATCTGGTAATCGCCATCGGTTGCGACCGGGCGATCGCATTAGTCTAGGCAAAGGGGATAAAATGACGTTTTTATTTCAAGTCTCCTAAAATAAGTAGAAGCACCTAATTAAACAGCAGATGCAAATCGTCAGGTGGGCAATTCCCAAAAACAGCTTTGCATAAGGCTAGTAACGTTAATCGTGGGAATTGCCCACCTTATGTTTAATTAGATC
>Ga0164305_10001117_pt1 | contig 10838 bp, 10 predicted proteins | sample Whisoiple_237_MG_FD_110215 | JGI IMG/M metagenome (GOLD analysis project Ga0164305, IMG submission 110215) | Soil microbial communities amended with pyrogenic organic matter from upstate New York, USA - Whitman soil sample_237_MG | ecosystem: Environmental > Terrestrial > Soil > Agricultural... | reverse complement strand
AGGCCGCGATAAACAGCCCTCCGGCGCTGACCGCCCCGACACCCGCCGAGAGCCCGTCCATGATATCCAAGAGATTGAAGGCATTGATCATCCCGATCATCCAGAACACGGTCAACACCAGGTCCACCCCCTCGGGCAGCGCCGCGATCTCAATTCTGATGCCGCTCTTGATCAAGACAAACACGGCGAGCAACTGTCCGGCCAGCTTCGTCCATGGCGTCAGCACGCCGAAATCATCGATGAGTCCGAGCATGACGACGATGGTTCCTCCGAGGATGATGCCGAGAACGTCGTGGCGGAACTCGAAGGTGAACGCGAGGCTCATCAGGAAGGCCAGATAGATGGCCAGGCCTCCGAAATAGGGCACCGGCTCCTGTTGATGTTTAAGCCGGCCGTCCGGCGCATCCACGATGCCGTATTTCAGCGCCGCCTGCCTGGCGATAGGAACGCCGTACAAGGCAAGTGCGAACGACAAGATGAATGTCAGGAGCAGGAGAGACATCGTTGTGCCTTCATGGCTTCCCTATCCACCATAGGCATGAGCCAAACAGGCTTCGTACACCTGTTCATGCCGCTGAACGACGGTGGACATTTGAAATGCAGCGAGCACACGTGCCCGCCCCCGAATTCCCATCTGCCTCGCTCGCTCTGGATCGCGCAGCAGAGACCCCATCGCGTCGGCGAGCGCCGCGGCGTTTCCAGGCTCCACGAGCAGTCCAGTCTCGCCCGGTACGACGAATTCCGGGATGCCGCCGACCGCCGTGGCCACCACCGGTTTTCCAGCAGCCATGGCTTCGAGAATGGCGATGCCGAACCCTTCATACAGCGACGGCAGCACGAAGAGATCCAACAGCGGGAGGATCCTTGGTATGTCTCTCCTCGCGCCGGCGAATACCGTGCAGTCGGAAAGACCCAACTGCCGGCTCAGCGCCTCGAGCGACTCGCGCGCCGGCCCCTCGCCCACAATCAGGAGCTGGCAGCGTGGCTCGTTGCCGCCCATGTTCAACGCCGCCATCGCCCGCAACAGCACGCGTAAGCCCTTTTTCGGTTCGGCGAGCCGGCACACCGTCCCGACGATCGGCCTCCCGTCCCGCAGGCACAGCTCTTTCTTGCTCGCGGCATCGCCCACCGCAAACTGACCGGCATCGACGCCGAAGGGAATGATTGTCTGCCGAGCGGCCGGTGCGCCGAGACAGTTCGAGACCGAGCGTCGCACCGCTTCCGAGCAACAGACCACCGCATGGGACCATTGGAACGTGAAACGGTCGATCATTCGCACCAGGCGCCCTTCACTCACGATCTCGTCATGATAGGAGCACACCACCCGGACCGCATTGGACAGACGCCCCAAGAGACGGGCCGCCAGATTGGCCCAAAACAGAAACGACTGAATCACGTCCGGCCGCTCTTCCTGCATGAGTTTCCACAAACGAAACAGGACCCGAAGGTCAAATTTTCCGGCTCCGTTCAGGCAAACCACCCGTATGCCCCGCCGGCGAAGCTCCTCCACCAAGCATCCGCCGCTCTTCAGGGAACAGACCGTCACATCGAACTTCGAGCGGTCGATGCCCGACGCCAGCTCGAGCACATGCGTTTCGGTACCTCCGACTCCCAGCCCCACTGCCAACAGCATGACCTTAGTTCGCATGGTGACGCGCCCCGGCGGACGGCGCACGCAGGAGGATCGAGTCGTACCAGTCCAAATAGGCGCGTACTTGTTGGTGAATATCGAAGCGGTCCTTCACCATTTGCTGCGCTTCGCCTGCCATCAACAGGCGAATGCCTTCTCGCTCGAGCAGCCGGACGACTCGTTGGGCCATGCCTTCGGCGTCGCCGCGAGGGACGAGGAACCCCGTTCGCCCGTCGTCAATTTGTTCGGGAATCCCGTCAATTGCCGTTGCTACGACCGGCAAGCCACAGGCGAGCGCCTCCAGGATCGTATTGGGAAACGTGTCGGACTTCGCCGCATGAACGTAGACGTCCGCTGCCTGATAATATCGGGCCATTGTGTGCTGGTCCCGCTGATAGCCCACAAAGCGGATCTCTCCATTGTCGAATGAAATGGGCTCTCCCTTCTCTCCGACGACAATCAAGATGACTTTGGCGCGTCGGTAGCCCGAAGCTGTTCGAATGGCACACTGTTCGACAGTGCGATAGTCCTTGAAGACGTTGCTCCGGGCAGCATTGGCGACAAAGAGCAGGATGGCGTCCTTCTGAGGTAGACCCAACGACTCCCTCGCCTGCTGTTTTGAGCCTGTCGAGAAGACGAGGGAGTCCACGCCGTTCGGTATGACGCGGCCCTCGACCATGGCGGGAGCCAACATGGACTGTTCGACCTGACGTAATAACCAACGGGAGGGCGTCGCAATATGGAAGCGACCCTTCGCATATATTTCCCGCTTACGACTCCAATTGAAGGCCGTGGCATCACGGGAGATCGCGGGATAGATCGATAGGTCTGGGCAGTGTCCACAACCGGTTTTCCACCGCTCGCAGCCGAGGGTGTACGCGCAGTGGCCGGCCAGCATCCACGTATCATGCAAGGTCATGACGGTGGGGACTTGCCGGCTCAGCCAAGGCAAGGCTCTCAAGTCGAAGTATCCGCCGCGGGATAACCAGGCCCCGTGAAGATTATGGCAATGAAGAATGTCCGGACGTTCGGGGAAGAGTTCGAGCAGTCTCCACGTTTCCGGGAAATCGAAGTTCTCCCTACCTAAACGAGTCTGCCACCAGTTGTGGGGATGGGCGATATACGCATTGAGCCACCGGCGCAGCCGCCACACGCCCCGGACGCGTCCTTCATAGGGGCATAACCACTGACTGAGATGAGCCAGCAATGTTCCAGAAGTTCGACCCGAGATCGCTCGTGATAAAGGGATGACTTGAGGATCGTTGCTGGACTTCTCTCCGACGACGATAGCTGACCGGTGGCCTCGGCGCCGATACTGCTCGAAGAGCTGCCAGGCGACAGCTTCAGCGCCGCCTGCCTTGTCATACGTACTAACCTGGAGAATCCTCATTCGGCTAGATTAGCAGCTAGATGACAAAGCCGGAAATAATTCTCCATTCTGCACCGTCCCACACCATCACCTTTGTCGGAAAGGTGAGCCTGGAACGATGACCGATTGCCCGCAATACCCGTGGCAGGGATGCCAGTGACAGATGCCGCCCCACCTTCCACAACGCTCCTCGCAGCAGGGCTTCCGGCCCCCGACAGGGCCGGCCGCCATACTGTAGGAGGACTCGTTCTGCCTCTTCCATGTATTCGGCGGCTTGGAGCACCGACTTCTGGTTTCCGTATGCACGGAATCCGCCCAATGGAGCCAATACTCCGCAGAGGTCCGCATGCCGGTAAAATCTGGCCCATAACTCAAAATCCGCCGCCAGCCGGAGCGAGGTATCCAATCGTCCTCCGGCTCGTTCCCACAAGGACCGTCGCCAAAATGTCGACTCCTGCTGGATGAAGCGTCTGCCGAACGACCCCTCCGTCGGCAGGTTGCCTCCCTTGAAAAAGGAGGCCCGATTGAATCCTCCACTGAAATTGATGGAGCTGGCTTGCCCCTGCGCGTTCCAGCTCAGCGGCTGGACGGTGCTGATCCACTCGACCTCCGGGAACCGTGTGAAAATCTCGCGCACGATCGAGAAGCACCAGGGCGTGTACTTGTCGTCACTATTGATCCAGGCCATCACGTCGCCGGTGACCTTCGCGAAGCCTCTATTAATGGCGTCGTACTGTCCTTTGTCCGGCTCGCTCACCCAATATGCCAATTGTCCGGCGTGACGCCGGATAATATCGACGCTGCCGTCGGTCGATCCGCCGTCAATGATGACGTATTCAAGGTTGGGATCCCGTTGAGAGAGAACGGAGTCAATAGTCTCTTCGAGAAAGGCCGCCTGGTTAAACGATGGCGTGACGATAGATATTTTCAGCGATGGTGTACTCACTGCGCTCGCTCTGCGGACAAAGTCTTCAACAGGTACGAACGATAGTCCTGATTCTGTGCACGACGCTGTACAGCCGTCGCGTAGGCGTGGATCCTGCGGAAAGGTCCATGCTCTTTCACAAAGACAACGTCCACCTGTGACAAGGCGCCGTCGATGGGCCGGTACTGCAAGCCGAGCAGGTCGTAAGGAACAAATCCCTGAGCCTTCATATGGGCCAGGACTTCACAAAACAGCGGCGCTCCTTCGAAAAACTGAAAGAACGACACTTCAAGCAGGACCAGCTCCGCGTGGCGCAATGTCGTCTGGGCCCCCGCCAACACGTCGAGTTCCGCTCCTTGGACGTCAACTTTGATCAGAAAGGGAGGCTGAGCCTGCGTTTGCTCGACTAGACGATCGAGTGTCACGGCCGGCACTTCTAGCGGAACGCCGTTAACGCCTGTCCCCTCTTCGCTTTCTCGATACAGCGATGAACCGACGAGGTCCTCATGCACATTGAGGATGACCGGGTCGCTCGTGGCCGATGCCGCGGCCATTTCATAGCTCGCGTTGGGAATGGTCTCCACAACCTTAGCCAACGAAGGCAGATATTCTTTCAGCGGTTCAATGAGAAGATATTGTGCATGAGGGAAAAATCGATGGCAGGCTCTGGTAAACGACCCCATCGCCGCTCCCACATCTATCACGGTCGCGGGGACAAAGCCCCTGTTCTTGACTTGTTCTAGAACGCCATCCAGGGAGGCTAGCTCAGGCTTCCGACTATTCGACGCACCACGGCGCGAACGGCGTATCTCTAACCCCAGCCATTGAAAGACCCTGGAAATCCATTTTTTCATATAGACAAGAGCGCCTCGGGGTTCGCTATCACTCTAAATTTTCACGCCCTCCATGAACAGCGAATCCGGCTTTCTAACTTTGCCGTCTACGACGTCCAGACCAAATGATGCAAATCCTGCGATGCGGCTCTCGAAGGCCGTGCACGTGCGCACCTCCGAAAACCCGCATTGCTCGAGGAGTTGCCTGAGCGAGAATCGGTCGTACATCCAACGGTGACATTCCCCGGATTGGCGAAAGAGCCCCTCTCGAACGGCCTCTTCCCCTCGTTTTCCCAACAGGACTTTGCAGAGCTTCATCCTGGTGTGACCGGTGCCCACCTTGGATCGAATCGTCCTCACAGCACCCGTGATGAGGGTCCTCACGGATTGCGCAACACCGTCAGAAGCTGCTTCCCTGCCGGTGTTTGAACGATGTCCGTTCAGGGTTTGAACGCCCATATAGCTCGCCGCCTCCGGCCCAATGCGCGCGATGACATAGTCCGCATGGGTGAGAGCCTTGCTTCGTAAATAGTGCTCCATCTCACCGCCGGACTTGTCGCGGACAAGTTGATCCAGCAATTCGAGCGTGATCCACTCATACTGGCTAAGGGCGGCCTCCTCTCCCTTGTCGGCACGTGCGACGACATCAAGGTATTCCCGGACGATCGCTTCAAGATCCGGGACCACGAGTCGAATGATGCCCCCAGGACGAAGCACACGAAAACTTTCCAGCAGCAGGGCTCGAGCCTGCGCTCGTGTGAGATGTTCGAGCACATGGGAGGCATAGCAGGCATCGACCTGTTCGGTTCCGAAGGGAAGGCCATGACTCACATCCCACGATCGCACTTGCGGGCTGAGTGGATGCACATCCAGATTGGTCCAGGACGGATGCCAGGTTGCGCCACAGCCGATATTGACGAGAGCTGGCTGCACAGGTCACCGTTTCTTTGTCAGTCGAAAGCCTTCACTGCGATGCGGCCGGTGTAATCGATCGGATGAAGAAGAAGCTTCAGTTGATGAGCAGCCACATACTCGTCAACGGCCCGACGCGCACCATGCCAATGCCCATAATCGTCGATGATCAGCACGCCCCCCCTGCACAGTCGCGGAAACAATATCTCCATTTCATGTCGTGTCGACTCGTACCAGTCCGTATCGAGGCGTAAAAGGGCAATGGAATTCGGGGCCGCGGTCGCCAAGGTGTGTTCGACGCGTCCCGGGATGAGATGAATCGATTTCTTCGGATACGTCGTTAAGGCCAGTGCTTGAGCCACTCGCTCCAGAGGCGCATAGCACCACACCATGTCTTCTTCGGTCCGAGCGCTCTGCTCTAGAAGGCACTTGGCCGTTTCTCCGCTCAGCGCAACATCGTGAGGACCCGGCTCCGTCATGCCTTCAAAGGTATCGAAGAGATACAAGTCGCGGTCGGCTGCGCCCAGGTTCGAGAGGGTTCGCGCAACCGCCATCATGCTTCCGCCACGCCAGACGCCGCACTCGACCACCGCACCCTCGATGCCAGCCTTTTCGATGTATCGAACGGCCGAGCACAGGGCGCGAATGCGTTCCGGAGACGTCATGGTATAGGGACGAACGAACTGAACGGTCTCATGATCTTCGTCCTCTGCAGTCGGTCGCAGTCCGGCAGTGCCGAATTTCCGGCTGTGACGGCCCTTCGCCCATCGGGTTCCAAAAGCCAGCATAGGACCAAGAATCTTGGCTAACACGAATGCCCCCCACTGTTCGAGTGATTGACGACTATGGGTTGCGTAACAGCATGAGGGAATCCCGTTGAAGCAGATCCAAGTCGGCGCTGAGAACTTCCCAGCCCGCCTTGGTGGCCAGTTTGGTCATGAGGCACCGATCGTTGCGCGGCCACCAGATCTCTTCGTCAGTCTTCGATTTGAATTCTTGAGGAACTCCCCCTCGATCCCAACCGAACGCCTCGAGTTTTTCCCAATCGCCGTACTGATGAATGGCGACAGCCCGAGGCTTCATCTTGCCTCGGGCACGAGTGAGGATGTCGAGAATCGACCACGTTTGGTTGTGACACAGCACTCCGAACGACCAAAACACATCAAAGTACCCATCAGGAAGCCCATGAAAGCTGTTGTCCTGCACATGGTGGCAGATCAGCCGGCCCGGATAGTTTTCCGGCTTCAGCCATGGCGTGACGTCTTGGAAATCGACGGTGTGCAGCTCGCCTCGAGGGATGTATCGGAGGATGGCCCGAGACCATGAACCTTTTCCTGGTCCCAATTCCAATACCCTGGCATCGGAACAGAGGTGGGGCTGAAGCGCCTTCTTGAACACGCGGCGGTACGATCCCCCGCTTCTTTCCTCCTCTGACCGCCTGACCCCCCTGGGAATGAGAGAGAGGATGTTGCCGCTGTCATACCCGTAACTGAATTCCTGCTGTAACCAACTCACGGTAGGCATGTGTGTAGACCTGCGCTCGTCGATTCCTTATCCCACATACGTAATAGCCCGTCTCATTCTACCCGCGACGGCGCGAAGTCGGGAAACCAAATCGACAATCGCACCGCTCTTGCCCTGAGTTCGCAATCCAATAAGAAAGGAGCGGATAGCCTCGAATGTGGTCATGGACTCTTCGATGCGATCGGGGAAATTCCATCGCTCCGAGACGCTCAGGTCGACCTCGAAATATGACGAGTGACCGCAATGCACGCCAGTTCCATCCATGCCAATGTTTTGGACAAGGGACTGACCGGGATAGAGACAGAGGCCACCGGCGGTGAACATGCTGGCGTACCAACGCACTCCCCACACATCAAGCTTCCCTTGAGCCTGAAGGGTCAGATGGTCAAAGTACGGATAGGCGCCGTTCAGATTAAAGGCCTCACGCCGATCCGGATGACTTCTTAGAAATTCCACCATCTGAGTGGAATCCGAATTAAAACGTTCCCAGGCTCGTGACCACGTGCCCCATCCCCAACTCGTCGGAATCCTGCAAAAGAAGGTTTGTCCAACCCGCTTCGGTCGTTCGATGGGAAACATATAGCCCGACACCTGCATGACTTGCTGGTCCTTGTCGTACCGATCCAGTGCTTCATTCATGTATGCTAAGAAGCCAGGGGCCATGACGAGGTCATCCTCCAAGACGATCACTCGTCCATAGGCAGCAGCCAGTTCAGTCACCCCCGCGATGATGGATTTGGCAAGGCCGAGATTCTTGGGCTGCTCGCGAACGCAAATCTCATTAAAGCCGTCCGTGGTTTTCACGATACGCCGGACGGTTTCGACTGCCTCGCTGTCCTGAGGACCGACGGCAGCGTCGCTGAACACGTAGAGGGTACTGTCTCGAGCCAGTGGATTGGCGCGCAGAGACGAGAGGGTGCGAAGCAAGTGCTCTGGCCGATTGTAGACAAATAGTGCGATGGGAGCATGAGCCATGGTCAACTCCTCATCGTGAGATCTGTACCGTTTCAGACATTTCGCGGGCTTCCGACCAGCGGGTTTCAGCAGCCAACAGGCTTCGGCACCACAGCTCAAGCGTGAGCGCTTTAAACGAAATGGGTGCGCCTGCTTCGGCAGGGTACGGCCCATTGCTCAATAGCGTTCCACTCTGAGATCTCAAGACGCCTCTGCTCACCAAGAAGCCGTCATTCAATTTGGCTCCATGGGCAGCAAAGATGGCCTTATGCCATTGATGCAGAGGAGGCGTGAAACCACGTTTCGGCCGGTTGATGACCCATTCCGGGACCATGGCCTTGAGCGCTTCCCGTAACCACAACTTTGGGTGAAACCGGTGGTCGGGAATCGTCTTGCGTAATCCGATCACCGTTTCAACCAATCGGTAATCAACGAGCGGTAATCGCAGTTCGACCGACGACGCCATACTGAGACGATCCCCTTGCGCAATGCCGTTTTCCTGGAGGTAAGTTTGACAAATTAGGCGAGTCAGCAGCACGTCGATCTGAGGCCACGGGAGAGGCAGGGTAAACGGCGCATAGGGCTGCGACTCCTGTAGCTCGTCATGAAACTGTTTGTCATACAGCCCCTTCAGTTCTTTTCGAGCGAGACGGAAATCCGGCGTCAGGTCATAAAATACCGTCTGCTCTCTTGGACTGAGGCGGTCTCGTGAGTAGACTGCCCATGATTCCCTGATCCCGGCTCCGGACTTCAGCCATTCTTTTACACCCCATGGATTCCAATACGCAGGCAGCCTCAGCGTGAGGTAATCTCGAAACTGCGGAGCACCCGCTTGCCACCCCTTGAGCTTCCTTTGAGTCTGTGTGACTGCTTGGCGCACCCATGGATAGCCCCAGAAGAGCTCATCTCCTCCATGGCCTTGAAGCATCACGGAGACGCCTTGCGCTTTGGCCGCCTTCATCACGGAGTAATATCCAAATGCCGAGATGTCGCCGATCGGATCATCCAGCCAATACGTCAACTCCGGAAAGAAGGCGGCCACATCCTCTGCGTGAAGTTCAATCGAATGAAATGGCAGACCGAGAAAGTCTGCGTATGCCCTGGCCGCCTCTCGTTCGTCGCTCTCGCCGTTCCCCTCATAGCCAACCGTAAAGGCCTGCATGACGCCGGGATACTTTCGCGAGGCCATGGCCGCAATGGCACTGGAATCGAGCCCACCGCTGAGCGCGATGCCCACGGGAACGTCCGAACGAACGATCAGTTCGCTAATGGTTTCCAATTCATTTTTGATCAGTTCAACGGGATCGCCGGTCAGCGGCGGAGCCTCCTCCATGCGCCAATAGCACCATTCCGTCTGTGTCCCCGTCTCCCCATCGATGGTCAACACATGGGCCGCTGGCAGCTTGCGCACTCCCTGGATCGGAGTGAGAGGCTCAGGCACATAGTTGTAATGAAAGTAGAGGTCGATAGCATGAGGATCCAATGCGAAGGGGATTCTCCCGGTCGCCATCACCGCTTTAAGTTCGGAGGCGAAAAACACGATACCGTTTTCACGGTAGAGGTACAGCGGCTTCTCCCCCATCCGATCTCGTGCCAGCATCAGACGTCGCTGGCGGCCATCCCAAAGCGCAAACGCGAACATGCCACGCAGGTGTTTCACACAATCGAGTCCATACTCTTCATAGAGGTGCACGATCACTTCGCAATCACTGCCGGATTTGAACCGATGTCCTTGTGAACGGAGCTGCGCCCTCAGTTCGACGTGATTATAAATTTCTCCGTTTGCCACTAAGACGACGGAGCGGTCCTCATTGAAGAGTGGTTGCTGTCCACCCTCAAGGTCGATGATGCTCAAGCGACGCATCGCCAGAGCCACGGGTCCCTGGTGAAATGCGCCTTGGCCATCCGGACCGCGGTGGACCAGTCGGGCATTCATGTTCATGACACGGCTGACGGTGTCCTTGGAGAGCAGTCCTCTGGCGATGGCTCCGGCTATTCCACACATATCGGTCTTCGCCTGCTTGGGTTCACCTGATCGGACAGCACTTCATCCCCTCACGGCTTTCGGGCATCGACAATGAGTGATGTGTAATAGAGCGCTCCGCGCTTGAAACGTTCCTGTCTGTCATATCTCGCCGACCGCCCGATGAAACCGTCTTCCTCGCTCCACGGATAGCAATGAAACTCCCCTTTTGCATCAAAATACTCCAAGGGCGTCACTTGGAAACCCACCTGGACCAGTCGCTGAATGAGATTGTCCACGTTGAACAATAATTGATGTCCGTCATTGGGAGGGCTGACTTCTTCGACATACTCGGCGTCTTTTCTGTTTCCGTCGGGCACGGCAATCCTGAGCAACCCTCCGCGTGTCAGGTACCGAAAGCATTCCGTAAACGCGCTCGAACATTCGGTGTCAGATAAGTGCTCAAAGAGATGCTCCGCCATCAGCCGATCGATCGAGCCGAGGGTAAATACCCTCTTCCAAGCACGAGGAGACCTTACGTCGAGCACATCCGAATCCGTGGCAACCCATCCCGGCATTTCTACGGAACCGGCTCCCAAGATGACATTGAGAGGTCGGAGCGCTCTGGCCTGGGCCTGAACGGCCAACCGTCGCACTGCATGACGTACCGGCTGTAAGAGGCCGCGAGCCATTCGTCGTGTTGTCCGAATCATTGGCATGGAATCCGT
>Ga0164305_10001116_pt1 | contig 10840 bp, 5 predicted proteins | sample Whisoiple_237_MG_FD_110215 | JGI IMG/M metagenome (GOLD analysis project Ga0164305, IMG submission 110215) | Soil microbial communities amended with pyrogenic organic matter from upstate New York, USA - Whitman soil sample_237_MG | ecosystem: Environmental > Terrestrial > Soil > Agricultural... | reverse complement strand
CTAATTCGCAAATATTTAAGTTTGCAGCCATCTTCAATAATTAGGCCGAGGATTTCTCCCTCTAAACTGAATTCGGAAACTTGCTTGCCAGATTTATACATTGTTATGACTCCTTTAAATCCGTTACATCCGTTACATCTTCTACACTACTCGTTGCCGAACTTCCTTCTACCTTTAGCCCCTTTGCCAGCAGCCTTCCAGCCACTGCACCAGTTCGCATCGAGGGGCACTGACTTGCCTCAACACGCTCATTAACTGAGCCGCTTGTTTAACAGTGTTGACTTTTGCCCGCAAAGGTTGGTCAACCGCACACCAGCAGGGAATTTCTAGTTCTTGCAAGCGTTTGTAAACTTGCCACCTATCTAGCCAACTAACTTGCACAATGTCACAAACTTCTAATTCTGGATCTGCTGGATTCATTTTGTAACAACAGTAATAATTTGCATTAATTTTTACCCTGACTGGTAGCGGGTAGAAGTTAAAAGCCAGATTTCAGCAGAACATCAAAGATGGTCGAAAGCCCTTCCTGAAAAATTCTGCCTTTTGCCTTCTGCCTTCTGCCTTCAGAAGGTTCGCCCCGCTTTCAGGAAGCGTTTAGAACGAGCATCTTTTTAAAGCATAACCCAACTGCTAATTATTCTCAATAAATTTACAAAAAAAATTTCCTACTCTACAAAATCTTCCACTATCGAGGCAGACCCTGCTTGACGGGTAAATCTAGGGTGCTAGACTGACTCTATTGGCAACAAAACTGCCTATTGAGAGGAGAACACACATGGCCCAGACTCAGAGTGCATTGAGACCATTTGGCCACATAGCCGAAAACCCAGTTCTACTGGAACATTCAGTCACAGCACCGATTTGTGAAGGGATGAACGCGCTGCTGGCCAGTTTTCAGGCTCTATACCTGCAATATCAAAAACATCATTTTGTGGTGGAAGGGGCAGAATTTTACTCCTTGCACAAATTCTTTGAAGAAAGCTACGGAGAAGCTCAAGATAGCGTCCACGAGTTGGGCGAACGGTTAAACGGGTTGGGCGGCATACCAGCAGCGGGTTTTAGCAAGTTAGCCGAACTGTGCTGTTTCGAGCCGGAACCAGACGGCGTGTATTCCTGCCGCCAAATGCTAGAACACGATTTGACAGCGGAACAAGCTATTATAGGTTTGCTGCGCCGTCAAGCAGGACAAGCAGAAAGTTTGGGCGATCGAGCTACGCGCTACCTCTACGAAAAAATCCTGCTAAAAACAGAAGAGCGGGCTTATCACATTTCCCACTTCCTCGCCCCCGATACCTTAGTGCCACTGAACTTGAACTAACAATTCTTCTTCTTCCTCTTCCTTCCCACACGTGGCAGAGGCGTCTCGCCTGTGAATTTTGACAGTTCGCGATCTTAAATCGAAAAAAAAGCGAGCAGTTTTGTGACTGCCCGCTTTTTTATACAAAGTGCGTTTAAGCTGCTGGGAATTAAGGCGCTAAAGCATTGCCACGCAACAAGCTACCAATGGTTTTCGCAGTAATCTTCATCTGAATGAAGGGATTAGCCGGTACTACTGTCTTATACAAATAGCTATCGAATGTGAGTTTCTGCACATCGCGATCGGCACACATTTCCACAAAAGCTTCGCGAGTAGCGTCGGAACGGTAGAACACGCGCTGCAAAATGTCAAGAACTTTGTAAGTAATGCCGTAGGCTTTATCCCACCGCTTCAGGTAAATCTTAATTTCCTCTTCAGTCGGAATGCGCGCGCCTTTATTGGAAATCTCCACAATAGTTTCGGCGCACATCCGGCCAGACTTGGCGGCAAAATAGATACCTTCGCCGGAAGACTTGGTAACGTAACCTGCAGCATCGCCTACGAGAGCAACTCGGCCGACAACTCGGCGGGGACGCGGATGTTCCGGAATTGGGTGAGCTTCCACTTTAATAATCTCACCGCCCATCAATTTTTTGGCAGCGCGGGCGCGGACGCCTGCTTGCAGCTTTTTGATACTTGCTTGATTGACTTTCATCGTACCGGTACCGACGGCTACGTGGTCGTATTTGGGGAACACCCAAGCGTAGAAATCGGTAGATACGTCGTCGCCGACGTACATTTCGGCTAAGTCTTCGTAGTAAGCCATTTTATCTTCTGGCAGGCGGATGCGTTCTTGGAAGGCGATCGCATAATTGTAGTCGCCAGCGTCGATCGCCTTTGCTACGCGGGAGTTAGCGCCGTCAGCCCCGATTACCAAATCCACCTTCAGAGTTTTCTGAATTCCCATGGCGCTGCCGTCGGAGTGGTCGGCATAGTGGAGAGTGTAGGGGTCTGTATTGTTGCCGGGAATTTCTAATTTGTGAACGGTGCCGTTAATCAGTTTCGCACCCAAGGAAGCGGCGCGATCGCGCATGAAGCCATCTAGCACTTCGCGGCGGCACATACCGATGTATTCGTGGGCGTTTTCAATATTGATGTCCACCTCGACGTTGGAGGGGGAGATCATTTTCATTTTTCTGACTTGGCGGTCAATAATACTTTGCGGCAAGTCAAATTCGCTGACCATGCACAGGGGAATCGCCCCACCGCAGGGTTTGGCGTTGTCTAATTTACGCTCGAATAGGTATGTTTCGATGCCTGCTTTTACCAATGTTTCGGCGGCGGAAGAACCCGCAGGGCCTGAACCTACTACTGCAACCCTTAGTGTCAAAGCTTTTCTCTCCAGTTTTTTTCTATAGGCATTACTCAGGTGTGATGGTATCACGGACTTTGGATGCCGTGGGGTGAAGCTGGGGAGATTTCAATGAAATGAAACAGAGCTTAACAGTTCGATACGAAAATCTGGTTTCGGGCAGTAGGTGCGATCGAATATCTTAAATTTTTCAGTGTAGATGAAGGTAGATAGACGGTGATGTGCGATCGAACATTTTGCACTATTTTCTAAGAACAGGCAAGATGCCTGTGAAGCGAAGAATGAATTTTCTGCTTGTGGGGTGGGCTTCTAGCCCGCCCGGACATGAACAGGCTTCCCTAGCCTGTTCCACAAAGAGTGAATTTTCTGCTTGTGGGGTGGGCTTCTAGCCCGCCCACCCTGAACAGGCTAGGCAAGCCTGTTCCACAAACAGTGCATTTGGTTTTTGTGGGGTGGGCATCTTGCCCGCCCGCAACAGGTTAGAACCAGTCCAATAAGTTACATTAAAGTTACTTGCAGTTATATCTAAAATTCCTATGCTCGGTAATTTTCAACAAAGCAACCTGCGGATTGAGCTTGAAGCTTCCGAAACAGCGATTAGAGACAGCTTGTTGCGTCCGAGTCAATTGCAGCAGTGGCTGTGGCCGCAGCAGTTGTCTAGCGGTTTGCCGGAAGAATTTGCTCGAGGTTTGACCTTTACAAGTTGGCTGGGCCCGGTGGCCGTTCAGCATCACGTTGATATTGTTGAGCACAATTGTCTGCGGCTGTTATTGAGTCAGGGAATTGACGGATTTCACGAGTGGTATTGGGGCGATGGTTGGGTGCAGTCTCGGTTGGAGGGAGTGTCGCTGCTGCCGCTGAATTTGGGGCAAACGGCTAGTTTACTCCGGCTGCGGGAGTTTGTAGCCCGGAAGGGTAAGCGGAAGTAGATAAATGACTTTCCAAAATCACGAGCACAAAGTCTGTTAGTCCTGCATAACAACGAAAAATCCTAAACATTTTTAGGGATAAAGAAGCGTTGTAATGATGAATAAAATACCACAAGGCTCGCACAGGATTGGAGAGCTGTTTAGATTAGGAAAGACTTTTTCTTACAACAATAGCGAGATATCCTGTACATCAGGGAGTTCTTGCATCTTTCGATATCAGAAGTTTTGCCCGTATCTTTCCCGACAGATTTGTGTCGCTGGCGAGGCAAAACTTTTTTATATGCGACCCAAAAATCTGTATAATAGACGGCACATTGTCTGTAAACTCCTGGGAGGAAATCCCAAAAACCTTTAGCACCCATTTCAACTCGACTTCCTATATACCAATCCTCGCATCATTTGTGAATTTCTTACACCCTCCCCGAACCTGGGGGGATGGTTAGCGTGGGGTAAAAAATTTACGACTGATTTAGGATTGCTATAAACCCCTAGAATTTCTTTGGTTAAGGCATCAATTGGCAGCTCTTTCCACTGCTTGTTACCCTGATGCCTACAAACGACTACATTTCATCACCTTGGATCGTTAGCTTGCCTTGGTTTTTTGACTTTACTTGAACTTTCCGGGAGACTGATGCTAATTGTAGAAAAACACATATAGCGGTTCTCAGATAAATGAGGTATACAGAAACCCTGTATTGTCAAGCTTTCCAGGTCAAAATTCGTATCTCACCTTTTTGAGAAAGGCTATAGTATTGGAACGAGCGGGGGGAGACCCTCGTGACTGTGACAATCGCAACTCAAGATATTTTTTCTAATAAAAGCCGATCTCTCAATTTTTTTGTTTCTTCTGAAATCCTTTGATGTCTGGGGTTTTAAACAAACTACCTGTGACAATATATACATTTAAAGTTTTGCTTAGCGCTGGGGGGTGGGAAAATTTTTAACGATGTTTGGAGAACCGAAACGGGGACAATTCATGGAGTTGAGAATTAACAAGGCTTAGATACGTCGCATTATAACTCCTTACCCTGACTCTGCCAGACCACCTGAAAGCCACTTCGCTGCCGAAAAACTAAGAGTGTGTTATAAAAACATAATTTGTTCCTTTCTAAAGCGCTATTCTCGACACAACGAACCCGGTGTGTTTTGACAGTGCGTTAATTTTTACCAGAAAAATAAATAATATGCTCTCCATTCCAGGCATTGCCGTCCAGAAGTTGCTTTACGAAAGTGCCAACTCTCTGGTGTACCGGGCGATTCGGGAAGCGGATCGCCAACCGCTCATCCTCAAACTGCTCAAAGAAAGCTACCCCACACCTCAAGAATTGCTACGCTACCGCACCGAATACCGTATCACCCGAGAGCTGAAAGAGGCGGGAGTCGTGCAAGTTTATGACTTGCAAAAATACCAAAACAGCCTGGTGATTTTTGTAGAGGACTTTGGCGGGGAATCCTTGAAAATATGGATGCAGCAGCGAAAGTTTAGTCTCAAGGAGTTTCTGCAAATTGCGATCGCGGCCACTGAAACTTTAGGGAAAATTCACAGCGCCCATATTATACACAAGGATATTAACCCTTCTAATATAGTATTCAATCCAGCGACCGGACAGCTCAAAATTATCGACTTTGGCATTTCCACTCAGCTAACGCGAGAAATGCCAACCCTGAAAAATCCCAACATTTTAGAAGGAACCCTCGCTTACATCTCGCCGGAACAAACTGGTAGGATGAATCGCTCTATCGATTACCGCACTGACTTTTACTCCCTTGGCGTCACCTTCTACGAATTGCTGACAGGAAAACTGCCTTTTGAGACAGAAGATGCTTTAGAGCTAGTTCACTGCCACATTGCCAGACAACCAGTTCCCCTGCACGAAATTAAGCCAGAAATTCCCCTAATTGTCTCGCAAATTGTCAGTAAATTGATGGCCAAAAATGCGGAAAATCGCTATCAAACTGCATTGGGAATCAAGCAGGATTTAGAAATGTGTCTGGTTCAATTACAAGAAACCGATAGCATAGAAGAATTTGAATTGGGAACGCTGGATTTTACAGACCATTTCCTGATTCCCGAAAAGTTATACGGCAGAGAAACAGAAGTTTTGCATCTATTAGCAGCCTTTGAAAGAGTTCGTAATGCTAGTGCCGAAATGATGCTAGTAGCTGGATTTTCTGGGATTGGAAAAACCGCAGTAGTGAATGAAGTCCACAAGCCGATCGCCCAACAGCGTGGCTATTTTATCAAAGGCAAATACGACCAATTTCAACGCAATATTCCTTTCTCAGCATTTGTGCAAGCATTTCGAGAATTGATGGGACAATTATTATCAGAAAGTGACGCTCAGTTACACAGATGGAAAACCCTGATTCTCACCGCTGTAGGGGAGAGCGGGCAAGTCTTGATTGACGTAATTCCTGAATTAGAACACATCATTGGCGCTCAAAGTCCTGCACTAGAATTGTCGGGGAGTGCCGCCCAAAATCGCTTCAATCTGCTGATGCAGAAATTTGTGCAAGTATTTACCCAAGCAGAACATCCCTTAGTGATGTTTCTGGACGATTTGCAGTGGGCAGATTCGGCATCGCTGAAATTGCTACAACTGTTGATGGAAGATACGGGGCATCTGTTAGTATTGGGTGCTTATCGGGATAATGAGGTATCACCGGCTCATCCGTTTATGTTGACTGTGGATGAGATTGTGAAGTCGGGAGCCACGGTGAATACGATTACCCTGCAACCGTTGAGTTTAGCAGATCTCAATCAGTTGGTAGCAGATACGCTGATTTGCGATTTATCTTTAGCCGAACCCCTGACAGAATTGGTTTATCAAAAAACCCAAGGTAATCCCTTTTTCTCGACTCAATTCCTCAAGGCGTTGCATGAAGATGGTCAAATTATTTTTAACCCCCCTCAATCCCCTCTTAGTAAGGGGGGCAGTAAAGGGGGGTGGCAGTGCGATATTAATCAAGTTAAATTTGCCGACTCCTCGGATGTGGTGGAGTTTATGGCGGCGCAATTGCAGAAGTTGCCGAAAGAAACTCAGGATGTTCTCAAACTGGCAGCTTGCATAGGGGCGCAGTTTGATTTAGAGACATTGGCAGTAGTCAGCGAAGAATTACTAGAACAAACGGAATCAGCGCTGTGGAAAGCCTTGCAAGAAGGACTGATTTTAGTGATTTCAGAAGGCTATGATTTAATTCAAGCAGATGCTCGATCCCCGAATCAGTCTGTTGCTAATCCCACTTATAAGTTCCTGCACGATCGCGTCCAGCAAGCGGCTTATTCATTGATTCCCGACGACCAAAAACAAGCTACTCATCTGAAAATAGGACAGTTACTGCTACAAAGTTCTTCCGAGATAGAAATCGAAGAAAAAATCTTTGATATTGTGGGGCATTTAAATCAAGGAATTGAGTTAATCAATCAATTAAGTGAACGCTCAGCCTTAGCCCAACTCAACTTAGAAGCTGGACGTAAGGCTAGAAATTCTACCGCCTACGCTGCGGCAAATATCTATCTACAAACGGGAATTGAGCTACTGACAGTCAACTGCTGGCAAAGTCAATATGAATTGACACTAAATCTATATGTTGCTGCTGCTGAAATTGCCTATTTAAATGGTGATTTTGAGGGGATGGAACAGATGGCGGCACTGGTTTTGCAAGAAGCCCAAACATTTTTAGATAGAGTTAAAATTTACGAAATTAAAATTGCCGCTCAGACAGCCCAGAGCAAGGTGTTAGAAACGATCGCAGTAGCAAGAGACGCCCTCTTACAATTGGGGATTGAACTCCCTGCCGAACCTGATGAAGCCAAGATTGGCAAAGCGCTACAAGCCCTTGCGGCCCTCCTCGGCGACAGAAAGATTGAGGAATTGGTTGACCTACCTGTGATGAGTGATCCACAGACTCAGGCAGCTATGCAACTGTCTGGTATGTTGTTTCCACCCATTTTCCAGGGAATGCCCGGTTTGCTGCCCCTGCTGAGCTCCACGATGGTGAGTTTATCGCTCTCCTTTGGGAATGCGCCCGCATCGACGGTGGGTTATGCGATGCACGGGATGGTGTTCTGTGCCTTTTTACAAGAGGTGGAAACGGGCTATGGCTTTGGGCAATTGGCACTTTCATTGCTCGATCGGTTGAATGTACCCGAATTCAAGTCCACAGTTCTACTTTTGTTTGGTGGCTGGATTCAGCATCGCCAAGAATCTCTTTTGGCAACGATACCGACGCTGAAAGAGGGCTATAGGTTTGGTATGGAAACCGGCGACTTTGTAGACGCTGGCTACAACATATATATTTGTTTTTATACTCATTTATTCGCTGGTGTAGAACTAGACACTTGGGAACCAGAAATAGCAAGTTACAGGGCGGTAATGGCGCAGTTGAAACAATATTCTGCGCGGGTTTATTTGGATATGATTCAGCAGACGGTGCAAAACTTGAGGGAAACCCATACTCGGCCGGATTTGTTAATAGGCTCTGCCTACGATGAAACGGTGATGATTCCCAAGCACTATCAGGATAATGAATTCACGGCGATCGCCTGTGCCTGCATCTTCAAACTGCTGCTTGCTTACTGCTATGGCAATTACACGGCTGCCCTAGACCACATTACCCAAGTCAAACAGTATTTGATGGGAGTATCTGGCTCGGCTTTTGTTCCAATTTTTCATTTTTATGCCGCCCTGACGCACCTGGCACTTTTTCCCGAACAGCCAGCAATTGAGCAAACTGAAATTATTGCCTTAGTGGAAACCCATCAAAGCACGCTGCAAAAGTGGGCGCAAAATGCTCCCATGAATTATCTGCATAAATGGTATTTAGTGGAAGCAGAACGGCAACGGGTGTTGGGCAATAAAGCCGAGGCGATTGAAATGTACGATCGCGCAATTGAAGGAGCCCAAGAAAACGAATATGTTAATGACGAAGCCCTGGCCAACGAACTAGCAGCCAAATTCTACTCGGAATGGGGCAAAACAAAAGTTGCTCAAGCCTACATATTTGAGGCGTATTATTGCTATGTTGAATGGGGAGCCACTGCTAAGGTAACGGATTTAGAAACGCGATATCCACACTTATTTGCGGTAACTCAACCGGGAAGGAACAACACTCAAACTACCGTAGCAATGACAACGACTGGTTCGGGGAATCACCTAGATATCACCGCAGTCATGAAGGCTTCTCAGGCGATTTCTGGAGAAATTATGCTAGATAAGCTACTGTCTAGCTTGATGAAAATTTTGATGGAAAATGCCGGGGCGCAACGAGGCTATCTGATTTTGTTAAGCCAGGGACAACTGTTTATTGAAGCTGAAGGGAAAATTGATGACGAACTCGTGACCGTTTTGCAGTCAATCCCCGTTGAAACCTGTCAAGAACTTGCTGTCGCAATTGTCAATTATGTGAGCCGCACTCAAGAAAGCGTGGTACTGGATGATGCTGCCCGATCGGGACAATTTACCAACGACGCCCACATCCGAAACCATCAGCCCAAATCAATTTTATGTGTGCCGCTGATTAATCAATCTCAAATCATTAGTATTGTTTACCTAGAAAATAATTTGACAGCGGGAGCTTTTACGCCAGAAAGAGTGGAAATATTAAAAGTGTTATCGGGACAAGCAGCAATCTCGATTCAAAATTCTAAGCTTTATACAGAAGTACGCGAAAATGAAAGCAGGCTGGCTCAACTCAACAAAGCTTACGAGCGATTTATTCCCCATCAATTCCTCCAGTTTTTAGAGAAATCAAGCATCATTGATGTGGAATTGGGCGATCAGGTGCAGTTAGAAATGTCGGTGTTGTTTTCCGACATTCGCGACTTCACCACGCTTTCGGAAACTATGACACCGGAGGATAATTTTAAATTTATCAATTCTTATCTTTCTCGCATGGAACCCGTCATTAATGAAAATCACGGGTTTATCGACAAATATATTGGCGATGCGATTATGGCGCTGTTTAGTGGTGAGGCGGATAATGCGGTGAAAGCGGGAATTGCTATGCTGCACCGTCTCGCTGAATACAATGAATACTGCGCTAAAGCTGGCTGTGCGCCGATTCAGATTGGGATTGGGATTAATACGGGGTCTTTGATGCTGGGAACTGTGGGAGGACCAAATCGCATGGATGGGACGGTAATCAGCGATGCGGTGAATTTAGCCTCAAGGGTAGAAAGTTTGACGAAAAATTATGGGGTGTCGCTGTTAATTACGCAGCCAACTTATGCGCGCCTGAAAAATCCATCCCAGTACGCAATCCGCACTCTCGATACGGTAAAAGTCAAGGGAAAATCCGAAGCTGTGACGATTTATGAGGTGTTTGATGCAGATCCGCCAGAAATTAAACAGGCCAAGTTAGCTACGCTGGAATTGTTTGCAGAAGCTAGGGCACTTTACTCGGAAGGGAAGTTATTTGAAGCGGCGCGGCTGTTTTCCGAGTGTTGGCGTCAGAATCCGGGCGATCGCGTGGCTAAAATGTACTGGGAACGCTGTGAGTCTGCATTGGTGACTCGCACAAAAATCAAAGACAGGCTACACAATTTACATTAATCATAAAAGTCCCAAACTCGATCGCTACATTAAAAACTCAACATTTGTTACAAAAACAAAATTTTTTCCTTTCTAACGCGCTATGCTCTAGACAAAGCTGGTGCCTTTTGACTTAGCGTTAATTTTTACCATAAAAATCAATATGCTCTCTATTCCAGGCGTTGCTGTCCAGACGCTGCTTTACGAAAGTGTCAACTCTCTGGTTTACCGGGCCATTCGGGAAGCAGATAACCAGCCAATTATCCTCAAACTGCTCAAAGAAAGCTACCCCACACCTCAAGAATTGGTGCGCTACCGCACCGAATACCGCATCACCCAAGAGCTAAAAGAGCCAGGAGTCGTGCAAGTCTATGACTTGCAAAAATACCAAAACAGCCTCGTGATGTTTGTGGAGGACTTTGGCGGCGAATCCTTGACAATTTGGATGCAGCAGCGAAAGTTTAGTCTCAAGGAGTTTCTACAAATTGCGATCAAAACCGCTGAAAGTTTAGGCCAGATTCACGCGGCTAACGTCATTCACAAAGATATCAACCCTTCCAATATTGTCTACAACCCGGAGACAGAACGGCTCTCCTGAACTTATGGTTATAAGTTTATCTAATCAGAAAAGCAAGCTAATACGCGATTACTAAAATTATTAAAATTAGAAAAACCATACCCTTGTCGCATTATCAACTTAATCCGATTG
>Ga0164305_10001114_pt1 | contig 10846 bp, 7 predicted proteins | sample Whisoiple_237_MG_FD_110215 | JGI IMG/M metagenome (GOLD analysis project Ga0164305, IMG submission 110215) | Soil microbial communities amended with pyrogenic organic matter from upstate New York, USA - Whitman soil sample_237_MG | ecosystem: Environmental > Terrestrial > Soil > Agricultural... | reverse complement strand
TGCAGAACGGGGTGACCGTCGGCAATACGGCCAAGGCGACCGTCGACTTCTTCGAGGACTTCCAATGCCCCGCGTGTCTCGCGTTCGAGCAGAGCGTCGGGCCAACGATCGCCGCCGACATCGCGGCCGGCAAGATCCAGGCGCGCTACCACATGCTCGCGTTCCTCGACGCGTCGTCGAACGGCAACAACTACTCGACCCGCGCCGCGAACGCTGCCATGTGCGCATCCGACATCGACGTCGCGACGTTCCAGAAGTACCACACCATCCTTTACGGGAAGGACAGCAACGGCCAGAACAATCAGCCGACCGAAGGATCCAACGGCCGCACCGACATCCAACTCGAGGACTACGGCAAACAGGCCGGCATCACCGGCGACAACTTCACCACGTTCCAGCAATGCGTGAGCCAGCAGCAACACAAGGCATACGTGCAGGCCGTCACGGACAACGCCAGCAAGCGCAACATCGTCCAGACGCCGACTGTCCTGATCAACGGAAAGGAACTGCAGGACACCTCGCTGAACGGCTTCAACACCGCGGTGACTGCCGCCGGTGGTGGTGCCCCAGCGACGCCGTCGCCGTCCGCCTCAGCATCCAAGTCACCGAGTAAGCCGGCGGCCACGCCGACCAGCTCGCCGACGCCGACGCCCTGAGCCCACGCCCTGACGGAGTTCTCGCTCTCCCGGTTCTCGCATTGAAGGGCCGGCCCGCGCGCCTGGTTGAGGCGGCGGACCGGCCCTTGGACGGTCTGGGCTGGGCTACTTGTTGGCGGCGTCCTTCAGCGCGCTGCCGGCGGCCAGCTTCACGGTGTTCGCGGCCGGGATGGTGATCGCCTCGCCAGTAGCCGGATTGCGGCCCTCACGGGCCTCACGGCGACCGACGGACAGTGCGAAGAAGCCAGGGACGCTGACCTTTTCGCCCTTGGCAGCTGCGTCTTCAAGCGTGCTCTGCAGGCTACGCAGGACAGCGTCCACGGTCTTCTGCTCGAGGTCGGCCTGGTCGGCGACGGCAGCCACCAGTTCCTTGCGGTTCACTCACATCTCCCTTGATCGTTGGGACGTACCGGCGTCCAGTATGGTCGACCGCCCGTGTTTCCTGGAATTTTGGGTCCCGACGCGCCGCTTAATGTCCGAAGTGTCAGATTTTCGGTTGACGCTGGTCACACTCTCGTGGCTCCTCGCGCTGCGGTTCGCGAGGCCGATCGCATGGCCGCGCGCGTGTACGATCGAGCCGCGGTCGGCCGAGTCCGGCGCGCGTCCTGGGGCTGTGGCGCAGCTGGTAGCGCACCACACTGGCAGTGTGGGGGTCAGGGGTTCGAGTCCCCTCAGCTCCACCCATTGAAGGGCCTATATTTACTGGGCTGCAGCGGTTTCGACTGGGTCGGGGAGCTTGATCAACTTCCCGTCGGTCCGCAAAAAGTCCGCGCGAGGCTTCGGAATGCCGTCAGCTTGTGGCTGTCCAACGGCAAGCATCGGGCGACCAGGTCGCCGAATCGCCATGCGGGAGTGCGTGCAAGCAGCCATCGGCGAAGGTGATCACATGGTCGACGACATCGGCGAACACTTCGGAAAGCCGGTCGTCAAGACGTTGCCGCTCACGCCACGCGGCCCATCGCCGTTGGCCGGCATCAGCGAAGCCGGTGAGCAAGCCGCGCAACGAGACGAGGTCGACGCGGCGATGAGCCGCCACGCGGCGATAGCTGTCGTACACGAGTTCGTGGGCGCGGGTAAGCAAGTAGATGTCGGCGTAGTCGCGCCATCGGGTGTTCGCGGCGCCCCGCAGAGCCGCCGTGACGAGTTTCTCGGTGAGGACCATCGCGATCGGGTAGCCGAGGACGTTGATGGAACCGCCGAGTAGGCGCGGCAGCGTGACGTTCGTCGGTTCAGGCCAGATCGGATCGCCAACGTTCACGTCGACATGGAACGGCAGCCGTGCGGTCGCGAGCGATGCTTCGAGACTGACGCGGACGCCGGAGTACTCGTCCCGCTCGAAAAGAAGGGTGTGAGGCGACGAAATCGGGAGGTGGGACTAGGGCGACGGAGATTGCGTGGGGGTTGGAATGCCGGAGGAGGAGAGCGTTGAGCAGGCAGAGGACGACGTCATGCGTGAACGACCGCCAGCTGCGAGCCGACGGCCAAGCGAATCGCGACGCCGCCACGCGCGCCTTGCCGTACGCGCGGCTCGGATGACGGACACCCCTGAACGTCGACCCCTCGAGCGGTACGCATTCGCAACTGCCCGAGGCGAGGCGACGGACGGCTGTCAGACCGGTCTACACCGTTGCCCTCGACAGGCGGCCGCTCTGCTCGGTCGGGCGGTCGGGTCCAAGCTGGCGAATCCATCACGTGCGACGCCGCAGGCGGACGCCTCACCGTGGACGATCCCAGTAGGGAGGGTCGGCGGCACGTGCTGACGGACACAGCGACGACCGCGCCCGTTGGCGTGCCGGCTCGGCGCCGGCTGGGTTTACGGACGTGGCACGCCTTTAGTGTCAAGACGCAGCTGGGAGTCCGGTTCTAGGCTTGGTGCTGGCGGGTCCGGGATGTGGCTTTTCCGAAGAGTCGATGCCAAGGTGTGAGTCGACCGCGCTGGAGACAGAGTCGTTCCCCGAGTGCCCACCCGGGCCCGTCGCCACTCTGGCTTCTCGTCTGGTCTGGTCGGCGAGCATGCGGGCGAAGATGACGTTCGACAGTCGGCGTTTCAGGACGCGCAGGGCCATCATCGACGGCATGCCGCCGGCTCTGTGTCGGTCGTAGAAGGCGCGGCCTTCGGTCCGGTGGCGGAGCTGGTTGATCGCCATGATGTGGATCGTTCGGTTGATGCGCCGGTTGCCGACGCGGGAGAGCCGATGGCGTTCCTGGTTGCCGGAAGACACGTCTAGGGGTGCGGTGCCGTTCCAGGACGCGAACCGGTCACGGTTGGCAAAGCGGTGGATGTCGCCGACATCGACGAGGAGACGAACGGCGCTGGCCGCGGCGATGCCAAATAGATCCATCAGGGTCGAGTCACGCTCGAGCACTAACGCCTCGATCTCCTTGTCACCGGTCTTGATATTGCGGTCGATCGATTCGAGCTCGCCGATCCACTCCACCGCCAGACGCCGGCGGGTCTTGCCGGGCAGGTCACGGGGCTTGACCGTCACGATCAGCTCGCGGGCCTGCTTGGCCGACAGGTCCTTCTTCGGCCCGCCAGCTAACAGCTCCAGCAGCAGCCGGTGCAGTCGGTTCACCGTCTGGGTCCGGGCCCGGCCCAGCTCGTCACGACGGTCGGCGAGCATGCCGAGGACCAGCAGGTCGTCATCGACCTCGACGTGCAGCAGACCATGGTTGTGGAACGCGGCCATCGCCACCGAATGCGCATCGACCGGATCCGTCTTGCGACCGTTGCCGGTCGCGAACACCCGCACCTGCGCCGACAGCTTCGGCGGCACGTCGATCACGACCTCGCCGTCGTGGACCAGGCGGTGCGCGATGTGTTTGCCGATGCCGTTGCGCCCTCGACCGCCCAGACACGCTCACCAAACCGGCGCCCCTCGGCCAACATGTCGCGGTAGCCGACCTTGTCCGTCCCGAATCGTCCAGTCGACAACACCGAGCCGCGCTCGTCGATCACCTCGATCGTCGCCGAGCGCTTGTGCGGGTCCATCCCGATGATCACGCCCATCGCCGTCCTCCTCGCTCTCGTCGTTACGAAACGGCGTGGAGGGCATTGCTACTTAGAGCAGGGGCAAACCCCTTTCGAGCCACTCCTCGCACGGCACTCGACGGGGACGCAGGCCATGTGAGAGCCACACCAAATGAACGGGTGGGCAGCCGGTGGTTGAGAGCGTCCCGCCGAGCACCTCGACCGAGTCTGGCCGGACACCGGTCGTGCTGAAAACACTAAGTAGCCGCGTTGCGCGAAGGTTGTGCTGGTGTGCGTTCCGGCGGCACCTTTAGCGCGCGTCGGGCGACATGGGCTGTCATCCTGCGCGGGTGCGAGTGAGCTGGCTGAACCTGTTGTCACTGCTGCTTGCGCTGTTCGGGCTGGCGGCCGTTTCGTGGATCGAACCGCACTTTGTTCTGTACTCAAACGACGCGCCGATGCGGTTCCTCTACTTCCGCGCCGTCGTTACCATCACCGGTGTCGGTCCCTCAGTGGTGGGAGCTGCTGTGGCGGCGTGTGCTCTCCGCCGGGGCTTCAGGGATCGGGCGAGCGGCATCGCTTGTCGCGCTCCTTTTGACGGTGGGCATGACCGTTCTCGCGATGTCGGTACTCGTCACGGCGCCGGTTCGCGAGTAGCTGATCGCGACAAGGACGCAATCCCGATTGGGGTGCCAGCCTTTTGCCGATGCCAGGGAAAACCGAGACACGCGACTTCCGGACACGGCCTTCCGCTCGTAGCCGGTGATCGGTGAAGTGTCGACGTTTGAAATCCCCAGATGATGCGATATGCAGCCGCCTTGCGTGCCGTAAGACTTAGCCTGGGCAGACAGGCGCACACAGGAGGTTCGACGCCCGCGAATGCCGACAGGGGGTCTAGGTTATGCATCCAGCCGATGAGGCGCGTCTGGACGACGCGATCGCATTCCTTCGACAGACCGACACGACTGCGCTCCTCGCCGAGATCGTGCCGGAATTGTCCAGCGAGGACCTCGCCGAGATCGTGAAGACCTGCGAACTGCGCCATGCTGCGGTGCTCGTGTTCCCTGAGAACTCTGGGGAGATCGATGACGCGCTGGCGCGGCGCGGGCTGACCGCGGAGGAGCCGAAGCCAAGTGTGGTAGTTAAGGCCCGCCTCGCCGCGCGCTACCGGCAGTCGTTGAGCGAACTCGATGTCCAGATCCGTCGCGTGCCGGTTCCACTTGAGGGCAGGCGCCCGCTGATGATCGAGCTGTTCACATTGACGGTGGCGCCGGGTTCGCCGCTGACTGCGATCGCCGACGGCGAGCGTGAACGCAACGACGAGGCGCACGTCGCGCTTGCGATCGGCCAGCCCGACCGGATGGCGATCTCGGCGATGCGCTCGATCCTGTCTGATCACGGCTGGATGCGACCGGACGACGGCGGCTATAACCGCCGCGAGGGCAATACAGTGCTGTACTTCCGCGACGCCAGTGCCCGAAATCACTTCGTGCGGCGAGTCGAACTGCTGACCTCGGGTTACTACCCGGCGATCATCGATGCCCACCGCCGCAACTCTGTCCCGGCCGCCAAGCGGTTGTTGACGTTGATGACCGGCGCTTGGGCGACGCAGGCCATTCACGTCGCCGCCGAGTTGAAGCTTGCGGACGCGATCGCTGGGCAGCCGGAGGCGACCGCCGCGCAGTTGGCGGAGACGACTGCGTCGGATGTGGACAGCCTGACTCGGCTTCTGCGATACCTCGCTTCGATCGGCGTCGTCACGCAGTCGCGGCGCGGCACGTTCGAGCTGACCGAGCTCGGTCGGTTGCTGCGCATCGACGCCGATCCCGCGTTGCGACCGCTCGCGCTGCTGTATGGGGGTCCGTTCTATGAGTCCTTCGGACACTTCCTCCACTCGGTCAGGACCGGGGAGGAGGCGTTCGACGACCATTTCGGCGAGCACCATTTCGAGTACTTCGCGAAACGGCCCGAGTTGAGCGAACTGTTCGACACCGCGATGGCGTCCAGCGCCGCGATGTTCGGCGCGGTCGCGGAGGTCGTCGCCCTCGACGGGGTGAATCGGATTGTCGATGTCGCCGGCGGCACTTCCTCGCTGCTGAGGCGGATGCTTGCCGCTGCTCCCCGCGCCAGAGGCGTGCTGTTCGACCGCCCGCACGTGCTCGACGGGGCGCGGCCGGCATTCGCACAAGCGGGTCTCAGCCAGCGCGTCGAGTTCCTGTCCGGCGATTTCACCGAGGGCGTACCTGCGGGTGGCGACGTCTACCTTCTCTCGCGCGTGCTACATGACTGGGACGACGAGATGTGTCGGACGATCCTCGCGCGGATATCTGAGGCGATGGCGGCCGATGGGCAGTTGCTGGTCGTCGAGCGACTGATCCCGGAGGATCGCTCGGCCTCCCTGGCCTACGCATGGGACATCCACATGCTGTGCAACGTCGGCGGCCGAGAGCGGACCGAGACCGAGTATGCGAGCCTGCTGGCAGCGGCCGGGCTGGAACTGGTCGGGCGCCACGAGCTACCGCTCGACGTGCACGTCCTGGCAGCGAGGCGGGCCCAGTGACCGTGGACGCCCAGTTCGACGAGGTCGTGAGTGCGCTGCGGACCTCGCGGTTGGTGGGCGACCTCCCCGAGGCGGACCTTCGGGCGATCGCCAGTCAGTTCGGCGGCCACGCGGCCGCCGCCGGCGAGCATCTGCTCACTCAGGGCGAGACGTCCGTCGGTCTTGGGTTCCTCATCGACGGCCAGGCCGCGGTGCGGATCAACGGCCGCGAACACACGCGGCTCGCGCGCGGTGAGATCTTCGGTGAGATCTCGGCCCTGCTCGGCGAACCGATCAGCGGCGACCTCGTCGCGCTTGGCCCGGTCCGCTACGTGCTGCTGGAAGCCGAGCGTCTGCGGCAGTTCCTCACGTCGCACCCGGAGGTCTGCTTCCGTCTGCTCCAGGGAGAGTCGCGGCGCCTACGGAACCCGACGCGTTGGTACGCGAGCCAACCGATGCGCGCACATGACGCTAGGTGGTCGCCGTCCAGTTGGCATGGTCTTTCGGTGGTCCAGCAGCCGGAGTGGCCGAATGAGGCGGCGCTGGAGCACACGCTCGCGGAGCTGCGCGTGATGCCGCCTCTGGTGTTCGGCGGCGAGGTGCGCACGCTCACCGACGAGCTGGCAGAGGTCGCGGCTGGACGCGCTTTCCTGCTGCAGGCCGGCGACTGTGCTGAATCGTTCGACGAACTAACCGCGCAGGCCGTCGAAAACCGGCTGCGGGTGATCCTGCAGATGGCGATCGTGCTGACGTACGCGTCCGGGAGCCATATCGTTAAGGTCGCGCGCCTGGCAGGCCAGTTCGCGAAGCCGCGATCGGCGGCGGTCGAGACGATCGACGGCGTTGAACTGCCGGTGTATCGCGGTGACATCGTCAACTCGATCGAAGCGGACCCGGCACGACGCGTGCCGGACCCACGGCGCATGTTGACCGCCTACTACCACTCCGCGTCCAAGCTCAACCTCGTGCGCTCGCTGAGCTCGGGCGGCTTCGGCAGCCTCGACCGAGTTCATGAGTGGAACCGGGACTTTGTGGCATCCAGCCCCGCGGGCGAACGCTACGACGCGGTCGCCCGGGAGATCGACGGAGCTGTGCGCTTCCTGCATGCGTCGCGGATCGGCCGCGACTCGACCGAGATGAACCGCGTCGATGTCTGGACCAGCCACGAAGCGTTGCTGCTCGGCTACGAAGAGGCGATGACCCGCCGCGACGAGCAGACCGGCGAATGGGTTGACACGTCGGCTCACACTGTGTGGGTCGGCGAGCGAACACGGGCGCTGGACGGCGCGCATATCGAGTTCGTGTCAGGCATCGCGAATCCGATCGGTTGCAAGCTCGGGCCGACTGCGACTGTCGGTGAGGTACTGGAGCTGTGCGAGCGGCTCAACCCCGACAGGAACCCGGGCCGGCTGACGTTCATCTCGCGGATGGGGGCCAAGCGACTGCCGGACGTTCTGCCGCCGATCTTGGCCGCGGTCCGCGATGCTGGGCACCCGGTCGTCTGGGCGTGCGATCCCATGCATGCCAATACCCTGCAGATGGCCAACGGTCGCAAGACACGCAACTTCGAGGACATCGTCGCGGAGGTCGACGCCTTCTTCGCGGCGTGCGCCTCGGAGGCCGTCTGGCCGGGTGGGCTGCACGTCGAGCTGACCGGTGACGACGTCACTGAGTGCCTCGGTGGCGGCGAGGCGCTGCGCGAGGGCGACCTCGACCGCCATTACGCGACGAGGTGCGATCCGCGCCTCAACGGGCGCCAGTCCGTCGACCTCGCGTTTCGTGTTGCGAATTTGCTGTCTGAGCGGGCGTCGGCGTCGTGAGCCGTCGGGATGTGGCCCGACAGTCCATGGTCCCTGACCAGACACTTCCGGAGTACGTGCTGGGCGAGGCGGCCGAGCACGGCGGGCGTTGCGCGCTCATCGACGCCGCCTCTGGCGAGGCCCTGACGTACGCCGAACTTGTCGACAAGGTCGGTCGAGCCGGACATGGCCTGCGAGCGGCGGGCGTACGCCCGGGCGATGTCGTGGCGCTGTGCTCGACGAACAGCATCGACTTCGTCGTCGCGTGGTACGCCGCACTGACCATCGGTGCGACCGTCACAACGGTCAGCCCGCATTCGAAGGCCAGCGAGTTCACCGATCACTTCCTCGCGACGGATACGCGCTGGGTTATCACGACAGCGCACCTGTTCGAGAGCGTCCTGCGCAATGCGGCGCTCAGTACCGCGGTCGCTGGGACGTTCGTCGTCGACGGCGATCCTGCCGGAGCTACGGCATTCGAGCAGATCATCGCCGCGGGGAAGAGCGGCCTCCCGACCGGGCTGGCCAGTCCCTCCGACACGGCGTTTCTCCCGCGTTCCAGCGGCACCAGCGGGCTGCCCAAGAGCGTCGTGCTGACCCATCGCAACCTCGTCGCCAGCCTGAGTCAGATGCGCGACGCCCATGGTGTGACGAGCAGCGACACCGTGCTCGCCTCGTTGCCGCTCGTGCACACGTTCGGGCTCCAGGTCACGCTCAACCTGTCCTTGCGGGCCGGCGCGTGCGTGGTGTTGATGCCCCGGTTCGAGATCGAGGGGTTCCTCGACACGATCCAGCGCCACCACGTGACACGCGCCGAGATCGTTCCCCCGATCGTCCAGGCGCTGGCCAACACTGACCTGCTCGACGACTACGACCTCTCGAGCCTGCACGTGATGACGGTCGGCGCCGCGCCTATGTCCAGCGACCTCGTCACCACATGTGCGCGCCGTACCGGCTGCCACGTGAAACAGGTTTACGGAATGACCGAGCTGGCCGGATCGAGCCACATCGCGCCCGACGACGGCCCGGACAAGCCGTGGTCGATCGGACCCACGGTGCAGGGCGTCGAATGTCGCGTCATCGATCCCACGACCGGTGCCGAGGTCGCAGCCGGACAACCAGGCGAGCTACTCGTTCGCGCACCGAGTGTCATGCGCAGGTACCTCAACGACGAGGAAGCGACCGCTGCCGCGATCGATGCCGACGGATGGCTGCATACGGGCGACGTTGTCACCGTCGATGACGAGGGGTGGTACGAGGTCGTGGATCGTCTCAAGGAAATGATCAAGTACAAGGGGTTCCAAGTCGCGCCCGCCGAACTCGAGCAGCTCCTGCTGTCCCATCCGTCAGTCGCCGACGCAGCCGTCGTGGGGCTCCCTGATGACGAGGCGGGCGAGGTGCCTCAGGCGTTCGTCGTGCGGCGCACCGCGCTCACTGACGATGAGTTGATGGCGTGGGTCGCCGAGCGGGTGACGCCGTACAAGCGAATTCGGCGCGTCGAGTTCGTCGAGTCCATCCCCAAATCGCCGTCCGGCAAAATCCTCAGGCGGCTCCTCGCCCGACCACAGCAGATTCCCGCCCGTGAGCTCGACGGCGCCGTCGCCCTAGTCAGCGGTGGCGGCCGAGGCCTTGGACGGTTCCTCGCAGAGCGACTGGTGGACGCCGGTGCCCGGGTCGCGCTGATCGGGCGGTCCGAGACTTCCCTCGAGGAGGCAGCCGCGTCCATTCGCGCGCGCGGAGGGATCGTCGCGACCGCCGTCGCCGACGTCACCGATATCGAACGAACGCGCGCGGCCGTCGCCGCGGTTACCGAGCAGCTCGGGCCGATCGACGTGCTCGTCAACAACGCAGGCATCAACGGCCCGATGGGCCCGCTCTGGGAGACCGATCCGGCGGAGTGGTGGCGCGCCGTCGAGATCAACTTCGGCGGCGCCTACATGCTCACCAGCGCCGTACTTCCGGGGATGGTTTCGGCAGGCCGCGGCCGCGTCATCAGCATCACCAGTCAGGCTGCCGTCCATCGCTGGCCGCTCGTCTCCTCCTACGCCGCTGCGAAGGCCGCGGTGGTGAAGCTGACCGAGACGCTCGCGGCGGAGTTGAAACCGCACGGTGTCAGCGTGTTCAGCTTCGATCCGGGACTGTTGCCGATCGGGCTGAGCGAGGCCGCGCTGGCAAGCACAGCAGGTCCCGAGACAGCCGAAGGCCAGGTGTTCGGATGGATCAAGGCCCGTCTCGCAGCGGGCCAGGGCGCGGACCCTGAAATCGCCGCAGGGTGGGTCGTGAACCTGGCGGCAGGACGTGGTGACGCGTTGTCGGGCCGCCACATGAACGTGGGCGACGACCTCGACGATCTCCTAGCGCGAATCGACGACATCAAACGCAACAAACTCCACCTGCTTGCGCTGCGCAAGTTCTGACCAGGACTTGGACTCGGACACGAACTCGATCAGTTCCCGGGTCGGGTCGCGGGATTGTCGCCATGAGCTTGTTGATCTTGCGCGGTCCGCAGCCAGTCCGCAAGAAGTTCAAAGATGGTCGTCCGCGGCCAGGAATGACCAACCACGCTCAGCGCGCTGCAGGCCAGCAAATACGGGGCCTGCAAGCGGTTTTCTGTGTTTGCCAACGCCTGTCAATAGGCCGTAAAATGGGACTGGCAGTGTGGGGGTCAGGGGGTTCGAGTCCCCTCAGCTCCACCCACGATCGAGCAGGCCGTTCTCCGATTCAGGAGGGCGGCCTGAGTCGTCCATCCATGACGGCGGGCGTGTCGCAGGGCTGCTCAGGTCGGCATGGACGTGAGCGGTTCGATGGCGGCCAGCGGGGGGAGGATCTCGCGACCGAGCCGCCGGATGGTGGCGATCCCCTCGTCGGCGCTCATGGTCGG
>Ga0164305_10001113_pt1 | contig 10858 bp, 10 predicted proteins | sample Whisoiple_237_MG_FD_110215 | JGI IMG/M metagenome (GOLD analysis project Ga0164305, IMG submission 110215) | Soil microbial communities amended with pyrogenic organic matter from upstate New York, USA - Whitman soil sample_237_MG | ecosystem: Environmental > Terrestrial > Soil > Agricultural... | reverse complement strand
TGGTCAGCGGTCCGTCGGCGATGTGACGTCCATCCGGTCATCGACCTGTCACAGTGGGCGACCGACCAACAAGGAGAGCGCACCATGGACTGGAAGCTGGAAGTCGTCATCGCCCCCGTCTCGGACGTCGAGCGAGCGCGGGAGTTCTACGTGGACCGGCTCGGGTTCCGGCTCGACAACGACTTCGCCCCCAACGAGCACTTCCGCGTCATCCAGGTGACGCCCCCGGGATCGGCCTGCTCGATCGTGTTCGGCACCGGCCTCGGCGGCGGGGTCGCGCCCGGCTCGCTCAAGGGTGCCCAGCTGGTCGTCGAGGACATCGAGGCCGCGCACGCCTTCCTCACCGAGGCCGGGATCGAGAACAGCGGGCCGCAGCACTTCCTCGACGGGGCGATGACCCCCGGTGTCGAGCCGAACCGCGCCGACTACGGCACGTTCGTCTACTTCGACGACCCCGACGGCAACTCCTGGGCGCTCCAGGAGGTCCGCCGCCCCGCTCGCTGAGCCCGAACAGGGGGGCGACAGGGGCCGGACGCGGTCGCGTCAGAGCCAGTCCTTGCGCCGGAAGGCGACGTACAGGCCGCCGGAGAGCAGCACGATCAGGATCGACGACGTGAGGAAGCCCGACTCCCGCGCGAAGCCGGGGTAGGGCAGGTTCTGGCCGTAGAACCCGGTGATCGCTGTGGGGACGGCGATGATCGCGGCCCAGCTGGTGACCTTCTTGGTGATGATGTTGAGCCGGTTCCCCTGGATCGTCAGGTTCGTCTCCACGATCGTCGCGACCAGGTCGCGCAGGCTCTCGGTCCACTCCGCCGCGCGCAGGACGTGGTCGTAGACGTCCTGGTAGTACGGCGTCATCTCCGCGTGCACGAGCCCGACGTCGCGACGCATGAGCGTGTTGACGACCTCGCGCATCGGGAGCACGACCCGCCGGAGCCGGACCAGGCTCTTGCGCAGCTCGAAGCTGCGACGCTGGACGTCCCGGTCGCGCGGGCGGTCGTCGAAGAGGAGGTCCTCGAGCGCCTCGATCTCGTCGTCGAGCGACTGCACCGCGTCGAAGTGGCCGTCGACGACCCAGTCCAGCAGTCCGTGCACGAGGGCGCCGATGCCGTACTTGGTCAGGTCCGCGTTGTCGTCCCACCGGCGCAGCAGCCCGTCGATCGGGAAGTTCTCGTCCTTGCGGACGGTCACCAGCGCCGACGGCGTGATGAATGCCGCGATCTCCCCCATCACCAGCTCCCCGCTCGTCGCGTCGAGGTGCACGGCGTACGCGGAGAGGAAGTCGTGGCCCTGGTAGCGGTTGAACTTCGGCCGCTGGCGTCCGCTGGTGGCGTCCTCCACGGCGAGCGTGTGCAGGCCGAGCTCGTCGGCGACGACCTGGAGCTCGGCCAGCTCGGCACCGAGCAGGTCGATCCAGACCATCGACGACTCCTCCTGCAGGTGCTCGGAGACGTCGTCGAGGGGGAAGCCCTCGTCGGTGAGGACTCCGTTGCGGTAACACCGGGTGCGGGCCACGCTTCGAGTATTGCCCAGAGACCGCCCGCGGCTCAGACGACTGGCTGGACCCGCGGCTCCGGGTCGGCCTGGAGGAACTCCAACGCTCCCCCGTGCTCGCTGGTCAGCTCGAACGCCGCGCCGCCGCGGGGGCGCACCTCGAGCCGGACCCGGGCGGTCTTGGAGTTGAGGCAGTGGCTCAGCGGTCGGGCCGGGTTCTGGTAGCCCAGGCAGACCATGGCCTCCGGTCTCGCGACCATCTCGAGCGTCGCCTCGCCGTCCCGTCCCCTCATCCGCAGCGACCAGCGCGGGAACGCCAGGTCCGGCCGCTGGCGCCACAGGTCGACGACGCGGTCGAAGCGGTACTCCCGCCCCCCACGGCGGACGACGAGCATCGACAGGAGTGGCGAGAGCCGGCCCCCCAGCTCGATCCGGCCCGAGGCCCCCTCGACGACCGCGCTCGGCGTACCGGAACCGTCGAGGAAGACGCACTGCCCCCAGGCGTACTCGGGGCTGTGCGCGTCGCCCCAGTTGTGACCCTGCATGCCCACCCAGTCGGCGAGGTCCCAGGTCTCGTCGTCCCAGACCAGCCGGCCGCCGAACGACGCCACCGGGACGGGGGTGAGCAGCTTGTTCCGCGGGAGTCGGGCATCCACGAGGCGGCGGGACGGGAGCAGGCACATCGGGTCGCCCAGCTCACCGGGCTCGCGGGAGAACGTCAGGTCCCAGCTCACCCGGCCGGCGGCTGAGACGAGCTCGCCCGTCGACGCGCCCCCGCCGTCGCCGAGCACGAGGCGGAGCGGCCCGACACGGGACTCGAGGCCGGTGGCGGGGCTCGCGAACGCCGCGTCCTCGAGGGGTACGTCGTCGCGGAAACCCGCGGTGCGGTCGCCGTCGAAGACGCTGCACCACGCCTGGGCGAGCGACGACCCGTCGGCCCGGGTCAGCACGGTGGCCTTGAGCCACAGGGCCCGCGGCGCGGCGGGGTCGTTGGCGCGCACGAACCACGACTCGACGTGATCGGTCCCGGTGCGGAATCGTGGCGCGTTGTCGTGGGTCACGCCCCGATTGTGCCCGCGACGTGGCATCGTCGTGGACGACGGTCGAGTGCAAATCACCCAGGGAGTCCGATGTCCGGCTACTACTCGTGCATGGCCTGCGGCTACGAGTTCGACCCGATCGCCACGCGATGGTTCTGCCCGCACTGCAAGTTCAAGGCCAACTGCTGCGAGGGCGAGCCGCTCGCCCCGTCCACCAGGGCGCCGTCCGCCCCGGCGCCGTCTACCCCGGCGCCGTCTACCCCGGCGCCGTCCGCCCCGGCGCCCGGCGCGACCCGGACCTGAGAACAGGCCGCCCGGCACTTGGTCGGCGGGGCACCGGTGCTGGAGACTGGACCCGATGACTCCCTTGTCGGGTGACCCGCTGTCCGGGTCCGATCTGGACCGGTTCTCCCGGGCTGCGTTCACCACCGTCCAGTTCCGCGAGGGCTACACCAAGCGGGAGGTCGACGCGTTCGTGGCGCGTGCCGTGGAGTCGCTGCGCTCCGCCACGTCCGTGATGCGGCCCGAGGACGTGCGCGCCGTCCGCTTCGCCCCGGTCCGGCTCCAGCAGGGGTACGACATGGCCGAGGTCGACGCCTACCTCGACGACCTCGAGCAGCACCTGAGGGAGCGCGCGGTCCCCCAGCCCCTCCCGTCGGACCCGCTCGTGGACGGCATCCATCCCGAGGGGAGCTCGCGGGTGACTCGCGCCAGGATCGCCGCGCTCGCGAGCTGGCAGGGGACGACGATGAGCATGCGCATCGCCCTCCTCATCGTCAGCCTCGGCATCCTCATCGGCCTCGCGGTGGGTCTCTGGCCGGGCGACCCGTCGACCCGGATCGCGCTCGTCTACGCCCTCATCTTCTCGGTCTCCGGCGCAGGGGTCGTGATCGTGGCCGTCCAGGCCTTCTTCCTCGCCGTCTCCCTGGCCCAGGGCGTCGCCTACCTCACCCGCCACGCCCTCCGTCGGATTCGCGGCCGGTCCGACGCCGGGGGCGGGGCGGTCTGAGCCGTCGTCACCGGCTGACCGCGACGGTCCGGGAGGCCCACTCGCCCGCGGTCGCGGTGCAGCGGGCCGCGTCCAGCGGCTGCCCGGCGGTGACGAAGAGCTCGGTCGCGGTCCTGATCCAGCGTTGACCCTCGCCGTGGTCGCCCTCGGCCACGGCCAGGTGCGCCCGGGCCTCGGCCACGGCGGCGTCCCACGAGGTTCCCTCCCACTGGTCCTCCACGAACTCGGCCTGCGCGACGTAGCGACGGGCGCCGACCACGTCACCGGCGTCCGCGTGGGCGATGGCGGCCGGGACGGCGAACATGATGTCGCAGAAGATGCACCGGTCGCTCACCCCCAGCGCCTGCTCGGCGCGCTCGGCGACCGTCACTCCCTCGGCGGGACTGTCGGCCGCCGAGACCATGGTCCCGAAGATCCGCTGGAGCAGGTGCTTGCCGACGACCGACCACCGGGCGAGGGGCAGGGCCCGTTGCAGCAGCCGCAGCGCCTCAGCCCGGTCACCGCGCGCCAGCCGGACCTCGGCCAACCGCTGGAGGGAGTGCGCCTCACCCGCCGAGGCATCCACATCGCGGTGCAGGTCCACGGCCTCGAGCAGCTCCCGCTCGGCCGTGTCCAGGTCGCCCTTGAGGAGGGCGGCCTCGCCGATCAGGGCCGTCGCGAACGCCACGCCCCGCAGTGCGCCGTACTGCTCGGCGCGGCGTCGCAACCCGGTCGCGAGGTCGATCACCTCGTCGTAGGGCACCGGGCCGTAGAGCAGGTACTCCGCCACGCAGAGGTGGGCGTCGAACACCGCCGTCGCCAGTCCGGGATTGCCCTGCGTGCGCCGCAGCTCGCGCAGGAAGCGCTGGAACCACTCGCCGCGCTGGTGGGCGATCAGCCCCTGGAGCGCGACGAGGTCGACGACCTGCCAGGTGTCGCCCGGCTCGAGCAGGCTGCGCGCCGCGTCCGCGGCCTGCCAGGCCGCCTCGAGGTCGCCGGTGAAGTAGGCGAGGCTGCCTCGCGCCAGCAGCAACGGCGCGTCGGCGGTGTCACCCTCGACGTCGATGTTCGTCAACGCCGTCTCGGCCGTCTCGAAGTCGCCCTGGAAGGTGGCGGCGCGGGCCAGCCGCGCGCGCACCAGCCGGTGCTCGGTTCCCGTGGTCACCGAGAGCGCGGCCCGGTAGGCGTCGACGGCCGTCGGGTCCGCCAGCGCCAGCAGCAGGTCGCCGCGCCGCGCCAGCAGGTGCGCCCGGTCCTTGCCCACGGAGTGGTCGACGACGGCATCGAGCAGCGCGAGCCCGTCCCGGTAGGCGCCGAGCGCCCCTGCGGTCTCGATCGCCGGTCGTGCGTACGGGATGGCCTGCATCGGGTGGCCGGAGGCGACGAACAGGTGCGCGACGCGCGACGGCGGCGTGTCCAGGGCGGCGAGCCGCTCGGCGACCTCACGCCCGGCGCGCGAGCGCTCGAGCGGTGAGAAGCCGGACAGCAGCGACTCCCGGACCAGCGCGTGGCGGAACCGGTAGCCGGCCTCGGCGGGCTCGACGACCGACGTGGCGATCGCGGCCTCGAGCGCGGCGTACGTCTCGGGCTCGGGGACGCCGGACGCGGCGAGCAGCTCGTCGGTCGTGAAGGCCGAGCCGAGCAGCGCCACTCGACGGAAGACCGGCAGCACGTGTTGCGGCAGCCCCGAGACTGCAACGTCCTTGGCGCCGCTCCGAGCGCCGCGGGCCGCCTCCAGGACCCGGAAGGGCAGGCCTCCCGAAACCGCGCGGATCTCGTCGGCCGTGGCCTCGTCCAGGTCGGGGAACTGCTGGGCGAGCAGCCGCCGGGTGGCCCGCTCGTCCAGGGGCGCGAGGTGGATGACCCCCCCGACTCCCCTGGCCACCAGGCTCTCCTGCATCTCCTGGAGCGACCGGCCGGCGCCGGGGCGCGTGGCGACGAGGATGACGACGGACTCGTTGACGGCGCAACGGGCCAGGTAGTGCAGCAGCCGCGGCGTCGCCTCGTCGGCCTCGTGCAGGTCGTCCACGACCAGCAGCAGCCCGCGGCCGGAGGCCGCGAGCCGCAGCAGCTCCGCGGCCGCCACGAACAGGCGCTGGTGGGCCGTCTCGCCGTTCCACGTGATCTGGCGGCCGCTCAGCGCCCTGCCGAGCTCCTCTCCGTAGATGTCGTCGAGGCCGTCGAGGAGCGCCGGATGGCGGCGACACAGGTCGGCGAACGCCTCGAGCACGGGGGCGTAGGGCCACGAGCCCTCCACGGCCGACGCCCCGCCCCTGGCGACCCGCCAGCCGCGGCGACGCGCCAGCCCGGCGGCCGGCTCGAGCACTGCCGACTTCCCGACCCCGGCGACGCCGGTCAGGACCACCGCGCTCCCGTTGCCGGCGTCGGCCCGGTCCATCCGGCCGCGGAGCGTGTCCGCGACGCCCCGCCGCCCGACCAGGCGCACGGGCTCACCCGGCGCGGGCTCCCGCGAGGGCGTCTCCATCACGCCGGTGAGACGGCCCCGCAGCGCGGTGGCCGCGGCGCTGGGCGCGGTCCCCAGCTCCCGGCGGAGCGCCTGCTCCATGCGCTCGAGCTGGCGCAGCGCCGCGCGTACGTCGCCGCGCTCGGCGTGGTCGCGCGCCAGCGCCAGGTGTGCCTCCTCGTCGGCGGGGCTCACTCGCACGAGCTCCTCCCAGTGGCCGGCCAGCCGCAGCAGGTCCTGGTGCAGCAGGCCCAGCGCCTCGCGCCACGGCGACGCCCACGGCTCGTAGAGGTCGTCGGGCAGGAACGGCCCGGCGTATCCCGCCAGCGCCCGTTCCGCCTCGACGGCGGAGCCCGACGCCACCGCCGCCTCGGCGGCCCGCCGGAACTCGACGGCGTCGACCCGGACGTCGGCGTCCGGGTAGAGCATGACGAGGTCGTTGCGCAGGGTCAGGCCCGTGGTCCCGCCACCGAGGGCGCGACGGGCGTAGTGGGCCGCCTTGTGCAGCCGGGGAGTCGCCGACTCGACCGGCAGGTCGGGCCAGAGCGCGTCCATGACCTGTTCGCGGTGCATGCGGCGCCCGTCCGCGGTCGCCAGCAGCTTCACCAGGGACGCCGCACCGCGCCGGCTCCACGTCTCGGACGGCACCTGGGCGCGCCCGACCACGACCGAGAAGCTCCCGAGCAACGTGATGGTGACGTCCATGCGGCTGCCTCGACCGGGTGGGGTCCGTTGCGAAGAGTCCACGTTACCTCCGAACCGGCGCGAGGAGGGGGCGTCGTTCGCCCGCCGCAGGCAGTGCCTCGAGCATCTCCACCTCGTCGATCATCGCGGCGCTGACCCTCCTCAGCAGTGGCTGCACCTGGTGGCTGTCCCACTCGAAGCCGGCGATCTCGTCGCTGACCTGGAAGAGCTGCGCGGAGAGCAGGTCGCGCCGGCGCTGGTAGCCGTCGAGCGCCTCGGCCTCGGGTCGACTCCCGGCGAGCGAGTCCAGGACCGCACTCGCCAGCAGGTCCGCGTCGCGCAGCGCGTCGGTCATCCCGTGCGTGCTGATGGGGTCCTTGAAGTGCCCGGCATCGCCCACCAGGGCCCACCCCGGCCCCCACGACCTCCGGACGAACCCGCGCCTGCCGGCCCACCCGTGGAAGCCCCCGACGCGGGTCGCGGACGCGAGCAGCTCGCCGTGTCGCGGGGCGGCCAGCCGGAGCACGGTCCCGAACGCGTCCTCGGCCGACCTGTCCATCCGCATCGTGCGCATCCGGGACGGGGAGGTCCCCACGAAGACGCAGCTGAGCCCGTCGTTGGTCGGGATCAGGCCTGCGGCGACGCCGTCGCGGTAGGCCCACTCGTAGCCGCTGCCACCGAGCCCGTCGTAGTAGGCGTACTGCACGGCGCTGCCCCAGCGTCCCTCCCGCAGCAGCGGGGCCCCGACCTCCCGAGCCACGGGCGAGGCGATGCCGTCGGCGCCCACCACGAACCGCGCGTGCACGTCCCGCGTGGCGGCGCGGGTGCGGCTACGCACCCCGGCCACACGGCCGGTGCGGTCCCGGAGCAGCCCGGTGACCCGGGTCCCGTACCGGACGTCGACGCCCGCCGCGACGGCCGCGTCGACGAGGATCCGGTCGAGCACCGTCCGCCGAGGGGCGTAGAGCGCATCGACCCCGGGGCTCGGCCGGATGGAGATCCGCACCGGCTCCTGGTCGCCGTAGAGGAACGTCGTCGTGCGGATCGGAGGCGTGCCCGCGGCCACGACCTGGTCCAGCAGGCCCCAGCGGCTCAGCTGCAGCACACCGGCCCTCATCAGTCCGTGGGTCGACAGCGTGTCCGTGCCGTACGCCGACCGGTCGAGCAGCGCGACCCGGGCCCCGGCACGGGCCAGCAGCAGGGCCGTCGACGCGCCGGCGACCCGGCCCCCGACGACGACCACGTCGTAGGTCTTCACGACGCCTCCCCCAGCACCTCGGCCGCGGGCTGCCCGGAGGTCAGGTGCGAGACCACGTCACGTGCACCGAACCGCGCGCCGTCGATGAACGTCGAGTCGCGGCGGTGCTGGAAGCGCTGCCCGACGACGTACAGTCCCGGCGCAGCCGTCACGCCGCGGTGCTGCTGGATGGCGCCGTCCGAGCCGACGACCGGAACCCGCAGCCAGGGGTGGTGCGGACGGAATCCCGTCGCGAGCAGCACCGTGCCGATGCCCTCGGCCCGCAGGTCCAGGCGCGTCGGACGTCCCGCCGCAGCGACCCCGGCCGGACGGGTCGCCGCGTCCACCTCCGACGCGAGGCCGGCGGCCTCGACGTAGCGGTCCACGACGTCCAGGAAGCCGTACATCCCCTCGTCGGCACGGGACGTGCTCGCCGCGAGGTCGTCACGGAACGTGACCTGGTGGCGCTCCACGCCGTCGAGGTGCCCGACCAGGTTGACGCCCAGCCCCTGCAGGGTCGCCAGGTCGACCTCGGTGCCCCGCGGGTCAGAGCGCAGGCGCCCGGCGAGCTGGAGCGACGGCTCGTGCCGGGCCGATGCTTCCCGGTCCCGGATGCGCGCCAGTCGGCCGGTCTGCTCGAGCCACCAGAAGATGTCCATGCCGCGGTAGCTCCGCGGCAGCCTCGTGTGCCGACCGACGGCCAGCACGACTCGACGCCCGGCGCGGACCAGCTCGTCCGCGATCTGCGTCCCGGACGCCGACGCCCCCACGACGAGGACGCCGCCCGCCGGGACCTGGTCGGGGTTGCGGTACTCGGTAGTGGGCATCACCCGGACGTCGGGGTCGAGCCGGTCCAGGCCCTGGGGCAGGTTGGGCCGCCCGGTCGCACCCGTGGCGATGACGACGTTCCTGGCCTGCCAGGACACCCCGGCCGTCTCGACGCGGTAGCGGTCCCGGTGGAACGAGACGCGGCGGACCTCGTCCCCGAGGACGACGGGGGCGCCCCCGGCTGCGGCGTACTTCTCGAGGTGGCCCACCAGCTCGTCGGCCGGCATGAAGCCCTCCTGGTCATCGCCCTGGTAGCGCCAGCCGGGCAGCCGGGTCATCCAGCGCGGGGTGAGCAGGTGCAGCGAGTCCCAGCGCTCGGTCCTCCACCGCTCGGCGATCCGCCCGCGGTCCAGGACGACGTGGTCGCGCCCGGCCTCGGTCAGCAGGCGGCTCACCGCGAGACCGGCGTGTCCGGCGCCGATGACGATGGTGTCGATGGTGTTCATGGGGAGTCCTTCCTGGTGTGGGCCCGGTCGATGGTTCGAGGCGACCGGGCCCACGTGGTGTGCTCGGGAGCGCCGCGTCAGGCGCGCTCGCGTTGTCCACGGACCTCGACGTCGATGTGGACGGGGGTGGACTGGGTCAGGGCGTCGTAGACGGCGGAGCGTCGACGGGACTGCTCGACGATCTCCCGCAGCGTCGCGTCGTCGGCGTCGCCCTCGATCTGGAAGGTGACCCGGATCTGCTCGTAGCCGTTCCGGACCGAACCGCCCGAGAGGCCCAGGATCCCGAGCAGGTCGATGTCTCCCTCCACCGTCGAGGTGACGCTCGTGAGGTCCACGCCCCGGGCGGCGGCGATGTTGCCGATCCCGGAGGTGAGGCAGGCGGCGATCGCGTGCAGCAGGTACTCCGCGGCGGTCGGCGCGTGGTCGTTGCCGACCAGTACCTCGGGGTGGTCGGCCTCGACGACGGTCACCTGCTGGTGGGCCATCTCCTGCAGGGCGCCGTGGAAGCCCGAGATCTCCGTGCGGCTGTGGGTGCCGCCCTGCCAGGTGTTGCGGGCGCGGAACTGGAACTTCGCGATCTCGGGCTGTCCCTTGACCGCGTCGAGGGTGGCGAACAGGGTCGCGACGTCGACGCCGTTGCGGGGGCTCTGGATGGTGCTTGTCATGGGGCTTCCTCCTGTGTGGGTCCGGCCTCGATCAGCCGGTGTCCACACGCTCCCCGTCGCCCCTTCCCCCGACCTTCCCCCCGGCCTTCCCCCACCTGTCCCCGGCCCTTGCCCCAGCCCTTGCCCCGCCCTTGCCCCACCCTTGCCCGGCGCCCGGCCCCGGCGTAGGACGGGAGGGTGCACGCCATCCGGGCACCGCAGGTGTTCGACGGGGAGGGCTTCCGAGCGGGGGGAGCCACCGTCCTGGTCGAGGACGGGCTGGTGCTGGGGGTCGAGGCCTTCGACCACCCGGTCCCCGAGGGCTGTCCGGTGACGACCTACGACGGCACCCTGCTGCCGGGGCTCGTGGACGCCCACACCCATCTCGTCACCGACAGCGGCCCGGCCGCGTTGGACCGGGTGGGGGGCTGCTCCCACGACGAGATCGACGCGGTGGTCTCCCAGGCGCTCGCCGACCAGCTGGCTGCCGGCGTCACGACCGTCCGGGACCTGGGCGACCGTCGCTTCAACGTCGTCGAGCGACGGGACCGCCAGCGCCGGGTCCCGACGGTGGAGCCCACGATCGTGGCCTCCGGACCGCCACTGACGAGCCCGGGCGGCCACTGCCACTTCATGGGCGGTGAGGTGGCGGGCGCGGCGGCCATCGAGCGAGCGATCGCCGAGCGCGTCGAGCGCGGCGTCGACGTGGTCAAGGTGATGGCCTCCGGCGGCGTCAACACCCCGGGCAGCGACGTGCAGCGTCTGCAGTTCACGACCGAGGAGCTGCGCCTGGTCGTCGACCTGGCTCATGCCGGTGGACTGCGCGTGACGGCCCACGCGCACGCCACCACGGCCGTCGAGCAGGCGATCTCCGTCGGGGTCGACGGGATCGAGCACTGCACCTGCACGGACGCGACAGGGATGGGGCGGGTCAATGACGAGACGGTCGCACGGCTGGTGCGGCAGGGGATCGTCGTCTGCCCGACCCTGGGGTCGACCCTCGCCTGGTCGACGCCCCTCCCCCGATGATCCG
>Ga0164305_10001111_pt1 | contig 10882 bp, 14 predicted proteins | sample Whisoiple_237_MG_FD_110215 | JGI IMG/M metagenome (GOLD analysis project Ga0164305, IMG submission 110215) | Soil microbial communities amended with pyrogenic organic matter from upstate New York, USA - Whitman soil sample_237_MG | ecosystem: Environmental > Terrestrial > Soil > Agricultural... | reverse complement strand
GACCTTGACTCCCCCCGGCATTCGCTCTGCGATCCGGCGTTTCAGGGCTTTCGCCGAGACGCCGTCCTCGGCCGCGACCGAAATCTGATCGAAGCGGCCCTGCTTGTGGGTGAGGCGCTGGGCGACCGGCAGCGTCACCTGGGCGATGCTGGCGCCGCCGAAGGAGGCGCTGCCGCTGCCGAGCTGGGTGAACCCGACGAGTCGGAAGGTCTCCAGGTTCCCCTGGCTGATCAGTTTGATCGGGTCCCCCAGCTCCAACCCGGCGTCGTCGGCATCCGACTTCTGCAGCGACGCTTCCTTGGGGCCGCGAGGTATGTGGCCTTCGACGTAGGTCAGCGACTCGAGGTCCTTGGGCAGCACCGAGGAGATGAACTTCGGCGCGAATTTGTTGCCGATCTTGTCGTTGTCCTCGGTGAAGTAGGCACCGAGGCTGAAGATCGCCCCCGCGGCTTCGCGCACGCCCGGCGTCGACTCCACTTTCGGCAGCAGCGCGGCGCTGATCGTCGGCGTTTCGCCGCTTTCCTGCTTGACCGGGTTCTCGGCGCTGACGACGACGCTGGTCCCCTTCAGCGACTCTTCGAAGATTTCGTCGAAGGCGGCGAAGATCGTGTCGGTGAGGACGAAGGAGCCGGCGACGAAGGCGACGCCGAGGAAGACGGCGAAGCTCGTCAGCAGGGCTCGTACTTTGCGAGCCCAGAGGCTCTTGAGGCCGAGGCTAGTCAAGCCGCTTTTGCAGCTCGATCACGTCGTCGGCCGAGCCGGGGGCGGCGTCGCTGACGATCTTCCCGTCCTGCAGCGTGATCAGCCGGTCGGCGTGGGCGGCGGCGACCGGGTCGTGGGTGACCATCACCACCGTCTGGCCGAACTCGTCGACCGCCTGGCGCAGCAGCTGCATGACGTCGGCGCTGGCCTTGGAGTCGAGGTTGCCGGTCGGCTCGTCGGCGAAGACGACGGCCGGTTTGCTGACCAGGGCGCGGGCGACGGCGACGCGCTGCTGCTGGCCGCCGGAGAGCTCGGCGGGACGGTGGGTGCGACGGTCCTCGAGGCCGACGGTGCGGATTAGCTGGTCGACCCAGGCCTGGTCGGGCTTGCGGCCCGCGATCGAGAGCGGCAGGACCAGGTTCTCCTCGGCGGTGAGGACCGGCAGCAGGTTGAAGAACTGGAAGACGAAGCCGAGCTTGTCGCGCCGCAGCTCGGTCAGCTCGCCGTCGTCGAGGTGGGTGATCTCGACCCCGTCCAGTTCGACCTGGCCCGAGGTGGGCTTGTCGAGGCCGGCGAGGATGTGCATCAGGGTCGACTTGCCGGAGCCCGAGGGGCCCATGATCGCGGTGAAGCGGTCGCGCTCGAATCCGGTGGAGACGCCGTCGAGCGCATCGACGGCGGTGTCCCCCTCGCCGTAGCGGCGGTGGATGTCGGTGGCGACGACGACTGGTCCGTTGGCGCTCACTGATCGGCACGGTATCGAGTCGGGGCATTAGCCTGCGGCCGTGCCCCTCGCCGACCGTTTCGCTGGACTTTTGATCGACCTCGACGGGGTGGTCTGGATCGGGCGCGAGCCGGTGCCGGGCGCGGCGGAGACGCTGGCGGCGCTGCTCGCAGCCGGTAAGGGGCTGGTTTTCGTCACCAATAACCCGGGCAAACACCCAGCCGCCTACGCCGAGCGGCTGGGGGAACTTGGGGTCGAGATCGGCCCCGAGCGGATCGTCACCGCCGGGACGGCGGTCGCGCGCCTCGCAGGCGAGGCGGCAGGGGCCGGTGGCGGCGCCTTCGTGATCGGCGGCCCGGCGCTGAAGGAGATGGTGGCCGCGACCGGGGCGCGGGTGCTGGAGGGAGAGGCCGCGGACGAGGCCGATGTCGTCGTCGTCTCCGGCCACCGCGGTTTCGACTACGCCGAGCTGGCGACCGCGAAGCGCGCCCTCGACCGCGGCGCCGCCCTCTTCGCCACCAGCCACGACCCGACGATGCCCTTTCCCGGCGGCGAGGTGCCCGGCACCGGCGCGATCCTCGCCGCGGTCGAGACCGCCTCCGGCCGGCGGGCGGAGATCGCCGGCAAGCCCGAGCGCCACCTGTTCGAGCTGGCGAAGGAGGCGATCGGGGTCGACGGCGCGGTGGCGATGGTCGGCGACCGGCTCAGCTCCGACATCGCGGGCGGCTCCCGCGCCGGCCTGGAGACGATCCTCGTCCTCAGCGGCACCACCACGCGCGAGCAGGCCGCGGCCGCCGACCCGGCGCCCGACTTCGTGCTCGACGACCTCACCGGCCTGCTGGCGTGAGCGCCGCCGCGACGGCATCCACGGGGGCCGATCAGCGGCCCGGGGCGAGCTTCGCGGGAGTCTTCGCGGTCACCTTCTGCGGCCTGGTCGGGGTCGGCTCGGTGCTGCCGGTCCTGCCCCGCTACATCCACGGCCCGCTCGACTCGGGCGACCTCGCGGTCGGGATCGTGATCGGCGCCTACGCGATCACCGGCCTGCTGCTGCGGCCGGTCGCCGGGCGCCTCGCCGACACCCGCGGGCGCAAGCCGACGGTGCTGGCCGGGGCGCTGCTGGTGGCGCTCAGCGGGTTCCTCTACCTGCCCGGTCTCGGGATCGCGGGCCTGATCGTCGCCCGCCTGATCCTCGGCGCCGGCGAGGGCGCCGTCTACACCGCCGGCTCGGCCTGGATCGTCGACCTGGCGCCGGAGGAACGGCGCGGGCGGGTGCTCGGCCTCTACGGGCTCGCGGTCTGGGGCGGTCTCAGCGTCGGGCCGCTGCTCGGCGAGATCCTGCTCGACATCGGCAGCTACGACCTGGTCTTCGTCGTCGCCGGGGCCCTGCCGGTGCTCGGTGCCCTGATCGCGCTCACCGCCCGCGACCCCTTCGTCCCCCTCGCCCACGCCGAGCCCCACCCGCTGATCGCGCCAGAGGCCGTCGGCCCCGGCTTCGCGGTCGGGCTCGCCTCCTTCGGCTACGCGGCGGTCGCGACCTTCATCGTCCTCCACCTGGAAGCGCGCGGGGTCGGCCACGGCGCCACCGTCTTCGCCGCCTTCGCGGCGATGATCGTCCTCACCCGGATCGTCTTCGGCGACCTGCCCGATCGCATGGGCGCTGCGCCGGTGGCGATCGCGGCGACCGTCGGCGAGGCGATCGGGCTGCTGCTGATCGCGGTCGCCCACAGCCTCCCGGTGGCGCTCATCGGCGGCGTGGCGATGGGCGCCGCCTTCGCCCTGCTCAACCCCTCGCTGATGCTGATCGCCCTCGGCCGCGTCTCGCAGCAGGCGCGCGGGGCGGCGATGGGGACCTACACCGCCTTCTTCGACGCCGGGGTCGGACTGGGCGCCCCACTGGCCGGCCTGGTCGCCGCCCTGACCAACTACGAGGGCGCCTTCGTCTTTGCCGCCGCGGTCTGCCTCGTCTCGGCGCTGCTGATCCTCGTCCGGCTGCACCCCGGTCGGGTGGCCTAGGCGTTGCCGGGCGAAGTCCCGGCGCTGTTATCGCTCGCTGATCAGCAGCGTCTGCAGGGCGCGGCCGATCCGGCCGTTGCCGTCGAAGAGCGTCGACTCGGCGGTGCCGACGCCGCTGTGGCGCGGCAGGGTCATCGCGTCGACGCCGACCCACTCCCCCTTCGGCATCCGCTCCAGGTGGACGGTGAGGTCGACGTTGATGAAGAGGAAGCGGCGGAAGTCGAGGGAGGCGCTGATCCCGTTGCCGACGTCGGCGGCGACGAGGGTACGCTGCAGCGGCGTCGGCTCCTCGCCCGCGACCAGCGGATGGCGCATCCGCAGCCAGGCGGTCGCCGGCCCCGGCTCGAGGAAGCCGCCGGCGACGAAGCGCACCTCCATCGCCGAGTGGTAGCCGTGCTCCTGCTCGGTGGGGAAGAAGTCGGCCGGGGTCCCCTCCTCCGGGGGAGCGGGTGGCTGGCTGGGGAGCAGCGCCTCGGCGGGCAGGTCGAGCTTGGCGGTGCGGAGCCGCCAGCCGCGCGCCCGCATCAGCACCTCACCCCCGGCGTCGCTCAGCTCCGCCTCGACCATCTGCACCCGCCGCCCCGGCCGCGCGACGCGGGCCTCGACCCGCACCGGCGCGATCGGCACCGAGCGGAGGATCTCGAAGGTGATGCGGCCGACCTGGAAGTCGTCGGTGTCCGGCAGCCCCTCGATCGCGTAGCCGAGCAGCGCCGCCGGCGGACCGGCGTGCTGAGCGCCGGGGTCCCAGGGGCCGCGGGTCAGCTCGGTCGCGGCGAAGAGGTCGCCGTCGGGCTCGTAGAAGGCGTCGAACACGCCGCGATCCTACGTCCCTAACAAGGAGTGCCGAACTCCTGGGTCCAGACGTGGGCACCGCCGGTGCCTTCGAGGGCGCCGATCTGGAGGCCGATGCCGATGTCCTCGTAGGGGCCGAGGATGTTTTCCCGGTGGCCGGAGGAGTGCATCCACATCTGGAAGATCGAGCGCGGGGTCGAGTAGCTGCCGCTGCCGTAGGCGATGTTCTCGCCCTCGCGGCAGCCGCGGTAACCGGCTCGCTCGATCCAGTAGGTGAACTCGCGGCCGCAGGCTTCGTGGCTGAATTCGCCGCAGCGGAGGATGTCGGCCGACTTGCGGGCGGCGGCGCGGGCCAAGGAGGAGGGCGCCGACAGGGGTTCGAGGCCGCGATTGCGACGGGCGCCATTGACGAGGCAGAGCATCGACCGCTCCTGGGCAGCGGCGGGAGCGGCGGCGTTGCCCTGGCCGGCGCAGGATGCGGCGAGGGCCATGTCGGCGCGGGCGCCAACCAAAAGGACAAGTGCCACAGCGGCCAACACGACAACGGCGATCGGGGTCCGGCGCATCCAGTTCACAGGCATGTAATACCCGAGGCGTACTCTCTTAATAGAGAGCGAAAGGAGAAAGATGGCGACGAAAGTTCAGAAGTCCGAGCAGGAGTGGCGCGAGCAGCTGACGCCGGAGCAGTACGAGGTGACCCGCAAGGCTGGCACCGAGCGCGCCTTTACCGGCCCCTACGTCGACGAGAAGGCAGAGGGGATGTACCGCTGCGTCTGTTGCGGCACCGAGCTGTTCTCCTCCGACACCAAGTTCGACTCGGGCACCGGCTGGCCCAGCTTCACCGAGCCGGCCAACCTCGAGCACGTCGAGCTGCGGCCCGACAACAGCCTGTTCATGCGGCGCACCGAGGTCGTCTGCAAGCACTGCGACGCCCACCTCGGCCACGTCTTCGACGACGGCCCCGCTGACAAGGGCGGGCAGCGCTACTGCATCAACGGCTGCGCGCTCACCCTGGAGAAGAAGGCCTAGAGCGACCCGCCGCCGGCACCGAGGTAGCTGAAGCGCACAGCCAGCGCAACCGCCTCGGTGCGGGTGTCGACCTCGAGCTTGGCGATCGCGTTGCGGACGTGGGTGTGGACCGTCGCCGGGCTGAGCTGCAGGCGGTCGGCGATTTCTTTTACCCGCAGGCCCTCGGCCAGCAGCTCGAGGATCTGCCGCTCGCGCGGTGAGAGCTCGAGCAGTTTCTCGACCTCGGAGGGCTTGCCGCCGGCGAAGTCGCCGCCGAGGAAGGTCCCTCCCCCGGTCACGGCCTTCACCGCTTTGGCGATGTCCTCGGCCGGCGCCGACTTGAGGACGTAGCCGGACGCACCGGCCCGCAGCGCCAGGGCCAGCAGATCCGGCTGGGCGTGGGCGGTGAAGATGATCACCTTCGTCCGCGGCCGGACTTTGAGCACCTCCTTGGTCGCCTCGATGCCGTCGCGCTTGGGCATCTCGACGTCGATGATCAGCACGTCGGGTTCCAGCTCTTTGACTGCGTTGACGACATCGCGGCCGTTGCTCGCCTCACCGACGATCTCGACGATGTTGGAATTTGCCATGCGTGACTTGATCGCCTCGCGGACGATCTCGTGGTCATCGCAGAGCACCACTCGCTTGGCCTCCCTGACGCTCGTACTCATGCGGCGCCGATTCTTTCAGGCGATCCGTATGGATGCAAAGTTTTGGGTAGCGTGAAACTCCCGTCGCTTTCTTGCCGGTTCTCCATCAAGGCGATGATGGTGCGCCCGACGGCACATGCGGTGCCGTTCAACGTATGTACGGGCTGCGGCGCCTCACCCTCCGCGGGGCGGTAGCGAGCGCCGAGACGACGGGCCTGGTAGTCGGTCGTGTTCGAGCAGGAGGTGAGCTCGCGGTAGCGGCCCTGGCTGGGGATCCAGGCCTCGCAGTCGTACTTCTTCGCGGCCGGGTCGCCGAGGTCGCCGACGGCGACGTTGACCACCCGGTAGGGAATCTCCAGCTCGGTGAGGATGCGCTCCTCGATCGCCAGCAGCCGCTCGTGCTCGTCCCGGGAGGCGTCTGGCTCGACGAACGAGAACATCTCGACCTTGTCGAACTGGTGGACGCGGAAGATTCCGCGGGTGTCGCGGCCGGCGGCGCCGGCCTCGCGGCGGAAGCAGGTCGAGAAGGCGCAGTAGCGGAGCGGCAGAGCGTTGGCGTCGAGGATCTGGTCGGCGTGGAGGCCGGCGAGGGCGACCTCCGAGGTGCCGGTGAGGAAGAGCTCGTCCTTGGGGATCTCATAGATCTGGTCGCGGTCGCCGGGCAGGAAGCCGGTGCCCTCCAAAGCCTCTTCGCGGACCAGCACCGGCGGCACCACCGGCTCGTGCCCCTCAGCGCGGGCCAGCTCGATGACGAAGCGGACCAGCGCCAGCTCGAGCAGGACCAGGTCGCCTTTCAGATAGGCGAAGCGCGAGCCGGAGAGCTCGGCGCCGGTCTCCATGTCAATCAGATCCAGCTCGGTCCCGATCTCGAGGTGGTCACGCGGCTCGAAGTCGAACTCGGGGCGCTCGCCGACCTCGCGGATGACGACCGCGTCGTCCTCGGTCATCCCTTCCGGCGCGTCGGGGTCGGGGATGTTCGGGAGGCTGAGCGCCAGCTCGCCGAGCTTGGCGTCGACCTGCTCCAGCTCCTCCTTGCCCTTCTCGATCGTCTCCTTCAGGCCCGCCACGGTCGCCATCAGCGCCTCGGCCTCGGCCTCCTCCCCGGCCTGTTTGCGTTCGCCGATCTGCTTGGAGAGGGTCTTGCGCTCGGCCTGGGCGCTCTCGACCTCGGGCAGCAGCTCGCGGCGGCGGGCGTCGAGCGCCAGCAGCTCGTCGACCCGCTCGGCGGCTCCGCGCCGGGACAGCGCCTGCTTGACCCGCTCAGGTTCGGAGCGGATCGCCTTCAGGTCCAGCATGTGCCGCCTCGCTCTAAGGAGTTTCTTCGCCGGGGCGCGGCGACTGTTCCGCTTCGGACCCGGCGTACTTGGAGACGAATTTGGCGACCTCGTTCGCTTCTTCGCCGACGACGATGTTCTGGGGCATGATCGCCCCGGAGAAGCCGCCGTTCTGGATCGCGAAGAGCGCGTCGTCGTAGCTCTCGGTCCGCTGATTGAGGTTCGGGCCCTGGGTCCGCTCGCCGCGGTTGCCGCTGCCCTGGGTGCCGGCGGCGCTCAACGTGTGGCAGCCGGAGCAGTGGGTCGCGAAGAGGACCGCCCCGTTGTAGCTGGGATCGTCCTTGGAGACCGAGATGTTCTCTTCGCCGAAGCCGCAGGCCGAGAGCCCGAGGGCGGCGGCCACGACGATTCCGATGATCAGCACTGGGCGCATGCGGCGGGCATCATATTGTCTGGAGCCGATCCAGCCTTTCTGACGATGCCGACGCCCGACCCAGACGCCTTCCGCGACGCCCTGGCCGGGCTGCCGACCGGGGTCACGATCGTCAGCGCCACCGGCCCCGAGGGACCGGCCGGGGCGACCGCCAACGCGGTCTCCTCGCTCTCGATCGAGCCGATGCTGATGCTCGCCTGCCTCGACCGCGGCTCCCGCACCCTGCTCGCCGTGCAGGCGGCGGACTGCTTCGGGATCAGCGTCCTGCACGCCGGCCAGGAGCCGATTGCTCGCGCCTTCGCGACCAAGGCGCCGGTGGCCGAGAAGTGGTCCGGGGTCGCCTGGAGCGAGCGCGACGGCATCCCCGCCGTCGACGACGCCCTGATCTGGATCGCCTGCGACCTGCGCGACGTGATCTCCGCCGGCGACCACGTGATCGTCACCGGCGAAGTGCGAGCACTGGAGGCCCGGGCGGGCGACCCGCTCGTCTTCCACGGCGGCGAGTACCGTCCCCTGGAGCGATGACCTCGGACTGGACTTTTGCCCAGAAAGCACTGGTGATCCTCTGCGGTCTGCAGTTGCTCTGGGCGCTGGCCGGGTTCATCGCCGAGCCGAGCTTCCAGATCGGCACCGACGCCCCGACCGAGAAGGTCCTCTGGGTCGACTTCAACGGCATCCACGCGCTCTCGGGCCTGCTCCTCTTCGGCCCCGCCTTCTACTTCGCCCGCCGGGCCGACTGGGCTCTCTACTACACGCTCTACATCGTCGTCGCCCTCTACGCCACCGGCCTCTGGGCGCTCTTCGACGAACAACCCGGCTGGGTCTTCACCTTCCCCGACAACGCCAACGACGGCATCTTCCACATAGCAACCGGGACGATCTTCCTCGCCGTCGCAGCGATCCAGTTGCGCCAGGACCGGATGCGAACCGCCTCGGCCTGAGCCGATCAGTCACAGCCCGGCGGCGAAAACGAGGGCGAGCCACTCTCGTGCACTCGATCACCAGGGCTCTTCTTCGACCGCTTCCCGCGTGCTCGCTTCCGCGATGGCCATCTCCTCATCGGTCGGCGGGATGCGTTCGTAGCCCTCGATTATTTCCCGGGTGATTCGCTCTCGCTCTTCGTCGTGAAGATAGGCCTCGATCGCCTTGCGGATGAGTGCCGAACGCGATTCGCCCTCCCGGGCAGCTCGCTCGTCAAGCCTCCGCAGTAGGTCGTCTGTCAACTCCACCTGTGTCTGCGTTTGGGATATCTCAAATACGGTGTCAGACGCTGCCTTCAGTCACGGCAGGAAATCGAAGTGAGCGCAAAGCTCGCTACCTAAGGCAGCGCTTAGAGCCCGCTGGTTCCGGCGGCGCGGAGGCCTAGGAAGAAGATCACGCCGCAGCTGACGGCCATGATTCCCATCTCGCGGCGGACGATGGCGAGGGCTAGGGATTCCTGTTCCTCGCTGGTGAGGGACTCGGGGTCGAGGTCGCCTACCTCGCGCTGGGCGGCGTCGAGGCGGGCGCCCTCGGCGACGAAGGAGACGAAGAGGGGCAGGAGGCCGTAGAGGTAGTGGAGGCCGTCCTCGGGTTCATGGTTGGTGACGACGAGGAGGCCGCCGAGCAGGGCCTGGGTGAAGACCGCGACCTGGGCCATCCGCAGCAGATACCAGAAGGGAATCGAGGGCCGGTTGCGGCGCCAGGCGATGCCGCCGACGAGGCCGGCGGCGGCGTTGAGGGTGATCAGCAGGACGCCGACGGCGATGTGCAGGCCGACCACGGCTTATATCCGCCTAAAGGGGTCGGGATTCGGCTTGCTGATGCGGAAAAGCACTATGTAGCAAGTTGTCACAATGTCGGTGTATAACAGCGGTCCCGGCGACTTCTCCCTCCTGTGCTCAAGACCTACCTCCCGATTCTCGTCTTCGCCTTCCTCGGCCTCACGGTCGGCGGTGTCTTCGCGATGCTCAACCACCTGATCGGGCCGAAGAAGCCGGCGCGGCCGACCGCGGCCAGCCGCCGCCAGGGTGAGCCGTACGAGTCCGGGATCCCGGTCGAGCCGACCAAGGGCCTGCGCTTCGGGGTCAGCTTCTACCTCGTCGCGATGCTCTTCATCCTCTTCGACATCGAGGTGATCTTTCTCTATCCGATCGGGGTCATCCTCAGGGACGCCGACAGCGTCTTCGTCCTCGGCGAGCTGATCACCTTCGTCGTCCTCTTGTTCGTCGCCTTCGTCTACGTCTGGCGAAAGGGTGCGTTGGATTGGAGATAGAGCGCCGCAGCCTGCGCGAGAAACAGCTGGACGCCCGGGCGATGCTGCGCGGCGACCTCGAGGGCGAGGACCTCGAGCAGTACGTCGAAGAGCGGATCCTCACCACGACCTTCGAGAAGATGCTCAACGTCGCGCGGGCGAACTCGATCTTTCCGCTCACCTTCGGCCTCGCCTGCTGCGCGATCGAGGGAATCCCGATGGCGGCGGTCACGGCCCGCTACGACATCGCCCGCTTCGGCGCCGAGGCGGGGCGCGCCTCGCCGCGGCAGGCCGACCTGATGGTCCTCTCGGGCCGGGTCTCGATCAAAATGGCGCCGGTCATCCGCCGCCTCTATGACCAGATGCTGGAGCCGAAGTGGGTGATGGCGATGGGCGCCTGCTCCTCCTCGGGAGGGATGTTCGCCAACTACGCCGTCCTCCAGGGCGCCGACAAGTTCCTCCCGGTCGACATCTACGTCCCCGGCTGCCCGCCCCGCCCGGAGGCCGTCCTCTACGGCTTCACCAAGCTTCAGCGCCAGATCATGGGCAACCCCGACCAGGGCTGGCGCCAGCGCTACGACGCCTACGGCACCGAGGAGTGGGCGCGCGGCGGGCCGCAGAGCCAACCCAGCCCGGAGGCCGCCGAGGCCTACCGGGAAGCGCGGGAGCTGAGCCTTGCCTGACGCCCCCGGACTGGAGCTGATCCGGGGGGAAATCGAGCGCGACTGCCCCGGTGCCGTGCTCGCCACCTCCTTCGACCGCTCGCAGGCGGCGCTGATCGCCGACCCCGGCCGGGTGCTCGAGGTGCTGGGCTGGCTCAAGGACCAGCCGGGCCAGCGCTACGACTTCCTCTCCAGCCTGCACGCCGCCGACTACCTGCCGGCCGAACCGCGCTTCGCGGTCCACTACGAGCTGATCAACCGCGACCGGGTCGAGCGGATCCGGGTCAAAGCGATGCTGGCCGACCCGGGCGGCGAGGAGCTGCCGGAGATCGATTCTTGCGTCGAGCTGTTTCCGACGGCCGAGGCGCAGGAGAGGGAAGTGTTCGATTTC
>Ga0164305_10001110_pt1 | contig 10884 bp, 14 predicted proteins | sample Whisoiple_237_MG_FD_110215 | JGI IMG/M metagenome (GOLD analysis project Ga0164305, IMG submission 110215) | Soil microbial communities amended with pyrogenic organic matter from upstate New York, USA - Whitman soil sample_237_MG | ecosystem: Environmental > Terrestrial > Soil > Agricultural... | reverse complement strand
GACGACCTCTGCGTCCACTACCTCGGCACCGGCATTGCGCAGGTCGGTGCGCACGCTCGGCCAGGCCGTCATCTTGCGGCCTCGGACGACGTCCGCTTCGACCATGCTCCAGGCGCCGTGGCAAATGACGCCGATCGGCTTGCCGCTGTTGGTGAAGTCGCGGACGAAATCCACCGCCGCCTTGTCCAGGCGCAACGCATCCGGGTTGGCCACGCCGCCCGGCAGGATCAGGCCATCGAAATCGTCGACGTTGGCATCGGCGACGAGGGCGTCGACCTTGAAGGTGTCGCCTTTCTTGTCGTGATGCATGCCCTGGATTTCGCCGGCCTTGAGCGAGAGCAGCCGCGTGGTGGCGCCCGCCTGTTCGACGGCCTGCTTGGGGTCGGTCAGTTCGATCTGTTCGAAGCCGTCGGTGGCGAGGATCGCGATGGTCTTGCCGCGCAGAGAGGTGGCCATGGGAATTCCTGTGCAATGGGGGAGAGGCGCGAGCGCCTGTTGCGAAGCCTGCTCCTCGGTGCATCCAGATGGCGTGACCACGGCGTTAAGCGCGGCTTCGCATCCATGAAGGACATCACGTTCCTCATCGTGGATCGCGCTGCAAGCGCGCGAGGCGCGCGCCTCTCATGCCTGTCGCTTGCCCGGGAAATGAGTGATTGCAAAAGACGAAAGGCGGGATGTCCCGCCTTTCGAACGTGCAGCGTCGAAAGCGCCTTTCGCGGCGCCGTCGCTGTCTGTCGCCGTTACCGCGACGACGATTTGCGGGCTGCGGTCTTGCGGGTCGCCTTCTTCGCCTTGCCTGCCGGCGTCTTGGTGGTGCGCGTCGAGCTGGGCGCTTTCGTCGCCTTCTTCGCAGGCGCGGACTTGGTGGTCTTGGCAGCAGCCTTCTTCGCCGATGTCTTCGCGGCCGACTTCGCTGCCGATTTCGCCGGGTTGGGCGCGCTCCGCGTGCCCGGGCGATCGGTACCCGGCGGCTTGACGCTGCGGCCGGTGGACAGGTCGACGATGCGGTTCTCGCCCATCACATCGTCATTGCCGGTGATGCGCGCCACCAGGAAGGTCGCGGCCTTGCCCAGCCAGGTGCCGGGGCCGTCCCAGTATTCGATGGTGCGCACGTTGACTTCGATGAGGGTGAGGTTCGGATCGTCCTTGCCCTTCGGGAAGAACGCCTTCATCGCATCATTCCAGAACGAGTCGATCAGCGCCTGGTCGCGCCGCACCACCGCGTCGCCCGCGGCGGAGATGTAGGTGCTGGCGTCCTTGGACGAATAAGCGACGTTGACCTTGCCGTTGCGCTTGATCTCCGCCACCTTCGGGCTGTCGGCCTCGGTCATGAACCAGATCCGCTTGCCGTCGAATTGCGCGGTCTGCGTGGACAGCGGTCGGCTGACCAGATAGCCGCCCTTGCCGATCGTCGCCAGCATGGCGACGTCGATCTTCTTCATCAGCTTGGCGAGCGATTCGATTTCCTGCTGGCGCGTGGCCATGGCAGTCTCCTGTTGGCGTGATGCGGGCAGTCTCCACGCGTGCGGTCGATGCCGCGTGATTGCGAGGCGTGGATCGAGGATCGCTTCTAGATCATTTGTCGGAGGGCGTCTCGAAGACGGAGCAGCCGAATCCGATTCTTCCGGCTCACCCTCCAGCGATTCGGGAACAAAAAAAAGAGCCGGGAGATCCCGGCTCTTTTTCGTTCGTGAGGCAGCCGCGCGTGTCCGGCGCGACAAGACTGAATTGCAGACCTTATTTGCAGACGCGCACCACCGTCTTGTAGCGCTCCTGCCGGTGACGCTGGATCTTGTGGCCGGCAACGCCGCCTGCCACCGCGCCACCGATCGTGGCCAGGTCCTTGCCCTTGCCACCGCCGATCTGGTGGCCGATCAATCCGCCCGCCACCGCACCGATCACGGTGCCGGTCACACGATGCGGATCCTTGATGTCCCGCGTCCGGTAGACGGTCTCGTTGTGGCATTGCTTGGCCGCCTGCGCAGGGGGCGCAAGCAAGGAAGCAGACAGCAGCATGGCGGCAAGGATCGCTGGCGTGCGTTGCATGGCGGAGTCTCCAGTGGGGAGGGCCGACTGTATGCCGGCAATGGCCCGGACCGCGTGCACGTTGCGTCAAGCCGCGGCTCGCAGTCAGCCAGTAGTCACGACAACGATCATGTATGACACGTTTCCTGCCGCCGCAGCATCCGTGAAACGTGGTCGACGTCCTGGCTAGGCACCCGCCTTCTTCGCCAACGCAATCGCAAGATCCTTGCCCGAGGCGCCATCCGGGACTTTCTCCACCGTCACCACGATCATGCGTGCGTCGTCGATGAAGACATTCAACTGGCTGATGTTCGGGGCGAGGAACGCGGCCTTGCCGAGGCCAGCAACATCTTCCAGCGGCACGCTGCTGAAGGCTTTCATCGTCGCGGCCGTGGACGAACGCGCCATCGCGATGGAGTCGGTCGTGTTGTCGTTGATCGGCGACCACCGGGTCATCAGTCGCGCGACGCTCGCGCCATCGGCGTCGAGGTAAGTGCATTCCGAGGTGGCTGCATCGCTGCTGCCGGCCTCGTGGACCAGGCCCAACTGGGTCGACGCGATCTCGCGGCCGAGGATCTCGGCGACCGCTGCCTTGTCGAGGATGGAGCAGGCATCGGCCGCGTTCCATGCCGATGGTGTTTCGGGGGGAGCGGTCGCTACCTCGGTCTTGGGTTCAGTCGCCAAACCACCGGTGGCCTCAGCTGCCTTCTGGTCGCAGCCGGTCAATCCTGCGAGGACCAGCATCACCGCAAATGCGCGCATGGAATTCCTATGTGTGTGAAGTGTGTCGCTCGCCCCGCCGCGGTCCGGGTGATGTTCCGTCGATCCCTGTCATCCGTGGCACGGCTGATGCGATGCCGGACAGGGTTGTCCGGACCGCTTCAGTAAACGCGGGGCAGGAGGAAAAAAGGCCAGTGAACATACGGGCGTCATGTGACGCGATCTCCACGCGCGCAGTCGTAGGGTGAGCCCGCCCCAACTTCCACTGGAGATCACCTTGAAGACGCTCGCCCTCGTTCTCGCCGTCGCCGCGCTTGCGGCGTGTTCCGATCGCCAACCCGCTGCGGATGCGACCACCCCACCGGCGTCGAGCGCCGCAGCCGCCACCACGCCAGCCGAACCCACGCCCACCGGCAACGACACGGGTGCCACCCCGGCGCCGACCATGCCGCCTGCACCGTCCGACACAGCGAAGCTCGAAGCGGACTACCTGGGTCGCTGGACCGGCGTCGAGGGCATGTACCTGGTGGTCGCATCGAAGGCCGGTGGCGGCGTCACCCTCGACATGCAGTGGGACCTCGACAACAAGGGGACATTCGACGGCTCGGTCACCGCTGAAGGGCTGCGCTTCATGCGCAACGATGTCGCCGAGACCGCCGTGCACACCAATGGCGATGCCACCGGCCTGAAGAACCTGGCCGGCAAGCAGGACTGCCTGACGGTCAAGCCCGGCGAGGGCTATTGCCGGGATTGATGCCCGACAACTGCCTCATCGCGATTGCCGTCCACGAACGGCCCACCGGTGGCCAACGTGCCGGGCGCGATCGAGGCGCACTCCCACCAACGAAGAAGGAACTTCATATGCGTACATGGATACTGGCCATCAGCCTTGCCCTCGCCGCATCGACTGCCGCTGCCGCCGATGGGGTGGAGAACAAGTGGCGGGTGGAGATCACCGGCAATGCGGAGACCGCGGGTCGCATCGTCCTGCAGCTGGCGCCGGGCAAGGGCGAGCCGATCCGCGCGGTGGCGACCATCGCCAACGGGCGTGCGGAAAATGACGTCGCTCGAGATCTCGGCACCGCGCTGCAATCGGTCGCCAGTGGGCAGTACAACGTCGAGGTCGATGATGGCGAGGATGTGCTGGTCAAGAAGCAGGGCGGCGAGCGCGACTTCGTGATCACCGTCGTCGAAAACACCGTGCAGGGTGTCCGCGTCGAGATCGATGCCGAATAAACGGAAGGCGGTCGCCTGCCCGCGAATCAAGAGGAAGGGCGGGCCTGGCCCGCCTTTCTGCTTAGGTGAGCGCGACCGCTAAACTGCGCCACGACAACCACCAAGCCACACAAGGAACCTTCCATGGCATTCACCACCACGGCCTCCGGCCTGCAGTACGAAGACACCGTCGTCGGCACCGGGACCGAGGCCAAGCCCGGCGTCAACGTCACCGTGCACTACACCGGTTGGCTGTACGAACACGGCCAGCAGGGCGAGAAGTTCGATTCCAGCAAGGATCGCGGCGAACCCTTCATCTTCCCGCTCGGCAGCGGCATGGTCATCAAGGGCTGGGACGAGGGCGTACAGGGCATGAAGGAAGGCGGCCAGCGCACCCTGATCATCCCGTCCAGCCTCGGCTAGGGCATGCGTGGCGCCGGCGGCGTCATCCCGCCGAATGCCACGCTGAAGTTCGACGTCGAACTGCTGGGCGCCTGATGCCGCCAGCGATGACATAGCCAAGGAAACAGGCGGCCTCGGCCGCCTGTTTCATGGTTGATGACCGCGTGGGCGACTCAGCCCTTGCCGTTGCCCTTGCCGTTCCCGTGGCCCTTGCCCTTGTCGCCACCATGCGCTGCGGCCGGCTTGCCTTTGGCCTTGGCGGAGGGAGGCGTCGCCTTGCCCTTGCCGGGATGCGTGGCCTTGCCCGGCGCGGTCGCGTAGGGCACCGACCTGCGATGGCCCGGCCCATGCTGCGACCAGTCGACGCGAACGTTGCGGTCGACCACCACCGGGTAACCCCAGCGATCGTAGGTGGCGACGGTGCCGCGCTTGAGCGCATGGAACGCGGGCGAGCCGGGCTTGATGCCCATGCGTTGCGCCATCACGCCCCAACCTTGGCGGGGATTGCGGTCGTATTCGCGGACGATCTCGACGCAGGGGCGGTTGAGCGCATGCGCCATCGCGCACGCGTAGTACACGTCGGCGGGTGCCCAGCGACGCACGGTAAGCAGCTCGGTGATCAGCGAACGCGGCGCGCCGTAGTTGTTGCTGAGCTCGCTGATGAACGGGTCGCGGTAACGCGTGCCGTAGTCGTTGATCTCGCCCAGGCGGGTGTCGACCCAGAGGTCGCCGGTGCGCACGTTGTAGCCGATGGTCTGCGCTTGTGCGGTGCCGGCGATCGCGGACAGCGACAGGCAGACGGCAAGCGCAAGGGTGTGATGGCTGCGGATGGACATGTTCATGCCTCGAGGCGACGGAGGCTTGAAGTGTGTGCCATGGCGATGAACGCGACGTCACGGATGGGCGATGCCGCTACGCACCAGGCGTCAACGGCGACCCCGCGTCGCGGTCATTTCGTGCGGAATGCCTGCCCCAGCAGCTGCGCATCGAAGCCCTGGCTGTCGCCCGCACCCACCGCGTAGCGATACAGCGCCGCCGAATAGATGCCGGACAGCGCTGCCTGGACCAGCCCGGCCAGCAGCAGCGCGATGATGATGAGGGCCACCACCAGCCCGATCAGCACGCCATTGCCCGTCGTCGCCGCGGCGATGATCGCGCCACCGCCAACGATGATCAGGCCGAAGAAGACCAGGCCGAACACCAGGCCCACGCCGCCCTGTCCGATCAGGTTCTCGCCCCAGGTCTTCTTCAGCAGCACCGCGCTTTCCTTCACGGCGTCGATGGGGCCGATGTTGCGCGACACCAGCACCGGCACCACCAGGAAGCTGGCCAGGGTCCAGGCCACGCCAAGGAATCCGGCGACCAGCTTGCCGAGGAAGCCGGCGCGTTCCTGGATCGCGCGCAGGATCATGCCGACGGTCGCGGCGATGGCGGCGTAGCCGAGGATCGGCAGTGCCTTGCTGCTGGCGATGCGCAGGCCATCGCGCAGGGTTGGGTCGCCGCCGTCCAGCCGGATCATCGCCGCGCCGACCAGGGCCGAGTTGAAGAAGAAGATGACGAAGTACTGGACCAGGTAGAACAGGAAGGCGAGCAGGTAGGCGGTTGGCGTCATGCCGCCGCCCTCGCGCAACCCATCCAGTGCGCCCATGCCGAACGCAGGCAGCGCGAAGGCCGCCACCACGACCAGCGTGCAGACCGCCGACAGCAGCGGAAACACCAGCAGCTCCTTGTCCTTCGACAGCACGCCGGCGCTGGCCTTGATCAGGCCCCAACTACGGGAAAAGCGTTCGAACATGGCCGTCTCCGGGAGCAGGGAAGTGGTGCGCGCAGTATGCGGTTGCAGTCGAAGGAGTTCGACGTCAATCCCAATCGTACTGCGCGGCCAGCCGGTTGCCGATGTCGCGGGCGACCGCGGGCGTGTAATAGCCGCGGGCGACGTGGGCGGCTTGGTCTTCGGCCGCCTCCAGGGACACGTCTGCCGCCGCGCCCTGTGGATCGAACACCCAGCCTTGAGCGACGTCGGCGAGGGCCGCCACCGCCTGGAACACCTGGGGATGCCCATGGCTGGGGACATGGATTTCGATCCAGTCAGCGGCAATGCCCGAGGGCTTGTGCGGGGAATCCTGGGTCGCTGCGCGGTCGATGAACAGTTCGAGCCACTCCTCGCCGTCGTTCGTCATCAGCCAGAAATCGCTGCCGTCGCTGCATTGCTCCAACGCGATGTTCAGCCGCTCGGGCAAGTCGGGATGCGCGAAGCGGTTGAATCGTTCGGCTGTTTCCCGATCCACGCTTGGCGCTATCACGAACAGGTCGAAGCTCATGGCCGGATTTCCTGGAGGACGATGGCCACAGGATATCCAGACTCCGCGCCGCGACAAGGCGCGCCAGGGTCGGGATTGCCCGGGAGAAGCGGGTTATGTCGCGCTTCGCCCTTCGCCTAGATCGTGCCTGCCTTGGCAGGTGCGGTCACCGCCTTAGACCCGCCACGGCATCCGACAGCAGGGTCATTGCAGGGGGCCCGCCGTTGAGCGCGCCCCGATCACCGAGGCGTTGGGTGCGTTCCGACGACTGGGGCGGATCCTGAAACCTGGGTACTGACGACGACGCGCATCACCGCCCGCTTTTCTCCGGGTCCTCCGGCGGCAGCGCGGGAAATTGGGCGGTCATGCGCGGCCCGTGCATCATTCCCCAACGAATCCCGATGCGACGCAAGCGCGCCTCCACCGTTGCCAGTGCTTCCGCCGGCGTGGCGGCGATGATGGCGTCATGACGCTCGGCCCAACGACTTGCAAGCACGAAGACGTTGCCGGCCCGCGACTGCATCCGCGGCATGTCGGACTCGAGGGACGCGAGCTCGTCTTCGAGTCGCGCATCGACGATGGACGGGTCTTGCGCCAGGCTCTCCATGTCCGCGTTTTCCGATGGGAATGCGCCTACGCTCCACCGACCTTGGTGGAGCCGGCGTGATGGAACCCCGGCCGCAACGAGTCGGTTCAGGGTGGCCGTTTTTCTCGCTAGCATCCGCGATGGCGCGTGCGCACGCGCCCGCGGAGATGTCGCCGCGTTCCCAGCTGCAGCCGAGGACACCCCGATGACCACTTCGCAGCCCATCCTCGCTCCCGTCGTCGCGCTGGCCGCATGGACTGCGGTGGTGTGGGGTTGGATGTATGCCACCCGCATTCCGGCGATCCTGCGCCTGCGCATCCGCCTCGACGGCAACCTGCCACGCGGCGAGCAGATGGCGACACTGCCCCCGCGGGTGCGCTGGAAGGCGGACAACTACAACCACCTGCTCGAGCAGCCGATCCTGTTCTACGCGATCTGCCTCAGCCAGGCCGTGCTCGGCGATGCGTCGACCGCGTCGGTCGGGTTGGCCTGGAGTTATGTCGCGCTGCGCGTCGTGCACAGCCTTTGGCAGGCATTGGTCAACATCATCAAGGTGCGTTTCGCGTTATTCGCGGTGTCGTCTCTGGTGCTGTTCGCGTTGCTGGTGCGCGCGGCGATGCAGGTGTTCTGAACAGGCGGGAATGCCAACGAGCGGTGGCGTACCGACGGATATCCGCGCGTCCATAAACGGGTTCAGGGATTGCGTGGCGCGCCGTTCCCTCTGCACTGCTTTTGTCCGATACTCCGGGCAGAGGGAGACAGGATGTCGAACGCCTTTACGGGATGGACCCCAGCAAGCAGCCTTGCGCGCCTCGCGTTTGCTGTCTCTTGCACCGCATGCCTGTCGCGTCGATGGCGCACTGCGCAACCAACGTCTCATTTTTCCGCGCGATCGCGCGCCCGTGCCGACGGCCATGTCGCCTGCGGCGGGCGTCGTCGCGCGTCCACGAACAGTGCCCTGCGGAGGGAGGGGGCGCGCAGCCAGTACCAGACGAACAGGGGGGAATGCCACACCACCAATCGAGGATTGACCACATGAGATTCGTGAAACATTGCGTGCTTGCGTTGTTGTTGTCGTGCGCCGCCCCCGCCATCGCCCAGACGGCGAACCTGTCGTTCGTTTCCGAGCCAGGCGACTATGTCGGCGCAGGGCAGACGCTTTCGTTCGACGAAGGGCTGTCTTCGTACGGGAGTACCGATGGCCGCATCGTGTCGGTTTCCGTGAACACGCCGGAACACTGGTTCACGCTCAACCTCGCGGCACCGGAAGGACAGGCCCTCGCTCCGGGGGCTTATGAAAATGCGGCGCGCTACCCGTTCCAGGAAAGCACCCAGCCGGGCCTCGATTTCTACGGGGACGGCAGGGGATGCAACACCGTCGAGGGCCGCTTCCAGGTCGAGGAAATCCGGATCAGCAGCTTCGGCTACGTCGAACGGCTGAAGGCGAACTGGGAGCTGCATTGCCAGGGCGCCGAACCCGGCCTGTTCGGGTCGGTGGACATCACCAATCCGCCACCGCCGCCGGGCCTGGAGATCAGCCTGAAGCTCAACACCCAGGGCTTGGTCAACAGCAACACCGGCAAGGCCACCGTCGGCGGGACGCTCACGTGCAACAAGCCGGCCTCCGTGAACGTTTATGGCACCCTGACCCAACGGACCAGCCGCGTCACCATCGCGCAGGGCGACACCTCCGCGGTGTATGCGTGCGACCAGACGCCCACCGCGTTCACCGCCACCATCAGTCCTGCGAACGGCCTGCCCTTCGTCAACGGCTTTGCCCAGTTCGACGGCGTGGCGACCGGCTACGATCCGACCTATCCGGGCGTGGTGGTGACGGCGCGCGACAGTGTCGTCACCCAGCTCAAGCCGGAAAAGAAGCCTAAGAAGTAACGCGCAAGCGCGTGGTGCATGCGGTCCGGGCTTCCGGGCCGCATGCGTGTCTGACGAATGGCGTGCCGGGGGTCGTTGGCAGTCGTGCGGGATGCCGCGACGATGACGGCGTAGCACGACCGCGAGAGCCGGTGCGCCCGACGATGCGCCACCTGCGGCCTGACGTGTTGCGTGGTGGACGCGGGCAGATGAACTCCTGCCAATGCCTCGGCGACGCCGGCCCAGCGCCCGTGGTTCGACGGGCTCGCATTGGCACGGCAGTTGATTCACGCTTGCGGTTTGCAATGTCCTGGCAGAGGGCCCATGGCGAAGTACCTGATCTCCTTCCCCAGCGCGGCGATGGTCGTGCCCACGGGCGAGTTGGCTTCGGTGGGGCGCGCCGCTCACGCCGTGATCGAAGAGGCGCGGGCCGCCGGTGTCTACGTGTTCGCCGGCGGCATCGACGAGGCCGTGCCGCCCGTGCGCGTATCGTCCGACGGTACGGTCGCGGAAGGCGGTTATCCGTGGGCACCGACGCTCGACGGCGGCTTCACCGTATTGGAACTCCCCACGCGCGAGGATGCCATCGCGTGGGCCGCGCGCATCGCCAAGGCATGCCGCTGTGAACAGGAACTGCGCGTGTTCGGCGGCGATCCGCAGTCTTGACGGGCCCGGCAGGACGCCAGGCTCACGCGTCCATCGCGGTGTCGGCGGCAGCCTGCGGCATATCCACATCAGGAGGTGTCCCATGCACAAGTCCTTGCTGTCGTTTGCGGTCCTCAGCGCCATCACGCTGGCCGCGTGCCAGCCCGATGCCGCTCCCACGCCACCCGTGGAGACGCCGAGCACGCCAGCGGCGGATGCCGCGACCGCGCCGGCGCCTGCAGCGACGCCGGAACCCGCGGCGCCGGTGGAGACCAGCGCCCCCGATCCACGCAGCGTGCTGGCCGGAAAGGTGTGGCGTGTCACCCAACGATCGGACGGGTCCCCTGCTGGCGCGACCTATGCATTCCTCGAGGACGGACGGCTGGTGATCAGTGATGCGGGCAGCACGCCGATGACGGGCAGCTGGGCCGTCCAGTACGGCAAGCTGTCGACGACCGAAGAGGGTGTCACCTACCCGACCATCATGACGGTGACGGATGCGGACCACGTCAGCCTGCGCAGCTACAACCCCGCCGGCGTGCTCGCGCTGGATCTGGAGCGGGCGAGGGACCTGCCGTTGCCGAACTGAGGGCCGCTGCGGCCGCACGCGAAAAAGCCGGCAAGGCGCCGGCTTTTTTTGTGCGACCAGCAGGTCGGGACTACTGCCTCTGCAGGCGCGCTGCGATCGCGCAATGGTCGCTGAGCGCGTCGGCGGGATAGGTTCTTTCTTCGAACGCGACCAGGTCGGCAGAAGCGCGGCGATCCAGCACGATGTGGTCGATGAAGTCCTTGTAGCGGGGATTGCAGCGCGCCGACTGGTCACCGGCGGCGCGGGACAGGTCCGCGTTGGCGGGCGAGGCATCGTCCCACTCTGCCCAGACGCTGTCTGCTGGCATGGACAGGCGCCGGTTGAAATCGCCGAGGACCGCGAACCTGATGCCTTCGGAGGCGCGCGCGTCGATCCAGCGTTCCATCAGCGGCACCTGCTGCAGCAGCGAGGCGCACGCATCGTTCGTGTTGCCCGAGCTGCAGCCGGCTTTCAGGTGCACCGACAGCAGGCGCACCGGTGTCCCGCCCGCGGGCCGGACGATCACGTCGACACCGGAGCGCAGGTCCGGGTTG
>Ga0164305_10001109_pt1 | contig 10894 bp, 9 predicted proteins | sample Whisoiple_237_MG_FD_110215 | JGI IMG/M metagenome (GOLD analysis project Ga0164305, IMG submission 110215) | Soil microbial communities amended with pyrogenic organic matter from upstate New York, USA - Whitman soil sample_237_MG | ecosystem: Environmental > Terrestrial > Soil > Agricultural... | reverse complement strand
CAAGTAATATTGGGGTACGGTCAGTGCTGTGATCATCAATCACCCAAAGATCATAGCGATCGCGCGGGTAGTCTAAGTTACACAGCATCTTGACTAAATTGCCAATGACAGCTTCCTCATTTTTCGCTGCCACTAGCAGCGATACATAAGGCCAATCGTCTAAGGTTGTCTCAGATAATGGCTGAGGTTCTGGGCGAGGACGTGCTAGAACTACCCGCACGGCTTGAATGCATAACACCGCCGTCAACCCCAGGCTTAACCAATAACCCCAGGCAACTAAATGGAGTGCGATCGTGCCACACCAAAGTATTGTTAAAACAACCGCAGCTTTACGTCGCCGCCCTTCCACTCCTTGGAAAAAGTCGCTTTCTAAATCATCCGCCAACAGAGCTTCGATAGGTTCAAGCTCGTTGTAAGCATCGTTTTCTGGCCAGGAATTCTCCGGCATAGGTTACTTGATTCAACCACCAATATTTGTGAACACCCATCAAAAAGCTGGGGATCAGGTAACACCATACCGTACATCCCTCGCATACTGATAGTTTTCCCGAAAATTTGCGATAATTTTCTACTTCTATCGTTTTTTCAACCAGACTCTACACTGTCTCGGAATCATCACCATCTGAGCAGAACCGCTTTTCTACCAGCCCTAAGTCTAGAGAAAATACGAATCTCAAGAGGAACGAATGAAATTACACTAGATGTCACCTAGTTGAATTTTTGAATGCAATTATTCATCTGGGACAGCCTAAAATCACAGGTAAAGTCTAGTTAACCTAAGATCTGTCCCTGAGTTTAATTCGTTTCGTGTCACTGGGTAAAGCTGCTAGGGAAAGCTATTTTAGCCAACTCAAAGGAATGTGAGGCAAATTCAAGCATGTCTATCGACCAACTTCAGCCTGCCGATCAACGGGATGTTAGCGTTTATATGCCCTACTACCAGGGTGCGAAGCGCACGATGTTACCGCTAGCTATTACCCTTTATCAAAAAGGGTCTTTAGAAGGTCACCGAAAAATTGAAGGGGGTGAGAGTATTCCCTTTGTTGCTACCTGGTTTGTCTCTAAGTTACCAGCAGAACTGACTCGCTGTCGGTTACAGTTTGAAGGGAACGCTGAGTTAAGTTATGAAGTTACGCTAGCGAATTCAGAATTTATTAATTTCTTAATTGAATTGATCATGAATTACAAACGTGTTCGCGTTAGTGATTTTCCTCAGTCGTTCTACCGCAAGCTGCTACGCATTGAGGAGTAGGCGTAGGTAGTAACGGGGTGGAAGAGCGCCCAATACACAAGAACTAAAGAGGGGTACTGCTTGACCTATTAACGCCGCATTGGCGAATTTTGCCTCCTCAAGAGCGCCTAACCCCATTTCTAATAACACCAAACGTAATAACTAATAACTGACAGGAGTGAGGGCGTGGCAAAATACCCTAAATACTTGCTAATTGGGTCAACAGAAGCTTATAGCGGCAAGTCAGCTACTATCTTGGGGGTGGCTCATCTACTTCAAAAAAAAGGGCTGGATATCGCTTACGGTAAACCTCTGGGAACTTATTTGAGTGCATCTGCAACGGATGCTAAGGAAGAGGATCTCCGATTTCTTTCTCAGGTACTCAATTTACCAGAGAGTCGGCAGCGATCGCCTTTATTATCCTTAGATGAGCAAACCATTCAAAAACGCTTGCGGGGAGAGGATACCACTGATTACCGTCAGTCTCTGAAACAGTATCTCCAAGAACCTGAGGAAGACCTGCTGGTATTAGAGGGACCCGGAACTTTAGCTGAGGGCAGCTTGTTTGATTTGTCCTTACTACAAGTGGCTCAAACTGTAGAGGCGCAGGTATTGCTAGTTGCCCGTTTTCACCCAGTTGTCTTAGTAGACTCCTTATTATCAGCCAAACAGCGACTGGGTGATTACTTGCTCGGGGTTTTGATTAATGATGTTCCGGCTGACCAAATGGAAACAGCGAACACGGTAGTGCGCCCATTTTTAGAAAGACAAGGAATTTCAGTATTGGGAATGTTGCCGCGAAATGCTTTACTACGAAGTGTTAGCGTTCGGGAACTGGTACACCAGCTGCAAGCCGAAGTTCTCTGTCGTGCTGATCGCCTAGATTTGATGGTGGAAAGCCTCACTATTGGGGCGATGAATGTTAATTCTGCCCTGGAGTATTTCCGTAAGGGGAATAATATGGCAGTGGTGACTGGAGGCGATCGCGCTGATATCCAACTAGCCGCCCTAGAAACCTCGACTCAGTGTCTGATTCTTACCGGACATCTGCCTCCTCAACCATTTATTCTCAGTCGGGCTGAAGATTTAGAAATCCCAGTCCTTTCAGTCGATTTAGATACTCTCACCACTGTAGAAATTGTGGATCGTGCGTTTGGGCAAGTTCGCTTGCATGAACCAATTAAGGTGCAGTGTATTTGTCAGATGATGGCGCAAAACTTTGATATCGAGCGATTACTCAAAGCGCTGGGTTTAGAACCCGCCGTCCCTGTGTAATCATCTGGATAGCAATTTGAAGCACATCGTTGTTTTCGGCAGTATCAACATGGATCTGGTAACTCGATCCTCTCGGTTGCCTGTTCCTGGTGAAACAGTGATGGGAAATCGGTTTTTTACGGCTGCGGGTGGCAAAGGGGCAAATCAGGCAGTCGCTGCGGCTCAACTGGGCGTACCGACGCAACTCGTCGGGCGCTTAGGTACTGATAGTTTTGGAAATCAACTTCTAGAGAGTCTTCAGGTGTCTGGTGTCCAAACGGATGGGGTGTTACAGGATGAAATGGCATCTGGAGTTGCCGTCATTGCAGTAGATGAAGCGGGTGAGAACCAAATCATCATCGTGGCAGGTGCTAATGGGTGCGTTAATGAGCAGGATGTCAAACGGCTAAGGGAACGATTACCAGGAGCCGCCGCATTGCTCTTACAACTTGAGATTCCTTTACCCGCCGTATTCTCAGCTGCACAAACGGCACAACAAGCAGGTGTACTCGTCATTCTTGATCCTGCACCTGTCGTAACTATTCCCCCTCAACTTTATCCCTTCATTGATATCATCACGCCCAACGAGATTGAAGTTACACAATTAGTAGGGTTTCCTGTGGATGGGCTAGTTACCGCAGCCAAGGCATCTGCTGAGTTACGTCAACGGGGTGTTGCTACAGTCATCATAAAGCTGGGTGCTCAGGGTGCCTTCTGTGCCACTGATCAGGAAACTTTCTTTGTACCCGCTTTTCCTGTTCAGGCAGTGGATACAGTGGCGGCTGGGGATGCTTTCAATGGAGGGCTAGCGGCTGCGTTAGCTGAAGGGCATTCGTTGCGAGAGGCAGTGGTATGGGGATCGGCGGCAGGCGCTATTTCCGCAACTAAGATGGGGGCGCAGTCTTCAATGCCAGATCGCGATACCTTCAAAAGGTTTCTCAAAGAAAAAGGCATTCTTTAGTTTTACCCAACTTATTGTCGGATCAATTGTTTGATCTGTCTTAAAAATTGCAGCGATCGCTGCACAGTTTCTGGCCGCGTTAAAATTCCTTGGGAAGGGCTAAATAGTAACGCTAATAAAAACAAGCTGAAACTAACTAATACAATCGTGGGTCCAGAGGGAATATTGAGATAATAGCTGGCATAAACCCCACTAATACTGGTAATAATGCCAAAAATGGCACCCACTGCCATCATTAAATGTAATTCTTTAACTAATAGATAAGCAGTAATTCCAGGCCCCACAAGTAGGGAAATTACGAGGACAACTCCTACTGTCTGCATACTGGCAACAATGGTGAGGGTAAGGGCTGCCATGAGTCCTAAATGTAAGGTACGGACAGGCAGTCCGATCGCTTCAGCGCCTAAAGGATCAAAAGTATAAAACAATAGTTGTTTATAAAACAGTTTCACTAATAATAAAATTGTGATTGTAATAATACCTGTGCGCCAAATATCGCCAACCGTTACGCCTAAAATATCGCCAAAAAGGAGATTTTCTAGATCTATTTTACTTTTCAGTAAAGTAATTAACGTAATTCCCAAGGCAAAGAAACTAGAAAAAGTAAGTGCCATTGCCGCATCTACTTTCACGCGAGATTGAGAGCGAATCCAGGAAATGACAAAGGTACTAAAAATCCCTGAAATAAAGGCTCCAATTAATATATCAATGCCTAAAAAAAAGGCGATCGCTAGTCCCGGTAAAACCGCATGAGCAATCACATCGCCCAAAAGCGCCATGCGTTGTACAACCAGGTAGCTACCGACTACGGGACATAAAATACCGACGAGAATGCCCATAGCGATCGCATTTCGGATAAATTCATAACTCAGGGGTTCAATCAACCAATCCAGCATTGATTAATTTCCTTCACCCCAGAGCGATCGCTGATTTTTCAGTCGCTGCATAAATCTTTGGATTTCCTATTATTTTTAACAAAAATATAAAGTCTCAGCCGCCTTAATACTAGAGCGTTGTACCCCTTCCCCATAGGCACGTCTAATATTTTCTAGAGTCATTACTTCTTGAGGCAAACCATCGGCAACTAAGTGCTGGTTTAGTAATAGTAAGCGGTCATAGTGAGTTAAAGCATCTCCCCACTCGTGGCTACTCATGAGCAACGTTTTTCCCTCAGCTTTTAGTTCAGAAAAGACCTCAAAAATAATCGCTTCTGTTTTTTTATCAATTCCTGTTAGGGGTTCATCAAATAAAAATAATTGGGCTTGCTGCGCGATCGCCCGTGCTAAAAATACCCGTTGCTGTTGTCCTCCAGAGAGTTCCCCAATCTGACGGTGCCGGAGTTCCCATAATCCGACTCGTTGCAAAGCATCATTCACTAATTCTTGAGATTGACGGCTAAACCCACTTAACCACCCAGCATGGATTGTTCGCGCCATCATCACCACATTCCACGCCGTGACTGGATAATCCCAGTCAATTTGCGATCGCTGTGGGACATAAGCGACTTGCTGCAACTGTCCTTTTAAAGGGGACTGATTAAACGTCACCACGCCACTAGCCGCAGGAATTAAGCCCAACATGGCTTTAACCATTGTGCTTTTTCCGGCTCCATTCGGCCCAATTAAACCGACTAATTGTCCGGGTTCTATGGTGAAACTCACACCTTGAAGTGCTGCAATCCCCCGGTAATAGACTCCCAGGTTTTGGACTTTCAGCATGACTCAACTTTTTATAGAATGAATATCATTATCGCATAGCCGTTTAAAATTGACCTCTGCCGAGAAGCCATAAAAATTATGCAATTCAACACTCAACGAGTGGTTGCAGCAATTATTTCCTTAGGGTTATTCGGGTGTAGTCCTAGCCCGCAGACCCTCAATTCCTCAAGTAAAAGTTTGCCCAAAGTAGTCGCGACTTATAGCGTTTTGTGTGATTTAACCAAAGCGATCGCCCAAACTACCATTGACTTAACCTGTTTAATTAAGCCAGGAGAAGATGCCCACGTTTATAAACCAACGCCCCAAGACCGGAAAGCTATAGAATCAGCGCAACTGATTCTATACGGAGGCTACAATTTTGAACCGGAACTGCTCAAAATTATTCAGGCAAGTAATCCGAGGGCGACTAAAGTTGCTGTGCATGAGATTGCAGTTCCTCACCCCATGAGAGGTGAACAACAAGAGCATCCAGGTACTGAAGAAAAGAGTGAATCAGACAAAAATGTGCCTGATCCTCACATTTGGCACAATGCTGAAAATGGTATCCGCATGGTCACCATTATTCGCGATCAGCTAATAAAAATTGACTCACCTCAGACCCCCCTCTATACCAACAAAGCCCAACAATTAACCAGCCAAATTCAGCAGGTAGATACTTGGATCAAAGCCCAAATTAGCACCATTCCTCCTAAACAACGTTACTTAGTAACCACTCATGACGCTTTGAACTACTATGCTCAAGCCTATGGTTTGAAAATCGAAGGAGCTTTACAAGGTTTGAGTACGGATACTAAACCCTCAGCAGCACGAGTGAAAGAACTGGTAACAGAAATTAAGCAAACAGGGGTTCCTACTATCTTTGCTGAAGTAACAGGGAATGACAAATTAATTAATACCGTTGCCAGAGAAGCGGGGGTAAAAGTGGCGAATCAACCATTATTTGCGGATGGTTTGGGGAAACCAGGAAGTCAGGGAGACACTTATCTCAGGATGTTAACGACTAATACTTGCACCCTGGTTGAAGGGTTAGGTGGCAAGTGTACAGCGCCTCCAGTCAAATCTCCTTAGTTTTTAGGAAATAACTGTTGAGTTTACGCTTCTACTAAGTTTAAGACCACGCGATCGCGTCCGGCTATTTTGGCTTGGTAAAGTGCTTGATCGGCTTCAGCAATCAGCTTAGCTGAAGAGTTATCTAGGTTAGGAATCATACTAGCTACACCAATACTCAGCGTTACAGATCTGCTAACCCGTGAACATGGATGAGGAATGGATCTAGCTTTTAACTCCATCTGAATCGACTCTGCAACCTGAACGGCTCCTTTCACCTCAGTATTGGGCAGAATGACTACAAATTCTTCACCCCCATAACGGGCGACTAAATCTGCTGGACGCTTCACAGTTCGATGAATAATATTAGCAACTTCTTTAAGGCACTCATCCCCAGCTTGATGACCATAAGTATCATTATAAATTTTAAAAAAGTCGATATCACATAATATTAAAGATAAAGGTACTTGCTCTCGCGTTAGTCGTTTCCACTCTTGTTGTAAATAGTCATCAAAACAACGACGATTGGCAATTTGGGTTAAGCTATCGATAGAAGCTAAACGCTGCAACTCCTGGTTAACTGCCTCTAGCTTTTTCATCAACAACCGCTCTCGCACAATCTTTTCTCGTAACTCCTGCATTGTCCAGTTGGTATGGATTAATCGGCGCACTCGTTGTCGAAGCACTGCCCAATGAATCGGTTTAGTAACATAATCGCTGGCTCCGGCTGCAAACGCTTGATCGACAAATTCTGAATCATTGAGCGTAGTGATCATCAGCACCGGAGGACAGTCGTTACCTAACTGAGCTTGTAATTGACTACAACAAGTAAACCCATCCATGAGCGGCATCATGGCATCTAGGAGAATCAAGTCTGGTAATTGTTGGTTGCAGAAAGCTAAGCACTCTTCCCCATTATTCACATCAGCCACTTGATACCCCTCATTCTCCATAGCACGGCGCAGTACTAATCGGAGTGTCTTTTCGTCATCAACTAATAAGACTAGAGGGATTCTGTCGTGAAAGTCAGGATAGAGCATAGTTACTTTTTAGGATGTACTAACTGCAAAGCATCCTCCACACGTTCATATTCAGCATCAAGCTGAATCAGCAGTTTCGCTGCTTCGGCTGTTGTCCCAGCACAACCCATCGCTTCTAAGGCTGCACAGAGTTGGGAGAGGAATGTTGCCCCAATAGTGATACTAGAGGATCTAAGGGCATGAGCGGACATTTTTAGTGCATGAGCATCCCCCTGAGTTACAGCCTGATTAATTGCCTGTAGTCTTTTCGGTACATCTTCTAAGTAGCATTCGATCAATTCAGACATGACTTCATCTACGTCAGTGCCGGCGATCGCTCTCAATTCTTGAAACGTTTGAGCATCAATAGCAGGGGGAAGAAGAATCTGATTGCTAATATATTCTTTCATATAAGCGATTACCCTTGGGCAATCTTTGGCAAACCGTGACCTTCTTTATTTTTTCACGAATAAAAGATACTCGTAAATCTGGGGAGAGTTTGTCTGGCTTGGATTAAGTATATATACTATACTCTTTTTGACTTTTGCTTCTTCCCAAAGATTTAGTGTTTCTTGCTTGTTTGTAAGATCTGATTCTGAATGAATAGCTGTAGCATTATTGAACCTAATAGTTATGGGAAACTGTTATGAAGAGTACAAAGATTCAAACGAGTTTAGCGATCGCGCTTATTACTGTCACTAGTACTTCTGCCTATTCGTGTCCGCCTAATACTATTCAACCTTTATCAATCAAACAGCAAGTAGATGAGGTTGTATCGCATTTAGTGGGCGTGATGGATACCTCTGCCCAAGCTAGTAGCAACCCTAAAGCCCCTAACGTCAGAATGACTACTTGCAAAGTCACTGTAGAAACGACTGCACCCTCAACAGCCAGCTTTCAGCCAGTTTTTCTCTATCAAGAACAAGCCCTTCAGCAGCATCTTTCTCAACCCTATCGGCAACGATTTTTGAGAATTTCTGCGAATTCTGATGTTCAAAAGGTAGAATCAGCAGGATTTAAACCTCCTAACCCTCAAGCTTGGGTAGGTCTGTGCAATCAACCAGAAGTTAAGCGTGTGGTTCAACTCAGTGATATTGGTAAAACTGAGTGCAGTGTCTTCTTACGGCGAGATGGCAATAATTATATTGGTGAAACCCAAGCTAGTGGGTGTCCTACTAACTACAAAGGAGCCGTAAGAATTACTAATCGCATCATTTTACATCAAACAGGAATGGATACCATGGATCGTGGCTTTGATGCGGCGGGAAACTTAGTTTGGGGTGCTAAAGAAGCGCCTTATCAATTTCGTTGGGTTCATTCTTCAACTCCTAGCCAATAGGTATTTTGCACCATAAAAATTCCGACTCATCCGCTCAGGCGATCGCATGGGCTAAAACTTCGTTAGGATAGGATGCGGTTCTAGAATACGCGATCGCCCTTAGAGTTAGATGGGAAATGCTCATCCAAACGTAAAAGGTAAGTATATTTACTCAAGTTTATTAGACGCTAAGTTTAGCTGTCATTGTTTTCAATATTTCGGTAACTGAAAGCCTACTAAAACTACAGCAATATACCGTCTCTGAAAATCAGTAGCGGCATGATTCAGTAGAAAAATAAGCTGATAGAGCTAAAAATCTCTAAAATTACCGCTTAACTTCAAAACTCTTTGCTGACAGTTGCTGCCAATCACAAAACTGTCAAAACCCTTAGCCACTCTTTCCAGGATCAGGTTATGCCCACTGAACAATTAACTAAAGATACCGATGAGTTAGATCTCAAACAACTGCTAAGAACCTTAGCAGCCGTTAAAAACGGTAACTTCGCAATTCGGATGCCCATCGACCAAACGGGGATAGCTGGGAAAATCGCAGATACGCTCAACGATATTATTGAGCGAAATGAAAGAATGACCGCAGAATTAGAGCGGATCAGCACCGTTGTTGGTAAAGAGGGAAAGATTACAGAACGCGCCTCATTAGGTTCTGCTGGAGGTTCGTGGGCAGCTTCTGTGGATTCTGTCAATACCCTGATTACAGATTTAGTTCAGCCAACTGTCGAAACGTCCCGTGTCATCCGGGCAGTGGCAAATGGTGATTTATCCCAAACAATCGCGCCGGAAATCGAAGGTCGACCGTTAAAAGGGGAGTTTCTCCAAACTGCCCAAGTGGTTAATACCATGGTGGATCAACTTTCCTCCTTTGCCTCAGAAGTCACACGGGTAGCGCGAGAAGTTGGTACAGAAGGAAAACTGGGCGTACAGGCAGAAGTTCGAGGGGTAGCCGGAACCTGGAAAGATTTAACCGATTCTGTCAACTCGATGGCGGGGAACCTGACAGCGCAAGTGCGGAATATTGCCGAAGTAACAACAGCAGTAGCGAATGGGGACTTATCCAAGAAGATTACGGTCGATGTTAAAGGCGAAATTTTAGAGTTGAAAAACACCATCAACATCATGGTGGATCAACTCAACTCCTTCGCTTCAGAAGTAACACGGGTAGCGCGAGAAGTAGGAACAGAAGGGAAATTAGGAGTTCAAGCGGAAGTTCGAGGCGTAGCAGGAACCTGGAAAGATTTAACCGATTCTGTCAACTCAATGGCGGGGAACCTGACAGCGCAAGTACGGAATATTGCCGAAGTCACGACAGCTGTAGCTAACGGGGACTTATCTAAGAAAATTACAGTAGATGTTAAAGGCGAAATCTTAGAGTTAAAAAACACCATCAACATCATGGTGGATCAACTCAACTCCTTTGCCTCAGAAGTGACACGGGTAGCGCGAGAAGTGGGTTCGGAAGGAAAACTGGGAGGTCAAGCTGAAGTCCGAGGGGTAGCCGGAACCTGGAAAGACTTAACGGACTCGGTGAACTTTATGGCAGGCAGTTTAACCGCACAAGTGCGGAATATTGCCGAAGTAACAACAGCAGTAGCGAATGGGGACTTATCTAAGAAAATTACGGTAGATGTTAAAGGCGAAATTTTAGAGTTGAAAAACACCATTAACATCATGGTGGATCAACTCAACTCCTTTGCTTCAGAAGTCACACGGGTAGCGCGAGAAGTTGGAACCGAAGGGAAACTGGGAGTACAGGCGGAAGTCCGAGGTGTTGCCGGAACCTGGAAAGATTTAACCGATTCTGTTAACTCGATGGCGGGGAACCTGACAGCACAAGTACGGAATATTGCCGAAGTAACAACAGCAGTAGCAAATGGAGACTTATCCAAGAAGATTACGGTAGATGTTAAAGGCGAAATTTTAGAGTTGAAAAACACCATCAACATCATGGTGGATCAACTTAACTCCTTTGCTTCTGAAGTCACACGGGTAGCGCGAGAAGTTGGTTCAGAAGGGAAGTTAGGCGTACAGGCAGAAGTCCGAGGGGTAGCCGGAACCTGGAAAGACTTAACGGACTCAGTGAACTTCATGGCAGGCAGTTTAACCGCACAAGTGCGGAATATTGCCGAAGTGACGACAGCAGTAGCGAATGGGGACTTATCCAAGAAGATTACGGTAGACGTAAAAGGCGAAATCTTAGAGTTGAAAAACACCATTAACATCATGGTGGATCAACTCAGTTCCTTTGCCTCAGAAGTAACACGGGTAGCGCGAGAGGTAGGAACGGAAGGGAAGTTAGGTGTACAAGCAGAAGTCCGAGGTGTTGCGGGT
>Ga0164305_10001108_pt1 | contig 10894 bp, 7 predicted proteins | sample Whisoiple_237_MG_FD_110215 | JGI IMG/M metagenome (GOLD analysis project Ga0164305, IMG submission 110215) | Soil microbial communities amended with pyrogenic organic matter from upstate New York, USA - Whitman soil sample_237_MG | ecosystem: Environmental > Terrestrial > Soil > Agricultural... | reverse complement strand
CTTCCACGAGACCGTCTTCCGCAACAACCCGCAGCATTTCGACTATGAGGCCGTCGCCACCGCTGTCTTCAGCCAGCCGCCCGTCGGCGTGGTCGGCCTGTCGGAGTCGGAGGCGCGCCACTCCTGCCCCGGTGCGGTCGATGTCTACCTGACCCGCTTCAGGCCGATGAAATACGCCTTCACCGGATCGGACGAGCGGGTGCTGATGAAACTGGTCGTCGACGCCGAAAGCCAGAAGGTGGTCGGGGTGCATATCGTGGGGCCCGAAGCGCCCGAGATGATCCAGCTGGCCGCCATCGCCGTGAAGGCCGGCCTGACCAAGGCCCAGTGGGACGCCACCTGCGCGGTCCACCCGACCATGGCCGAGGAACTGGTCACGCTGAAAGAGAAGCAGTCGAACAGCACCTCGGCGGGCTGAAATCCGCGGAACGTCGCATCCGACGCGTCCGGAACTGACGTATCGGTCTGCCATATTGCCGGGATGCTTCCGGTGGTCTGCGAAGCGGTCGAAGCGAACGGTGTGAACGGTGTGAACGGTGTTTTCCGCGTCCGGGGAGGGGGCAGGTTCAGGCCTGCGACACGGCTTTCGTTGTCCCCGGCGGTTCGAACGCCTATCCTTGGGACATGAGTACGCGCTGGACCCCCGATAGCTGGAGACAAAAACCCGTCGTGCAGATGCCGACGGACTATCCGGACATGGCCGCCCTGGGACGTGTCGAGGATGAGCTTCGGGCCCTGCCGCCGCTGGTGTTCGCGGGCGAGGCGCGGCATCTGACAACCAAGCTCGCACAGGTCGAGGCCGGCAACGCCTTCCTGCTGCAGGGCGGGGACTGCGCCGAGAGCTTCAAGGAATTCTCGACCGACAACATCCGCGACACCTTCCGCCTGATCCTGCAGATGGCCGTGGTGCTGACCTTCGCGGGCGGCAAGCCGGTGGTGAAGGTCGGCCGCATCGCCGGCCAGTTCGCCAAGCCGCGCTCGTCCTCGCTGGAGACGATCGGCGGCGAGACGCTGCCCAGCTATCGCGGCGACATCATCAACGGCATGGCCTTCACGCCCGAAGAGCGGCTGCCGGATCCGCAGCGGCTGCTGCGAGCCTACAACCAGTCGGCTTCGACGCTGAACCTGCTGCGCGCCTTCGCCGGGGGCGGCTATGCCGACCTGTACAACATCCACCGCTGGACCATGGGCTTCGCGACGGACAGCGCCTACGGCCACAAATACCGCGAGCTGGCCGACAAGATCACCGAGGCCCTGACCTTCATGGAGGCCGTCGGCGTCACGCCCGAGAGCCACCCCGACCTGAGCCGCGTCGAGGTCTTTACCAGCCATGAGGCCCTGCTGCTGAACCTCGAAAGCGCCCTGACGCGCCTCGACGGGGCGACGGGCGAATGGTTCGATACCTCGGCCCACATGGTCTGGATCGGCGAGCGCACGCGCCAGCTGGACGGCGCCCACGTTGAGTTTGCGCGCGGCATCAAAAATCCGATCGGCCTGAAATGCGGGCCGACGATGGAGCCGGACGATCTTCTTCCGCTGATCGACGCCCTGAACCCGGACAATACGCCCGGACGCCTGACCCTGATCGGTCGTTTCGGCGCGGACAAGGTCGGCGATCGCCTGCCGCGCCTGATGAAGGCTGTGAAGGCCGAGGGCCGGCGCGTCGTCTGGTCGATCGACCCGATGCACGGCAATACGCTGAAGGCCGGCAACGGCTACAAGACCCGCCCGTTCGAACGCATCCTCGCCGAGGTGCGCGGCTTCATCGACGTGGCCGAGGCCGAGGGGGTTCACCCCGGCGGCGTGCACCTGGAGATGACCGGCCAGAACGTCACCGAATGCCTGGGCGGGGCGCAGGCCCTGACCGAGGATGACCTTTCTAGCCGCTACCACACCCATTGCGATCCGCGTCTGAACGCCGATCAGGCGCTGGAGCTGGCCTTCCTGGTCGCCGAGCGGCTCAAGGCCGGACGCCGGCCCCAGTCGGAGGCGGCGTAGGATGGAGGGCGTCGGCAAGCCCTCGGGGGACGATACCGGCGGCCGCTGCGCCTATCAGGGCGCGCCGGGAGCCTTCAGCCATGAAGCCTGCCTCGACCTTCGTCCCTGGGACGAGGCCGTGCCCTATGATTCCTTCGAGGACGCCATCGCCGCCCTGAAAACGGGCGAGGTCGGCTGCGCCCTGATCCCGGTCGAGAACACCACCATCGGACGGGTCGAGCCGGCGGCGTCCCTCGTCGAGGCGGCGGGCCTGACCGTCGTGTCCGACGTCTGGCGTCCGATCCGCCTGGCCCTGATGGCGCCCCCCGGGGCCACCCTGCGCAGCGTGAAAACCGCCGAGAGCCACCCCGCCGCCCTGCGCCAGTGCCCGGAATCCCTTGCGGCCATGGGGCTGACGGCCGTCGAAGCCTTCGACACCGCCGGCGCCGCCCGCGCCGTGGCCGAAGCCGGAGACCTGTCCCGCGCCGCCGTCGCGCCCACGCGCGCCGCCGAAGTCTACGAACTGTCGATCCTGCGCAACGATATCCAGGATTCCGAAGACAATCGGACGCGATTTGTCCTTTTGAGCGCCAGTCCGGGTTGACGCCGCACGATCCTTGCGGCCTTTGAGGCTCATGGTCCGTTCGCAAGCCATCGCTGCGACTGCATTCGCCCGCGTTTTCGCGGCCGCGGACCTGTATTTCTACGGCTTTCGATACGCCGGCTGAGGCGTCCGGGACTTCGTCCTGACGGCCTCGCCGGCGACCGCCCCGTGACGGGGCGGCGGCTCGCAAAATCCCTCATCGCCGTGATCGAAATCGAAAGTCCAATCCCGTGCCCCATTCCAGTACCAAGCCCGCCCTGCAGCAAGTCTGGCCGTCGCCTACCAGCGCGCCCATGACCGACATCTCGCCCGAACACATGGCCCTGGCGGCGCTGCGCCATGAGATCGACCACCTCGACGACGAGCTTCTGGCCCTGTTCGAGCGCCGTCTGGCCATCGCCGCCCGCGTCGGCAAGGCCAAGGACGCCCCCGCCGGCCCTCATGTGAAGCTGCGCCCCGATCGCGAACAGGCGGTGCTGGCGCGGATGCTGGCCAAGGCCGCTCCCGACAACCGCGAGGCCGTCGAATCCCTCTGGCGTCAGATCGTCGGCTGGGGTCTGGCCCGTCAGGGCCGGATCCAGGTGCAGGTCTGGTCGCCGATCGAGCCTACCCGCGCCTTCGACGGGGCCCGCCTGCGCTTCGGCGCCGCCGCCGACATGCGCGCCGTCCGCGATCCCGAGGCCGCCCTGGCATGGGCGGCTGAAGGCCATGGCGTCGCCGTGCTGGCGGTCAACGCCGACAGCGCCTGGTGGATCGGCCTGCGCCGCGACTGGTCGATGCTGAGCGTGTTCGACGGCTTCGGCGGCGCGACGCCGACGGCTCTGGCGGTCGGGAAGATCGATCCGGCGGCGCTGCCGACCGGCCGCCGCGTCATCGTGGACGCCGGCGGCGACGCCAGCGACGGTGGAGGCATCCGTCGCCGCGGTCTGGCGACCCACCATGGCTGGACCCTGTCCCTGACAGACGCCGCCTTGCCCGTCGGCGGCGACGAGGGTTGCGTCGGGGCGATCGGCCAGGACTGACGGGGCGGGCTCAGCCCGCCTTCGCAGCCCGGATGGCGCGGTCAATGTCCGCGGGCTGGATGCTGGGATTGGCGCGGCCGTTGACGAAGAAGGTTGGCGTGCCGAGCAGGCCGAGGCCCGAAGCCGACGTATGCACGTCCGCCAGATGGCGCGCGGTCTCGGGGCTGGCCATCACGGCCTGCGCCGCGGGGGCGGCGACGCCATTGGCCGCCAGTATGCGATCGACCCCCGCCTTGTTCAGCGCCGGCTCGGCCATCAGGGCGCGGAACACGGCCAGATACTTGCCCTGACGATGGGCGGCCTGGGCGGCGCGGGCGGCGTAGTGCGAGACGTCGTCCGTTCCGCGATCCAGGATGGGCCAGTCCTTGAAGACGAACCGCACATCCGGGTGGGCCTGCATCAGGCGCAGGACCTCGGGCGCGGTCGCCTTGCAGCCCGGGCAACGGAAGTCGAAGAATTCGATCACGGTGACCTTGGCGTCGGCGGGTCCAAAGGCGGGGTCCTGCGCGCTGACGGCGAGAAGGGAAGGGCTGGCGGCGGCGCGCTGGTTGATCGCGTCGGTGCGCGCGCCATCCTGCTTGGCCTGCAGAGCCGCGCTTACCTCCTGCAGGATTTCCGGGTTCTTCAGCAGATAGGTTCGCACGCGGGCGTCAAAGTCCGCCCCCGTGGCGTAGGGCGCCGCTGCCAACCCCAAGGCCACGATGGACACAGCCATGGACGCCATCGCCGCGCGGGGGCGATCGAAAAAGCCGCGGTCTCGCGCGGGCGTCGGGTCAGGCGCGTCAGTCATATCGGTCTCGATGGAAATGGGTCAGCCGGCGGCGGGAATGACGCCGCCACGGTCGCGGCGGTTGTTGCGGCGGTCGACGTCGTCAATGTCGTCCTGCGTGGCGCCGGAGGCGAAGACGATGTCCATGGCGCGGGTCCATTCCGCCGTGCCGGGGGTCAGCATATCGCGGGCGCGCAGGGCGAACTGGGTCGCCTGCTGCTGGGCGCCCATGGCGAAATACATTTCGGCAGAGGCCAGACGCGCCTCGCCCTCCTTGTTCTGGCTGGCGTAGGCCTGGCTCAGCAGCCGCCAGCCCATGGTGTTGTCGTGTTCCAGCGCCGTGGCCCGTTTCAGCTGGTTCACGGCTTCGTCCAGCTTGGCGGGGTCGCCGGTTTCGATCAGGGCGTGGCCCAGATTGATGCGCAGCAGCGGGGCGTCCGGCTTGAGCTCGACCGCGCGCTGGTGGGCGCCGATGGCGTCCGCAGCGCGGCCTTCCTCGAACAGGATCTGGCCCTTCAGCTCCCAGAAATAGGGGTTCTCGGGCTGTTCGGTCAGGAAGCCGTCTACGGCGGCCAGCGCCCGGTCGGTCTGGCCGTCGCGATAGAGGGCGATAGCGCGAGCGTAGCGGGCGGGCAGGGAGACGTCGCTTTCAGGGAAGTCGCGCAGCGTCTGGTTCGGCGCGTCCATGAAGGCGTGGATCTTGGCCAGGATCAGCGCGTGTTCAGCCATCCGTTCAGGGCTGTCCTGATGATTGTAGTTTGACTGTTCGGCGACGAAGCGGCGCAGATTTTCGATCCGGTCGGACGACAGGGGGTGGCTGCGAAAATAGGGGTAGCGCCGCGCATCCGAGAAGACTTCCTGCGAGCGGAAATTCTCGAAGAAGGAGAGCAGCCCACGGCCGGACTCGCCGGCGTTCTGCAAGGCGCGCGCGCCGGTGTTGTCGGCCTCGCCTTCCTGGTGGGTCATGTAGCGCAGGGCGCTGAGGGTGCCGAAATACTGGCTGTTGCCCAGCAGAACCGCCCCGGCGTCCGGCGCTCCGGCCGCGATCGCCAGCGCGCCCAGCGCCATGGTCATCAGCATCGGCTGCATGCCCGCGGCCTGAGCCCCGTCGCGGAGGGTGTGGCGGTTCTTGATGTGACCCGCCTCGTGGGCGATCACGCCCAGGAGTTCGTTGGGGTTCCGGGTTCTCAGGATCAGGCCGGTGTTGACGCCGAGGATGCGTCCGCGCGTGGCGAAGGCGTTCAGGTCGTTCTCATTGATCAGGAGGATCTCGATCTCGGACGGTTCAAGGCCCATCGCAGTGAACACGGGGTCCGACCACTCATGGATGATGCCTTCGATCTCGGTGTCGCGGATCGCATTCTGGGCCGCAGCGGGCGAGGCCGTCGCCAGCAACAGGCCGGCGGCGGCGACGGCGCCGGACAGCTGGGCGGCGGCGTTTCGGGACAGCCAGTTCACAGCGAACTCCTCATACCCAACTATACGCCCCCGCCCGGCCGATGGTCACAACCTAATCACGGCCTTTCAGCGGCGCCACCAACCGCGCTTCGGCTTCTCGGGCGGAGCGACGATCTGGTTGGGGTCTTCCGCAATCAGGGCGGCGACGTCGACTTCCGGCTGCGGAGCAGCGACAGGCGCGACCACAGCGGCGGGTTTCGACTTGGCCGGAGCGGGAATCGGGGCTTCCACCGCCTCGGCGGGCGTGACGTCCAGCACTGCCGGCGCGGCTTCCGGTTCGGCCTCATTGGGCTCGATCGGCGCAGTGACGGCCTCGGCTTCCGACTCAGGGGTCGCGCTGGCCGAGACCTTGCGGCGGACGCGCCGGCGCTTGGGTTCTTCCGCGATGGCGACCGGAGCGACGTCTGCGGCGTCCTCGATGACCACGGCCATCGGGGTGTCGACCGAGCCGTCGGGCGGCATGCCTTCGTTGGTGGCGCGGGTCTCGACCTTGGTTTCGTGGGTCAGACCCAGATCGCTGCCGCGATCCCGACCGCGGCCGCGACCGCGACGACGGCGCGAGCGGGCCCCGCGTTCGCCGCCGATCTCGCCTTCGGGCCGTTCGCCGACGACCTCGTCGACATCGCCGACCGGCGTCGCGGCGGCTTCGGCGCGCGGCTCGACGCGTTCGGGGTTGATCGGGTCGAACCAGACGTAGGGGTCTTCCAGCGACGGCGTACGGCCGCGCACCCAGTTAAAGCCGTCACGCTCGCCGCCTTCTTCACGCACCCGGCGTCCGCCACGTCGTCCGCGACGGCGACGACGGCCGCTTTCGCTGTCGTCGTCATCTTCGCCGGCGGCGAGGGCGGGGGCTGCGGTTTCGTCGGTCGAGACTTCGGCGCTGTCGCGACGTCCGCCGCGACGACGGCGGCCACGGCCGCGGCCGCCTTCGCCTTCAACGCGTTCGGCCCGTTCGCGGGGTTCGTCGTCGTCCGTGTCCTCGCGGTCGAGGGCGTCGTCGTCGGCGATGAATTCCTCGTCGTCGCCGTCGTCTTCATCCTCGAAGGCGTTGTCGTCGAAGCCGTCGTCCAGGTCGACGAAGGCGGGGCGTTCCTCAGGGACAAAGTCCTCGTTGGTTTCGGTGCGCTCCAGCGAGTGGTCGCCCTGGCCGAGGGTGTCGTCGATCAGGATGACCACGTTCAGGCCGCGCTGGGCCAGCAGGCGCTGCAGATAGTCCCGCTTGTGGTTCAGGATGTAGAGGGCGACGGCGGTGCACAGGCGCAGGTTCACCGAGCCCGCGCCATTCTTGCCGGCCTCGATGTCCACGGCGCGCAGGGTCATCAGCGCGGCGCTTTCGGCCGAGCGGACGCGTCCGGCGCCTTGGCAGTGCGGGCAGACTTCGGTGGCGCCCTCGATGACGCCGAGACGGCGGCGCTGGCGGCTGATTTCCATCAGGCCGAAGCCCGAGATGCGGCCCATCTGGATGCGGGCGCGGTCCTTGGCGAGAGCGTCCTTGAGGACCTTCTCGACGGTGCGGTTGTTCTTCGACTCATCCATATCGATGAAGTCGATGACGATCAGGCCGGCGAGGTCGCGCAGACGCAGCTGGCGGGCCGCCTCGACCGCGGCTTCCATGTTCGTCTTGGTGGCGGTGGCCTCGACGTTCCGTTCCTTGGTCGAGCGGCCCGAGTTGACGTCGATGGCGACCAGCGCCTCGGTCTGGTTGATGACCAGATAGCCGCCGGACGGCAGCGGCACGACCGGCTGGTGGATCTGGGTCAGCATCTCCTCGATGCCGTTGGTCGCGAACAGCGGGCGGGCGCCCTGGTACAGATGCACCTTCTTCGACTGCGAGGGCATCAGCACGCGCATGAAGTCGCGCGCTTCCTTGAAGCCCTCGACGCCTTCCACCTGGATGCCGTCGAAATCCTTGTCGAACATGTCGCGCACGGCGCGGCGGACGAGGTTTTCTTCCTCATAGATGATCGAGGGGGCGTTCGACTTCAGCGTGGTTTCGCGGATCGTTTCCCACAGGCGCAGCAGATATTCGTAGTCGCGCTTGATCTCGGCCTTGGTGCGTTTGGCGCCCGCGGTGCGGATGATCAGGCCCATGCCCTGCGGCACGTGCAGGGCGGCCGCGGCGGCCTTCAGGCGCTTGCGGTCGGTGGCCTGGGTGATCTTGCGCGAAATGCCGCCGCCCTTGCCGGTGTTGGGCATCAGGACGCAGTAGCGGCCGGCCAGCGAGAGCCAGGTGGTCAGGGCCGCGCCCTTGCCGCCGCGCTCGTCCTTGACGACCTGGACCAGCATGACCTGACGGCGCTTGATGACGTCCTGGATCTTGTAGCGGCGCATCAGGCGGCGTTTCAGCCGCTCTTCTTCCGCCATGCCGCCTTCAGATTCGTCGTCAGCGTGGTCGCGGGCGTGTTCGTCGTGCTCGTCGTCCTCCGAATGCGCCTCAGCCATGATGGCTTCGCGGTCGGCGACGGGGATTTGATAGTAGTCGGGGTGGATTTCGCTGAAGGCGAGGAAGCCGTGGCGGTTGCCGCCGTATTCGACGAACGCAGCCTGGAGGCTGGGCTCTACGCGAACGACCTTGGCGAGATAGATGTTGCCGCGAAGCTGGCGCTTCGCGCGGGATTCAAAGTCGAATTCCTCGACCTGACGGCCCTCGACGATGGCAACGCGGGTCTCCTCCGCGTGGGCGGCGTCGATCAACATGGTCTTTGACATGGAAACAGTCTTTCTGGCGCGCTCGGCCATCCCCGCGAAGGGGGCAGGCGGCTCGCCGAATGGGATGGGGGGCAGGCGCAGGCGCAATCCCGTCGCCGCGGCGAAGGCCGCGGGCGGTGTCGGTCAGATCAGACCGGATGGGAGCGCAGGCGATAAGGCCCATGGGGTACAGTACGGTCCTGGGAGCGGACGCGCCGTCTAAGGGGCGTCCCGATCCCGTCTTCAAGCCCGTGGGTGCTACCCCGGAGGCTTTCGGATCAGTGAAAGTCACGTCGCGAGGAGGGCGCGCCCGGCCTGAAGTCAGGGGGCGCGATCGTTCGCAGACACAACAAGCATAGGGATGAAGCCCGTGAATTAAAAGCGTTCCGCGCTTTAACCCGTTGTCGACCCTGTTGAGTCATTATGGGGACAACCAAGAAGGTGGGTTCCCGTCGAATGTACGGACTGTCGCGTATCAACCTGGCGCAATGGCGCGCTCGCGAGTGGGCGATGACGGCTGTGGCCGTCGTCGTTTTCTGCGTCGCCGTGTTCGCGGCCGGGCGGGGACTGGCGTCCGGCGCGATGGGCGAGGTGCTGCGCGTCCGTTTCGGCGGCGACGCCGAGCACACGCGAGTGGTGGTCGATCTGGACCGCACCGCGCGCGGACAGGTGATCCAGTCCGGCGATCAGGGCCAGGTGGTGGTGTCGCTGGCCGGCGTCGCGCCGCAGCGCGGACTGAACGGCGCGGGCACGGGGCTGGTCAGGGGCTGGCGCGTCGCCGGAGCCGGTCTGGCTTCGCGCGTCGAGCTGGACCTGGCCACCAGCGCCGAGATCGAACGCCGGTTCCTGCTGCCGCCCGGCGACGGCATCGCCCACTACCGCTACGTGATCGATCTGAAGGCTACTGGCCGGGCGCCGACCCGCGCGCCGGGCCGCAGCGCGCCGACCCTGCCGGCTCGTAGCGCCGAGCGGCCCCTGATCTACATCGACGCGGGCCACGGCGGCCGCGACCCGGGCGCTCACGGCGCCGGCTCGAACGAGAGCGCCGTGACCCTGGCTGCGGCGCAGGCCCTGAAACAGGAACTGGAGCGCACCGGCCGCTATCGCGTGCGTCTGACGCGCGACAGCGACGCCTATGTCGCCCTGTACCGCCGCGTGGCCATCGCCCGTCAGGCCGACGCCGACCTGTTCATCAGCCTGCACGCCGACGCCGGGTCCGACCCGGCCACGCGCGGCGCATCTGTCTACACCCTGTCCGAACAGGGCGCGGGCCGCGCGGTGCGCGAGTTCACCCGTGGTGAGAACTGGCACCGCAGCCTTAACCTGCCGGGCCGCGACCCGTCGGTGGACCGCATCCTGCTGGACATGACCCAGCGCGCCACCCAGAACCGCTCGGCCCAGCTGGCCCGGACGCTGCTGGGCGAGCTGGAGGACGCCGACCATCCGATGCTGCGCCGCAGCCATCGCGACGCCGGCCTAGCCGTGCTGCTGGCCCCCGACGTGCCGGCGGTGCTGCTGGAGATGGGCTTCATCACCAATCCCGAGGACGAGCGCCTGCTAAACGACAGCCGCGCCCGCCGCCGCCTGATGCGCGCCGTCGCCGAGGGCATCGACCGTTATTTCCGCGAGCCCCAGGGCAATGTGCAGATGGCTTCGAACGGAGCGTCGGGGCAGCCCTGACTACGCCGATCCGCCCGGTCGCCTATCCCGGCAGCGCCAGGGGGCGGGCGTGATAGGTGCGAAGCCAGGTTGTCAGATCCCCCTCCAGCAAATCCGCGACGCGCCGCACGCGGCGGCTGAGCGTATCGAAATCGAGGGAGTCGGCGTCAATAACCCTGCGCAGGGTGGAAAGGTCGTGCCGCAGCCGCTCGCTGCGCGCCGCCGCGCCGCCGAAATCGCCCTGCATGCGGATGCCGTAGATGGCGGCGCCGATCGCCGGAAACGCGGCGCTGATGATCGTCACAGTCAATGACAGCGGCGCCTGGAGCGGGTAGGCCGCCGGTACCACGTGGGCGACGGCCTTGAACGCCAGCAGTCCTACGCAGGCGAGGGCTGTCGTCGCGAACAGGGCCGTACCTGCCAGATGGAGACGGTGTTCGAGGTCGTGCATACGCCGCTCTTCCGTCGCCATATAGTCGATCTGGTCGTCGATAAGCGTGAGCAGTTCGCGACGGACACACGTCAGATAGGCTTCATCCGCGCGGGCATGCGGCAGACCGAGTTCGCGGCTGGTCGCCCGCGCGTACCAGGTGACCCAGGCCGAGGTCTTTTCGTCTGCGCCCCGCAGGTCCAGATCACCGAGCTGGGCTGACAGCGCCAAACAACGAAGGCGCTCGGCGAGGGTTCTGTGGTCGAGCCAGCGCCGATGCCAGCGCG
>Ga0164305_10001107_pt1 | contig 10899 bp, 11 predicted proteins | sample Whisoiple_237_MG_FD_110215 | JGI IMG/M metagenome (GOLD analysis project Ga0164305, IMG submission 110215) | Soil microbial communities amended with pyrogenic organic matter from upstate New York, USA - Whitman soil sample_237_MG | ecosystem: Environmental > Terrestrial > Soil > Agricultural... | reverse complement strand
GGCCAGATCAGCGCTCTGATAGGCGTCGGCTGCTACGCCATGCGCCTCAAGACTCATGCCTTGCCACAAATGAATCGTGCAGTCGGTGCGAAACTCACCATGCCCCTTCTCGACGCGCACGTGCCCGGACGGTATCCGCCCGATATATTTCTCGACGGTCTGCTCAACGCGCTCCTGGACATATCCGCGTAGCGCCTCGCCAACGTCGAGATTCTTTCCGGTAACCTGTATCGTCATTGCCCGCGGAAGTGCCGACAGACTCGTTTCCCTGTCCCCCGGGACGCATGACGGCGCCGCATTTGGGGCAGACGCCGGCCACGGCATTTTGGCCTGGGTATGATTGGCTTGGCCTCCACCCCGCAACCCGGAAGCTAGACCGCTCCCCCAAAGGTGTCAAATCTCTTGCCCCACAGCATCATTTATGCCGCCAAGTCAGGGCGTTATCGATTTCCTCAAGCGCTTGCGCCTTGCGCGATTCGTTTCTGCCGGCGCCGCTGCACCGAGGACGGAATCCGCAATGCCTCGCGGTATTTGGCAACCGTGCGCCGTGCGATGTCGACGCCATCTTGCCTGAGCCGCTCGACGATCTTGTCGTCGGACAAGACGTCGCTCGCGGGCTCGGCCTCGATCATCTCCTTGATGCGGTGGCGCACGGCTTCGGAGGAATGCGCGTCGCCCTCGTCAGAAGCCGCGATCGCCGAGGTGAAGAAATATTTCAGCTCGAACAGGCCGCGATTGGTCGCCATGTATTTGTTGGCGGTGACGCGGCTCACCGTCGATTCATGCATGGAAATCGCATCCGCAACGGTTTTGAGGTTCAGGGGGCGCAAGTGCCGCACGCCGAAGGTGAGGAACGCGTCCTGCTGGCGCACAATCTCTTGGGCTACTTTTAGGATGGTGCGGGCACGCTGGTCGAGGCTCTTCACCAGCCAGTTTGCCGTCTGCAGGCAATCGACCAGATAGCTCTTCTCGTGCTTGCTGGTCGCCGACTTGCAGACGCGGGCATAGTAGGTTTGGTTTACGAGCACTCGCGGCAGCGTTTCGCTGTTCAGCTCGACATGCCAGCCGCCGTCGGAGAGCGCGCGCACGAGAACGTCGGGAACGATCGGCTGCGAAGGGCTCGACCCATATTTCAGCCCCGGTTTTGGGTTCAGCCGCTTCACCTCCTGGATCATGTCGCAGAGATCCTCGTCGGAGACGCGGCAGACTCGCTTCAATGCGGCAAGGTCATGCGCCGCGAGGAGGTCTAGGTTCTCGATCAGCGCCGCCATGGCCGGGTCGCAGCGGTCGCGCTCCTTCAGCTGCAGGGTCAGGCATTCGCGAAGGTTGCGGGCAAACACGCCACAAGGCTCAAAGCCCTGCATCGACCCCAAGGTTTCCTCGATGAGGTCGAGCGGCGCGCCGAGCAGCTCACCAAGCGAGGCGAGATCGCCCTGGAGGTAGCCGCCCTCATCAGTCATGTCGATAAGATGGTGGCCGATCAGCCGCCGCGCCGGATCGACAAAGGCAAGCACAAGCTGATCGGAAAGATGGTCCTTGAGCGTCCGCTCCTCTGCCACATAGGCCTCGAGATTGGGCGCCTCGTCGCCGTCGAACCGTTGGCCCTGCCCGAGCGAGCCCCAGCCGGACTCCTTCTGCCCGCCGGCACCGAAGGAGTCGCTTTCCGAGGTTGCGTCCGGCTCTGTGTCGAGATCATCAGCCTGACCGCCGCGGTTATCAGCTTGAAGATTCAGCCATTCGCCGTCATCGCTGGCCGAGGGCTCGCCATCGCTTGGCTCCATGCCATCGCTAGCTTGCCTGTTGGTGTCTTGCTTCGCCTCGGCGAAGGGGCTTGCCGCAGCATCCGAGCCGTCCCCCTGAAGAGCGCCGCCAGTCTCGTCGGTGTCTTCGCGCTCGAGCAGCGGATTGCGCTCTAGCTCGGCCTCGACAAAGGCGGTGAGCTCCACATTGGAGAGCTGCAACAGCTTGATCGCCTGCTGCAGCTGCGGCGTCATCACCAGGCTGTGGCTTTGGCGAAGCTCAAGCTTTGTGGCGAATGCCATACTTACTCCGCGTAGGCAGTCGCGTGGACCGCCCCTAGATTCTGAACTGGTCGCCGAGATAGACGCGCCGCACGTCCTCGTTGTTGATGATCTCCGTGGCGGTGCCGTGGGTCAGCACCATGCCGTCATGAATGATGTAGGCGCGGCCCACCAGATCGAGCGTCTCGCGCACATTGTGATCGGTGATCAGCACGCCGATGCCACGCTGCGTCAGATGGCGAACCAGCGAGCGAATGTCGTTGACCGCGATCGGATCGATGCCGGCGAAGGGCTCGTCAAGCAGCATGAAGGATGGGCGGGTGGCAAGCGCGCGGGCAATTTCGACGCGGCGGCGCTCGCCGCCAGACAGGCGAATGGCCGGGGACGTTCTGAGGCGGGTGATGCGAAATTCTTCAAGCAGGGCGTCGAGCTGCGCCTGGCGCTCTGCCTTGTTGGGCTCGACGGTCTCGAGCACCGCGAGAATATTCTCCTCGACGGTGAGGCCGCGAAAGATCGAGGCTTCCTGGGGCAGATAGCCGATGCCTAGGCGGGCGCGGCGGTACATCGGCAGCTTGGTCACATCACGCCCGTCGATGCGAATACTGCCCTCATCGGCGGGGATCAGTCCGGTGATCATGTAGAACACGGTGGTCTTGCCGGCGCCGTTCGGGCCAAGCAATCCGACCGCCTCGCCGCGGGAAACTTCGAGGCTTACGCCGCGTACGACGGTGCGCTTCTTGAAGGCCTTGACCACCGAATGAACGGTCAGCCAGCCGGCATAGGGATTGGGCTCGGCTTCGTGCTCAAAGCCGTGCTCCTCGGGCTGGGCAACCCCGCGCTCGGCGACCGCCTGGCGACCTGGGAACGATAGCAATTTGCCCACTACCCTTTCTCTCCTCACTTGAGGCACAAGCTGGTTAGACTTGGATGGACACCCTCTCCAGCCCTATTGTGGTGCGCCCGGAAGAAGCGGCATGGGTACGTCGGCCGCGGGCTCGGCAATTGCGGCAGGCTTGGGAGCCGCAGCCTTGTCCTTGCCGGCGCCTTTGACGCCTGACTTATCCGAAGTGCCTTTGTCGCCGGACTTGTCCGCCGATTTGTCACCGCCAGACTTGCCGTCCTTGGAACCGTCATCGCCAGGCTTGGCGTCCTTCGGCATGAACAGGGCACGGATTCGGCCACCAGTGCCGGTATCGCCCGGGTTTTCGAACCGGCTTTCACCGGTCTTCAGATCGATGACGAGCCGGTCACCCTTTAGCACATTCTTGCCCTGCATTAACACCACATTGCCGCCAACGGTCACGAGCTGGGCGGGCACATCGTAAAGGGCCCAATCGCTGGTCGTGGTCTGATCCTGGTCGCTGGTGATGACGACCTCGCCCCTCGCCTCGATCTTGCTGATCTGCGTGCCGTTGCTCGCGTCAGCCCCACCGGCTGGTTTGGGATCGCCAGGCTTCGTCGCGGCGGCGGGCGTCGCACCTGTGGTATCGGTGCCCTTGGTCAGATTGTCGCTGCCGCTTCCCACATAGTGCACGTCGAGCTCTCTGGAGCGGAGCGTGGTGGTGCCCTGCACGGCTTTTACGTTGCCTTTGAAGGTCGCATATTTCTGTGCGTCGTGCACCACGAGCACGTCGGATTCGATATTGATCGGCTCACCGGAATTCTTGGAAAGGCCGCCGAAGCTGTTGCTCATGGTTTGCGCATGCACCGGGCTCGCGGCAAACACGCCAATCGCGATTGCCACGGTGCTGGCGAAGAGCGCGTTCGAGCGCGAAGGCCGTCTCGACGGCGTGCTCATTGGGGCGCGGTCTCCGTAGGCGATGGCGCGATCTGATCGGGCGGCACGCGCGCCGGAGTGTCAGGCGCCTTGATTTGCGGCGGCGGAGACGGGGCGGCGTCCGCCGACGCCTCGTCGGGTTTCGACCTGACGATGTGGACATTCACCTTGCCACGGAACAGCAGCGTCTGCTCCGCCGAGTGCAGCGTGAGCGCGCGCGCGCGGACCGTGCCGTTTGGCAGATCGAAGGTGACCGGCTGATGCGAGCGCACGATCTGGCCCTTCATATCCAGGCTCGCCTGAGTGAGCTTGCCGGTGACGCCGGAGCTGGTCGAGACACGGATGTCGTCCTGCATAATGAGCCGCTCGGACTCGCTGTTGAAGAGCCCGCGCACCGCCTGCATGCGCGACCAGCCTTTCTGCTCGGTGGTGAGCTCGGCCTTGAGGGCATGCAGCTTGATCATTTTCGGGCTCTTCATGTCCTGGTCGGCATAGTCGGCGCTGACCACATAGGCGCCGTTCTTCTTGTCCATGCCCTTTAATGTGGGGTTCACCATGCGCAAATTGCCGTCAGTGACCTCCACTCCACTCACACTTGCCGTCACGCCGCCGACGGTGACGTTGAGGCGCGTCGAGATGAAATAGCTGGCCATGATCAGCACCGCGATCACGGGTAGAGACTTGCGCAGGATGGCGACGGCGCGGCTGTGCCGCGCGGCGCGCGAAAATGCCCGCTCATTCTCCTCGGCAGTGCGCACGCGATACCGTTGACTGCCCGGAACCAGTTGGGCTTCAAAGGTCACTGGAAACTCCTCCGGGCCGATACGGCCCGCCGCACCGCCACTTAGCCGCAAGACTTTGATCACATTGCGACCGCAAAGGCTTGGCGGGAGCGCCCTTTGTCGCCATTCTCGGCCACCTCAATGGACGAATGGGTCGATCTCGGACCAACCCTGCAGATCGAGCTCCACCCTGGTCGGCAGGAAGGCGACGCAGGCGCATGCCAAGTTTTGGCGGCCCTCGCGCACAAGCATGGCCTCAAGCTTCTCCCTTAGGGCATGCAGATGCAACACGTCGCTTGCCGCATAATTGAGCTGCTCTTGGGTGAGCTGATCGGCGCCCCAATCTGAGGATTGCTGCTGCTTGGACAGCTCGATGTTGAGCAGCTCCTTGGCGAGATCCTTGAGGCCGTGCCGGTCGGTGAAGGTGCGGGCGATGCGCGAGGCGATCTTAGTGCAGTAGACCGGCCGCGGCATGACGCCAAAAGCGTGCTTGAGCACGGCCATGTCGAAGCGGGCAAAGTGGAAGATCTTGAGTACGCTCTCGTCGGCGAGCAGGCGCTTCAGTTCCGGCGCGTCGTAGTGCCGGCCGATCTGCACGAGCTCGGCATTGCCGTCCCCGCGCGACAGCTGCACGAGGCAAAGCCGGTCGCGATAGGGATTGAGCCCAAGCGTCTCGGTGTCGATGGCGACGGCATTGCCGAAGATCCGGCCCGGCGGCAGGTCGTCTCTATGCAGCTCGACCGTCATCGCGGGGCTCATGGGGCTTCGCTCGGCGGCCGGCGCATGGCCGCGGAGCGATGTCCGATCTCGATACATGATCTGGTGCCCAGGAGAAGACTCGAACTTCCACGCCCTTTTCGGGCACTAGCACCTGAAGCTAGCGCGTCTACCAGTTCCGCCACCTGGGCTTGAGGTCCTTTGAGGTACGATCGGGCCAAAGCAAAGTCAATCGGCCGAAGTCCACTCCCGGCGAGCCCCGCTTGACCGACGCTTGTCTCTGCTAAGCCTTCCCAGACTTCGACGGGGTCGTGTATTGCTGCTCTCCCTCGTAGGGGTCATGCGCCCATCACGGCGAGGGATCATGCAGGACGAACATTGGGCATTTCCTTAAACAGCGCGACCCTGATTACGATTTATGGCGGCTCGGGCTTCATCGGCCGCCATGTGGTGCGGGCGCTGGCCAAGACCGGGGCGCGGATGAGGATCGCCGTTCGGAGGCCAGACCTCGCTGGGCATTTGCAGCCGCTTGGCGGGGTCGGCCAGATCAGCCCGGTGCAGGCCAATGTACGCTTTCCCGACTCCCTCCTTGCACCGGCGAACGGCGCCGACGCGGTGATCAATCTTGTCGGCATTCTTGCGCAAAGCGGGCGGCAGACCTTCAAGGCCGTACAGGACGAAGGCGCCCGCCATGTGGCCGAGGCGGCGCGCGCGGCAGGCGCAAGGGCCTTCGTGCAGATGTCGGCGATCGGCGCAGATGCCAACTCGCCTTCGGAATACGCGCGCACCAAGAAAGCAGGTGAAGCGGCGGTGAAGCAGGCGTTCCCGGACGCCGTGATCTTGCGTCCCTCGGTGGTGTTCGGCCCTGAGGACGATTTTTTCAACCGCTTCGCCGCGCTCGCGCGGCTATCGCCGGCGCTGCCTCTCATTGGTGGAGGAAAAACCGAATTTCAGCCGGTGTTCGTTGGCGACGTTGCCAGAGCGGTGATCGCCGCCCTCACTGGCAAGGCCCCGGCAGGCGAGGTGTACGAGCTTGGCGGACCGGAGGTGCTGACCATGAAGCAGGTGATGCAACGCGTGCTCGCCTACAGCATGCGCAAGCGCATGCTCGTGCCGCTGCCCTTCCCGCTCGCCAAGCTGCAGGGCGCGATCCTGCAAGTTCTGCCGAACCCGCCGCTTACTCTCGATCAGGTGCGTCTCTTGGAGAGCGACAATGTGGTGAGCGAAACCGCCAAGCGCGACGGGCGCACGCTCGAAGGCCTTGGCATCGCCGAGCCCGTCGCGGTCGAAGCTGTGGTTCCGGACTATCTCGAACAGTACCGCCCCAAGGGCCAGTTCTCTTCGTACCAGCCCTGAGGCTGATCTATTGCGGTGCCGGCGCCGATTGTGCGGCCGCCGGTTGGCCAGGGCCGCAATTGCCCTCCGGCGCTGGCGGCAGATGGGCGCCGTAGCCGTAGACGAGCACGAGCAGGAAGCCGCCGAGCGCCATGCGGTAAAGAACGAAGGGAAGGAAGCTGATCCGCCGAAGCAAGTTCATCAAGAAGGCAATCGCCAAAATTCCAGCGATGAAGGTGAAACCCGCGACCAACAATTCGTCGGTAGTGATGTGACAACCACCCTTCACAGCGTCACCAAGGGTGAGGACGATGGCGGCAGCGGTCGCCGGGATGCCGAGAAGAAAGGAAAAGCGAGCCGCATCGGGGCGGGTGAAATTCAGAAACCGTGCAGCCGTCATGGTGACGCCGGAACGGCTGGTCCCGGGGATAAGGGCGAGCGCTTGCGCGCATCCGATCAGAACAGCGCTCTTCAGCGTCACGTCGTTGATGGTTTTCACCTGCCGCCCGTACATGTCGGCGACAAGCATGAGCAACCCGTAGATTACAGTATTCCAGGCCACGACCGTAATGTTGCGTTCGAGGTCCGGGACGTTCAATTTCTTCAGGGTGAAGCCGAAGAGTATGGCCGGGACGGTTCCGGCGAGAATGTAGAGGGCGAGACGGCCGTCGTCCGTGACCGTGCCGCGGAACAGCATGAGCGTTCCCAAAATGAGCCGCCATACATCCCGCCAGAAATATATGAGCACGGCGAGAAGCGTGCCAAGATGCGACATGACGTCGGTGAATTGGCCTTGGTCTGGCCAACCGGTTAGGAATGGGATGAGAATGAGATGTCCGGAGGACGAAATCGGGAGGAATTCCGTGATCCCCTGCACCACGGCCAGCACTATGATCTGTTCTATGGACATTGATTCCCTCGGCCCCCTCGATGGCCGCTTGTTCGGTGCGCGAGCAGGTTCTATACCGAGGCGCAATTCCGCGCGATTCTTTTTGCGGCGCTAAGACCGCCGAACGGGTCGATGGCGACACTCCTGCACTATCCGCTCTGCCCCTTTTCGCGGTCGATTCGCCTCGCGCTGGCCGAGTGCGGCGTCGAAGTGACTCTTACCGAGGAGCGGCCCTGGGAATGGCGCCCGGGCTTTCTCGAGGTCAACCCAGCGGGCTCCGTCCCGGTGCTGATCACCGAGGCAGACGGCCCGATTTCCGGCGCCTACGCCATCTCCGAATATCTCGACGAGACGGCAAAAGGCGACGGCGACGCCAGAGGCTTCAAGCTCTTCCCCGGTGAGGCGCTCGCCCGCGCTGAGACGCGCCGGTTAGTCGACTGGTTCCACCGCAAGTTCCACGACGAGGTGACCGCCTATCTCGTGGACGAGAAGGTGTACCAGCGTCATGACGGCAGCTCCCCAAACATCGCGGCGATCCGGGCAGGACACGAGAACCTGCGCTATCATCTCGCCTATGTCAGCCATCTCGCCGAGACCCGTCCCTGGCTTGCCGGCGAAGCACCGAGCTTCGCCGATTTGGCCGCGGCGGCACATCTCTCGGCGATCGATTATCTCGGCGAGGTATTCTGGGAAGACTACGAGCCGGTGAAGAGCTGGTACGCGCTGTTGAAGTCGAGACCGTCGTTCCGGCCCTTGCTGGCCGACCGGGTCGCCGGCTTCATCCCATCTGGGACCTACGCAGACCTCGATTTCTGAAATGCATGCGACTCCAGAGTACATGTGTCATGGCGCTCACGCTGAAGGAACGGATCGCGCACGAAGCTGAGGATTTGGACTTCGCTGCCGTGCGCTTTGCCAGCGCCGACCCGCCGCAGGGTGCGGGTATTGCACTCGACGCTTTCCTCGCGGATGGCCGCCACGGCGACATGACTTGGCTCGCCGCAAATTCCGATCGGCGCAAATCTCCGCGCGCCATTTGGCCTGAGGTCAAAAGCATCATCATGCTCGGCCTGAGCTACGGGCCAGAGCGCGACCCGCTAGAGGTGCTAGGGCAGCGCTCGCGTGGCGCCATCTCCGTCTATGCGCAAGGCGCCGACTACCACGACGTGATCAAGGCAAAGCTCAAGACGCTCGCCGCACGCGTGCAAGGCTTCGCGCCCGGCGACGTCAAAATCTTCGTCGATACCGCGCCGGTGATGGAGAAGCCGATCGCGGCCAAGGCTGGGCTTGGCTGGCAGGGCAAGCACACCAATCTCGTTTCGCGCGACTTCGGCTCGTGGCTGTTCCTCGGCGCGATCTTCACCACTGTCGAGATCGCTCCCGATGCGCCAGAGCAGGATCATTGCGGCGGTTGCCGCCGTTGCCTCGATGTGTGCCCGACCAAGGCCTTTGTCGCGCCCTATCAGCTCGATGCGCGCGCCTGCATCTCCTACCTCACCATCGAGCATAAGGGACATATAGCGCCGGAGTTTCGTGAGGCCATGGGCAACCGCATCTTCGGCTGTGACGATTGCCTCGCAGTGTGTCCCTGGAACAAATTCGCGAGTAGAGCGCGCGTGGCAAAGCTGAGCGTCAGGGTGGAGAGCGACAATCCGCCTCTCGCCGAGCTGCTCAAGCTCGACGGTGCGGCTTTCCGCGCTCGCTTCCGTGGCACGCCCATCAAGCGCACCGGACGCGACCGATTTCTGCGCAATGTGCTGATCGCCGCCGGCAATTCGGGCGATGCGACGCTCGTGCCGGAGGTGGAAAGGCACCTCGGCGACGCCTCGCCGCTCGTCCGCGCCATGGCGGTGTGGGCGCTGTCACGGCTTGCGCCGGAGTGGGCGGCGGCGGTCCGCGAATCGGAGGCACCAGCAGAAGGCGATCCCGCCGTCGCCGACGAATGGGCGAGGATTAGCGCGTGAAGCTTTTCTGCTTCGGCCTCGGCTATTCGGCGGAGGTGCTGGCGCGGCGCCTTGCCGCCAAGGGCTGGAGCATCGCCGGCACCGCGCGAGACCCCATAAATCTTGAGAGGTTTCGCGGTGAGGGTTTTGAGGTTTGCCGCTTTGCCGGCGAGCCCGGCAACGCCGAGCTCGCTGCGGCGCTCGCCGGCACCACGCATCTGCTCCTGTCGATCCCGCCTGGTGCTGGCGGCGAACCGGTGCTCCATCACTACCGCGATCAGATCGCGAGCCTCTGGACGCTCGACTGGATCGGCTATCTCTCGACCGTCGGCGTCTACGGCAATCACGCCGGCGCGGTCGTTGATGAGACCACGATGCCGCTTCCGGCCAACGAGCGGACGAAGGCGCGCATCGTGGCTGAGAGCGACTGGCTCGCCTTCGGCGCGGAAATCGGACGGCCGGTACAGGTGTTTCGTCTTGCCGGCATCTACGGGCCGGGGCGGAGCGCGCTCGACAAGCTGCTCGCGGGGACCGCGCGGCGCATCGTCAAGCCTGGGCAGGTGTTCAACCGCATCCATGTCGAGGACATCGCCAGCGTGCTCGAAGCCTCCATCGCCCGGCCGCGGGCCGGCGCGATCTACAACGTCGCCGACGATGAGCCGGCGCCGCCGGAAGACGTCATCGCCTATGGCGCAGAGTTGTTGGGGATGGAGCCTCCACCCGAGGTGCCGTTCGAAGACGCCAATCTCTCGCCAATGGCCCGCAGCTTCTATGGCGACAGCCGCCGCATCTCCAACGCGCTGATCAAGACCGAGCTTGGGGTGCGGCTTGTCTATCCAACTTACCGCGAAGGTTTGCTAGCACTGTGCGCGAAGGCGCAAACATAAAATTGAAACTTATCCCGCGCTTGGCGCAGCCTCTATCCTGCATCCACCTCGTCCACTGAGGGGTGCTTTCATGAGGCGTCGTGAGGCGGACCGGAGGTGCGGCGTCCTGCGGGCCTGGTTCGCATCCAGGCACTCGGGCGGCGCCGGGGCTCCGCCCGGGATCACCAAGGGTCCCCGCCAGGAGTTGGCTGACGACCCTAGAGCCTATCCCAACCGCTGGTCTTCTATCGAGAGACGGAAAGCGGGGCACCTAGGGTGAAAGCGCGGCCCGGCAGCCGAATAGGTTGCCGCAAATGAGCATGCGCTGACGCTTCGCTGCTTAAGCGCATGTGGCGCGCCGAGAGGCGCCCACGCGCTCTCGCATAAGAGCGCGAACCATATTGGCTTGCGCTTCTTGGCGCGCCATCCCCTCGCTTGAGGGGCGGATCCGCAAACCCCGGGCGCGGATGCGTCGCGGCAAGGGAAAACGCACGTCTGCTCGCCTTCAATCACCCCTCACCCTACCCTCCCCCCGAGGGGAGAGGGTTTCGATCAACCAAAGCGGCGAT
>Ga0164305_10001106_pt1 | contig 10913 bp, 13 predicted proteins | sample Whisoiple_237_MG_FD_110215 | JGI IMG/M metagenome (GOLD analysis project Ga0164305, IMG submission 110215) | Soil microbial communities amended with pyrogenic organic matter from upstate New York, USA - Whitman soil sample_237_MG | ecosystem: Environmental > Terrestrial > Soil > Agricultural... | reverse complement strand
GCAGCGGCGGGTGCGCGCTTGGCCGGAGCCATGGGCGCGGCGGCGGTCAGCTTGGCGGCTTCGGCGCGAGCGGCCTCGGCGGCGGCGCGGGCGGCGGCGGCTTCGGCCTGTGCGGCGCTGGCGGCCTGGGCGGTGGCGGCGGCCTGTTCATGCGCGGCCTGATCGCGGCGCGCCTGTTCGGCGGCGGCGGCCTGGGCGCGCTCGGCCTGGGCCTTGGTGGCCAGTTCGATGGCGCGGCGGCGGGCTTCCTGTTCCTCGGTCGACAGGCGGCCGCCGGCCGGACCGACGGGCATGGCCGGACGCGGCGCCTGGGGCGCGGCGGGCGCGTCGGTGCGCGGACGCGCGGCGACGTCGAAGCCCTGCGGGCGCTGGTGGCCCGGGGCGACGCCGGCGCGGGGGCGCTTGGTCTCGACCACCACGGTCTTGGTGCGGCCGTGGCTGAAGCTCTGGCGCACGGTGCCGGTCGAAACCGATCCCGCCTGCCGGGGCTTCAGGCTCAGAGGCGCGCGGGGTCCCGTCGTGGACGGAGTCCCGGTCGGAGCCTGCGGTGCGCCGTCGTTGGTCTTGTCGTTCTCGTCAGTCATCCGGTCGCTTTACTTGTGACAGCGGATGATCCGCCGTCGCCTCGTTCAAACACAAAAAGCCGCGCGTCGCCCTGCCCCCAAATCAGGGAGCAGAACCCCGCCCGTCCAAAACCTTATTCGGGGCCTCAGCCGGCTCTCCGCCCCACTCCGGGGGCAGAAGCGGTCGAAATCCCGCCAGTCGTTCGACCTCTATGGTCCAGCGATCGGCCCGCCCGCCCTCAAGCAGGACGGCGTGTATCGCATTTTCCAGCCCAAGGGCCAAACTCAAATCGTCCGCCGTGAAGACGCCGCAGACTTTCGGGCGCGGCGTGATGTGTTTCGCCAGCGAAAGCAGCTTGCCGCGGCCGTCGGCGGACCCGTCCGCCGCCTCGATGATCCACGCGGCCTTCCCCGACCGGACATTGGCCAGGGATTTCTCGAAACCGGAGATAAGCACGCCTTCGCGCCGGGCAAGCCCCAGCTGGTCCAGACAGCGTCTGGTCAGCAGGCTTTCGACCGTGTCCGCGAGGTCCGCGGCCGGCTTCATCGGCGCCTTGGCGGCCCGCGAGAACAGGTTCTTCTTCACCGCCGTCTCGATCGAGGCGCGGTCCGCCGCGACCCACAGGCCGCGCCCCGGCAGCTTGCGCGCCAGGTCGGGGGCCACCGAACCGTCCGGAGCGGCGACGAAGCGGATCAGGCGAGATTCGTCCATGACCTCGTGGGTGACGAGGTCGCGTCGCTCTCTATCGATCGTCGCTTCGCGCAGACTCATGAACGATCCGGTCTCCCATCACGCGTCGGGGGTTTGTTCGGGGTCCTCGGCGAGGACCTCGGCGTCGTCTTCAGCGGCTTCTGCCTCTTCGCCTTCCGGCGCGGCGGCGAAGACGGCTTCGGCGTCGTATTCACCCTCGGGCAGCTCTTCCTCGTACTCGGGCTCGGGCGGCTGCGGCAGTTCCGAAGCGTCGATCCAGCCGGCGGCGACACGCGCCTGCAGGATCAGCATTTCGGCCTCTTCCTGCGCCAGGTTGAAGCTTTCCAGCACGCCCGGGACCTTGACCCGTTCGCCGTTCTTCACTTCGTAGCCGCCACGGATTTCGTCGGTGGCCAGGTCGGCCAGATCCTCGACGGTCTTCACCCCGCCTTCGCCCAGGGCGACGGCGATGGCGCCGGTCACGCCCGGAACGGCCATGACGCCGTCCTCGACGCCCAGCTCGACGCGTTTCGCGTCCAGAATGGCGGCCTGACGGTCCAGGAAGTCGCGGGCGCGGGCCTGCAGCTCCTCGGCCGTCTCCTCGTCAAAGCCTTCGATGTCCGAGATTTCGTACGGTTCGACGAAGGCCAGATCCTCGACCGTGGCGAATCCTTCGGTGACCAGCAGCTGGGCGATGACCTCATCCACGTCCAGGGCTTCCTGGAACAGGGCGGTGCGCTCGCTGAACTCGCGCTGGCGGCGCTCGGAGTCCTGGCTCTCGGTGATGATGTCGATCTGCCAGCCGGTCAGCTGGCTGGCGAGGCGGACGTTCTGGCCGCGGCGGCCGATGGCCAGCGACAGCTGCTCGTCCGGCACCACCACTTCAACGCGGTCAGCCTCTTCGTCGAGGACCACCTTGGAGACTTCGGCAGGCGCGAGGGCGTTCACGATGAACGTCGGCTCGTCGTTGTTCCACTGGATGATGTCGATCTTCTCGCCCTGCAGTTCGGCGACGACCGCCTGAACCCGCGAGCCGCGCATGCCGACGCAGGCGCCGACCGGATCGATGGAGGAGTCGTTCGACAGCACAGCCATCTTGGCGCGCGAGCCGGCGTCGCGGGCGGCGGCGCGGATCTCGATCACGCCGTCGTAGACTTCCGGCACTTCCTGGGCGAACAGCTTGGCCATGAAGCCGGGGTGCGAACGCGACAGCATGACCTGCGGGCCCTTTGCCTCGGCGCGGACGTCATAGATGTATGTGCGGATCCGGTCGCCGATGTTGAACACCTCGCGCGGGATGGAGTCGTTGCGGCGCATGATGCCCTCGCCCCGGCCCAGGTCGACGACGGTGTTGCCGTATTCGACGCGCTTGACGGTGCCGTTGACGATCTCGCCGACGCGGTCCTTGAACTCTTCGTACTGGTTGGCGCGCTCGGCCTCGCGGACCTTCCCGGTCACGACCTGACGGGCCATCTGGGTCTGGACGCGGCCGAACTCGAACGGCGGCAGGGTCTCGACATATTCCTTGCCGACGAAGGCCTCCGGATCGCGCTTGGAGGCGTCGGTCAGGCGGACCATGGCCGAGTCGTTGAACTCTTCCAGCTCGTCTTCCGGCTGCCAGTCGTCCGGCACGATGGTGACGTGGCGCGTCAGGGCCAGCTCGCCCGACTTGATGTCGATCTTGGCGCGGATGTCGTGGTGGGCGCCGTAGCGCGATTTGGCGCCCTTCTGGATCGCCTCCTCGATCGCCTCGACGACGATCTCCTTGTCGATGTTCTTCTCGCGCGCGACCGCATCAGCGATCTGCAGCAGTTCGAGTCGGTTCGCGGAAACGCCGGCTACAGCCATGTTCAGTCCTCGGTCTCGGTAGAGTTGTCGTTACGGGCGGCGCGCTTCTCGGCGCCCGCCTTCATCAGTTCGTCGGTCAGCACCAGTTTGGCGTCGACCAGCCATTCGAAGGGAATGAGGGCGGTGTCCTCTTCCCCTTCCAGATCCATGGCGATGTTCTCGCCGTCCGTGCCGGCGACCACGCCCTTGAAGCGCTTGCGGCCCTCGATCATGCGATCGGTTTCCAGCCGCGCCTCATAGCCCTCGAACAGGTCGAAATCCGATTGGCGGGTCAGGGGGCGGTCCACGCCCGGCGACGACACTTCCAGCAGATATTCGCCGTTGATCGGATCCGCGGCGTCGAACACCTCCGACACGGCGCGGCTCAGGCGGGCGCATTCCTCGACGGCGATGTCGTGATCGCTCGGACGCTCGGCCATGATCTGCAGCCGCCGACGCAGGGTGCCGCCCATCAGCCGCACGCGCACGATATCGAGACCCAGGCTTTCGGCCACGGGTTCGATCAGCTCCAGCAGCTGGCGGTCTTCGGCGGTCTTGGCCTTCAAAGGCTTTGGTCCAAACAAAAAGCGGCGGGCCCGACGGCCGCCGCTTCAAACGGCGCCGTTAGGACGCCGGTCTAACGATGTGTGAGGGCGTATAGCTCCGACTGCGTCCGGAGGGAAGCAGGATTCATCCGGGACGCTTGACCCAAGCTCGATATTTTGACCACAGTCAGAATGACTGAAGTCAATCGCGTTGCACGACGACAGGCCGCGGCCCGGAAACGGATCGTCGAGGAAGCGATAGGCCTGTTCGAAACGCGGGGCATCGACGGCGTGACGGTGGACGAAATCGCGTCTCTCGCCGATGTCGCCAAGGGGACAATCTACAACCACTTCGCGGCGAAGGAGGACATCGTGGTCTCCTTTCTCATCGAGATCGACCGGGCCGCTCTCGGCGACCTGCCGAGGATCGCTCAATCCGCGCCGACCGCGGCGGACGCCCTGTTCGAGGCGTCCTGGAGCCTGCTCGCGAACAAGGAGCAGCATTACCCCCTGGTCCGCATCTTTCTCGCGCGGCTGTTCGCAGCCAGCGCCTCCGCCGGCGACCTGACGGCGTTCCAGGCCGCGCTCGACGAGGCGCTCGGCCGGTTCTTCGACGTCCTGACAGCCGGCGACGACGTTCCGGGCGTCGCGCCTCGCGAGGACTTCGTCAGAACCTTCAAGACCCTCCAGTTCGGCCTCACCGCCGTATGGGCCATGGAAGGCGCGCCCTGGGCCCTGACGCGGAGGCAGGCGCGAATTGAGATGAACCTGCTTGCGAAAGGATTGGACGCATGTCCCAGCTCTTCCATCTGGCCGCCCTTTTCCTGACGCTCTTCGGGCTGGCGCTTGTCAGCCGCGTCGGCGGCCGCCCGCTCCTGATCGCCCTGACGACGCTGGCGGTCGGGATCGGCTCGGTGAACATCCTCATCGAGGCTTTTGCCTTCTCCGTCACCGACGCCCGGCAGACACTCACGGCCTTCGCCTTTGACGCGCCCATGCTGGCCGCACTCGCGATCATCGCGGGTCTGCTCTCCGACCGCGTGACGAAACGCGGCGACAGCCGCCTCGGCAGTCCGCGACGGGAAGTCTTGCGCCTCGCCGCGGCGCCCGTCGGATATCTGATCCTGTATTTCGTCGCGGGCGCCTTGGCCTACCCCTATGTGCACGACTTCTACGCCGGAAAGGCGCTGCCCTCGCCCGGGCAGCTCGCACTCCTCCAGCTAGCGCGAGGTGCGATCTTCGTAGCCGCCTCGTGGAGCTTCGTGAGCCTTCGCCCACGCTGGTCGCCGGTCGCGCTGGGCGCGGCATTCTCCATCCTCGGCGGTCTGGCGCCGCTGATGATGGAAAACGCCTTCATGCCGGCTGACGTGCGGCTGGTGCACGCGGTCGAGGTCGGGATTTCCAACTTCCTCTTCGGAATGCTGGTGGCGGTTCTGTTACGGCCGCGGTCCGAAGCACGCGACGCCGGGCCGGCTCAGGGCACCAGCGCCAGCCCGCCCAGATAGTCGCGCTTGCCCAGCTCCACCCCGGCGTTGCGCAGGATGGCGTATGCCATGCTGACGTGGAAATAGAAGTTCGGCAGGGCGAAACTGGTCAGATAGCCCGCGCCCTCGAAATTGAGCTCGACGCCCGGAAAACGCAGCTCGACCCGGCGAGTCTCGCCGCCCTCGAAGGCCGCTGACTCGGTCGCCTCGATGAAGGCGATCGACAGGGCGATGGTCGCCTTCAGGTCAGCCAGGGTCGCTTCGGAGTCGTCCGTCTTCGGCCATTCCTGACCGGTCAGACGCGCCACGCAGCTGCGGGCCGAAAACGAAGCCATGCGGATCTGGTCGGGGAAGGGCTTCATGTCCGGCGCCAGCCGGGCCTCCATGATCGCCGCCTCGTCCAGACCCGACGCGGCGGCCTTGTCGATCAGGCCGGACAGGACGTTCAGGCCCCGCAGGAACATGGTCGAGGAGGCGTCTTGCAGGGTCAGGCTCATGGGTCAGTCCTTTTTCAGACGACCCTTGTGCTAGGCCGTGCGAACGAAATCCAGAAAGATCGGCGGCGTATCGCCAAGCTTCTTCTCTTCATAGCGGGTGACGACGTGATCCTCAGGCGCCACGCGCCAGTCGTCGGCCGCTTCGGCCTGCCAGATCAGGCCCGGCGTGCGCTCGAACCGCTCCAGCGCCCATTCGGCATAGTCCTTCCAGTCGGTCACGAACCGCAGCCGGCCGCCGGGCTTCAACAGGCGCGCGATCTCGGCCGCCGTCTCGTCCTGGACCAGCCGCCGCTTGTTGTGCCGCGCCTTGTGCCAGGGATCGGGGAACAGGATCATCACCCGGTCCAGCGAGGCGTCCGGCAGGGCCGTCATCACGTCGCGCGCGTCGTCGGCGTGCAGACGGACGTTCTTCAGTCCGCGCTCGTCGATGTGGCGCAAGGCTGACCCCACGCCGTTCAGGAAGGGTTCGCAGCCGATCATCAGCACGTCCGTATGCCGGCTCGCCTGTTCGGCCAGATGCTCTCCGCCGCCGAAGCCGATCTCGAGCCAGACACCGGTCGCTTCGGGCATCAGCGCCGTCAGATCGATCGGCCCCGCCTTGGGGTCGGGCACGGCGATGGAGGGCAGCAGGGTCTCGAACAGCGCCGCCTGCCGCGGCTTGATGGCGCGCGATTTGATGCGCCCGAACGATCGGAGCGGGGGATGGGCCGGGGTAACGGCGGAGTCAGGACCGGAAGACATGGCGGGGCCTATAGCGGCCTCGCCCGTCCCTGTCGCCTCAGTTGGCGGCGGAGGCTGGCTGGCTGGCGGCGGGCTGGCTGGCGACCATCGAGTTACCCACGTGGCCGCAGGCTTGCTCGATGCGCATCGCCAGCTGGCGATCGTTGGCGCGAACGGCCAGTTCGTGCGCGGCGGGGCAATTGCCCTCATTGATCAGCCGGGCGGCCTGTTCCGCCCGCTGGACGCGGCGGGGATTGATGGTGTCCCGGTACTGGTCCTGGTTCTGTTCCATGGCCTGGCGGCGCAGCCCCTGGTTCATCACTTCGTGCCGGGTCATCGCGTCGATGCCGGGAAGGGCCGACCGCGCCTGCGCATTGGCTGCTGCAGGAACGGCCAGCAGAACAAGGGTGAGTACCAAGGTTTTCATGAGTCCCTCCGGTTCAACCAGCGAATGAACCCCCCAATAACCTTGGTCGTCAACCCCCGGTATCAGGCTAGCGCTTTCAGCTGATCGACCAGATCGGTCTTCTCCCAGCTGAACCCGCCGTCGGCGTCCGGCGCGCGGCCGAAGTGGCCGTAGGCGGCGGTGCGGGCGTAGATCGGCTTGTTCAGGCCCAGATGCTCGCGGATCGCCCGCGGCGTGGCGCCGCCGATGAGACCCAGCAGCTTCGCTTCCAGAACAGATTCATCGATCTTGCCCGTCCGGTGCAGGTCGACGTGGATCGACTGGGGCGCGGCCACGCCGATGGCGTAGCTGATCTGGATGGTGCAACGGTCGGCCAGGCCGGCGGCCACGACGTTCTTGGCCAGGTAGCGACAGGCGTAGGCGGCCGAGCGGTCGACCTTGGTCGGATCCTTGCCCGAGAAGGCGCCGCCGCCGTGCGGGGCCGCGCCGCCGTAGGTGTCGACGATGATCTTGCGGCCGGTCACGCCGGCGTCGCCGTCGGGTCCGCCGATCTCGAAGATGCCGGTCGGGTTGATGTGCCAGACCGTGTTCTCGTCGGTGAAGCCTTCCGGCAGCACTTCAAGGATGTAGGGCTTCACGATAGCCGCGACATCGGCCGAAGACAGGCCGGCGGCGTGCTGGGTCGACAGCACGATCGAGGTGGCGCGGACGGGCTTGCCGTCCTCGTACTGGATCGTGACCTGGCTCTTGGCGTCGGGCTCGAGACGCTTGTCGCCGCCGTGGCGGACCTCGGCCAGGCGCTTCAGGATGTTGTGGCTGTACTGCAGGGTCGCCGGCATAAGCTCGGGCGTCTCGTTCGAGGCGTAGCCGAACATGATGCCCTGGTCGCCCGCGCCCTCGTCCTTGTTGCCGGCGGCGTCGACACCCACAGCAATGTCGGCCGACTGGCCGTGCAGTCGGTTGATGAATTCAAATTTGTTCCAGTGGAAGCCGGACTGCTCGTAGCCGATGTCCTTCACCGCGGCGCGCACGGCGGCCTCGATCTCGTCCTGCACGCCTGGCGCCCAGTTGCCGTCCGTGTCCATGATGCCCTGGCCGCGGATCTCGCCGGCCAGAACGACCAGGTTCGTCGTCGTCAGGGTCTCGCAGGCCACTCGCGCATAGGGATCCTTGCTCAGAAACAGGTCCACGACCGTGTCGGAGATGCGATCCGCGACCTTGTCGGGATGGCCCTCGGAAACGCTTTCGGACGTGAACTGGAACGACGAACGGGACAAGGCTGAGCTCCGGCGGGAAGGGAAGGCCGGCAGACATATAAGGATATGTTTATATGTTCAAGGCGCTGGTCAGACACGTTCGCGCCACCGCCGAGCTTCGCTGACAGGCCGCTCGCCGGCCAGCCAGCGCTCCATGACGCCGGCGACCAGCGTCGCGTAGATGAGAAACCACAGGCCCATGCGCGCGGACAGCACGGCGTCGCGACCGATCGGCGCCATGACGGTGAGCAGATGGACGGTCACGATCAGCGCCAGGGCGCCAGCAGTGACAGCGGGCCACCAGCGAACGCCCCGGACGGCCAGCAAGATGAACACCACCAGCATCAGCACGTCCTGCGCCACCTGCAGCGGAAACAGGTGGGTCCAGGATCGATAAATCAGGCTGGATGTCAGATAGTCGAACAGCAGGACGCCGACGCCGAACCGTTCCGGATGTCCCCCCTTCACCCAGCCGACGACGAAGGCGGTCAGCGCGACGAGGTTGGTGAGGATGAAAAACGAGGTAATGGCGGCGTCTCCGGCCTGATCGAGGGCCCGGACTGACTACAGCGCCTTGCCGGACCGGTCGCGCCCGATCCGGCTGACCGGCGCCTCACCCGCCAGCCAGCGTTCGAGCGTCCCGGCCAGAACGACTGTATACAGAAGCATCCATAGGCCGACCCGCGCCGACGCCGCACCATTGAACGGGATCAGCGTCATGATCTGCATAAGGTGCACCAGCACAATCAGGACCAGCGCCGCCGTGGCGGCGAGCGGCCACCACCGTGGAGACCGGAAGGCCAGCCAGACGAAGATCAGCGCCAACGCCACCCGACCCGCCGCCCGCTCGTGCGCAAGGGCGGAAAGCAGGGCCTGGCTGAGCTCGCTGTCGCCAATCCGCCACTCGCGATACAGGCCCTCGAGCAATTCGTAGGACAACAGGACGGCTATGCCGAAGCGTTCCGGATGGCCGCCCTTCAGCCAACCGACCGTGAGGGCGACAAAGCACGTGAAGTTCATGGCCAGCATGAAGGGCGTCATTGGGAATCTCTCCAGTGACAGCCATCCGCCGCCGATCAGACGTGAATTTAGGATCGATCAGGCCGTCCGGTCGCCAACGGCGCACGCGTCAGTTCCTGCGGCCGGTTTCCACAAGCTCGGGATTGGTGACGTGCCCGATCTCCTGGGCCTGCCCCGCATAGGCGAGAACCAGATCCGCGACCGCCTTCATCATCACCGCCGTCACGACGACCAGAACGAGAAGGATCAGGAGACGGAGGACCCAGCTGCGCGGCGGAGGCCTGTATCCGAGTCGCCGCTCTGTGCTCCCACCTGCGCCATCACCCAGCCCGCGCTCAGCACTTGCTGCAACAGTTCCAGCGGCGTCGCGCGTTCCGCGTCGTCCCACAGACCGCGCATCAGATGGGCCCGCACCGGATCGTTCGGCCCCAGAGGGCTGAATCCGTCCAGCGCTGCTTCCAGATCTTCCCACGTCCAGTGAGGAAGCGCCCTGGTTTGTGATGCCATCGTCAGACTCCGTTAGTACGGAACCACTGACAACGACCGGCACGGCCTTCGCTATGGGGTCTTTCGTAGGCCCTGGTACGTTTCGTTCCAGAATGGCCAGCGCGGCCTTGCGCCTGTTGACGCCCAGACGGCGGCAGCCCTCGTGAACATGTTTTTTGATCGTCGCTTCCGACAGGCCCAGCCGCGCGGCGATTTCCTTGTCGGTCAGGAACGCCGTCAGCCTCAGACACTCTTCCTGACGCGCGCTGAGCCGCTGGGTCATGACCGCTCCAAATGCAGCGATCTAGCTATGACGTTCCGTACGGGTCGTCCAGATGATCTGATTTTTAGAGGTTTGGAAGAATGGTGCCGCTTAGGTGACTCGAACACCTGACCCCCGCATTACGAATGCGATGCTCTACCAGCTGAGCTAAAGCGGCCTTGGCGCAATGGGCGTGGCCCCGCGCGAGAGGCGCTCTTTATACGTGGGGCGCGGCCTTGCCAAGCGCCTCCAGCAAGGCGGTCTCGTCGGGCGCCGCCGCAATGTGGATTTCCAGCCCCGTCTCGCCGCCGACAGCCCCGGCGACGGCCTCGGACAGGGCGATCGCCGTTTCGCCGGAGAACGGTCCGAGGCGCCGCAACGCCCGGGCGCCGCGCGCGGAATGGACCAGGACCGCGTCGAACGGCCGCGGCGGCGCAACCCCCGTTTCCACCGCCTCATAGACCGGCAGTGTCCGCGCAGGAACGTGGCCCGCCAGCAGTGCGGGAAGGTCCCCCGCCGGCTCAAGCGCGCCGGGGACCAGCACCAGTCCGTGTCGCGGCGCCTCGGCGATCAAAAGCGCCGCCAGATCGGCCAAGGCCCCGTCCGCAGACCGGACTGTCCCGAACCCAATCCTCCGCGCCGCCTCGGCCGTCGCATCTCCGACAGCGAAGACCGGCAAGGCCCGCTCCGCGCTCAGGCCGGCGAAGGCCGCCACGCCGTTCCGGCTGGTGAATGCGAGGGCCGTCACTCCATCCAGATTGACGACGGCGGCGAGCGGCCGGATTTCCAGCAGCGGCGCGATCACCGGCTCGAACCCCTGCGCGGTCAGACGGTCGGCGGTGCGCGCGGCGCCCGGTTCGGCGCGGGTAACCCAGACGCGCCGGATCGGCGTCAGGACGGGACCCTCTGATCCCCGGCCGCGGACTGGACCTCGGACCCCAGCGCCAGCCCCATGGCGCGCGCCTGCGCCATAGCATCTGCGCCGCTTATGTCAGTCATCTCCGCCGTCCGCCGCCAGCGCGCCGAGCCGTCGGGGGCCAGCATCTCCGTCGTCAGACGCAGCCGGTCGTCCCCGATCGCCGCATACGCCCCGATCGCCGTGCGGCACGAGCCTTCCAGCGCCGTCATCGCCCCGCGCTCCGCCGCCACGGCCAGG
>Ga0164305_10001102_pt1 | contig 10941 bp, 9 predicted proteins | sample Whisoiple_237_MG_FD_110215 | JGI IMG/M metagenome (GOLD analysis project Ga0164305, IMG submission 110215) | Soil microbial communities amended with pyrogenic organic matter from upstate New York, USA - Whitman soil sample_237_MG | ecosystem: Environmental > Terrestrial > Soil > Agricultural... | reverse complement strand
GTCTAATTGATCTATGCTTGTGTGGCACAGTCTAAACCTGACGATATAATATTGATAAAGGTATCGCTGAGAGTATCGGAAGTCTAGATGATAAGCAGATATGCATCTAGTAGCGAACGATACCTAGGTGACGATATTCTATCCAGACCAATTCCCTTTACCAATTATTTATTTATTTATTTAGTCATATGTTCAAGTGAAATTCCACACCACGATTTCCAAAGAGTGCACCCCGGTACGACGCTCTCTCAAATCGCGACAAACCTTTAGCTTTGAGAGTATAATAGAACGCAATGAAATTAAATTTGCATTATTCACGAAGGCCTATCTATTATGCACATAAGTCTTTAGACACAAGACTACGAAATGTCGAATCTAGACATATCAATCAATAATCCGTTCAAAAAGGATTGAAGGACCTAAGTTCTTTGAATAGTGATAATGAGGATTCAAATCACTGGAGGAGTAAACAAATAATTCAGGTAAACGATTGCATTAGATTTGGACAACATCTTTTGGCATTAAACATTTTTCTGAAAATGTCGACAAGTTTCTGACTCTTCTAATACAAAGTAAACTAAAAGAAAGTGCAACGTTGCCATCCTAGTTTATGCTTGGCAGATGATTATAATAATGGGATGCCGGAAGGAAAGGACTTGTGCATTACACCATTTTTAAATAGTCGTTGTAACATCAAAATGCCATATATCAGGTCAGACGGAAGATCCAACTCAGGATATACAGACAAAATAGAATGAATTCCAGAAAGCCTGTAGTACCATACTTCCTAAAATAGATCGAAAGCTAGTTGAAGATTTACTTTATCATCAACAAGGGGATCCTAACACTAAGCCGAAATATTTCATTGAAGTCACTACAAAAGAAGGTTTGGATACACAACAATAAAAGATCTAGTATGGAGCAAATTTGGAGAAATGCTCGATATAGATAATCACGGTACGTATTATAGACTTGGGCATACGTTAACACTGGAAGCCTTAACACGATTATCTGCCTAGGATTATGTTTTGAATGTCAAAGGATCTCATTTGGGACCCTATTCCTTCTAGCTGTTATTTACTCGATGCCTGATTAGTACTGAGATGAAACAGTTACTAGTCCAGAATTCCTAAACAGTTTCTAACCATAGCTGCATTCTTTTATCTAAATTTAGGCTTATATCTCAAATGATACATACTTTCTGATTTATCTATTACGTGGATAATTGTATCAATAATGCTAAAATTCTATATTCAAGATGTTCTATAGAAGAAAAGATATTTTTAGTTCTTTGTCTATATCCTTCAGTCGTTTTGTAATGGATTATGCTTTTTGGAAATTGATTATAACTCTAAAACAGTCTGGTAGTATTCTTGTACCGTTTCTTTATTATAGATGCATTAGGAATTGTGTAGAAAATAGAATTGACTCCTACAGTCATGGCACACTTTACTCTCAACTAAATAGTGTTGATAGACATGCTGCTAGGGGTATAAAGAGAAATAATAGTAAATTTAAAAATGGATAACAACAGTCTTACCTGTGGTGCAATCGAATAATAATAAAGCGATATAACATCTATGGGGAAAATTGGATGCCAATATTTGCATTAACTATAATTGCTATTTTCATTATGCTCTCCGGAATAGAAACTGCAAGTGCTATTACTGTAAATAATATTGATCCTTCGAAACTCCATCTATCAGATGCACAAAAATCGGTAGCACCATATGGAGCCAATATAGGTAGGATAATACTGTATAGCATCGTAATCGTAATTGTAATCATTACCAGACTCAGATGGACCAAATATGGGAGAAGAGTAACCAAGCCAAAAATTATAGCAGAGTCTATTTTCTTTTTAGTATTAAGTTCTATTGTTGCCTTCGATTCATTTTATGATGTCGGCATTCCAATTTTATATCTTATTCCTTATTTAACATTGTTTCTTGGTTTAGCATATTATTCTTATTTACACTCAAATCAGCTTATGTCGTTCTGGAAAGAATCAAAGTCAGGTTCTATTTATGTAAAGGGCGGAACACATATTCATCTTGCATATGTGATAGGAACAACATCGCGCATTATAATATCAGTCTTGTTTATTGGCAGTTTGTTTACACCAAGTCGACGAGGATTAATTTACATTGATAATTCGACAGCAGTACTTGCAACTATTGTATTTGATTTTCTACTAATGATTTCTGTCGGCTTGTTAATTGGGATAAATAGAAGAATCCTTATCCGATACAACTTAATTAGTCAAGGAAGAGAAAACATATCTGAAAAGTAGATGCAGATTTTCTTGTTTAATTATAAAGACATACTACTTATGAGGCACATACGTACGATGTTAGAGAATTGACTTTGCGCCATTATTTTGCTAACTTCTAGGCCAAAACTCAATTCAAGCAGCTGTACTTCAGATTTCAGATTTCAGATTTTAATGTTCTTTATATTGTATGATAGGCTTGCAGCAAGACCATTATCACAGAAATTGGTTGATAAGTAAAAGTGCTTCTCGCATAGTATGACATACTGAAATAGTGAGCCCAGTTCGCTTTAGAGCACGCCTTGTAGTCCATCTCCTTAAATAGTTCTTATTTCTATAACGAGATAATGAGACAAGAACATGTTACTCTACAAGATGTAGATGTTTCCCAACTATATGATCAAATCAAGAAATATTTACAGGACAAAAAACTTGATATAATCCACGAAGAAAAGGAAGAAAACTATTGGGATCTAAAAGCGCATAAAGGTACCAGGGGCAGTGTCATAATCGGAAATGTTCGTGATGTGGAGGTTATGATAAGTGGCACAGAGGGTAATTATGATCTGATTCTACGAACAGGTGCTTGGGGTAAAGATATAATTGTTCCGACAGCTATAGCAGGTGTTCTGACTGCCGGAGTAGCTGCAGTTCCCGCAGCTGCAGTATCAGGTTATAGAGCACATGCATTTGAGAAACATTTCTGGGACTACATCAAAAAGACATTGTCTGACATCGGAAGCGAAAAAGCAACAATGTCTGAACCTGTAGTGGTGACGCATTAGATTAGAACTGTAAACAAGAGTTGTAAGCTATGATGTCATTTTACGATTCAGTACAACACTTGGTAAGATACAGGATACATAGGACAAAGAACGATATGAGGATATTAGAATTATCACTATTAATAATGCTTTCCTTTGCTATCATTACATTTTCTAATTCCTCTCATCTATCGTTTGCACAAAATAGTACATCATTTGTTAGCTCATTCGAAAAACTAGTAAAAAAGGTCAATAATTTATCTCAGAGTTACCATAATGAGACCGGGAAATTTGTTAAAGGGCAAATTAATAATAAAACGATGATAGCAATAACAGATAATTATCTTCCCAAATTCCAGAATCTGGTTAAAGAGTCAAAAGCTTTGCAGCCTCCTAAACAATACCAAAATGCTACAGATTTATATACAAAGAGCCTTGAATCAGAGCTTCAAAGTAATAATCATTTCCGAAATTATATATCTACAAATAACTCTACTGACAATAAATTGTCTTCAAAGTTATTATCTGATGCATTCAACTATGAAACTGAGGCATTTAAGAAGCTCAAGGCCTCTGGATCCTTTACAATTGTACCTTGACTAATCCATAATTTCTTCTCGACTACCATTACTTTATTTTATATTTTTCCTATGCTAACTTATATGTTGTATTAATCCACAAGCTCAACCACATGAAGATTCTTTAACACAGGGATATTCAGCATGTTAGTTAGGCTTTTATGCAGACTAAACAACTACTTCTGTCGCAATTTTATAAAAGTACATAACAATAACCACCATTTATGATAGTCGTTGCCGGCAGGTTCAACGCCTCATCATATGGTCGGTTCGGGCAAACAGCACATACCACTTATGGCGGTGCGGTACATTACGGTTACCAGTCATCACCGGGTAACCTAGTTATTATATGCAGCTTATATTTGTGCTCACTATGGAAGGCTTCCTGCATTACTTGTCTATAAATTGCGTTCAGTAATTTCTTATCGAACTCATATTATCATTAATGACTAGCATTTCGTTTGTCTCGAACTTTTTTTCCTACAGTATATGTTATAACATATAGAATATAGATAAAGTCATCAATTAATCTCATAGTTCTTTTTCTAACATTCATAGTAATATGCTACCTTGCTCCTAGTCATTATTGGTATCAGGGGGATCGGCTTATGATACCGTAAATAGTGTCTTCTATTACAGTTGTGCGGCGCGGCAGATTATGAATATTATCTAAAGTAGCAGATGTGATCGATAGAGTTACGCCTTGACATGTTCATAAGAAATTAGGCGTTCGATGTAGACTGGGAAGGATCTGGCAGCTCAAGACCGCAGTTGCTGCAAAATCTAGGCTTAATGTAATAAACAATACCACATCTTGAGCACTTGTGTGAGGTCTTGGATCCCTCGAGTACGGTACGACGCAGACCTTTGATCATGACAATGAGTCTGTCAAAATCTTCTTCGGTCATCTTCTCAATCCCATCGATTTCGTCTTTTATCGCTGTTTTCGTCTCGTCACCTAATAATTTGGGTCGATTTTCAGTCTTTGCTTTTAACATTGACTCGGTATGCTGCAATCTTCTTTGCGAAAGTAAAGTTACCAGACTTACGACTATACCGATTCCTGAGAACATTACTACTACCGCTATTATGCGTCCGATTGTTGTGACAGGTGTATAATCACCATATCCTACTGTTGTTATTGTTATTATAGCCCACCAAAATGCGTTACCTAAGTTAGTTATATTAGCTCCAGGTTTATTGTGCTCAACCAGATACACGCCAATACCACCAAAAATTATAATTACAAAAATGAGACATATTGGAATAAAAAAGTTAATGTTCGCCTTTAGATATGTGTAGAGGTGATTAATTCCCATTGAGTGGATATTTCTTATGTATATATGTATAAATTAATAGCTGCCACTTAAGATAACATAACACGAGTATCAATATAATTATAGATATTGATCTAGAAAATAACAGTCGGGAGAACAAAATCGTGAATGTAATAGTTGATTTTTGATTGATAGTTTGAAAGCAATCATTTAATGACGATGTTGACTAACAGTCTAAACTGGTTTCGACAGATGTTGCTAGTTGTCTTAAATCTGCAGCATGCTGTGATGTTAACCGTCCATTAGCCTCATTTGCATTCACATGGTACAAGAAAGCCTCCAATATATTACAAGCAGCTGCATCATTATTACAAATCAATTGACTTAGAGCAGCATTTAGTGGAGCTTCCAGGCTTGTTATGCTGCGCGTAAGATGCATGTTGTCTATTGTGTTTATAATATTTAGTACTGCTTGCTGTGGTGTAAGTACAGTCCAGGTAAATGTAGCAGAATTAGGGTCTTTATTTATTAGAGTATGTACTGCTCTTTAAATGTATGTTGCCGCTGTCCAGCTGCCAAGTTGTTATAGATTACTGTACCAGGATTGGTGATAGCACAGGTAAAGAGGGAGCCTGCATCTAAACTACATTCAAAGCCTGCTATTGGGTTGCTGCCTAGAGTAGCTGTAATCTGAAATGTAATAGATGTGGAAACTGTTGACCCCATTTTGTACCGAATTTCCATTACCATCTATAGCTGAAGGAATCGCTACCGTCGGCGGATGAGATGGGGAACTGAAGTAGATATTACAATATGGTCTGGTACCGTTCGTTATAGATAATTCAGACCTGACAGGAAGAGTTGAAGAAGAATTCTTTAACTTAGAGAATGGTCTAAGAGAGCATGTAATAAGAGAGGTTGTTGGTAGAATATTCGATAGTATTGGCAAACCATTTCTGAGACTTAGCGTCAGGGATTCTGTGGAGTGGGATATACGTGGAGCTTGAGATCACAAAATGGAAGCGTCCCCAATTATAGAACTGCAGGTGTGATTATGGCGCTACAAAGGTGCAAAGCAATTCCTCAAAGAAATGTCACAAGCATCATCACCGCCACGCACTAATTGGATCGATAGTAGTCCTGTTGAAGCCGGGAGCTTTCCATAGGATGTTACACGGCCGATGATGGTGTTGCAAAGTGAGAGTTTATATCATTGAAAGCAATTTCTTCCCAACTAGACGAATCAGCCTCTGATTATCACACTTATGGGTCAGAATCCTAATTTAGTCCGATATATCTAATTTGTTTATTCATGATAGAAAAGAAATTCCCAGATTGGGACAACCTGTATAAAAACCAAAAAGTTGAGACCATGCCCTGGTATAATAAAAACTTGGATGAAGATTTAAGGAGAGAATTAGAGAGCAGGCATATAAAAGAAGGGATGTTTCTGGATTTAGGCACTGGACCGGCCACTCAGGCTTTTCAACTTGCCAATATAGGCTTTAGAGTCGTAGGTTCCGACATATCTGAGGCCGCCATTATCGCAGCAAGAAAAATAATAAGTGAAAACAAAAATGATAAGATGAAGCACATAGATTTTATAGTAGATGATATCTTAAATTCCAAGATAAATGATAACGAATTTAACTATATCTTTGACCGCGGATGTTTTCATTTCCTTCCGATTAATGAAAGGCTAACCTATATTATCCAAGTAAATAAAAAGTTAAAGTACCATGGCTTACTATTTTTAAAAGTTTTCAGTGACAAAGAATTAAGGAATGATGGGCCATACAAATTCTCAGAAAATGAGATAATGGATATGTTTGAGAGAGAATCATTCCAAATTGAAGGCATAAATGAGACCGATTTTCAAGGAAATTTAGTACCTTGGCCTAAAGCATTGTTTGTAACTATGATGAAGGTCTAATAAAAAATTATCGTGTATATTACAGGAATTTATGATTTCCTCAAATTAGATTAGAAAACCACTTAATCCGGAATTGGTAGAGTCGTTAGTATCGCATTTATTATACGTATGAACACCTGCTTAATTTTCCCGCTACACTGAGTCGACCTCTGAAATCGTCAAAGCACTTACTGCTGTACCTATTGTTGATCCTCGATTGTTTTAACTTTGCCTCCATATCCATATCCCTAAATTCCATAAGTTGAGGTCCAGCGATTAGTAACTCAAATCTAGCCTGGTCGCACGAAACTATGACTTTAATGCTTATCACGTGATCAAATATAATATTGATACTGCAAAGAGGAATGGCCACCTACAGAAAAGTCTGGGGGAAATTAAGGCAGTGTCAAAATAAGATCTGCTAGAGAAAAAAGCCCCGAATGCAGAATTGGCTTTTCTTAAGTACTTGCTAATTCCGTAAAAATTAAATAGTTTGTAGCCGATAATAGTAATGAGGGTTAATTGGTTGGCTTGTATACCAACCCATTGAGATATAGTGTTTATGGACATTCATATTTTAGGCCTGTTGGGTATTGGCACTCCAGTCAGCCCTCGGAATAATTTCATAGTTTTGGCGTTTAAAGAAATAAAGAGATTGTTTAGGTAAATAAAGAAGGTAAAGCCGTCAACCAATTTCAGTATATGTGTATGGCCATTTGCATGGCTAGCTAGATCGACTCGATCCATCAAGTGGCCTCTATTGCAACAGATATCCCATGTCTGATTCGGTTGGTTTTCCTGCTAATGGTCTTAGTATTTGTTCGCTGACAATTCAGATTTTACTTTAACTAAGCGTAATATGATGAGACAAGGCAAAAGCCGGTATTGTCTTTTTCCTAGTATTATCTTACCTGTGTCCAAACGTTGAAAAAGGTTAGATGAACAGGAATTGAAAAGAATTCCGATATGCCTATTTGCAGTATTGTGGCTTTTTGACGCATATTAGATGTTGAGTACCGTATATCGGAGTATTTCCGAAATGGCCTTTAGTCTTTGATGGGTCAAGCCAAAGACTTATGGCTTAACCGTTGATTAATTTTATACTGGTTGGAATTTGATTTGCAGGACCATCCTTCATAGTAACCGTTGATGTGCCGTTAACCATCGTAGAATTAACGCTACCTGTCAGAGTACCAGTAATCTTAAAGTTTTATATTGTATGTATGCATGCGGCAAAGTACCATCCTTTTTTATTATATGAAATGCAGCATTAAACGTAGGTGATGTACTGTTTATGTTGTCCATCCTAAGTACACCTGAGACTATTCAAGTTGGCTTGCCGTTTTCATCATTCTGTAGACTTGCAAGTGAACTTTTAATTACGTTCTTCGATACTGCAGATACTTCAGACTGCAACAGAATAAGGTCCAGTACAAAGGCAAGAGCAATTGTTGATGCCAAGCCAGCAGTCATTATTAAGTTAGTTTTCATTTAGACAGTAAATTTCAGGTTGGTTATAAAATTTTAATGCTAATTATTTTTTACCATTACAAAGCGCCTGGAAAGACGGTCAGGGATTTGATGCCAAAAATGGCTGCCTTAATAAGTACCTCATTCTTTCAAGGCTATCATCAATATTCCTAGGAACCACATTACTACTCATGGTTCTATCAATTGTTGTCTATTAGTACTCTTGACTATCTCTAGTATAATAAGCAAAGTTTAGCATTAGAAAGTCTATGAGATATGTCTGCTGCAAGGAGATCCATCTATGAACAGTTAGGTTTTTGATGGTCCGGAAGTAGGTCATGGCTATAATATTTTATTTTATTTTATAGAAGTAGGAATGAATAGTGTTCCGATGAACAAACTTTTACCAGAACAGAGTGAGGCTGTCATTATGAGTACACATTCTTCTAACGTCCCGTTGCTTATCATGCCTTGCTCTTCTAAGTATTTCAAATACGAACACTTGATACAGCAGATTAATCTACTGAGCCAATACTTCAAGCAGGCGATCAGTAGGACATTTGCAGAATATCTTCTAGACTCAATTCAGACCTTAGACACTGGAGGTATTAACATCCTTGATAAGACTCGAGTTCAGAAATTTAATAAGGATAATTCAGGTTGAACAACCCCTACAAACCTGTGTTGGCTCTAACTCACCGTCCACAAATACTGATACTGAGGCAGCTAGGCCTAGTGGGAGGATTGGTTTTGGTTATAAAATAGACTGCTTGGCACGAAATACCTAAATGAAAATTTGAATCTCGATCTGAGCCGAGTGGAAAAATTGAGTCAAATTTGGTGCACATTCCAAAATGTAATTGATCTCGAGAGGCATGACTTGGTCGCAGTGGAACTCGGCCATATCGACACCGAACCCAGACCAAGGATAATATGATATTACATGATGATCGGCATCATTGTCACGAACTTAGGCCTCCAAATCGCGTCAAATTTGATTCGCAACCCTTTCTATCGATACGAATGCCGTCACTTATGCGGTTCAGGGATTGTGTTGTACTAGAACCATTGAATCTTTATCCTAAGCAAAGAACACTACAAATCTGTATCGGAGTGGGATTGTTGAATCTAGAGTTCAATGCCATGGTGATATAATCAAGATGTCGATATAAGTTCGTATTCTCAAAGAACTAAGTTAAACATAATTTATTATATACAGATACTCCTTATAATAACGATTATGACATTAAGGAAAACAACCCATTCGGTACCTCTAGTCATAGGCATCACATTGATTGCTACAATGGTAATTGCTGGTGGAATGGCAATTATCACTACAAAGAGTGTATTTGCACAAGGAGTCGAGAAGAAGTTCACAGCTACACTGTCAGGTAAAAATGAAGTCCCGGCTAAAGATACCAAGGCAACTGGGACCAGCGAATTTACTCTTAGTAGAGACGGAAAGACAATGACATACATAGTGAATGTTAAAGATATAGACAAAGCTACAATGGCCCACATACATCAAGGTAAAACGGGTGAGAACGGTCCTATCGTTGTAACTCTATTTAAAGCCACAACAGCTACTGGTTCTAAGAATGGAATATTAGCACGAGGCACTATTACTTCGGATAAACTAGAAGGACCACTGAAAGGCAAGCAGATTTCTGATCTAGTCAAACTGATTGAAGACGGTAATGCATATGCAAACGTCCATACACAACAGAATCCAAAAGGAGAGATTAGAGGAGAAATATCGAAGTAAAGCAAGCATACCTTACTTGTCCTTTAATTCCAATATTTTTGCACTAGATAATAATAGTAATAATAATAATATCAAGGAATTGAGGTAAGTTCAATATTATTTTGTTGTTGTGTATTATCTACTAAGTAAGGAACAGTTAAGAATAATAGTTATGTTATAGAACTTCTCCCAAATTGAATAACAAGAATCGATGGTTAATAATTATTATAATTATTGCTATTGTGCTTGTAAGTGTAACCACATCCATTTCATATTATTACGTTGGAATTATGAGACCGACTACTACTTCCATTACTACTCCACCTAAATTCAAGGTAAGGGAAATCTATCCAACAAAGATCGGAGGAAGAGAATGGTTTATCAACATGAAGGATCCAACAAGTGATGGGATATTCCATCCCGGTTCTCAAATCATTAGACATGCAGATGGCTCATGGCAAGTAGAGGGTAGACAGACAAATAGTAAATTTGGCAACGAGGTGAAAATGAGTGTCTATACTCCTCAAGGTCAAGAACCTTGGAAAAACGTAGAGATGACCGGCTATGCAAGGTCATATCGGCAAATTCTCTTTCAGATCATCTTGATTGGTATGCTAGAGGAGATATACATATACCTGATGTCCCATGCACTGGTACAGCTCTGAAAGGCTGGTTAAGTGTTAGCGGGGTTGCATCGTGGGTAAAGGAGATATGGTTTCCTGGGGGTTATACTGATCAGAGAGACATAGTTCATGCTACTAGCGATGATAATTCCATATTAGGTAGATGGATTGGTTGGAAGGTGGTTATGTATAATATAAATAATAATGACAAAGCTGTAAAAATGGAATCGTATTTAGATGATCAAGATAACAATCATTGGAAAAAGATAACTAGTCTTGTAGATGACGGTGGATGGTATGC
>Ga0164305_10001101_pt1 | contig 10943 bp, 9 predicted proteins | sample Whisoiple_237_MG_FD_110215 | JGI IMG/M metagenome (GOLD analysis project Ga0164305, IMG submission 110215) | Soil microbial communities amended with pyrogenic organic matter from upstate New York, USA - Whitman soil sample_237_MG | ecosystem: Environmental > Terrestrial > Soil > Agricultural... | reverse complement strand
TGCGTGCCAGGCATTCGTCCGATTCGCGTTTCCCTGCTTGTCAGGGAGAGTCAGCCGGGTGTCCGCAACTCACGTCGGAGCAGTTTGCCGGCGGCATTGCGCGGCAATGAGTCGACCCACTCGATGCGCCGGGGGCACTTGATGGCGGCCAGCCGTTCGGCGCAAAAGTCGAGGACATTCTGCTCGGTCGGCGTCAATCCTTCCCGTCGCTTGACGAAGGCGATGGGGACTGCGCCCCACTGCTCGTCGGGAACTCCGACGACCGCCGCATCTTCGACGTCGGGGTGGAGTAGCAGCACTGCCTCGACCTCAGCCGGCGAGATATTCTCGCCGCCGGAGATGATCAGGTCGTCGCGGCGATCAAGGACGTAGAGATAGCCCTCGTTGTCGAGCCGGCCGAGATCGCCGGTGCGTAGCCACCCGTCCGGGCGGATATCGTCATCTGCCGCACTGCCCACGTAGCCCGGGGTTACGGTCGGGCCGCGAACGATGATCTCGCCCATCTCGCCCGGCGGCATTGGTTGACCGTCGCGCTCGATGCGGAGCTCGGTCGTCGGCAACGCCGTCCCGGCGGAGCCAAGGTGCTGTCCTAGCTCATCCGGAAGAAGGGTCGCCACCTGGGAACAGGTTTCGGTCAGGCCATACGTGGGCGAAACCGGGATGCCGCGATGCATGCAGCTCTGGAGGAGCGTGGTTGGGGCAGGCCCACCACCGAGAAGCATGCAGCGGAGCGTCGGCGGATAGGATCGACTCCCCAATTCATCGAGCATGCGGGCGAGCATATTGGCCACGACGGAGACGTGCGTGACGCGCTCCTCTTGAATCGCGTGGTTGGCCCGGGCCGGGTCGAACGCTTCGTGAAGTACGACCGGCACCCCGGCGATCACGCTCCGAAAAAGGATCACAAGACCGCCAACATGGAAGAGCGGAAGCATCGCGAGCCAGCGGTCGTCCGGGCGGTGGCCGAGGTGGAACGCCGATCCGGCCGCGCTCCACCAGTAGTTGCCGTACGTCAGCAGCACGCCCTTTGCCCGCCCGGTGGTGCCGGACGTGTAGATGATGCCTTGGGCGCTCTCCAGGGCGATCCGGTCTCGCGGTTTGATGGACACTGCGTCCGGGCCTTCCGGCCCCTCCGGTCCGATCTCGAGCATGCGCAGGACGCCGACCTGATCGGTGGCCGCCGCGGCAAGATTGGCATGCGCGGTGTCGTGGAAGAGAAAGGTGACTCGCGCGTCGGTGAGTTGCCAGGCGAGCTCGACCGGGGTGAGGCGGATGTTGAGTGGGACGAGCACGGCGCCAAGCCGGCCGACCGCGTGCACCATCACGACGAAGGCCGGTCCATTGCGCGCCAGCAGCGCCACCCGGTCGCCGTCCGCCACACCAAGCGCGGCGAGCTGACGAGCCGCTTCGCCGACCCGGTCATCGAGCTCAGCAAACGTCCAATTTCCGGACCCCGCGATGAGCGCCGGATGCCGGGCGTGCGTAACGGCCCGGCGGCCGAGCCAATCGGGCAAACATCCATCCGTCACAGCATGATTCTCACCGCGAAGCAGGGGCGCAGCCATCGCCGGCCCCCTATGGCAGGCGTGGGAATCGCGAGAAGTCGGGGTCTCGCTTCTCTAGGAAAGCGTTGCGTCCTTCCTGGCCCTCCTCCGTCATGTAGAAGAGCCGCGTCGCGTCGCCGGCGAGCTCCTGCAGACCGGCGAGACCATCGGTGTCGGCATTGAAGGCAGCCTTCAGGAAGCGCAGGGCGGTCGGGCTGTGGCCGAGGATCACATTTGCCCAGGAGATCGCCTCGTCCTCCAACTGGTTAAGCGGGACGACCGTATTCACGAGACCCATTTCCAGCGCCTCCTGCGCCGAGTACTGCCGGCAGAGGTACCAGATCTCCCGCGCTTTCTTGTGACCGACAGTGCGGGCGAGCATCGTCGCCCCGTATCCAGCGTCGAAGCTGCCGACTCTGGGGCCGGTCTGCCCGAAGACGGCGTTGTCCGCCGCGATCGTCAGGTCGCAGACGAGGTGGAGAACATGCCCGCCGCCGATCGCGTAGCCGGCCACGACCGCGATCACCGGCTTCGGCAGGTATCGGATTTGACGCTGCAGGTCGAGAACGTTGAGCCGCGGCACCCTGTCGTCGCCGACGTAGCCGGCATCGCCGCGAATCTTTTGGTCGCCGCCCGAGCAGAATGCCTTGTCCCCGGCCCCGGTCAGGAGTACCACGCCGACTTCCTGATCCTCACGCGCGTCGGCGAAGGCGTCGATCATCTCCGCGACGGTCTGGGGCCGGAATGCGTTGCGCACCTCTGGTCTGTTGATCGTGATCTTCGCGATCCCGTCGGCTCGCTCGTAGATGATGTCCTGGTACTCCCGAACCTGCTGCCAGCTCACCGTCATTTCGCATGCCCCCGTGTCATTTGCTGCCAATTCAACGATCTAAGGAAATCCAGGACAATCCGCTGAAATTCATGTGGCTGCTCCAGGTGCGGAGCGTGACCAGATTCGGCAACGACCTCGACCCGGGCCGCCGGCATCGCCGATACCATCTCGGTTGCCAGATATCGGAACTTCGCATCCTCCTCGCCGACGACGAGGAGAGTGGGCGCCTCCACGTCGCCGAGTCTGTCATGGAGGGGTTCCTGAGCGCCCTGTCCGAGCCCGCGGAGTGAGTTGGCCAGGCCGACCGGGTCGTTCGTCAGGCGCTGCCGGTGCACGGAATCCCACGTCGCAGCCGACAGCCGCGCCTGGGAAGCGAAAATCGGCAGGCGCTCCCAGTGGTCCACGAACGCTGCCAGCCCTTCCCGCTCGACGAAATCGGCCAACGCTTCGTCGCTGCGAACGCGTGCCGCCCGCTCGGTTGGATCGGCGATCCCGGGCGAGGCGCCCTCCAGCACGAGCGCTGCGACCCTCGCGGGTTGCGCCACGGCGTACTGCAGCGCGACCCGCCCGCCCATCGAGTAGCCAAGCCAGGCTGCCCGTGAGATGTTCATCTGGTCGAGTAGTCCGGTCAGGTCGGCGACCGCGTGCTCCATCCGGTACCGTTCCGGATCTATTGGCACTGCCGAGGCCCCGTGGCCCAGCAAGTCGACCGCGACCGTGTCGAATTCGCGGGCAAAGACCGGGACGTGGTTTGCCCAGGTCGTGCTACTACCCGTGAAGCCGTGCAGGAGGACGAGCGCCGGACCTGCACCGGCCCGTTCGACGTTGAAGCAAACACCGTTGACGTCGACGTGCGTCATCTCACGCGCCTCCGCTCGCAGCCCGCTCCTTCAGGCGGGCGGCTACCGCCGCCGAGACGGCCCGGTGTTGAGCGACATTCTGGCGGCGGTCAGTAACAACCTCGACGATCGTCAGGCCGTCCCCGGCAATTCCGTCCGCGACAGCCTTGCGGAATATCTCCCAGCTTGTGGACCGGACGAAGCACCCGCCATAGAGCCTCGCAGCGGCCTCAACGTCCAGCCCAATCGGCGTGCCAAAGAGCTCTTCGAAAGCGTCCGGGGCGACTGCGGTCGCCTGAGGCAGAAAGGAAAAGATGCCACCGCCGTCGTTGTTGATCACGATGATGGTCGCCCGCAGACCGTGCTTCTTCGCGGCCAGGAGCCCGTTGAGGTCGTGGTAAAAGGAGAGGTCTCCGATGACCAGAACCAGTGGCGAGTCTGTGATCGCTGCCACGCCGAGCGCGCTGGATACGACGCCATCGATCCCGTTCGCACCACGGTTGGCCATGAACCTGATCGCGTGACCGGTGGCGGGGAAAAAGGCATCGAGATCGCGGACCGGCATGCTGTTCCCGGCGAAGAGCGTCGTCCCCTCCGGAAGGAGACCGGCGAGCTCCGCAAAGACGCGCCCCTCGGACGCGTCGACCTCTGCGCCGACCTGGTCGGCGATCGCCGCCCGGCTCAATCCCCCAAGCGCCTGCCAGGTCTGCAACCACTGGCGGGGGTCCGCACTTCCGCCTCGGGCCAAAACCGCATGGGAAAGCGCGTCACAGGTGAGACATGGATCGGCGTGAACGACGTCCGACGCCAAAAGCATGGGGTCGCGCCATCCGCCGTCCTCGTCGATCAGAACCTGGCGACTGGCAGGGAAGCGCTGCAGGTATTGCAGCAATGGCTTCGAGGTTGGCGGCGCGCCGAAACGGATGACGATGTCCGGAGCCAGTTCCCGGCAGATCGTCTCATCGCGGAGGAAGGCGTCGTAGCTGTCCACCACAGGCACCAGGTCGTGCCTACCGCAACGGACCTGCGAAAGCGGGTCAGCGAGGACGGGATATCCGACCGCGGCGGCGAGCCCGGAAACGGCTTCGGCGAGGGCGGGATCATCCTGAGGGCCGCAAACGATGATCCCGCGCGGTGTGGCAGCCAGGTCGGTGGCAAGCGCTGCGACGAAATCCGGGGCCGGAGGTCGCGCATCGCGAGTTGCCGTCACGTACGGGACGTCGCCGGGTCGGCCCTCACGGGCGATGGGATCCAGCACAGTTACGTCCTCACCGGACTCCGTCAAGGGCAGGAGCGGTTCGCGGAATGGGAAGTTGAGATGCACAGGACCGGCTGGTTTGGCGACGGCAATCGCGACGGCGCGGCCGGCGACGGCACGGGCATGGCGGAGCAAATCGTCGGTTACCTCGGGCACCGGCATATCGACGAACCACTTGACGTGGCCGCCGTAGAGGTGGACTTGATCGATTGTCTGGGCGGCGCCGAAGGCGCGCACCTCCGGCGGGCGATCAGCCGTGAGGACGATGAGCGGGACGCGCGCATGATGGGCCTCGACAACGGCCGGCAGAAAATTCGCGGCCGCGGTCCCTGAGCTGCACAGCAGCGCCACCGGCTCCCCGAGTGCGCGGGCCATTCCCAGGGCAAAGAAGCCGCACGAGCGCTCGTCGACATGGACCCAAATCCGGAGTCCCGGATGACAGGCGAGCTTGATTGCCAGCGGCGTCGACCGGGAGCCGGGGCAAACGCAGGCGTTGCGGACACCCGCGCGGGTCAACTCGTCGACGAATGCCCCAGCCAGCGCGAGGTTGCGGGCTCCGTTGTCAGTGGTCATCGCATGCCCAGAGCCGCGAGCATCGGCTCCATCTTCAAGCAGGTCTCGGCGTATTCAGCCTCCGGGTCGGAATCGGCGACGATCCCGGCGCCGGCGTAGACCGTCGCGTCGCGGCCGGCAAGGAGTGCGGAGCGGATCGCCACCGCGAATTCTCCCTCCCCGTTGCGGTCGACCCAACCGATCGGTCCGGCGTACCAGCCGCGATCGAATCCCTCGCGCTCACGGATCGCTGCGAGGGCGACGTCGCGCGGGAAGCCGCCGACTGCCGGCGTCGGGTGGAGGCGATCGACGAGGTCGAGCACGCAACCGCCATTTGCCAACCGGCCCCGGAGCGGGGTCGCAAGGTGCTGGACGCTTCGGCTCCGCGCCACACTCGGCGTGCCCGGAACCCGGATTACCTTGGTGCAGACCTCGGCAAGCGCCTCCAACGTGGAGCGCACGACCACCTCGTGCTCGGTACGATCCTTTGCGCTGGCGAGAAGCGCGTGTGCCAATTGCTCGTCCTCTGTCTCCGTTGCCCCACGCGCGATGGAGCCGGCGAGGCAGGTGACCGCGACCTCGCGCCCGGTCAACCGGACGAGACGCTCCGGCGTCGCACCCAGGAAGCAGCGGTCGGGCGTCGCGACGGCGAAGATGGTGGCCGAGGAGTTGGCGCTGCGCAGCCGGCGGAGGATCCGAGCCGGATCGAAGGATTCCGCGGCGCGAATCCGGAGTGACCGGGCCAGGACGACTTTCTCGAATCGATCGGCGCGGACGTCGGCCGCCGAAGCCGCTACGCTTGCCTTCCAGGCCTGCGGTTCCGGGAACTCCTCCACGGCCCCACTGTGCCAGCCGCGATCAAACGCATCGTCCACGGCAGGCCCGTCCCCGTGAGCCATGGCGAGATCGCCTAGCGCAGCCTCCGCGACGGCGTCCAGATCGGCATTGGGTTCCACTAGCGTGCTCAACGTCAGCGAGGCCGCCCCATCGCGCACAGCGAGCAGAAGGCGCGGAAGAACGAGAAGTCCGGCTGAATAGGGAGTCCAGGCCGGCGTTGGCGGCTGATCGGAAGCGAAAGCGAAACCGCCCAGGTAGACCGGGCCACCCGCAGCACCAATGGAGCCGTCGATCAGCGCGGTCGCCATGTCCTCGCGAATGGTCGCGGCGGCTTCTCGGAAGCGCCGTGGCCCGTCGCAGCGGATGACCCGTGCGATACCGATGCCAACAAGCGCGAAGCCTTCGGCCTGCTGCTCCCAGTAAGCGCGGAACGCACTCGACTGACCACCACGCATGTAGAACTCGACCAAATCCGGTGGATCGGACAGGGCGGAAGTCAGACTGACCACGACCGGCCGCCCTTGGCGATTGGGACGACTGAGCGCCTCCGCACCGTGCCACCGCAGCATTTCGGCGAACGTCGTAGGCTCGGCGCAGGGAATCACGCTCTCGCCCCCTCGGCAATGCGCTTGTCCACACCTGAGAGCAGGAGCGCGCGCAGGGCGGGATAGGCATCCTCGAGCCGCTCCGGCCGACCCGTCAACACCCACCGCACCACGACCTGATTGACCGCCCCGAACATGGCCACGCTCGCAAGGTCGGTATCAAGCGGCGGGAGCGCCCCCAGTGCGACGGCCTCGTCGAGCCATCCCTTGAGCAGCCCCGTGATGGACTCGTGGAGTTCGGCCAGCTTGGCGTTGAACTCGCGCCCAGCGCCTGGCGCCTCGACCAGCATCAGCCGGGCGAGCGTGCGGTGATTGCCGAACGTGTGAAGCACCGTCCGGAGCGCGGCGTCGCCCTTGGCTATCGCATCCGACTCAGCGGCCATGGCACGTTCGACGCGATCGATGAGGACCTGGGCCGCCTCGTCGAGCAGGCAGAGGAAGAGCGCCTGCTTGCTCGGAAAATGGAAGTAGACGCCGCCCTTGGAGGTCGTCGAGGCGCGCGCGATGTCATCCACTGCCGCGTCGCCGTAGCCGTCACGCGCGAAGATCTCAAGCGCGGCATCCAGCACCCGACGCCGCCGTGTTTGGCTTCTCGCCTGTTGCTCTCCGCGCACCATGATCTCCGTGACAAAACCGACCAGTCAGTCGGTTATTCTATCATGCGATTGCCGCAAGAATCGGAGAATGCCGCACATGCTGGAACCCATTTGTTATCTCGAAGCAGGGAGCGGTTCGCCGCTGCTCCTCGTTCACGGCGACTTCAACGACGGACCCGGCGCGTGGTCCCTCCAGATGGAGTCGCTGGCGGCGCATCACCGGCTTATCGTCGTTGATCGGCGCGGGTACGGCACGAGCCCACGCGAGCCGCGTCCATACACCATTGCCGGCGACGCCGCAGACGTTCTCGCGGCGGCTGACCAAGCCGGGGCCGATCTCTTCCACCTCGCCGGCCATTCCTATGGCGGCCTGGTCGCTATCGAGGTCGCGCGGCAAGCGGCGGACCGAGTCCGCTCGCTCCACCTCCTGGAGCCGCCCTATCTCGACCTTTTGCCCAGCCATCCAGATGTCGCACCGCTGATCGCACTGGGGAGTGAGATCCAGCGGATGGCCTCGACGTGGGAACCGGAGCGGACCACGGAGGCGTTCTTCGCCATGATCGCCGGAGACAAAGGACTGGAACGCCTCAGGGCGAGCCGTGGCTGGCCATCACTGGTTCGGGAGGCCGGGCGCTTTGCCGATACTCAATATCCGGCAGAGTACCCGGCGGAGGCAATCGACGATCTCCGCCTCGATGCACCAATCACGGTTTACACCGGTGGCCAGAGCCATCCCGGCTTGCAGGCACTCGCTCACCATCTCTCCGAGGTGATCCCCGGCGCTGATCTGGTCGTACTGCCGACGGCTTCCCACGCAGTGCAGCGCGTGGGCGATCCGTTCGATCAGGCGTTGCTCGCCGTCACAAGAAGCCGATAACTCCCTCGCAGAGATGCTAGCTACTGCGATAAAACAGTCGTAAGATGGCAAGGAATGGTGGCTCAAAACAAATTGGTTTGCCCGCCTGCGGCAAACCTGTGAGTCCCAAGGCTCCGAACGCGTAGCGAGGATGGAACCGCCGGTCGGCGCTCGCGAGGACGTTGCCAACCGGTTTTCCAGATGGCGGTAAGTCGGACGATCACGTTCGGCCTCAACCGCCCAGGAGGATAGCCATGGATCGTACGTCACAGACGTCGAAGGCAGCCGGAAACACCGAGACAGGCGAGCCCGGTAATTTGCCTGGTCCGACCGATGCCGAGGTCGAAGCCTGGGCGGAGCGCGTGCGGTCACGACGCCAGGCCTGGGTAGACGGTCCCACCGAAGAAGAGAAGCACGAATGGCAGCGCCGCGAGCAAGCGCGCCGATTCGCGCGGCAGGCAATGGGCGCAGAGTCCGTTTCCAGCAACGACGACCGCATGCGGCTCGATCCCTACAGCGAGCGCCTGCGCCTTCAGCGGCGCTACGCGCGCGAAGTGCGGCAGGCTACTGAGGGTGTCGGAGTCTGGATCACCACCTGGCCGTTTCGAATGTTGGCCGATTTGGTGGTTACCGGCCGGGAGTGGGAAGAGGAATCACTGCGTCCGGCGCGCCGGCGCTGGATTCCCTTTTACGACGACGACATGTAAGGACACGTTGTCGATGGGATTGGCGCGCCACATGGCCGCTTGAGGACGACAGACTCGCCAAGCATCGCCGTCGCGGCGACCACTCAGTCCGTCTGGTTGGCGATCGCGTAGGGGGACCGTGTGATCACGTCCCGGAGCACGCTGGCACGCGGCGCGCAGACGATCGCCGTCCTCATCCGGTACCGCATTCTCTTCGCGGCGCTCCCCTGGCGTCATGACCGGCTCGATCCGGTTCAACTTCGCCTTGCGCTGGAACACCTCGGCGGAACGTGGGTCAAGCTCGGGCAGATGTTGGCGATGCGGTTCGACCTGCTCCCGGCCGCCCACTGCCAGGAACTCCTCAAGCTGCTCAACAATGTCAATCCGATCCCGTACGAGCAAGTCCGCGACGTCATTCGACGAGAGCTCGGGGACGATCCAGAGTCGATTTTTCGCGAGTTCGACCCGACCCCGATTGCCTCGGCATCGATTGGTCAAGTCCATCGGGCGGTTCTACCCTCGGGCAAGCGGGTCGCAGTGAAGATCCAACGACCCGACGCGCGCCAGGTTCTTGCCGCCGACATCGAGCTGATGTACGCGGTCTCGGGCCTCCTTGGTCGGGGCGGTCTCTTCGGAGCAACGAGCAGCCGACAGGTGATCGACGAGTTCGCCAAATGGACGGAGGACGAACTCGACTACGTCACCGAAGCCCGCCACGCGATTCGCCTGCGCCAGAACGCGACCGGGGATCCCCTGCAGCGCGTGCCACGGGTTTGGGGGCGCTTCACCACCGTCCACGTCCTCACGATAGAACTGGTCGAGGGCATCCCGCTCATCGAGATCGTGAATGCGGTGCGGGACGGCGACCATGCCTACCTTGACCGCTTGGGCGAACGCGGGCACGACCTGAGGCGCATCGTCCGCCACCTCGACTGGAACATGCTCAACCAGATCCACGTCTTCGGCTTGTTCCACGCCGACCTGCATCCGGCTAACCTCTTCGTGCTTCCGGGCGACGCCATCGGCTACGTCGATTTCGGCATCGTTGGCAAGCTCTCTGGTGACATGCGCCAATCCTTGACCCGTTACGCCTCCGTCTTCTTCGACGGCGACTCAGACGGCGCGATCACGGAGTTGACGCGCTGGGTCGCACCGGGCTCAATTGGCCGCGTCGAAGCAGCCCGGGCCGAGCTTGTCCGCGCTCACGAAGACTTCATGCTCGCGGTGAGAACGGCGAAGCAGATCTCGGCAAAGGGTGCAGGCGTGTCTTTCGCGGTCGGGATCCTCGACATCGTCCGACGCTACGGGATCGTCCTCGCCCCCAACGCGCTCGCGTATTTGCGGACCCTGATCGCGACCGACGCGCTTCGGTTCGAGCTTGCCCCGGACTACGACCTGTACGGGCACGCTCAACGGTTTTTCGGGCACCTCGTCGTTCAGGAAACGAAGGAGTTCCTCAAGCCGGAAAACGTAGTGCGCGTTGCCCACGACCAGGCGCTGCGCGTGAACCGTATGCTCGATGCCGTCGACGCGCAGCTTCTTCTCGTGGGCTCCGTTGAGTCTCGGATTCTGCATGTCCAGGAGAGGATCAGGACCGCCCGGCGCTGGCTGACAACACTGGTGATGGTGCTGATCCTGGGCTTGATACTATTTCGCCTCCTCGATCTCCACCCGGGTTGGCGAACGGCCGGGCCTCTCCCCAATTCGGCAGGGCATTGGCTGCTGTGGCTGATCTTCGGGGTCCTCCTGGTGATTGCGCTGGGGATCGTCATCGAAACCTTCCGTCTCCGGGGTGCGGAACGAGAACCGAAGGAGTAGCTCGATTCTGCCGTGAGGGCGAGCACCCTCTGACCAGTGACCGCGCCGGTTGATGTGCCAGAGCGGCCTTATGTTCCCGATCCTGCCCGGCTCCTGTTACGCGGTCTTTACCAATGCTGTCGTAGATCGGAATTGACTCGCGGCTCAGCCCGCCCGGAAGCTGGTAGATCGGCTCACCGGTCACCTTGCCGAGCAGGTCCCAGGCAGTTCACTGATTGCCACCGACAACCATCCACATATCACTTGATACGGTCATGCCAACGTCCGCATCAGGGCGATCAGTTCGGCCTTTGCCTCGAAGCCGATACCGGGCATATCCGGCAACGCCACATATCCATCGTCGACCGCGATGCCGTCCGCAAAGCCGCCAAACGGCTGGAAGATGCCGGGGTACGACTCATTGCCGCCCAATCCCAATCCGGCCGCCATGTTGAGCGACATCTGGTGACCGCCGTGGGGGATCAACCGGCTCGCGCTCCAGCCATTCGCCGCCCGCCTCTCCAGCGAGCGCAGGTACTCG
>Ga0164305_10001100_pt1 | contig 10949 bp, 8 predicted proteins | sample Whisoiple_237_MG_FD_110215 | JGI IMG/M metagenome (GOLD analysis project Ga0164305, IMG submission 110215) | Soil microbial communities amended with pyrogenic organic matter from upstate New York, USA - Whitman soil sample_237_MG | ecosystem: Environmental > Terrestrial > Soil > Agricultural... | reverse complement strand
GGCGGAAGTATCGCAAATCCGCGCAGCGGCTCGCTCGCCAGGGTTTCGGCTAGGTGTTGGCCGCCAGCCACGCCTCGCAACTGGAGCCGCGCCTGGTTCGCCAGCTTCGCCAAGGTGTCTTGGCCGATGCCGGGAACTGTGGATCCAGTGGCAAGCGCAGCCACGTCGGTCAGCGTCCGAACGCCGGCCTTGGCCAGTTTGATGATCTGATCGCCACGCATGCCGGCTACGAACACCGGGCTGTCGGCCGTCCGCCATTCGCTCGTGCAGCGGTCAAGAAAATCGCACTGACCGCAGGCTCCGTTTTTGACGGCCTGGGTCTCCACCGGTGCTTCGATGAAGGCTTCGAACTGGCCCATCATGCGCCGGGTGATGTGTCGTGTGTCTTCCAGTCGGAACCGCTCGGGCGGGCCTCCCGAGCCGTGGATGGCGCCTTGGGGCGGCCGATGGCCGGTCACGTGCTCCAACAGGGCCGCGTAGACGCCCAGCTGCAGCAGGTGCTCAGCCTTGGCCTTCTTGGCCAGCTTGGCGTCCTCGGGCGAGTATCGCCAGATACCGTCTTCCTGAGTGTCGCTGCGCACCAGAAAGTCCGGGTAGCCCACCCACCGACCGTCCGTGAGCGCGGCCTGGTAGATCACCGGCGCGCCGTCGGTCATCGCCTGGACGGTGAGCTGCACGCGGTGTTCCAGAGACCCTTCGCCAGGAATCTCGACCACCGCGCCGTAGTCAGCTCTCAGCTGCTCCACCACACGCGCTTCATGCTCGAAGCCTTTTGCTCGGATCAGGGTGATGGCGTCATCGGCGCGCTCCGGCGGTTTGACGCCCTGAAGCCAAAGAGCGGTCTGGTGACGGCAAGCCTGAAAGGCATTGAGACGCGAGGCGGAGAGCAATCTGGTCATGGTCTAAGTCTGGACCAGATCTGCGACAGCTTCGGTCGGAATAGCTGAGCTATGCCGCGCAAGTGCTGAGCTGAGCTCTGCGACCATGACTTCGCGCAAACCGGCAGGGGCGAGGATCTCCACCTCCGTGCGCCAGGTGAACAGGTGCCATGCAAGCTCGAGCATGCCGCCGGTCTCAAACTCGACCAACAGTGAGCCATCGCCCTGAGCCGTAACCACCTGGCCGGGATGGAACCGCCAGCGTTTCGCTTCTGCGGCTGCGTCGCCCGTGAAGCGCAGCTTCACCTGTTCGACGCGGTCATGGAAAACGCCAAACGAACGCGCCGTGTAGTCGGCAATCGAGAAGGTCTCCGGCGGGGCGCCGGGCGCGTCCAGGACCTCGAAGTTCTGGATGCGATCGAGCCGCCAATTCCGCGGCTGATCCGAGCCGATCTCTGCGCCGACCAGATAGTTCATGCGCTCGAAGAACAGGCCGTAGGGCACGAGGGTGCGAACCGAACCTGGATTTGATCCGCCCAGATAGGAGAACCGGACTTGGCACATGCCCATCAGGGCCTGCCGGATCCCGGTCAAAAGCCGCGGATCCTCTACGGGCTGGGGCCCTGCGCGGATCCCTGTCAGCTCCGCACGCGAAAGCGCCTCGACGTCCGGCGAGATGCGCCGGCGATGCTCTGCCTTCAGCGCGGACTTCACCTTGTGGTCCAGTCCCTCGAGCGTCGCCGCCCGGTTCCGGTGTCCACCATCGCGCAGGGTGTCGATTGCGCGCGACAGCTCCACCAGCTCGTCGATGGTGGGTGACTGGAAGAAGCCGTCCAGTCCGCGAGGGATCCGGAAGCGCTTGCTGACGCCTTCCTGCAGCACCTGCATCTGCGGAAACACATGCGCAATCGCATCGCGCATGCGCTCGGCGGTCCTGCGGCAGACGCCGAGTTCCTCGGCCATCTCTTCAGTGCTCAGACCTTCGGCGCTCGCAGCCAGCCGGCGGGCGAGCTCCAAGACCAAGGTCACCTTTTCATGTCGCATCGAGCCCCCTCGGATTTACGACCGAACTTGTCGGAAACGGACTCTAGCGTGTGGATCGTAGCCAACAAGGGAGGAAATCATGGGACTTCAACTGACCAACCACGCATCCGTCCGCGCTAACCAACGCGGGATTCCGCACGGACTGATCGAACAACTTCTCGCACACGCGGACATCGAGACCCGCGTCGGTGGAGGATGCGTCGCGCTGAGCGTCAGCCGTCGGCGCCTGGCGGAGCGCGACGTGCGTCGCAGCATGGGTCGCGACCTTGACCGTCTGCGCAATCTGGCCGTGGTTTGCAATGCAAGCGACGGGTCGATCGTGACGCTGTTGCATGAACATGGCGCACGCGCGCGCCGCTATCACCGCGCCTAGAGGCTGTCCCAATGACCAACTCGATTGGACGGTCCTGCGGGTGCAGTCTGTACCGGGCACAGTACCTGCACCGGCCCACCGGGGAGGTCGCCCAGTTCCATCCGACGTCCCGACCCGTTGCCCTGGAGATCGCCCGTCAACTCGCATTTGACGGCGAGGCGGAGGTGAAAATCATCGCTCAGTCGGACGGGACGATATGGACGCTCGCGGCTTTCGCGGGCCTTCGATCGTGAATCGATCGAGGTTCGGGGCGGACGTCCGGCCATGACAATGTTCTCGTGCGGCCTGGTCGTCGTTGATCCGATTGCGGACCGGCAAACCATCGAAAACGCCGCACTACCAAACGCGCGTCACGTCAGCTTGGCTGGCTTGCCCTATCGGTTCGGGCCGAGCGAAGTCTCCGTCTGGGCCAGAAAACGCGCGATCGAGGTCTATTACGTGGACAACTGCTGGGTTCGCGTGCCGGTCACGCCGGGCGAGCTGAAGATCTTTCTGCAGGACATGGGGGCGACGTGCTCCGAGCTGGCGACGTTTTCGGACCCGACCTTCCGACAACTGTTGATTATAGACGCTGATGAGTTCTAGCGTCGGTATCTCCGGACACCACAGCCGTATTGCCAGGGAGGGCGACTTGGGGGCGTTTGACGAAAAGCACATCACCCGCGCGATCGAACGGTTGCCGACCATGGGGACGCGCGAGATCCGAGACCTGCGGGAGCTTGCCGAGCGGCAAGAGCTTGCAAGCCTTCTGGACGCCTGCGAACGAGAACTCGCCCTGCGGCCGATCGAGTTGTCAGCCGTGGATGCCGAAGCCCATGCGCGCATGGCGGACGAGGTCAGTGACCTCGATCTGGTCGACACGATTGCCGTAGCATTCAGCAAGGTGAAACCGCCGAACGAGGAAGAGCTGCAGTTTCTCCAGTGGGTCGCTGTAAACCCGGGCGGCACCTACCAGGAGGCGCTCAAGGTTCGCGGCAAAGGCGACGTCGGCCTGTTGATTGGTCATCTCGTATACGACCGGTTCGGGTGTTTCCGACGGTTCGTCATCGATGGGCAGGACCTCTCCAGCATCCTGCTGGTCAAGGAACGTTCGGGACCGAGCGTCAGCTACCGGCTGAAGGCCGAGGCACGCGAAGGATTGCAACGGGCCGGCGTATTGGTCTCGCAACCGTAACCCGTCCACGTTCGCGCCGAGCCGAAGCACAAACTCCTGGACCTGCCGCGGGCAAACGCCCCAAGGGTGATCCGAGCCTCGGCGTCAGCGCGGAGTTCGAATCTGCTTTCGAGCAGTCAGCTGAAAAGACGGGGAATGATGAGAGAAGCATTCAGAGAGTGGCTCGGTCAGCGCGGGTTCACTGCCCAAATCCAGTCGGTTCAATGGTCGCAAGGCAAGCGCCTGCAAGCAGCGTTTGGAGATCTTGACGCAGCCTATGACCTGGAAGCGTTGGCGGCTATCCGAACGACGCTCACCTATTCGACGGTCGTGGCGAAGCTCGTTCGAAGCAAGCACCTCGCCGACAAGAGTTTCAAGGGGGTGCTGACCGGCGTCTTGGGCAATATTGGCTCAGAGGTCGGGGGCGCGGTCGCCGAGAAGCCGGCGGACGAACTGGTGAAAGCAGCGGTGCCGGCCGCGGAGCGGATCGGCTGGTTCGTCGGCGGACTGTTGCGGAACGGCGCTCGGGTCGCGCTCGATCATCCGTCCCGACGAGGCATCGTCGAGCAAAGCGCCCGCGTGACCGGGCACCCAGTCCGTGGCTTGTCGCGGCCGGCCGCGCATCGTGGCGGCTCCGTGAAATTTTCAGGGTAGAACATGGTTCAGGTTTTGGATTGGGACGACGGCGAAGCGGTGGCCTTGGATCCCCACGCGCACATTGGAAACCTCGCCTCCCGCAAGATCCAGGCGTTTCTTGGCACGATCGACGAGAACGAAAACTATCTCGACCCTGTCCACAAACAGAACCGAAGCCTGTCTCAACATATTATCGCCGACTACCACGGCCGCTTTCTGATCGAGCTGATCCAGAACGGGCATGATGCCCATGAGCGAGATCGTTTGGACGGCGAGATATCCGTGCTCCTGACAAGCGACGAAGGCGAACATGGCGTCCTTTATGTCGCCAACCGCGGCCGGCCGTTCAGCGACAAGAACGCCGACGCCATTTGTGAGATGGGACTGTCCAGCAAGCCCCCTGGCGAGGCGGTCGGGAACAAGGGGCTAGGCTTCCGCAGCGTTCGCCATGTGACGGATCGGCCGGAGATCTATTCCCGTCTCCGAGAGCAGCGTGATGGAGGCACGTTCGACGGCTATCGGTTCACGTTCGCGCGCGGTGCCGAACTCGATCCGATGCTGCCCAGCGACAAGATTCGAGCGATGGCACGGGAAGACATCCCGGCCTTCTATGTGCCGCTCTGGCTCCCGGACACCCCCGCGCCGGTCGCCCTTTTTGCTCGCCAAGGGTTTTCCACCGTCATTCGCTTGCCTCTGCGAGACGAGAAGGCGCTCGGCGTCGTGCGCGACGAACTGCTAGGCTTGGCCGCGGCCCAAGCGCCCATGCTGCTGTTTCTGCGCCGCATCAAGAGCTTGGACGTCAGGATCGAGGGTCTCCGGCTGGCCGACGACAGCTTCACCCTGCTGCTGTCGCGTGAAGAGACGGTCTTGGGCGGAGACACGGGCCTGTCGCGAGTGGACTTGGGCGACAACGGCCTGTTCTGGGTCGCGCGAGCTGCGGTTCCCGAAACAGACATGCAGGCGGCAGTCGCGGAAGGTCTCGAGAGCGGCGCGCTCCCAGAGAGCTGGACGGGTTGGACGGGCGACGGGGAGGTGGGGATCGCCGTACCGGTCGACGCCGAGGACACGGGCTTCCGAGGGCGTCTCTACACCTTCCTGCCGATGGGAGACGGTGCGGTCTCACCGCTTCGGGGCCATCTGCACGGCAGCTTTTTCCCCAGTTCGAACCGCAAGAGTGTCGATCCGGCCGTGGGGGTGAACGCCCTTTTACTCGATCACGCCCTGAGCTTGGCCGCGGCGGTTTCGCGTAGCCTGAGCGGATCGGCGTCGAGGGGGGAGATCGCCGATGTTCCCGCCGCCATCGCCGCCCGCACGGCTGTTGATGTGCTGTTGTGGGAAACTCCGGCAAGCCTCGTTCAGAGCGAGCGAAGCGACAAGCGCGCGCGCCTCAACTTGGGCGAGCGGATGGCCGAGGCCATTGCGCGGACTTGGGACGTCGACTGGGTGGGAGACGCGCCGTTCGCGCCCTGCCTAGGGGATTGGGGCGGAGATCCCTTGCAGCGGCCCGAGGGCGGGCCGGTTGCGTGGCGGGTTCCGACGGCCGCTCGAGACGCTCCAAAGCCCACTCAGACCTTCTCGCTCGACGTTCTCGCGCGTCACGGCCAGCCCTTGGAGGTCGCGGTCTACTGGCCTGGTCTCGGCCAACGTCGGACCGATGCGCTGATCGCGTTTGTGAGCGATCAGGTAGGTCACCATGACAGCGACCTGACGTCGGGCGAGCGCGCCGGCATCGCCGAGGGCGTCGCCCGGGCGCTCGCCAAGGCCAAGCGGCCGGACTGGAAACGTTGGGTCGCCTACTACCGAGATCTGCCGACGTTCATGAACGGGCAGCCGACCGCTCTGGCCGGGCGCGAAGTCCTGTTCTGTCAGGACGAAAAGCTAAGGGCCGGGCGGTCGATCGCCGAGGCGCCGGGGGGGGAGGGCAAGCGGCGCCGTCGGCGCGGCGGCGAAGAAACCGCCGTCTTCGTTCCGCCGCCGCGTCGGAGCGAGGCCGAGGACGCCATCGGCGATGACTTTTATCCGCCTGCGCCGCTTCGTGAGTTCTTCGCCTTCCTCCATGATGACCTGACTTGGCATGACGACTTGGCGCCTGCACGCCAGTTCCTGGAACCCGTTCTGGCGCAGCCCTTCGAGAGCGAGGCCTTGCTGGCCCGGATTTCCCAGATCTGTGAGCGGGACGAGACGAAGAAGGTGCGTATCGCCGGACTGCGTTGGGCCTTCGCCATCTGGCGACGCTCGATCGTCATCAAGCGGCCCGTCGCCCTTTCAACGGCGTATAGGCTATGGGTTCCCACCCTCGATGGCGAGATGATCCGGGCGGTGGACGCTGCGTTTTCTTCTGGGTGGCCGGCACACACACACGGGCGTCGCTTGCAGCAATTTCTGGAGGCTGCACCACCGACCAATGACCTCGCAGATGTCCGAAAGCGGCGGCTGGCCGAGCCTTCAAGCAGCGCGTTCGGCTCGAAATACGTCGATCACTGGACGACGTTCCTGGACGGCGTCGGGGTGAAATCGGGCCTCTTTCCGCGATCGGTCGAGGTCGAAACGCCCGTGTTTGCGGATCGGCTGTCAAGCCTCTCGTTCTTGCGGGAGCATGGTCTTCCGCAAGGTCTCGACGGGGCCTTACGCAAGGACATTCAGGCGCAACCCGGGCTCAGTCTAGCCCTGCCGTCCGCGACCCGTTACCAGGTCGCCGATCCGGTCTGGTGGATGCCGGGTCAGGCTGATCTTGCCAGCTTCAACGACGACGCGCTGGAACAGTACGCGGCTTTGATCGTGGCTTGGATCGACAGGATCGAGCCCAACCAGCTTAAGATGACGGTGCGTCACCTCTACAACTATCGCTCCGACAGCCGGGACTGGCCGACCCCGCTCGCCGCTCTTCTTCGGTCGGCCGCTTGGGTTCCGTGCGAAGAACCCGGCCAAGACGGGACGAAGCGGCGGCGTTGCACGGGAACTCAAGTCTGGCTGGCGTCCAATGCCGAGCGCTTCCCGCCCTTCCTGAGGCGTCCGTCCTACAGGTTCACGCGCGCTGTAGATCGCGCGCCCGACGCGGCGATCAGGGCGCTGGGCGCGCACGCCGGATTCAATCGCTTCAACGCCCCCGAAAGCTTGCTCGACCAAGCTGGATTTCTTGCCCAGCAGTATGGCGAAGGCGGCGTCCGGAGGCACCATGAGCGCGAGCTGGTCAACACCTATGCGCGGGTCTGGAAGGCGCTTGCGGACCAGTCGCGATCAGGCACCCTGCCGCCGTCGTCGCGACCGCCCGAGGCCTTGATCGTCCGGCGTCGCGGCCAGCTCGCCCTTGAGGATATGACGGGGGACACAGCGGATCAGGTCTACGTCCGAGACGATCCGGACGCCATCGCCGCCGGGCTCGTGGAGGTCGTCGGTGACGCGCTCTTGGATCTCCGAGCCCAAGACCCCGGCGGGATCGCGACTTTGCTTGAAGGGCTCTATGGGCCGCGGATCCGCCGGACATCGAGCCTGCGCTACGTTATCCGGATCAAGGGCCAACCGCTCGACGGCGTGCCTGAGGGACCACGATTGGTCGACGAATGCCCTTGGCTGCGGGTCATGCTGGCCGTGGCGCTTGAAGCCTTGGACAGCGTTGAGGCCAATCGACTGCCGGCGGATCGCTCGGGAATCGTCCAGATCCTGGATCGTATCGAACTTCTGCAGAGCGCCGCGATCGGATTTACTCTAGACGATCAGGACGTCACCCCCGCTGACGTCAGGCCGGCCTACGCGTTCCAACGGACCGACGGACAGCCGCTACTGATCGTCGTCGGGCCAGAACCGTTGACATGGAGCCAAGTCGAGCGGGCGTTACCGGCGATCGGCGAGCTTATCCAGCATGCCGCGATCGTGCCGCACATGAAGTTTCTGGCTCGTCAGCTCGCCATCGATGGCGAGCCGATCGATGACCGCCCTGTGGGTCAGGACGATATTCGCCGCCTGTGCCGGATGCTGGAACTCGACGACCACGCGGCCGACGCTGCCCGCGACGCCTTGGGGGAACGCCTTGATCGCCAGCTGCCATGGTTGCGCGCCGTCATCCACTATCTGGGCGACGACGAGGCTCTGAACCAATGGACGACCGGAGAGATCGTCGCGATCGAGGATCGATCGGCCCTGATCGCCTTGCTGGCGATCTGTCTGCCGACCGACGGTGCCGTCTCGCCTGAGGAACTGCTCGACGCGATCAAATCCAGCCTGACAGCGGGCGAGCTCCGTGACCGTCTTTCGCTCGAGTTTGGAAGGTTCAACCAGAGCCTGCTCGCGACCGGCGCGACCCCGGACGTCCAAGCCGAGGCGCTCGCCTCCCAGCTGTCCTTTTATGTGAGCGACCACGCGGTCGCGATCGGCGAGGCGCTCAGAACCCTCGTTGCGCCGACGATCCTGACCTTTGAACCAGATCCTCGCTACAGGTCGCTCAAGGCCGCGCTCTCCTCTCTGTCCCCCGATCCGGAATGGATTCTTGCATACGAGCGCGTGCCCGAAACCCTCCTCGCCGACCGTATCACGGCATGGCTTGCCCAAGCGGGCGCGCCGCTCATGGGATCCAACCCGCACAGCCTCGCCGAAATCGCCGCCGTCCGGGCGGCCAACGCGCAGGGCGTGCGCAGCATGAGCCAAGTCGCCCAACCCCTGGTTCGCGCTTGGGCGGCGACGCACGGCGTGACGCCAGTCAGCGCGTGGAGTGACCCGGCGCAAACTGAAGCTGAACTTCGGCGGTTGCTCGACGACGCCGGAGCCTTCGACTGTCGCACCTGGAGCGAATCCGAGCTGTTGCGTTGGCTGGAGAGGCTGGGCGCCTGGCCGACGGGCATGCCCCAAAGTTTGGATCGAGCGGAGCTCGGGATCGCTGAGACCGAGGTTGAGGCGCAGGCCCAGAAGGCGAGGGATGACCGCGAACGTCGCGATCAGGAATCCAGGTCTGTTCGTCTCAACGGCGTCCTGCAGGATCCTCGCGTTGTCGACTGGCTGGCGCTGTCCCAAACGTTGTCCGCCGAATTGCCCAAATCGGTTCTCAATCGGCCGATCGGGGTCTTCGCCAATCTTGCCGAAACCACCGGCCGACCGAGGTCGCGCGCGGGGGCGGGCGGGGGTTCGAGCTCAGGGGCGTATCGCGGCGTCCCGCAGGAGAAGAAGGATATGATCGGTCGGTTGGGCGAGTTGGTCGTCTATCACTGGCTGCGGGCGCGCCAGCCGGAGCAGGACATCGACCAGTGCTGGATCTCCGGCAACGGCGCCTTGGTCAACGGTCGGGAAGGCGACGACGGGGCGGGCTATGACTTCCGGATAGCCTTCAATCAGCAGACTTGGTTCATCGAGGTCAAGGCGAGCACTGAGGATCCCTGCAAGTTCGAGATGGGGGAGACCGAGGTGCGCAAGGCGCGGGAGGTAGCTAGGTCTCGGGCCGCGGAACGCTATGTCATCGTCTACGTGTCCAACGTCGGCCAGTCTGGCCAGACGCGGATCGAGGTCCTGCCCAATCCCTTCGGTCCTGACGCCGACGGACGGCTGTGGATCGACGGGGACAGCATTCGCTATGGCTTCCGTCGCTCGGGCTGACCAGCCGCCGGGCTTCGGCACAGCTGGCCACGGGTGGGTTTGCGGAGCGCGCTAGTGGACTCTGTAGGGCTCTGCGGAGTCAGTCAGGGGCAGGTCTTGGTCATCAACCCTCCGGAGCCGATCTCGGCCTTCTCGGGCAGCCCTGAGAGCTTCCTCGGGCGTAGACCGCCGCCTGCCCTCGATAGGGTCTCCTCGATCTCCCCAAGCCCACTTGGTGGTGAGGTCGCGCTTAGGTGTCTTGCCGCCGCTCATGGGTCTCGCTCCGTTGTGGAGCCTTTGGGTTGCCTGAGTCGCTGAGGGATTACCAACGGGGTGAGGCGGTGTCCGTCGATAGACGGAGACCGTCCGGCGCTTACTCCGGCGGCGGCACCGTCGACCGAGCGGCCCGCACACCCTCTACGGACACCGGCTCATAAATGGACGCGCCCTTCGCGTGAGCCCAGCGATGACAAGTGGGGCAGAGGATGGCCAGGTGCCCGACGTGCGTTTCGCGTTCCCCCGCCGCCACTGGGAGGAGATGGTGCGCATCGAAGAGCTTGCCGTCTCCGTCAGTGAAGTCGCAGGCTTCGCATACCAGCAGGCCGCCGTTGCGCTCCCTGTTCAGCCGCTTGGCTTCGCGCGACAGTTTCGGGTCACGCTCTGCAGCCCGCGCCAACAGGTAACGCTTCTTCCCCTCGGTGGCGGTCAGTTTGGGATAGAGCGATCCGTAGAGCTCCGGCTTTGCAGGATCGCGAAAATCCGTGGGCGGGGAAACGTCTCGGCGCAACTCGACAGGCCAGTCCTTCAGCGCCGTCCACAACGCTTCGATGTCCTCATCGTCCGAACGAACTCCGTCATAAGCATTCGTCAGGACGCGCCGATCCGGGAAGCCCAGGTCGTCCATCAGGAGTGGGTCTCCGATCACGCGGTAGACCTCCGTCAGCATGACGGCGACGGGCCACTGCGCCAGGTGCTCGCGCAGAGCTGGGTCATGGACGAGCGCCGAGGTCTTCCCGTACGCGCGGGAAACCCGCACTACTTCCAGCACTCGACCCCGCAAAGCAGCGCCTACCTGCTCCCCGCCTCCGATGGTGAGAAGGAAGGGGCTATCAACGGCCTTCTCAGCCGTCAGCCGCGCTTGCTGGAAGTAACCCCGATGTTTGGCTTGGGGGTCCCCTCGTGAGCCGAAGCACATCACGGGCTCGTTGCTCTTCCCCCAGACGGCCTTGACGCCCATCAGCGACGCCGGGCTGGTGACGACATCAGCGAAGCGGACTGCAGCTTGAGCCGTCGCCTCAACCGCGCC
>Ga0164305_10001098_pt1 | contig 10951 bp, 10 predicted proteins | sample Whisoiple_237_MG_FD_110215 | JGI IMG/M metagenome (GOLD analysis project Ga0164305, IMG submission 110215) | Soil microbial communities amended with pyrogenic organic matter from upstate New York, USA - Whitman soil sample_237_MG | ecosystem: Environmental > Terrestrial > Soil > Agricultural... | reverse complement strand
GCGCCCGAGGTCAGCCCCGCTGCATCGTCCGTCGAAGCAGGATCCAGCTCGCGAAGAGTGAGACGGCGCCGATCGCGACGAGCGCGCCCCACTCCCACCCGTTGGTCGTCGTGCCTCGGAGCATGAGGTCCTGCAGCAGGCGGATGCCGTGCGTGACCGGCAGTCCGTAGGCAAGGTCGCGAACGATGGGGGAGAACTGGTCGATCGAGAGCACGAAACCGCTGAAGAACATCGACGCCAGGAGGATGAGCAAGGAGAGCTGGACCGCCTGTCGCTCCGAATCGGAGACGACGGCGATGAGCAGCCCCACGCACAGCGACGCCACGAGCAGGAGGCCGATCGTCAGCACGAGTGGCGCCGGACCGGCGAGGGCCGGCACGTGCAGGCCGCCGACGAGCAGTCCCAGGCTGAGGGCCGCGATCGCCGTCCCGATGAGCCCGAACGCGAGGATCTTGCCCAGCAGGATCTCGGCCGGGCTGACCGGCGCCACCCGGAAGAGCTCCATCACGCCGCTTGTCCGCTCCCGCACGAGGGACAGCGCAACGAGCGTGACCGCCAGGTGTTGCAGGATGAGCGCCAGGACCGCCGGGGCGAAGAACGCGACGACGCCGGGCTGGGACGGCGCGGTGTTGACGACTTCCGCGCGCGTGGGCTCCGCGACGACGTCGGGCGGGATCCTCGCCGCGGCGGTGTCGCCCGCGGCGACGGCGTAGGCCTGTCCCGCCTCCGCCACGCGACGCACGATCTCGCGATTGACCGCGCTCGAAAGCAGTGACGCGAGGAAGCCCGTGTAGGTCGCCTCGACCGGATCGACGTCGTCGATGACGACCTGGACGACGGTCTGTTGACCGGCCTTGAACTGATCCTGCGCGTGCTCCGGCACGAGCACCACGACGTCGACCGCCCCGTCGGCGATCTGGGCCAGGGAGGCATCGCGGTCCGACGTCACCTGCGCGATGTGGAGGCCACCGCCGGCAAGGCCCTGGTACGTGGCAACGTCGGTCGGCAGACCCGAATCGGGTGGTGCCACCACGATCGTCTCGAGCGGTCGCTTCTCGCCGTTGTAGCCGATCCCGAAGACGGCCATGATCAGGAACGGGCCGAGGATCAGGCTGACCAACGCACCGGGTCGACGGAGGGTCTCGATGACCTCCTTGCCCACGAACGCCAGCAGTCGGACGAGGACGGCGATCCGGGGCCGCATCAGGCAGCGCCCGCGCCCGCGTGCTCGGCTGCCGTCTGGCCATCGGCGATCTGGGCACGGTGGCGTTCGACGAGCAGGGCGAAGACCTCGTCGAACGATGGCCGATGCTCGCTGACCGCACCCACCTCGTAGCCCTCTCGCGACACCGCCTCGACGACGTCGGGCATCGCCGTGGCAGCGTCGTCCACGATCACGCGCACGTGGTCCTTGCCGTGCTGCTCGACTCCCCGAACGAACGGGAGCTCGGCGAGTCGCCGGCCGTCGAAACCGCCGGGCGTGATGACCTCGACGATGTCGCCGCCGATCGCCGCCCGGCGAAGGTCCGTCGGCGTCCCGAGCGCGATGAGACTGGCTTCGCTGATCAACGCGACCGCGTCGCACGCCTCCCCCTCGTTCACGTACTGGGTCGTCACCAGCAACGTGCGACCGCTGTCGCGCAGGCGATGCAGCTCCTCCCAGACGCGAGCCCGCAGCATCGGGTCGATGCCCGCGGTCGGCTCATCGAGGAACAGCAACGCGGGGTCGTGTACGAGGGCGCATGCCAGTTCCAGCCGCCGCTGCATGCCACCCGACAAGGCGCCGGACCTCCGTCCCCGCACGTCCCACAGGTCGACGAGCTGGAGGACCTCCCGCGTGCGGCGATGCCGACCGCGCCACAGCATCCCGAAGAGCGACGCCACGAAGTCGACGTTCTCGCGGGTCGTCAGGTCCGGGTAGAGCATGAACGACTGCGGCATGTAGCCGATGCGCTCCCGAGTCGGCCGGCTGAATGACCGTGGATCCTCGCCAAGCACCCTCGCGGATCCGCTCGTCGGCGACAGTGCCCCGGTCAGCAGCCGCATGACGGTCGTCTTTCCCGCGCCGGACGGTCCGATCACCCCGAGGATGGTGCCGAACGGGACGGTCAGGCTGAGATGATCGACCGCCGTGTCAGAACCGAACCGCTTCGTGACTGCGTCCATGACGACGGCCGCGTCATGCGCGACGGCGGGCTGCGTGACTGGCTCCGCGGGGACCGCGGAGACCGCTTCATTGGCCATCGCCGCGATCGCTCCTGGGGGTCCGTGTCCTGGTGATATACGGACCGTTCGCGACTCCCCCCGAGGGGTCGCGAACGGTTGAGCCGAGTATCGGAACGACGGCGTATCGGACGTTCGCGGAGACGGGCAGCGTGGCTTGCAGTGACATCGCGAAGAGAGCTGCGATGCGGTTGCGACGGCCTCGGCGAGCCTCGCGACCGCTGCGACGTCATCGGTCCGGCATGGTCCGGCCATGCCGATCGATCAGAAGGGGAGCGGATCCCGTGCCGACGGACCCAACGGCGATGCACGGGAGGCCGCCCGAGAGGGTCGCCTGAGATATGTCAGCCCGTCCGACCCGGGCTTCACGAGGCATCGTGCCGGGCGAGGCTTCTCCTATCGTGACGGCGCCGGTCGCCTAGTCCGCGATGCCGCCGTCCTTGGGCGGATCCGCTCACTGGCGATCCCGCCGGCCTGGACCGACGTCTGGATCTGCCGCTGGCCGAATGGGCACCTCCAGGCCACGGGGCGGGACGTCCGAGGTCGGAAGCAGTACCGGTATCACGCCCGGTTCCGCCGGGGGCGCGATCGCGCCAAGTTCAACAGGATGCTCGCCTTCGCGGCCGCCCTGCCCCGGATCCGACGGCGGTGCGCCCGTGACCTTGCCAAGCGCGGGCTGCCTCGCGAGAAGGTCCTCGCAGCGGTCGTGACCCTCCTGGAACAGACCCTGATCCGTGTGGGCAACGACGAATATGCCCGCCTAAACCGATCGTTCGGGCTCACGACGATGCGCGGCCGTCACGCGACGGTCCACGGGACGGCGGTGACCTTCCGGTTCCGCGGCAAGTCCGGCCGCCTCCAGGAGGTCGGCCTGCGCGATCGACGCCTGGCCGCCATCGTTCGTCGATGCCAGGAGCTGCCGGGCCAGGAGCTATTCCAGTACGTCGACGCCGACGGGGTCGCCCACGACATCGGTTGTGCCGACGTGAATGAGTACATCCGGACGGCATCGGGCGACGAATTCACGGCCAAGGACTTCAGGACGTGGGTCGGCACAGTGCTCGCATACCGGGCGCTTCGCGCCGGGCACCCGGAGACCACGGATATCGGTGTCCGACACGCCGTCGTGGAGGCCGTACGCGTGACTGCCGGGCACCTCGGCAACACCCCGGCGGTCGCACGCGGCAGCTATGTCCACCCGGCCGTGCTCGAGGCGTACGTCGACGGTGCCATCCCGAGCATGGCGGGTCAGCCCGCCGAGGCAGAACCTGGAACGCGTCCGATCCTGGATCGGAGCGAGGAGGCCGCCGTCATCGCCCTGCTTCGCGAGCGAGTCGCGGCCGGGGGTCGTGGCCGCTGAACGTCGCTACGACGGCTACCGCCGTAGCCGGTCACTCCAGCTCGGCGTCCTCCGCGCCGAGGATCGGCAGATCCACCGTGACCGTCGTGCCGAGATCGGGACCCTCGGACTCGACGCGGATGGTCCCACCGAGGGCGGTCACGATCCCACGGCACGCATAGAGCCCAAGGCCCAGACCAGAGGCGCCACTCCGTCTGGCTCGCTCCGCCCTCGTGAACCGGTCGAACGCCGTGACGAGGTCGTCGCGGGTCATGCCGATGCCTCGATCGGCGATCGTGAGCCTGGCCGAGCCCCCATCGCCGGACCCGACGTGAACAAAGACCGGGGAGCCCGCCGGTGAATACTTCAAGGCGTTCCCGACGAGGTTGGTCACGACCCGCTGCAACAGCCTGGCGTCCCACAGCCCGATGAGACGGGGTCCGGGAGCTACATCGACCGTGACACGGGTGCGGGCCGTCTCGCCGAAGGCTCCGACGCATTCTCGGACGACCGCTTCGAGCGGCGTGGGCTCGAGGTCGGGGTCGAGAGCACCCGTTGCTACCCGCGACGCGTCGCTGAGCGTGTCGATCATCGCCACGAGCTCGCCCGACGCGACCAGCGCGTCGGCGATCGATTCGCGGATCCGGTCCAGGTCGACCTGGCTCGTTCCCAGCCAGCGCTCGGCGAGATGGAGGGATCCCTCGACCAGCGTGATGGGCTGGCGAACGTCGTGGAGGGTGGTGGCAAGGAACGCTTCCCGCAGGGTCTCGATGCGGTCGGACAGGGCCGCGAGCCCGATGGTCGCAGCTCCATCGAGCGCATCGCTGACGACCGCGATGCCCGCGACGACATCTGTCGCGGGGGTGTCGTCATCCAGCAAGGCAGCCAGCGAGCGCGCGATCTCCTGACGAAGCAGTCGGAACTCCGTGCTCACGGCGACCGGTCCGAGCCCTTGCTCGAACCGCGCCTGCGCGTGGGCCGTGGCGGCTTCTTCGACCGCCGGGTCATCGAGTGGTACTGGGGCTGAGGCTGAGGCCCCGCCATGTCCTCGCGCCTCGATCACCGCTACGACCGAGTCGAACAGCCGTGGGATGTGGTCGGCGATCGCCCCGGCGGGTCGCTCGCGATGGAATGGCTGCCGTCGCGTCGCCTCGAGCCATCGCCGCAGGATCTCGTCCCGGCCGGCGGTCAGGGCATCGGCGACGAACGTCAGATCGGAGCCCGGCGCCACGGCGGACACGCGTCGATCGACGTTCGACGGGACAGCGGGCTCGTCCGTCACCCATCCCCTCCCGAACGTGCCAGCCGTGTTCACGCGGATGGCCTTGCGTCGAGCATACTCCCCGGCGGGGCCGGGAGCGCCTCGGGTGACCCGCGTCCTCATCGAGACGAAGACGCAGACACAGCGAAGCCCCCGGGTCGAACCCGGGGGCTTCGGGGAATGTCGCGCGTCAGTACGGGCGCTGCCTGGTGCCTTCGTCAACGTGACGATCGGCCTCACGGTCGAGGTCGTCGCCGGCGTTGCCGAGATCCTTACGGACCTCGTCGCCGAGGTTCCCGACCTTGTCGCCGAGATCCTCGTCACCGTCCGACTTGCGCCAGGTTTCCTTGGCCTTCTCTTCGCCTTCGCGATAGGTGCGCTTGACGTCGTCCATCGTGAGAGTCCTCCGATACCGGCACGCGTGGTTGCGAGCCGGACTGACCGTACGGCCGTCCGGGTTTCGGACCATCGCGTCGCCGGACCGAGGCTCTTGCAGGCCTCTTACACGCCGACTCGGGTGCCGTTGGTTCGCTCCATGAGCGTCGACCCGATGAGCCCCGCCGGGACCAGGGCCGCGAGGACGAGCACCCGGGGTGCGCCACCTACCAGCAGGCCGACAGCGAACCCGACCGTCGCGGCGCCGGCGATCCTGAGGGTGTCATCCGAGCCCGAGCGGACCAGTCGAGTGGCCTCGTTCGCGGCATCCGGCAATCGCGCCCCGACCTCGCCGGCGACACCGGCGACCGTGCCGGCGACGGATCCTGCGACGCCGGCGACCTGCCGCGCGGTCTCGCGTGCCTGGGTCGGGCGGCCGTTCGCGTGAGCGGTCGTGGTCGTGTCCGTGGTCGTTCGTGTCGTCATCTCGGGACTCCCATCATGCTGATCCCTCTGTGGTCCAAACGCGGAAAAGGAACGGACGGCCCGAGGAGGGGACTCGGACCGCCCGTGCCGGAGGGAGAGCGCCCCGTCACAAGCGCCACCCTGTTCGAGGAGATCATCTTGCACGGCGCGGGAGTGCCTTCGGTTCCATCCCACGCCTCGGTTACCCGGACCATAGGTCCGGTCATGTCCTCACTTCGACTGTCCCCGGCCAAGGCGCATTGCAATGGCATAACAGTCGGCCCGGTCATCGCGATCAGGACTGCCTGGACAGGGCGGGCGACTCTTCCGCGGACCCGTCCATGGCCTGCTCGCCCTCGACGGCGGTCCCGTGGATCTCGCCTCGCCACGCCCCGGTCGGGGCACGTCGGGCTTCGATGTATTCCTTGAACCGCTCGAGATCGCCGCGAGCGCGGCGTTCCAGGAACCCCAGAGCGTCCCCGACCGACTCCACGACGCCATCAGGATGCGCGTCAAGCCGTAACGTCAACCTCGTCCGGTCCGGACCGAGGGGCGCGAACAACACCGCGCCGGCATTGTCGGCGCCGTCAACGCTCTTCCAGGCGACCCGCACATCGGGCGTCTGGTCCGTGATCACGGCCGTCCATTTCCGCTCCTGGCCCGCGATCTCTGCCCTCCATTCGAGGGTCCTGTCATCGATCTGGCGTATCTGCTTCACGCCTTCCATGAAGAGCGGGAATGACTCGAATTGCGTCCACTGGTCATAGGCGACGCGCACCGGCACGTCGACCTCGATCTGATGCTCGATGAAAGACATCCGCCGACTCCTTGGTTGATTCGTTGGATCCGATCGTGCGCCATCGAGGCTCGACCTCACGTCGTCGCGGGATCGGTGCCGCTTACAGGGCGCTTGCAGTCAGGCGCGCCGCGGAAAGATGCCGCGGACAGGGGAGCGCGACGGGTCAGTCGCTGCCGTCGACGTCGGCGGCCGTCATCGCGGGCAGGCCGATCCCGACGGTCGTCCCGCCACCGGTGCGACGTCGTGCCCAGATCCGACCGCCCTGTGCCTCCGACTCAGGGCGCGACCTCCCGGATGAACAGCGGTAACCCCCGGACCCCCAGTGGCACGGGGGCTACCGCCAGCCAGTGTCACGCTCGGGACGTCACGGTCGGTCTCCTCGCAGTCGGCGAGCCCTTGCACGAGCCTCTCGGCCGTGTTCGCTCCGTAGAGGTCCGTGGACGCGGAAAGGCCCACCATGACGGTGGGCCTTTCCGCTTGTTCGGTGCGCCGGAACGGATCCGGCGCGCGTTCAGATCGTGCCGCTGCCGGTACGCGTTCGTCCGGTGACGGCGCCGACCACGAGGACCGTGATCACCGCGCCGATCGTGGCGACGATGATGGTCTCGACGTTGATGCCGGTCGTCAGGTCCTTGCCGAGCAGCAGGCCGGCAAGGAAGCCGCCGACGAGCGCTCCGACGATGCCGAGCACGATGTGCCCGATGACGCCAAGGCCCTCGTCACCTCGGACGAGGAAGCCGGCTAGATATCCGGCGATCGCGCCGACGATCAGCCACGCAAGGATGCTCATGTGTCTACCTCCGTTCCCTTGGCGAGTCGATCACTCGCCCTCTGACCGTTGTCGCTTCCCGAAAAAGGCGGGGTCTGCGCCACTCTCCGGGTGGGCATCGTCCGGACTGACTACGGTGATCCGTTGGCGCGTATCAACCGCATGACGAGCCCAAACACGCCGACGCCGGGTCCGTGGACCCGGCGTCGGCTGCGATGAGCGCGCTCTCAGGACGCCGACGGTGCCGCCGACGGCGCCGACTCACTCGGTGCCGACGATGCCGCCGGAGCGACGGTCGGGGCGTTTGATGTGGTGGACGATGACGGGGAGCACGCAGCGAGTGCTGCGCCCAGAGTCAAGATGATGAGCAGGCGCTTGATCATGGTGTACCTCCTGGTTCCGGCGTCGAACCTGGGACGACGCTCGGTGGCCGCGTTCAGGCGACCCCCCCAGACCGTACTGGACGCCACGCGACGGGCGTGCACCTCCTTCAATGAACGGCATTGCAGGAGAATCGCACCTGGTCGACGGTTGAGCTGAACTGTCACGAGCGCGCGATGAAGAAAGCGCACGACGTCGTCGCGGCTGGACACGGGCATCGCCACCATCGGTGTCGAAGAGGGCGCCGTGAGTGCCCGCCACCCGATACCGAGGACCACGATCGATGCTGATCCGTCGCCGACGCTCATCAGTCAGCGGCTCAGACGCGCCGCGCGTCGCCCTCGATGGCGACCGGGCCATGCTCATCCTTCAATACGGCGTCGCCTTCGTCGCCGCGTTCTGCGCCGCGCTCCTATCGAGTCTCCACTGACCGCGATCAGCGGGCGGCTGTTCGATGCCGACGGCCGCGATCGGACCGTCGACGTTTCACAGCATGTCGTCAAGTCGCTCAAGCAACGGCAGCTCCTGTGGGTCGACATCGATACGACCGGGACCCACGACCTGGACGACGTCGCCGAGCAGCTCGGCATCGAGCGCGATGACCTCGTCCCATCCGAGGACGATGACCAGCGTCCGCGGATGCATCGTTCGGAGGACCGTCTCGTCCTTGCACTCGACGCACTCGAGGCGGGCGAAGGCAGATCTCCTGTGTTCGTCCGTCACCAGGTGAGATTGCTCGCCGGCAAGAACCTCGTGGTCTCGGTCCACGAAGGACCGATCGGCGCGCTGGATCGCTACACGGCCGAGCTCGCGGGGGAGACGCGCCTTGGGGCCCTGACGTCCGCCGACCTCCTCTCGTCCCTGACGGACGAGATCATCGCCGGGTACTTCCGCGTCGCGGAAGCCATCGAGCGTGAGATCGACGCGCTCGACCAGCGTGCCCTCCGCGGCACTCCCGGAGACGACGTGCTGGCCGGGATCGTCGCGGTCCGTCGACGCATCGGGCTCGTGCGCAGGACCTTGACTCGCAACCGCGACGCACTGTCCTCCTTGGGGCGGCCCGAGATGCGCGTGGAAGAGATCATCGGACAGCCCTGGACCGGGCTCGGCGATCGGCTGGAGCGCGCGATCGATGCCGTGGAGGTCCTCCGCGAATCGTTGCTCGGGACCTATGACATCCAGATGGGGCGTGCCGCACAACGTGCGAACGACACGATGAAGACGCTCACGCTCCTGTCTGCCGTCCTGCTGCCCGCGGTGGTCCTGGCCGGGGTCATGGGCATGAACTTCAAGCTCGCGTTCTTCGACGATCCGTCCAACATGTTCGTGGTGATCGGCGCGATGATCGCGCTCGCGGTTGGGATCCTCGCGGTCGGCCGGTGGCGGCACTGGTTGTAACAAATGCGCGAGCCAGGCAGCCTCAGTCGGGGCCGGCAGTCGCGGCGTCCGGAAGCGAACGCCGGTAGTCCTCCGCGGTCTCCTCGGACGGCGCCTCGATCGCGGCAGGATCCTGGGCGACGGGGCTGGTTCGGGCCTGCAGGCGCCCAAGGACGATCTCGATCGAGGCGGCGAGCGGGACCGCGAGGAATGCGCCCACGATCCCGCCGACCGCGGCCCCGACCAGCAGGCTCACCAGCACGAGCAACGGCGCGATGCCGACCGTATTGCGCATGACGAGGGGCACGAGCACGCTCCCTTCGAGCACCTGGAGGACCACGTACACGCCGGCGACGACGATGGCGAGCGTCGGTGACACCGTCGCCGCGACGAGGATGGCCGGGATGGCACCGAGAAGGGGACCCACGAGCGGTATCGCCTCGCCGATCGCCGCGATGAGGCCCAGCAGGAGCGAACCGGGCACTCCGAGCACCGTGTATGCGATGCCGGTTGCGACCCCCATCGTCGCCATCAGCGTCAGCTGACCTCGTACCCAGAGGCCGAGCCGCGTCTCGACTTCGTTCCAGGCGTCGCGGGCGCCGGCTCGGCGCTGGGCCGGCAGGTATGCGAGCACATAGCGCTGGATCCGCGCGTGCTCGAGGAGCCAGAAGAACACGATCGTGAGCACCGTGGCGAGTGACGCCACGGCTTCCGCTACCAGCGTCCCCACGGTCACGACCTCCTTCGTGCCGGCGGTCGTGGGTGGCGTCAGATATCCGGCCGCGGAATCGACAAGGGCGGTGACGGAGGTCCCGAGAGCCGTCGGCCGGATGGTGTCGGCCCACGCGCGGACCTGATCGAGGAAGGCGGGCAGTGCCCGGATGATCGCATCGGCCTGCCGTATGGCGGCCGGCACGACGATGAAGGCGAGGCCCAGGGTCGCCGCGAAGAACGACGCATACACGACGAGGATGACCGGGCCTCGACCCAGCGGGAGGCGCTCACGGAGCCCGCCCACGATCGGCTCGAGCGCGGACGCAAGCAGGATCGCGATGAACAGCAGGAGGAAGACGCCCCCGGCGGTGATCGCGAGCTGGACGACCCCGTAGACAAGGATGGCGCCGAGCGCCAGCCCCATCCCGCGGATCATCCACGGAGTGATCTCGGATCGCATGTGACGGGTCGCCTGTCTCTCAGAGCGTGTCTGTCAGGGCGTGCCGTACCGCCGACGGCATCCGCCTGGTCGCGATCGTCCGTTACCCCGCCTACCGGGCGTGCGCTGCCGCCGAGACGGCCCATCGCAAACGTATCGCAGGACATCTCGGCGCAGGATCGAGATGGGCGGAGCTCAGGTCCCGCTGACGCCGACCCTGAGCAGTTCGCCGCGTGCCAGGTCGGTCACGAGGAGGTCTCCCGCCGCATCCTCGGCGATCGCACTGATCGAACGGCCTGAGTCGAGGGCGGGCACGGGCTCCCGTCGCCCGTCGCCGACCGGGTCGAGCACCCACATCCGCCCGGAGCAGTAGTCGCCGAACACGTACCAGCCGCGCAGTGCCGGATCCGCGTCGCCCCGGTAGACGGTCCCCCCGATGACCGAACAGCCCTCGTCGTGACCGTACGCTGCGACGGGCAGCGTCAGGCCGGGACGGGCGCAGTCGGTGCCGGCCGCCGGCGCATAGCACGCGAACCCTTCCATGAGGTTCCAGCCGAAGTCGAGGCCACCGACCCCGGCCCGGGCCACGTCGATCTCCTCCCACGATCCCTGGCCCACGTCGCCGATCCAGAGATCGCCCGTCCCGCGGTCGAACCGCATGCGCCACGGGTTCCGCAGCCCCGTCAGCCATATCTCGGGCAGCGCCCCGGGTGTCGCCACGAACGGGTTGTCCGCCGGGACGCCGTACGGCCTCCCTCCCGACCCCGACGCGCTGACGTCGATCCGCAGGACCTTCGCGAGGAGGGTGT
>Ga0164305_10001097_pt1 | contig 10959 bp, 11 predicted proteins | sample Whisoiple_237_MG_FD_110215 | JGI IMG/M metagenome (GOLD analysis project Ga0164305, IMG submission 110215) | Soil microbial communities amended with pyrogenic organic matter from upstate New York, USA - Whitman soil sample_237_MG | ecosystem: Environmental > Terrestrial > Soil > Agricultural... | reverse complement strand
GTTGTCGCGAACCGCCTCAGCACCAGCGGAGAGTTCTCGGTGCTGCTCATCGAGGCCGGCGAGGCCGGCGTCGACCCATTGATCAGCATTCCCGGCGGCCTGACCCGCGTGATGGCCGACCCGCAGCTCGTCTGGCAGGACCTGACCGTCCCGGACGCGCGGATCATGAACCGTTCGATCGTGCTCGTGCAGGGCAAGGTCCTCGGCGGTTCCAGCGCCACCAACGGGATGATGTACGTGCGCGGTCAGCGCAGCGATTTCGACCGCTGGGCCAACGAGGACGGCTGCGACGGTTGGGCTTGGCCGGACGTGTTACCGCTATTCAAGCGCAGCGAGGCATATCCCGCGGGCAACCCCGAGTTTCACGGCCACCACGGCGAACTGCGCCTGACAGACATGTCGGCCACCAACCACGAGACCTCGCACCGCTTCCTCGACGCCGCGGTTCAAGCCGGTCTGAAGTTCAACGATGATATGAACGCCGGCGATCAGACCGGCGTCGCCCACGTCATCGCGACCATCCACGAGGGCAAACGCGAATCTACGGCTGTGGCGTTCCTCGATCCCATCGCCGACCGCGAGAACCTCACAATCATGACCGGTGCGCAGGTTGAGCGTGTCGTGGTGACCGACGGCCGCGCGGTCGGGGTGGTCGTGCGCATCGGCGGCGAGTCGCGCGAGATCGGCTGCGACCGCGAGGTCGCGCTGTGCGCCGGCGCGATCGGCTCACCAAGCATCCTGCAACGCTCGGGCATCGGCGCCGCTGAGCTGCTGGCACGCCTGGACATTGACGTCGCCGCCGACATTCCCGAGGTTGGCCGCAACCTCAACGACCACCTCTTCGGGCACATCAAATACCGCCTGGCCGAGGACTCCCACAGCACCAACGCGGTATTGCGGGACCCGCAGCTGTTCGCCGCCGAACTCGAGCGGTGGAACGCCGGCGAACCCAGCATCTTGGTCACGGCCAGCTCACAAGTTCTCGGGTTTTTCTCCTCTGACCCAGCCAGCAACGACGTCGACGTCCAGTTGGCGATGCGGCCGATGTCCTTCAGCATGGACGCCACAGGCGAGGTCGTCATCGACCCCTTCCCCGGAATGATGGTTTCGGCCATCAACGCTCAGCCAACCAGCCGCGGCCACGTCGCGATCACGTCGCCCGATGTGAACAGCAGGCCCGACATCCACATCAACTACCTGGAGAACACGAGCGACATCGCGGTATTGCGCGCCGGCATTCGACGGCTGCGCGAAATCATGACCCAGCCCGCGATCGCCGACCGCGTCGTCGAGGAGCTGGACCCTGGCCCCGACGCCACCAGCGATGAGGCGCTAGAGGCCTACCTGCGCAACGGGGTGTCGACCGTGTACCACCCGGTCAGCACCTGTCGGATGGGGGCAGACGATGCGTCGGTGGTGGACCCGCAACTGCGTGTCAGGGGTATCGCAGGGCTACGTGTGGCCGACGGCTCGGTCATGCCGCGGGTGACTTCCGGTAACACCAACGCACCGTGCATCATGATCGGCGAGAAAGCCGCCGATCTGTTGCTAAGTGTGCATTGATGCTCACCGACCTGACCCAGGCCTGGCACACACTGACATGGTCGAACGTGCCCGCAGCGGCCCAACGCGTGGCCGGGCAGTGCCTCCTGGACTGGGTCGGCTGCGCCATCGCCGGCGCCGGCGAACGCGCCGTCTCGATTCTGGCGGCCACCCTCGGATCGTCAATCGGGTCGTCGTCGTTGACGACCGGCGGGACCGGCCACCCACGCGACGCCGCGCTGATCAACGGCACCGCCGGACACGCCCTGGACTTCGACGACACCAGCACCGCCATGCTCGGCCACCCGAGCGCGCCGGTGCTGCCAGCCGTTTTGGCCCTCGCCGAACATCTCGACACCACCGGCGAGCAGCTGCTGACCGCATTCATCACCGGCGTCGAAATCGAGAGCCGCCTGGGTACCGCGATCGGTCCGGACCACTACGCCAGGGGCTGGCACTCCACCGCGACAATCGGCGTGATGGGTGCCGCCGCGGCGTGCGCGCGCCTGCTGGACCTCGACACCGAACGGTTTGCGACAGCGCTCGGCCTGGCGGCGTCTCAGTCAGCCGGGCTGAAAGCCAACTTCGGCACCATGACCAAACCCTTTCACGCTGGCTCGGCGGCCGAGCGTGGCCTGCTGTCGGCGTTGCTCGCCGAGGCGGGGTTCACCGCCAACCCCGACGCCTTCACCGCCCAGCAGGGCCTGGTGGTCGCGGCGGGAGGCGGGTCGCTCGTGCCATTGCGATTGGGCGACAACGACTTCGCCATCATCGACACCCTCTTCAAGTACCACGCCTCCTGCTACCTCACCCACGCTACTCTCCACGCGATCGAATCGCTGGGGGCCCCGCGACTCCCCGGAGGGGCCGACACTGTGGTCATCACGGTCAACCCCGCGCTACTCGACACCTGCGGCATCCCCGAGCCCAGCACGGGGCTGGAGGCCAAATTCAGCCTGCGTGGCGCCGCCGCGCTGGCCCTGCTCGGACACGACACCGCCGACCCTGCGACCTTTACCGACTCAGTCGTCCAGAACGCCGAAATACAAAAGCAACTGCGCCGCATCAAGATCCGCACCGATGCGACCGCACCACAGTCCTGGGCCCGCGTCGCAGTCGACGACCTGCCTCCCGCAGAAGCCGATACTTCAACGCCGCAAAGCAATCTGGACCGACAGGAGCGGCGGCTCGGCGACAAGTTCGCGCGGCTAGTGGACGGTCGCATCGCCGAGGACGCGAACGCTGCGAAACACCGTCTGCTCAACGCCGCCGCCATAGGGTCGGCGCGCAACCTCCTCCCTACCTATATCACTCAAAGGCAGCGCCCAACCAATGAGCAAACCACGACCAATCGCCGATTCGAAGATCACGGTCACCGTGGGTAAAAGAGATTCGGATACATGCCCCTTGACAGGCACGATTTCGACACTGGCCTGCCCCGCTCCGATCGGTCGGCGATTATCCGAAACAGATCGAGCACAAGAGGATTGAGGAAGAACACAGTGGGGCCAGGAGATACTTCCGCGCTGCTCGAGCAAGTGCGCGCCTGACGAGCCGTGCTGCCCTCCCACTAACCCCCTGCAGGTTGAGTCGATGACCAAGCAAGCAATGCGCGCGTGGACTACTGTGCGCGGTCAAGTCGACGAAATGCTGGACAGTATCACCGATTTCGAATGGCTTGCCCCAAGCGCATGCCCTGGCTGGCTCGTCCGCGATGTCGTTGCCCACCTTGGGGCGAATGCTCGGGCGCCGATCGAGCCACTGCCGGAAATAGAGCCAGCACCACCAATGCCGGACAACCGCGAACGGCTACACGACCTTGTCGTCGCGCGCCGCCGGGCCTGGCCAATCGCCGAAATCCTTCACGAGTACCACACCTACGTTCCCAAACTGGTGGACTTTGTGGCGTCCATGCAAGATCAACCCGCCGCCGAGAAGCCCTTTCCCGTACCCGGACTGGGAATCTACCCCGCGCACTCACTGGCCAACGCCATGGTGTTCGACTACTACTGTCACATGCGACACGACCTGCTGCGCCCCGCAGGCCCGCTCTATTGCGTCCTGCCGTCACCCGACCACGACACCGTCTACTCAGCCTTGGTGTGGATGATGTTGGGCCTCCCCCAGATGCAGGGCAGCGACCTCGACGAAACTGTCCGAGCCCCAATAACTTTCCGTCTCACCGGCGCAGGGGCAAGCGAGTGGACCGTGCATCGCCGTGGTCCGAGTGGCGCATTGGTCGTCGAAGAAACAGGCGGTGGAGATGTCGTCGTAACCTCAGAAGCCGACGCCTTCATCGCCTGGGGAACACAGCGCCGCCGCTGGCGAACCGACTGCACCATAGAAGGCGACGAATCGCTCGCCGTCCCGTTGCTCGATGCACTCAACATCGTCTAGGAAAACGTCGCCAGGCCATGATAACTGGCGAGCGATGCTGCGGTGTCGCGCAGGTTGTGCGGAGTGATCGTCATGCCGGGCGGTTCAGCCGGCGCACCGGCAGGCCTTCTGCTCAATCAGTCACAGACCGAGCGCCTTTTCCAACTCTTCGAGCGCGTCTCCGGTGTAGACAGCGAGACGTTGCAAGTGCGGCAGTGCGTCACGATCCCCGGTGAACCCGATGCCGAACTTTCCGGCGGTGGTGAACGCGCCGATGAACAATGCAATGCCGTGATACAGCATCGTGACCGGATACAGCGCTTCTAGCTCTGCACCGGCAAGATACCGCGGCTCGGTGGAACCGGGGATGCTCGAGATCGACACGTTGTATGGCGGTGGCACTTTGCCGCCGAGCCCAACCAAATTCTCCGCAACGAAAGGCGCCATGAACAACGCCGGGGAAAGTTCGACAGCCCCACGCGGTAGCGCTTTCAGCTTGTCCTTTCCGACGGTGCTCGATCGCGCAATGGCCGCGATCCGTTCGAGTGGATCGGCGATGTCGGTACCGAGCCGCACTATCATCATGCTGAAGGCATTGCCCGCATCGTCGTTGCCGGGCGGCCGAATCGACACTGGAGTGCCCGATACGAGCGACGATTCCGGGAGCTCATCGAGTTCGTTTAGATAGCGTCGCAACCCTCCGGCAGAGATGGCCAGAAAGACATCATTGATCTTGACGTCCGCGGCCTTGGCGACTGCGGTTAGGCGGTCGAGGTCGTAGCTCTGCGTGGCAACCCGGCGTTGTCGCCCGATCCGTCCGTTGATCACCGAACTGGGTACTGCGAACGGTATCCCGGCGTCAGGGTCCCTCGGTAGAACCGTGTCGACGATCATTCCTCCGGCGACCTTGCCGAGCGCAGCCGTCGTCCGGGCACCCGCCATGCCCGCCGTGACCAATGCGTTGGCGCGGTCGGTCAGCGAACGATCGGGCCGTTCGCGGTCCAGTGGCGCACGTGGGCCAATTGTCCACAGCGGCCGAAACTCTCGCGAGGTGGGATCGGGAGAGATCATCTGATCCATCCGCTTTGCCCCACCGACGCCGTCCATCAGGGCGTGGTGGATCTTAATGTAGATAGCGAACCTGCTCGCCTCTTGTCGATCTCCTGATGCTTCGTTCGGCCCCAACCCCTCGATGAGGTGGAACTCCCACAGCGGACGCAATGGATCCAACGGCGCCGAGTGTAGCCGCGAGATGAGGACACCCAGCTCACGCTCTCCTCCCGGCTTGGGCAGCGCCGAATGCCGGAAGTGGTAGTCGATGTCGATCTCGTCGTCTGATAAAACATCCCACGCTGGCGCGATCTTCTTCAGTAGGAGGCTCTGGAGTCGGTAGTTGAACGGTGCCGCGAAAGTAGTCTGCGCGCGCATCGTCGTCGCGAGCTCTCGGACGAATTCGTCCCCTGCGCCGGGCGGGACCGTGAACGTGGACAGTGAGGCGACGTGCTGTGGCGTCTCCGCCGAATCTGCGGTCAGGAAAATCCGGTCTGCCAAACCGACTTTGGGCATCGTGCCTCCTGTTGGCCCACACAGTGTGCCGATCACACCATAGACCACTCTATTGCACCATAGAGTAGTCTATGGTGCCAAGGGATGGGACCGGTATCACAACCCTGCCGCTCACGGTTGCCTTCTCAACCGCCTGACGCAGTGAATCCGGCCATGTCCGCGGCCATCGGTTCTGCGCTCGAGGAGTTGGCGATCGAGAACAAATTGCGGGTCGTCGTCATCACTGACGTCGGCCGGGCGTTCTGCGCGGGTGCCGATCACAAGGAAATTGCCGGTGGCGCAGGGCGCCTCGCCGAGAGGATCGCGACCAAACGCGCCGCTGGCGGTCCAAGCCAGCAAGCGGGTCATCCAACAGGGCCACGATTTCGGCTCCGACGTGAACCATGAAGTATGGCGCATGATCGTGCGAGAGTGTCTGCCCGCGTTGAGAAGTGCCGACGCCAAGGAAGGACCACGTGCGTTCGCCGAGAAGCGCCGGCCGCATTGGTCGGGTGCCTGAGGCGCGTGATCAGACGGACGTCAAAGTGCTGTGTGAGTAGATGAGTCGCACGTATTCGTCCAGCAATTCCGATAACTCGGCGTGGTCGTCGTCGGTCGACTGCTGCTGGTAGCCGATCAGCACCGCACTACCCAGGGCGGTCACCACCCTCGCCACTCTCCGATCACCGACGATGGCCTTGATCACCTTGAAGTTGGTCTTGTACCGGCCATTGTCGACCCGCTTTTGCACGATGCCAACAGTCTCGTCGTTGCGCGACCACGCGCGAATCGCAGCCTCGGCGCTGTGGTTGAGGCCCAGCGTCACGGAAATGAGCAGCGCGAGATCATTCTGCGGGCCAGCGGTGCCGAATGCCTGCTCACGCAACACCACAATCTGCCGGTTCTCCCAAGAGTCAAGCAACGCTGCTACGAAGCCCTGCCAATTGCCGAAGTGGTGGTAGAACGAGCCGCTCGTGACACCCAGCCGCTTGCACAGCACCCCGATGTTGAGGCCTTTGAATCCCAGCTGGGCGAGGACCTCCAGAGCAGCGTCGTAGTACTCCTCCTTGGTGACCAATTGGGACATCAGCCGCACCTTCCCAATTCGAACACTATGCGACACAACGGGTTTCCGCAACACGGATTATCGTGTCGTCGTCGCAAGGCCGCGAAGCGACCTATGCCTGACCGTAACATGATCTATGGTGTGGTGCATGGAGTGCGTCTATGACCGACTGTTCATCGGCGGCACGTGAGTGAGCCCGTCCTCCGACGAGACTATTTCCGTCGTTTCCGCTGCCACGGAGGAACGAATCGGCTCCGTCCTACTCGCCAAGCAGGCCGACGCCCGTACGCGTCGTAATCGTCGAGTACGAACGCATTGAAGATCAGCATGGCGACCAGCCCGGCACTGCCGACCACCAGCGTCAGGACTGCGGAGAAGATTGCGAATCGCGGATCCGAACTTCGGTTTACGGGCGAAGTCTGTCATGCCTCCGATTGGGCTGCGGCGCCAATCAGCCAGGTGACCAGTCCGGTGCGCAGGCCGTCGGAGAACCGCTCGCGCGGCTCGGGAAGTCCCATCTCGGCCATCGCCACGCGCACGGGCTCGGTTGGCACGGAGAACGGATACATGCCTGCGGTCAACATCAGCGCGGCCTCGGCGAAGAACAAAGTGAATTCGCCGGGCAGCCATGGAAGGTGGCTGGCGACGAGTTGTGCGACGGCGACGGTGTTGGCCGTCGCACGCGCCTTGAAGTCGCGGGCGAACTCGCCGGAGATGTTGCGTTCGAGCACGACGGCCATCGAGGCGAGCAGCTCGCACAGCAGCTCGGCCTCCACCAGCGACACCGCCATCGTCGTCGCCACCCGGACTTCGACCGCGTAGCCGGGCTTCCTCGTTCGCGGCTTCCCGAGCCGGGCGTCGAGCCCGGTCAGCCAGGCCTGAAATTCCTCGTCGAGGACCTCGAGGAAGATCGCTTCGCGGCTGTCGAAGTACCGCAACACGTTCGATTTGGCCAGTCCCACACGGTCAGACAGCTCCCGCAGGCTGATGTCGGCGAGGTTCTTCTCGGCCAGCATTTCCCTGGCGCTGGTCATGATCGCCGAACGGCGTTCTGCCATCTGTTCCGGCCGCCGCGCGCGCTGAAACGTCACAGGTAGCAGTATATCAGACCGGTGGGCTCTTGTTATCAGACCATTGGTTCGTTATTATTCGGTTAACCCACCTATACGAGGAGACATCCCATGACCCGCAATGACCTCACTGTCACCGTTCCCGACCTGTCCGGAAGGCTGGCCGTCGTCACCGGCTCGAACTCCGGCCTCGGCCTGGGCCTGACCACCCGGTTGGCCGCCGCGGGCGCGGAGGTCGTCATGGCGATCCGCAACCGCGCCAAGGGCGAAGCCGCAGTTGAGCAGATCCGCGCGACGGTGCCCACCGCGAAGCTGACGATCAAATCGCTCGACTTGTCGTCGCTGGAAAGCGTCAAGGCACTCGGTGACGAACTCAACGCCGAAGGACGACCCATCGACATCCTCGTCAACAACGCCGGGATCATGCAGCCGCCCACGCGCGAAACGACGGCGGACGGGTTCGAATTGCAGTTCGGCGGCAACCATCTCGGACACTTCGCCCTGACCGGTCACCTGTTGCCCTTGCTCCGCGCCGCGGACAACCCAAGGGTGACATCGCTGAGCAGCCTTGCGGCCCGCATGGGCGGCATCAACTTCGACGATCTGCAGTGGGAAAAGCGCTACAACCCCACAAAGGCGTACGCGCAATCGAAGTCGGCGAACCTGATGTTCGCCCTCGAACTAGATCGCCAGAGCCAGCGCGGCGGCTGGGGCATCATGTCCAATGCGGCCCACCCCGGCTTTGCGAAGACCAACCTGCAGTTGAGCGGCCCCTCGCAGGGCAAGGAGAACCCGACATTGTGGGAGCGCTTCTACCGCGTCAGTCGCCAAGCCACGCCGTTCATGTGGCAGGAAGTCGACGACGCGATCCTGCCCGCGCTCTACGGGGCGGTATCGCCGGACGCCAAGGGCGGAACGTTCTACGGCCCGCACGGCATTCTGGAGATGGCCGGCGGAGGAGTGACGCATGCCAAGGTCCTGGATCGCGCCAAGAACGAGGCCGACGGCCGTCGGCTGTGGGAGATCTCCGAGCAATTGACCGGAGTGACCTTCCCCTGCCGGTGGGCGTAGCGCTCAGAGTTCAAGACGGGCGTCGAGATCGACGCCGGCGGTGCGTGTTTGAGCCGGTGCGGCCATCCGTTCGTGACCGGCGTGCCACCTTTGCGCCGTCTTCACGTGAGCCCGCCAAGTTGCGTGGCGGGCGCGGCGGCGCGACTCGTGGCGCTCAATCACCTCGGCGACCACCTCGGGAAGCAACCCGCTCTCGGTGCGTTCGGCCTCGGCGCGCATCGTGCGGGGCCGGTCGTCGTTGTGCAGAATCTGCTTGAAGTAGTGCTCGGCCGAGTACTCGTTGCCGCGGCGCAAATGATGCAGGTCTGGGCTGATGATCGGTGTGGCGTGCTCGTGGTCGGCTTCGGCGCTGAACTTCTGGTAGAGGAACGCCTCGTTGTTGTGCCGGCCCCGCGTCATCGCCACATACGCCATCGCCCGCGAAGCCCCTCCCCAGAATCTCATACGAACTGTCGGCCGTGACGCTTTGCGCCGAATGCACCGCCGCCGCGTAGCCCAGCGTGATGTGTTCTTTGAGGTAGTCGTTCTCGAACACCGCGCGGGCGTTGTCGGTGAGTCGTTCGGCGGCAAGCCGATTGGTGTCCGGATCGATCGCGGCCACCCGCCAGCGGTTGCCGTTGCGGACCTGATCAACCGGACGGGTGCGGTCGTGGCCGGCGCCGGGTTTGACGTCGATGGTGGCGTCGTTGCTTCGGCTCGTGATGATGTCGCCGACGCGGATTTCTTGGTCGCGCGCGGCTTTGACGGTCGGGCCGGGGGGTGGTGAGGGTGTCGTGCAGGCGGTGGTTGAGCGCGTCGGCCATCTCCCAGGTGTCGGCGATCAGGATGGTGTCTTTGTTGGCGGCGCGATCGTTGAGGTAGGCCGCCAGCGCGTCGGCGGCCATCGCGATCGGGTCCCCGGCGTGCTCGAAGCCAGGCTAATTACTAGTAGCGCCGGCGGTGAGTCTCTGGAGCATCAACACCGTTGGGTATAGGTTATATTGTCTTAACAAATAGGGCGACGTCATCCGGCCTGGAAACTTGGAGGCATCATGCGCATCGGACTCGTTGGTTACGGGGTCGGAGGTCGTTACTTTCACGCTCCGTTCATCCAGGCGGCGGACGGGTGCGAACTGACCGGCATTGTGGCGCGCTCCCCGCAGCGCGTCGCGGAAGTGCATCAGGACTTGCCGGGAGTGCCGGTTTTCGCGTCGCTCGGCGAGCTGCTCGATGCCGGGGTAGACGCCGTGACCATCTCGACGCCGCCGCAGACTCGGCGCGAACTCGTCCTCGAGGCTGTCGGGCGCGGAATCAACGTCATCGCCGATAAGCCCTTCGCACCGACGGCGGCGGCCGGTCAGGCCCTCGTCGACGCCGCCGCTGCGGCGGGCGTGCTGTTGAGCGTGTTCCACAATCGTCGTTGGGATACCGACATCACCACACTTCGCGCCGTGCTCGACGAGGGCCTACTGGGCGAGGTCTGGCGATTCGACTCTCGATTCGATCTCGACGAGCCGCAGACCCTGGAGGCCGGCCCCGACGGTGGACTACTGCGCGACCTGGGCAGCCATCTCGTCGACCAAGCGTTGTGGCTTCTCGGACCGGCGCAACTGGTGTCGGCGAACCTCGACTGGGTGGAGCTGCCCGAAGGGCGCACCGACGCAGGCTTCGTCATCACGCTCTCGCACGCCAGCGGGGCACACTCCCACATCTCGTCGAGCAAGGTGAACCGACTCGAGTCACGAGAATTGCGGGTGCTTGGCTCGCTAGGTAGCTATGTCTCCTCGCAGACTGACGTGCAAGCGCAGGCCATCTTCACCGGCCTTCGGCCAGTGGACGACCCGAGCGGCTGGGGTTACGAGAAGCCGGAACGTTGGGGCACCTTGTCGATCGACAGTGGAATCCATCGCGTGCCTTCGGCGCAAGGGTCCTACGCGGATTACTACGCCCGCTTCGCCGCGGCGGTTTCGGGTGTTGGTGCTCAGCCGGTACCGGCGTCCGAAGCGGTGGATACCCTGGCCGTGCTGGACGCTGCCCGGATAAGTGCCGCAGAGGGTCAGACCGTCAAGATTTGAGGATGCCCCGATCCTCGCCTTCGTCGTCCTGTCCATGCAGCATTCGACCCGACATCACGACTGCCGGGCGCCGGCCGCGCAGTATGTCGAGGGCGCGGACGAACCCGGCCGTGCGAAAATTCCGTTGGGACATGGTACCTCTCGATGGCGCAGCGGAACTCGGTTCATCATGCGGACTGCCGGGCAACGGTCGAAGGCCAATCCCAGTTTGGCCTTGACGTCAAAGCCGTTGTCC
>Ga0164305_10001095_pt1 | contig 10980 bp, 10 predicted proteins | sample Whisoiple_237_MG_FD_110215 | JGI IMG/M metagenome (GOLD analysis project Ga0164305, IMG submission 110215) | Soil microbial communities amended with pyrogenic organic matter from upstate New York, USA - Whitman soil sample_237_MG | ecosystem: Environmental > Terrestrial > Soil > Agricultural... | reverse complement strand
AGGTAGACCATCACCAGGCTGCCGGCCGAGATCAGCAGCATCATGCCGGCCACGGCGAACAGCACCAGCACCGACACCTCGCCCTTGTACAGCCCGCGCTCGCGCAGGAACGGCCATGCATACAGCAGCGCGACCGCCGACACCAGGCAGGTGCCGATCTTGAGGACGTCCGCCATGTTGTCGCGGATGAACATCCCGCCCAGGACTGTGCCCTGCCCGCCCACGCCGGCGACCAGCAACGCCGCGACCACGACGAGGCTGGCGACCGCGAGCAGGTGGGTGACCACGCGCTGCTTCTCGTTGAGGAACAGGTCGAGCATCAGCAGCGCGAACGCGGCGCCGACCAGCGCCAGCTCCGGGATCAGAGGCAGCAGCTCGGTTGCGGAGGGCGTGGCGAGAGTGGATTGCATCGTCGTCATGGCCTCATCAAAGCTTGGTGGCGGCGAGCTGCGCCGCCAGTTGCGCGATGGAAGGCTCCATCAGGTCGATCAGGGGCCTCGGCCACACGCCCAGCACCAGCACGCCGGCCGCGAACACGCCCAGCACCAGCCACTCGCGTGCGTTGATGTCCTCGAGTTCGGCGACGTGTGCATTGCCGACCTCGCCCCAGATCACCCGCTTGGTCAGCCACAGCGTGTAGCCGGCGCCGATGACCAGGGTGAACGCGGCGAGGAAACCGATCAGCGGACTGTGCTGGAACGCCGCCAGGATCACCATGAACTCGCCGACGAAACCGCTGGTACCCGGCAGGCCGGAGTTGGCCATCGCGAAGAACACCCAGAACATCGCGAACCACGGCATCACGTTGGCCACGCCACCGTAGTCGCGGATCATGCGGCTGTGCATGCGGTCGTAGAGCACGCCGACGCAGGAGAACATCGCGCCCGACACGAAGCCATGGCTGATCATCTGCACCATCGCGCCCTGCAGGCCGAGGCGCGCGGCATCCTGCGCACCGGCGTCGCGCACCAGCGCGAAGGCGATGAAGGTGCCGAGGGTGACGAAGCCCATGTGCGAGACCGACGAATAGGCGATCAGCTTCTTCATGTCCTCCTGCACCAGCGCCACCAGGCCGACGTAGACCACCGCGATCAGCGACAGCGCGATCACCAGCCAGGCGTAGTCGTGGCCGGCGTCAGGGACGATCGGCAGGACGAAGCGCAGGAAGCCGTAACCGCCGATCTTCAGCATGATCGCGGCCAGGATCACCGAGCCGCCGGTCGGCGCCTCGACGTGCGCGTCCGGCAACCAGGTATGCACCGGGAACATCGGCACCTTCACCGCGAACGCGACCAGGAACGCGAAGAAGATCCAGGTCTGCTCGCCGATGGTGAGCGGCAACGCCGCCATGTCGGCCAGCTGCCAGCTGCCGCCCTTCAGGTACAGGTAGATCAGCCCGACCAGCATGAACACCGAGCCGAGGAAGGTGTACAGGAAGAACTTCACCGAGGCATACACGCGGCGCGGGCCGCCCCACACGCCGATGATGATGAACATCGGGATCAGCATGCCCTCGAAGAACACGTAGAACAGCAGCGCATCGAGCGCGCTGAACACGCCGATCATCAGGCCTTCGAGGATCAGGAACGCGGCGTAGTACTGGCTCACGCGCTTGTCGATCGCGGTCCAAGCGCCGACCAGCACGAGCACCGTGGTCAGCGTGGTCAGCCCGATCAGCGCCAGCGAGATGCCGTCCGCGCCGAGGTGGTACTGGATGTCGTAGGCCGGCAACCAGGCCAACTGCTCGACGTACTGCATCGCCGGGCTGGCCAGGTCGAAGCCCATGAACAGCGGGATGCTGCACAGGAAGGTGGCGAACGCGAAGCCGAGCGCGACCCAGCGGGCGGCACCCGGGCGGGCATTGCCCGCAAGCAGGGTGCACACGCCGCCCAGGATGGGCAGCCAGATCAGGATGCTGAGGAGAGGCCAGTGGGTCACGCGCGGGGTTCCATCCAGTCGTTCGTCTGGCTCAAAGCCAGTAGTGGTTGGCCAGCGCGAGCAGCGCGACCAGGCCCAGGATCATGGCGAAGGCGTAGTGGTACAGGTAGCCGGACTGCACCTTGCGCAGGAGGCCAGCCGTCAGGCCGACCAACCCCGCACTGCCGTTGACCGCAACGCCGTCGATCACCTTGCCGTCGAACAGGCGAGAAAGCTTGCCGAGCTTCACGCCGCCACCCGCCAGGCCACCGATCCACAGGTCGTCCATGAAGTACTTGCGTTCAAGCACGCGGATCGGCCATGCGAGCGTGCGCGTGATGCCCGCGCGCCACTCCGGCTTGACCATGTACAGCAGCGTCGCCAGCAGGAAGCCCATCAGCGCGAGGAAGAACGCCGGCGCGGTGAAGCCGTGCAGCGCGAACGCGACCGGGCCGTGGAACTCCTCGGCCAGCGCCGCCATGACGTCGTGCTCCTTGAGCACGTCGATCGCGCCGAGGAAGAACGGCAGCTGCTTTTCGTGGCCCATGAGGTCGGTGCCGAACAGCATCGGACCGACGGTGAGGAATCCGATCACGATCGACGGGATCGCCAGCAGCACCAGCGGCAGGGTCACCACCCACGGCGACTCGTGCGGCTCATGCGCGCCATGACCGTGGCCGTGGTCGTCGTGGTGCGCATCGACATGGTGGTCGTCGTGCGCGTGCGCGTCGTGCCCATGGGCATCATGGGCCTGCGCATCGCGGAAGCGCTCTTCGCCGAAGAATGTCAGGTACAGCAGGCGGAAGCTGTAGAAGCTGGTCACGAACGCACCCAGCAGGACCGCGAAGTTCGCGTACTGGGCGATCAGGCTGCCTGGGTGCTCGCCGGCGTGGTGGGCGACGGCCTCGATGATGGTGTCCTTCGAGTAGAAGCCGCTGAAGAACGGCGTGCCGACCAGGGCCAGGGTGCCGACCCACATGGTGAGGTGGGTGATCGGCATGTACTTGCGCAGGCCGCCCATCTTGCGCATGTCCTGCTCGTGGTGCATGCCGATGATCACGCTGCCGGCGCCGAGGAACAGCAGCGCCTTGAAGAACGCATGGGTCATCAGGTGGAACACCGCCGCGGAGTACGCGGAGACGCCCAGCGCCACGGTCATGTAGCCAAGCTGCGACAACGTCGAATACGCGACCACGCGCTTGATGTCGTTCTGGACCATGCCGATCAGGCCGGTCCAGAACGCGGTGGTCGCGCCAATAACCAGGATGAAGTTGAGCGCGGTCGTCGACATCTCGAACAGCGGCGACATCCGCGCCACCATGAAGATGCCGGCGGTCACCATCGTCGCCGCATGGATCAGCGCGGAGATCGGGGTCGGGCCTTCCATCGAATCCGGCAGCCAGACGTGCAGCGGCACCTGCGCGGACTTGCCCATCGCACCGATGAAAAGGCAGATGCAGACCACCGTGGGCACTGCCCAGGCCTGCCCCGGCAGCACGGTGACGGTCAGGTCGCGCATCACCCCGGCATTGGCGAACGCGGTGGCGTAATCCAGCGTGCCGATCCAGTACAGCACCCCCGCGATGCCGAGCAGGAAGCCGAAGTCGCCGACGCGGTTGACCAGGAAGGCCTTGAGGTTGGCGAAAATCGCGCTCGGCTTCTTGTACCAGAAGCCGATCAGCAGGTACGACACCAGGCCCACCGCTTCCCAACCGAAGAACAACTGCAGGAAGTTGTTGCTCATCACCAGCATCAGCATGCTGAAGGTGAACAGCGAGATGTAGCTGAAGAAGCGCTGGTAGCCGTCGTCCTCGTGCATGTAGCCGATCGTGTAGACGTGCACCAGCAGCGAGACGAAGGTGACCACCACCATCATCATCGCGGTCAGCTTGTCGACCATGAAGCCGACATGCGCGCCGATGTCGCCGACCTGGAACCAGGTGTAGAGATTCTCGTTGAACGGCGCCGCGCCCTGCAGCAACTGCCACAGCACGTGCGCGGACAGCACGCAGCTGGCGGCCACGCCGAGGATGGTCACGCTGTGCGCGCCCGCGCGGCCGATCCGGCGGCCGAACAGGCCGGCGAGGATGCTGCCGAGCAAGGGCAGCAGCACGACCAGCAGGAGTTGGGTCTTGGAGAGGAACATCCGTCAGCCCTTCAGCGAGTCGATGTCCGACACGTCGATGGTGCGACGGTTGCGGAACAGGGTGACCAGGATGGCGAGCCCGATCGCAGCCTCGGCGGCGGCCACGGTCAGGATGAAGAACACGAACACCTGGCCGGCGGGATCGCCGAGCGAGCGCGAGAAGCCGACGAAGTTGATGTTGACCGCGAGCAACAACAGCTCCAGCGACATCAGCAGCATGATCACGTTCTTCCGGTTGAGGAAGATGCCGGCCACGCTGATGCAGAACAGCACCGCTCCCAGGGTCAGGAAGTGGCCCAGGGTCAGGGCCGAGACCACATTGCTCATGGCGTGCCCTCCCCTTCCGCGGCCGCCGGCGGCATGGGACGCGTCGCCTCCATCTTCACCATGCGAACACGGTCGGCGGCCTTGACCCGCGACTGCGCCGACGGATCCTGGTGCTTGGTGCCGCCACGACGACGCAGGGTCAGCATCACTGCGGCGACCACCGCCACGGTCAGGATCACCGCGGCGACTTCGAACGGCAGCATGAAGTCGGTGAACAGCGCACGCGCCAGCCAGGTCGTGTTGGGCACGTCGGCCCCGGTCGCCGCGTTGTCCGCGAGCGGCACTGCCGAGGCGGCGCGCACGCCGATCAGGGCCAGCATCTGCACCAGCATCACCACTGCGACCAGCAGGCCGACCGGCAGGTACTTGACGTAGCCCTCGCGCAACGGCGCCAGGTCGATGTCGAGCATCATGACAACGAACAGGAACAGCACCATCACCGCGCCAACGTAGACCAGCACCAGCGCGATGCCGAGGAATTCGGCGCCGCCGACGATCCAGGTGCAGGCCACCGAGAAGAAAGTCAGCACCAGCCACAACGCCGCGTGCACCGGGTTGCGCGAGGTGATCGTCGCCAGCGCCGCAATCGCCGCGGTGGCGGCGAAGCCGAGGAAGGCCAAGGTCGTGAAATCGAAAGTCATGCGTGTCTCAACCTCAGCGGAACGGCGCGTCGGCGGCGCGGCGCTCGGCGATTTCCGCCTCCAGGCGGTCGCCGATGGCCAGCAATTGCGGCTTGGTCAGGATGTTCTGGCCGCGCTTGTCGAAGTGGTATTCGTGCACGTGGGTCTCGACGATCGAGTCCACCGGGCAGGATTCCTCGCAGAACCCGCAGTAGATGCACTTGAACAGGTCGATGTCGTAGCGCGTGGTGCGGCGGGTACCGTCGGCGCGCTGCTCGGAGTCGATGGTGATCGCCAGCGCCGGGCACACCGCCTCGCACAGCTTGCAGGCGATGCAGCGTTCCTCGCCGTTCGGGTAGCGACGCAGCGCGTGCACGCCGCGGAAGCGCGGCGACTGCGGCGTCTTCTCCATCGGGTACATCAGCGTGTACTTGGGCTTGAACAGGTACTTGAGCGTCAACCACAGCCCGCCCAGCAGTTCCAGCAGGAGCAGGCTCTTGAAATAGGAAATCATCTTGCCCATGGCTTTACTGGCCCGCCTGCAGGACGCCGTAGAACACCAGCAACGCGGTCACGAAGATCCAGGCGATGGTGATCGGGATGAATACCTTCCATCCCAGCCGCATGATCTGGTCGTAGCGGTAGCGCGGGAACGAGGCACGGAACCAGATGAAGCAGCTGGCGAAGAAGAACACCTTGGCCAGCAGCCACCACCAACCGTCACCGAGGATGGTCGAGAGCACCGGCACGTCGGGGATGAACGCCGCCGGGATCGGAGACAGCCAGCCACCGACGAAGAAGGTCGCGGTCAGGAAGCTGACCAGGATCATGTTGGCGTATTCGGCCAGGAAGAACAGCGCGAACTGCGAACCGGAGTACTCGACCATGTGGCCGGCGACGATCTCCGACTCGCCCTCGACCACGTCGAACGGAGCGCGGTTCGTCTCGGCCACGCCGGAGATGAAATACACCACGAACAGCGGCAACAGCGGCCACATGAACCATTCGGTGAAGCCGCCATTGCCGCCCTGCGCGTTGACGATGGCCGACAGGTTCAGGCTGCCGGCGGCGATCAGCACGCCGACCAGGGCGAATCCCATCGCGATCTCGTAGCTCACCACCTGCGCCGCGCCGCGCATCGCACCGAGGAACGCGTACTTGGAGTTGGAGGCCCAGCCGGCGAGGATCGTGCCGTACACGCCTAGCGAGGTCATCGCCAGCAGGTACAACAGGCCCGCGTTCGCATTGGACAAGACCACCTGCGCGTCGAACGGCACCACCGCCCACGCCGCGAACGCCGGCACCAGCGCGATCAGCGGCGCCAGCCGGAACAGGAACGGATGCGCGACCGACGGCTGCAGCACTTCCTTGAACAGCAGCTTGAACACGTCGGCGAACGCCTGCAGCACGCCCCAGCCGACATACATCGGCCCGTGGCGGACATGCATCCAGCCGATCAGCTTGCGCTCCCAGACCACGTAGAACGCGACCGAGACGATCACCGGCACGGCGATGGCGAGGACCTTCAGCACGATCCACACCAGCATGCCGATGGTGCCGAACGACAGCAGGCTGTCGCGCAGTGGCTCGATGACATGGATCATCAACGGATTGATGGATTCGATCATGCGCGCGCAACCTCCGCGGTCACTGCGGCGGCCAGCTGCGCAGTGGCACCATGCCCCGACTCGACCCACAGGCATCCCGCCGCAACGCGATCGTCGATCACCACCGGCAGCGTGCCGGTGCCGCTCGTGGTCGCGAGCTTCGCCATCGCGCCCTCCACCAGGCTTGCGCCGGCGGCATCGGCCGGATTGAGCAGCACGCGCGGGCCGGCATTCAGCGGGTGCGCCTGCAGCGCCTCGGCGCGACGGGTTACCGCGTCGACGCGATAGATGGCCTGCGAGGTGGCGACTTCCAGGCCGGCGCCGGACTGCACTGGCGCATTGCCAGCCGCAACCTGCACTGCCTTGGGTGCGACGCTCGCACGCAAGCCGGCCAGATCGGTGAATTCGAAGCCCGGCACGCCGAGCACGCCACCGAGCGCACGCAACGCGCGCCAGCCCGGCTGCGCCTGGCCCGGCACCTTGCCGGCTGCGGTGGCGACCTGGTCGAAGCCTTCGAGGTTGGTCAACGTCGCATCGACTTCAGGCAACGCACCGATCGGCAGGATCACGTCGGCGACGCGGCGGGTCGACTGGCAGGCGAACTGGCTCAAGGCCACCACCTGCGCGCCGCCCAATGCCTTCAGCGCGACCAGCTGGTCGGCGAAATCCAGGCCCGGCTCGATGCCGTGCAGGACATACGCGGCACGCGGCTGCGACAACATCGCTTGGGCGTCGCGCGAGACCGGCAGCACGCCGTGCTTCGCCAGGCCCAGTGCATTCGCACCCTGCGGGATGCGGCAGAGCTTGGCACCCTTCGCCGCAGCGAATGCATTGGCGGCCTTGCGGATCGCGGCGGCATGCGGGCCGTTCTCGGCCACGCCACCGACGATGATCGCGATGTTCGCGGCATCGCCCAGCTCGACCTGGCCCAGTGCGGATGCGAGTTGCGACGGCGGCACGATGCGCTTCGACGCGAGCTCGAAGGCGACATCGAAATCGACCGGGTTGACCACGTGCACCTTCGCGCCGCGCTTGACCGCCTTGCGCAGGCGCTGGTGCAGCAACGGCACTTCATGGCGCAGGTGGCTGCCGACGATCACGATGGCGTCGGCCTGTTCGATCTCCGCCACCGGCATCGCGAATGCCTCGGCAACCGCGCCATCCGACAGGTCGGACTGGCCGATGCGATGGTCGAGATTGCCGGTACCCAACGCTTCGGCGAGGCGGGCCAGCAATGCGCCCTCCTCGTTCGAGGTCGCCGGGTGCACCAGGATGCCGAGGTCGTCGGCGGCGTTGTCGCGCAGGATCTGCGCGGCCTTGGCCAGCGCTTCGTCCCACGATGCCTCGCGGAAACCTTCACCGTCGCGGATCAGCGGCACGGTCGCGCGGTCGGCCGCATACAGGCCTTCATGCGCGTAGCGGTCGCGGTCCGACAGCCAGCACTCGTTCACCGCTTCGTTGTCACGCGGCACGCTGCGCAGGATCTCGCCGCGGCGCACGTGGTGGAACAGGTTGCTGCCCAGCGCATCGTGGTAACCGAGCGAGACGCGCGCGGTCAGTTCCCACGGGCGCGCCTTGAAGCGGAACACCTTGTTGGTCAGCGCGCCGACCGGGCAGACGTCGATGACGTTGCCCGACAGTTCGGTGGTCAACGGCTTGCCGTCGTAGGTACCGATCTGCAGGTTCTCGCCGCGCAGCATGCCACCCAGTTCATAGGTGCCGGCGATGTCCGCGGTGAAGCGCACGCAGCGCGTGCACTGGATGCAGCGCGTCATCTCGGTGGCGACCAGCGGGCCCATGTCCTAGTCCGCCACGACGCGCTTGCGCTCGACGAAGCGGCTGACCGAACGGCCGTAGCCCAGCGACAGGTCCTGCAGCTCGCACTCGCCGCCCTGGTCGCAGATCGGGCAGTCCAGCGGATGGTTGATCAGGAGGAATTCCATCACGTTGCGCTGGGCCTTCAGCGCCTTGTCGTTGCGGGTGAAGACCTTCAAGCCATCCATCACCGGCGTGGCGCAGGCCGGGGACGGCTTCGGCGCGGAACGCCCACCGACTTCGGTATCGACCAGGCACATGCGGCAGTTGGCGGCGATCGGCAGCTTCTCGTGGTAGCAGAAGCGCGGGATCGGGATGCCGGCCTTGTCGGCCGCGTGGATGATCATCGAGCCCTTGGGCGCGGCCAGTTCGACGCCGTCGATGATGACGGTGACGTGGTCCGGCGGCAGGTTCGGGTTCACCGGTTGCGCGCTCATGCGGCGGCCTCCACCGGCATGACGTCCAGCTTTTTCACGAGCCGGCCCGCGCGCTCGTCGTCGACATAGAAGCGCTGGTTGACGATGGCGTACTCGAATTCATGCCAGTAGTGGCGCAGGAAGCCCTGCACCGGCCACGCGGCGGCCTCGCCGAACGCGCAGATGGTGTGGCCTTCGATCTGGCCGGCGGCGGCGCGCAGCATCTGCAGGTCGTCGAGGGTCGCCTGGAAGTTGCAGATGCGGTCGAGCATGCGGTGCATCCAGCCGGTGCCCTCGCGGCACGGCGTGCACTGGCCGCAGCTTTCCTTCCAGTAGAAGCGCGAAATGCGCCGGCACGCACGCACCATGCAGGTGGTGTCGTCCATGACGACGACCGCGCCCGAACCCAGGCCGGAGCCGGCCTTCTGGATCGCGTCGTAGTCCATGGTCAGGCCCATCATCACCTCGCCCGGCAGCACCGGCATCGAGGAGCCGCCCGGGATCACGCCCTTGAGCGTGCGGCCCGGCTTCATGCCACCGCACAGCGCCAGCAGGTCGGCGAAGCTCGTGCCCAGGCGGACTTCATGGTTGCCCGGCTTGGCGACATGGCCGGACACCGAGAAGATCTTGCAGCCGCCATTGTTCGGCTTGCCGAGGCTCATGAACCACTCGGCGCCGTTGCGGATGATCGCCGGCACCGAGGCATAGGTCTCGGTGTTGTTGATCGTGGTCGGCTTGCCGTACAGGCCGAAGTTGGCCGGGAACGGCGGCTTGTAGCGCGGCTGGCCCTTCTTGCCTTCCAGCGACTCCATCAGCGCGGTTTCTTCGCCGCAGATGTAGGCGCCCGCGCCGAGCGCGTTGTACATGTCGATGTCGACGCCGGAGCCAAGCACGTCCTTGCCCAGCCAGCCGTTTGCGTAGGCCTCGCGGGTGGCTTCTTCCAGGTGCTCGAACGGTTCGTGGTGGAACTCGCCGCGCAGGTAGTTGTAGGCCGCGGTCGAACCGGTGGCATAGCAGGCGATCGCCATGCCCTCGATCACCGAATGCGGGTTGTAGCGGAGGATGTCGCGATCCTTGGCGGTGCCCGGCTCGGATTCGTCCGAGTTGCACAGGATGTACTTCTGCCCCGGGCCCTTGGGCATGAAGCTCCACTTGAGGCCGGTCGGGAAACCCGCGCCGCCGCGGCCGCGCAGGCCGGAGGCCTTGACCATCTCGATGACGTCGGCCGGCGGGATCTTCTCCTCGAGGATCTTGCGCAGCGCGGCGTAGCCACCGGTCTTCAGGTAATTCTCGTACGACCACGGCTTGTCGAAATGCAGCGTCGTGTAGACGGCCTGGTGCGCCTGCGGCGCCGGGCCGACCGGGCCGTAGCCCTCCGAATAATGCGAATGCCCGCCCATTACTTCAGCCCGTCCAGCAGCTCGTCCACCTTCGCGGCGTCGAGCTTCTCGTGGTAGTGCCCGTTGATCACGACGACCGGCGCGCCGCAGCACGCAGCCACGCATTCCTCTTCGCGCTTCAGGTAGATGCGGCCATCGGCAGTGGATTCGCCCAAGCGGCAGCCCAGCTTCTTCTCGGCGTGCGCCACCAGGTCTTCGGCACCGTTCAACCAGCAACTGATGTTGGTGCAGAAGGCCACGTTGTTGCGGCCTACCGGCTCGGTTTCGAACATCGAGTAGAAGGTCGCGACCTCGTAGGCCCAGACCGGCGGCAGGTCGAGGTACTTCGCAACCGCGGCGATCAGCTCGTCGCTGAGCCAGCCGCCATTCTGTTCCTGCGCCGCGAAAAGGCCCTGCAGCACCGCGGAACGTTTGCGGTCGGCCGGAAATTTGGTCAACCAGTGCTCGATATGCGCACGCGTCGCGTCCGACAGCACCGCCATCGGGTCCACGTTGCGGCAGGCTTCGAAATTGCCCGTCGCCTTCATCGGTCGATCTCTCCAAAGACCACGTCGTAGGTGCCGATCATGGCGACGACGTCGGCCAGCATGTGGCCTTTCACGATTTCGTCCATCGAGGACAGGTGGGCGAAGCCCGGCGCGCGCAGGTGCACGCGGAACGGCTTGTTGGCGCCGTCGCTGACCAGGTAGCAGCCGAACTCGCCCTTCGGCGCTTCCACTGCGGCATAGGTCT
>Ga0164305_10001094_pt1 | contig 10982 bp, 7 predicted proteins | sample Whisoiple_237_MG_FD_110215 | JGI IMG/M metagenome (GOLD analysis project Ga0164305, IMG submission 110215) | Soil microbial communities amended with pyrogenic organic matter from upstate New York, USA - Whitman soil sample_237_MG | ecosystem: Environmental > Terrestrial > Soil > Agricultural... | reverse complement strand
CTTACTCCCCTATCAAGCGGAAGACTTGAATGACAGAATAAAACTATCAACTTTACAAACAGGTCTTAATCATGAACAAGGTAATGGTTACACTCATCTCTATAGCTACCCTTGGGCTAGGCATTGCTGTTCCCCTCCAAGCCAATGCTCAGCCTATGAAGCCAACAACAAAAGTTGCGCTTGAATCCCAACGTCACCATGAATACCGCGTCCAGTATCACCGCGCCAATCAAGAAAAATGGATAAATGCTGGAACTTTCCGAGATCGTGTAGCTGCTAACAAAGAGGTTCAAAAATTAGAGCATAAAGGTTATAAAGCCAAAATTGTAACTCTGTAGGCTTACACAATAGAGGAGGGAGAGAAAAGGCGAGTAACACTCGCCTTTCCCCTCCCTCACGATTATCATTATCAGTAACACCTCACGTTATATAGCCAGTCTAAATAGTCGTGAAAATGAGTGTGCTGAAGAAATGATAAAATAGTTATGGCGGTCAAACTATGAGTTCTCAAACACAACGCTTTCTGGTCATTGAGGATCACCCTGAAGTCGGTCAAAATAATTGTGAATTTTTGAGGATGATAGAGCCTCAGTGTTCCTGCATTATTCAGGAAACCCCTGAAGAGGGGATTGAGCAACTCAAGCAAGAGAACATAGATTTAGTAGTAGTTGACTTACAATTTGGGACTTTGACAGGCGAGGAGTCAGCCAAGCCTGGTTTAGCGCTACTAAACCACATTTTTGAGCATCACCCTCTGTTAAATGTTCTCGTCTATACCAGCGAACCAAGCTATTTAAGGCAAGTCCTCAAGCAAATATTTGAACATCAAGGGGGATTTGCTGTCGTTAATAAAATGGAAAGACGGAATGCTTTTCTAGAAGGAGGTCGTAGTGCTTTAGCCGGACAGTGTAAGATTCCTCGTAATTTAATGAACGAAATGCCCTTGACTGATAAGGATAGAACGGTACTGGACTTGTTATGCAACCAAGCCCTTACGGATCAGGCAATTGCAGATCGGATGCATATATCCCTCAAAACAGCTCAGAACTACGTCCAGAGTCTCAAAGCAAAACTGAATGTCGATCAGCTTGATGGTCAACTTACTAATACCCGAATCGCAGTTTGCATGGAGGCAATTAAACGTAGGTTGATCGGATAGTTATACCCTTCTTTGTTATCATGTTATGGGGTGTCAATCGTCCATTCTAGTGTTACCCGCATCCCACCTTCTTCTAATGGAACCCTTTGCCAAGCCCCATTTGGGATCTCAGCGGCAATAGTTTTCATCAGTTTAGTGCCATATCCACCACTACGACGTTTCTTGTGAGGAATATCTAATAAGATAGGGGTGAGGCTAGTTCCATTATTCTCGATCGCTAATCGGCACTGATGATCTTTTTGAGTAAGCGAGACTGAAACTTGCGTTGCCGATCCGTTTGGAGGTTGGGCATGACGAATCACATTAGCGATCGCTTCTCGAAAAAAGCGAAATATATCCTCTCTCGAATCAATCCAAGCACTATCAGATTTGGGTTCTCGCAGGGGTTGTAGATGCTCTTTGACACTCAAGGTTAATTCTCTTGAGTTAATCAGTTTTTGGAGCCATTGATGTATCCCCCGATCGAGTCCATCTTGCAGCTCTGGTGTAATCTCTAGCTTTTCTGCAATTGTCCGTGTGCTGCTGAGCTGATTGCGAAGCGCAAGCCCAACTGCTTCTAATCGATCTAAGATTGAGTTCATCAGGGGAGATGGATGACTGAGGGCTAGAAGTTCAATACTATCCATAGCCAATTTGAGTTCTTGAAGTGGGCCATCATGAATGTCTGTTGCAACTCGATGGAGGAGTTTCCGCGATTGCAACAGAACAGCTTGTCGCTCAGCTAATTTCTGCTGTTGTTGGATAGACTGCCTGATAATTGAATAAATGGCTACACCTGAACCTGTTCCAACCCAACCTAAAATTGGGATGGATAATGGAAGAATTAACCCTTGATAGAACAAGATAAAACTTAAACCTACATAGCTTCCTACCAAGATCGTAAGAAACCCGCCAACCAGCCTATAAACAGGTATAAGTTTATGCTTTTTTTTGCCTTGGCTAAGTATGTATAGGCCGATCAAGTCAAGACCCAAAGTTGTGATGATGTAGTCATACCAATTCGGGATTCTGGTCAGAAATGAATGGGTCATCAAACTAGCTATTTGATTAGCTTCTACTTCTGCAACAGACATCTCCCCAAAAGGAGATAGTTCTCGATAGGTTTCAGATCCTTTCCCTTCGGGAAGATCAATTAATACAAGTTTATCATGGAGCTTCTGAAGAGATTGGTGGTCAAAAGAAGGATGACAGTGTTCTCTCTCTAGCTGAGAGGAAGGACATTGAAAATCAAGCTCAATACTAGGAAATCTATCACCAGAACCCCAGAAGTTTATTTGAAAAGATAAAAGAGTTTGTAAATTGGTGATATTTTGAAAACCTCTGAGATTTCCTGAGTTCATATAGAATTTTTCTAATGCCATCGTTGCCACAGATTTAACCTTATGATGTATATTAATATCTGGATCGTCTTCATAGCTAAAATTGGAAAATAGCTCGGCTTTTCGAGCTGGGCTGTCTAAGCTTTGTGGATGTGCTGCATATCTGAAGTAACTTACTATCTGCTCTGGGCGAATAGAAGGATTTATACTTTCATTGTCGAAAGGAAGTAAATTATTATAATTATTTAGCACGGAATTTTCGGAGGGCAAGTTGCTTGAACGAGCCACCAAAACAATCTGGTTTGAATATTTACTAATCAACTCTTGAAAGGGATGTTCTAACTGAGGAGCTGTATCAAGATCAATGTACTGGCTCATTTGATCTGGCAAATTTATGACTACAAGCTTTGCACCACTGTTGATTAAGGTTTTAACTAAATTTGCATAGAAAATATTCAGTTTATATAAGTTATGAAAGTTATATCCTAAAATGGCAGGCTGCTTGATTTTAACCAGGAGAATTTCCTCGGGCAGACGCCCAGGTTTATGCAGTCGTATTAGACTATCCTGAATGTCCAGCTCCATTTTATTAGAAATAGGTAAGTTGCTAGATACTGCACAGTAAAATAAGCTCCAAACAGTTATTAAGCAAATACCTATTGCTGGACGATATCTGACAGCGTTCATTCTATCTTTCCATTATTTATTTGTTCTGTGCAGCCGATATAAAATTGTTTGCTTGGGTCGGATTCGGTTTAAACTTACACACAAATCTTGTGAACACTTTCTAAACCGCCAATGAGCCAATTTTGTACTAATCGTTCCATTAGAGATAGCACCATTCAAATGAAACCCGTATATAGATCTGACATGATTGCCCTCAACTTCTAGTTTCAGTTTAACCGAGCCTCCTTGTCCAATACCATCAGTAATTCGTCCAGCACCAATCCAGACTTGGGTTGCTGTGGCTGGGGTATTTAACAGACTCAATAAAAGTAAGGTTTGGCATACAATACGAGATGCAAAAGGAAGCATGAGCCATTTATTCTTAGTTCAATAGTACAATGCTGACATTTGCCTTTGAGGGCGATTTTTCTTCTCCAGTATATAGCACTTCAGAGTTTGGTGAGGTACAGCTAAATAGCTGTAAAGCTTATAGAACCCATTTGGGCTTTCTGACGATCGGCTAAGATCGGAAAAAAATGTCGTACTCCCGCAGCTTAACCGATCGAGAGTGGGAACTCATCGAGCCATTATGACCCCGAAACAAGAAAACCAGACCGCCTACTCAGTCAAAGAGAGAAATCTTGGATGTTATCTTCTATGACTCGCAAGCGGTAAACGCACGGGTGGTCAGAAACCGAGTTTTTTGCATCATACTTCGTTACAGCTCGCAGAAACGGTAAAAAACCCGGTTTCTGAAGGTTGTGATGCGAAAGTCCAAATCTCAAATCTCAAATCTCAAATCGGCTTACTGTGCAGCTTGGCTGAGAATAGTACAAGATGTTAAGTACGATTCCCTATGGGATAGCTTCGCTTCACGCGAATTTACCAACACCTGCCGATCAAAGCCTATGGCTGACATTAATCGATGCTACGAAATCCTCGAAATTGAGCCGGGAACTTCGTTAGAAGACATTAAGCGTGCTTACAGGGATTTAGCCTTTGTGTGGCATCCCGATCGGTTTGCCCACAACGATCGCCTGCAACAAAAAGCTCAACAACGATTAACAGAAATTAATGAAGCTTACCAGCAGTTGGTGTTGTTTCTGAGTCAGCCTGAATCATCGAGGTCGATCGAAAAACAGTTTCAGCAGCCACCGCCCCCGGCGCCGGAAAAGCCGCTGAGAAGGCGTTCTGGAAAATCAGCAGCCAGGCCTGGTTCCCAGCGCCGTCAAACCCGCCCAAAAGCCGCCTCCAAAAAATTTCTCACTCAAAAAAACTCTTCAAGCAAGAAACGATTTACCACTCACAATCGTCAAGCGTGGCGGGGCACAAAGCAACCTGGGCGAAGCGTTGCGAGGCAAGCAGGGCCATCTCAAAATTCTCGAAAGCTTACCTCGAAAAGGAAAACAGAATTTTCAACTCAATACTCAAAACCGCGAAGCGCGCCGAGGGAAGTGCGACCATCTCAACACTATTTAAGCTTCCCTTGGTGGCCGCTGGCAATCGCCGTCGCGAGTTACGCTTTGACCGGTTGGATTTTGACGAAATCAACCGCCCCGCTGTGGATGTGGGCTTTAATCTGCGGTGCAGATTGGCTGTGGGCCGCGATTTTGCTGGCGGAGGGTTCAGCAACGCCTAGAGTGTGGCTGGCGGCGTTAGTTTTGGCTGGGGCGGTGGGGGGGTCGATCGCCGGTTTTCAGGCGGGAGGAATGGAAACAGGGGCTGCTTGGGGCGCAGTTGGAGCTGGTTTGGGGGCGATCGCCAGTTCCGAGGCCGAGTCGCGGGCTGTGGCTGCTGTTTTGGCTGTGGCGGGAGTGCTGACAGTGGTGGGATTGATGGCTGGAACTGATTCTGGGAATTGGGTCAAGGTGTTGGTGGCGGCCGTGTGTTGGGCGGTTGTTGGCTTGACGTGCGGGCTGGCGACGGAAGTAGGCGTGAATTCTGGCGGCCCCGTCGGACTCGGAGGTGCGATCGGGCTGGGGATTGGGGCGTGGGCGGGGGCTTTGGCTGGGGCTGGTTCGGGGGCGATCGTCCAAGCCTTGGCGATTGCCGGGTCTAAGACTGTTTATGGGGCTTGGGCTGCGATCGGGATTATTGCTGGAGTTGTGGCGCGGATGGTAGCTGCTGAAAGGTTGAGCCACAACTCCAGCGGGCTTTATACGTTTATCCTGTTGGTGGCTACTTCCGGTTTTGGGCTGTGGCTGGGAAGTTGGTTGGGCGATCGTATCTTTTAAATTAGTCAGTTGTCAGTTGTCAGTTGTCAGTTGTCAACAATCAGGAGCATGGCAACCGGAATTGATCTAAATTCCAGCACTTATCGCTTTTCAGCAGCGCTTCAAACTCAGCCCTTGGCAAAGCCTGACTGAAAAGATAGCCTTGAATTTCGTCGCATTCGTGCTCGCACAAAAAATCAAGTTCCTGCTTATTTTCTACCCCCTCAGCCACCACCGTCATGTTCATGCAGTGTGCCATTTGAATAATCGCTATTGTAATCGCTGCATTTTGGCGATCGTCTGCAATATCGCGAATAAAACTCTTGTCAATTTTGATTGCATCAAACGGAAAGCGTTTCGGATAACTCAAAGAAGAATATCCAGTCCCAAAATCATCAATTGCTATCCTAATCCCCATATCTCTCCACACCATCAAAGCTTTAGCTGCTGCAATTTCGTCTTGCAAAACCAGACTTTCCGTCAGTTCTAATTCCAAACACTTGGGATCGAGATCGGTTTCTGTTAATATGTCCCTGACTCTTTCCGTGAAGTTTTTGCGCTCAAATTGACGGGCTGACACATTAACTGCCACTCGCAGGGGCGGTAAACCTGCTCTTTGCCATGTTTTATTTTGCCTGCAAGCAGTCTCTAATACCCATTCACCCAACGGTGCAATCAAGCCCATTTCTTCAGCCATCGGAATAAATTCTCCGGGGGAAACTCGCCCCCGTTCTGGATGATTCCAGCGCACCAAAGCTTCAGCCCCAATGATTTTACCTGTTTTTATTTCTATTTGCGGCTGATAGTATATTTCAAACTCTGAGCTTTTTAAAGCCTGGCGCAAGCAAGTTTCTTGAAGAAGTGTATTGATAAAAAAATTAGCATTTTTTGCTGTATAAAAATGATAAGTATTGCCACCTTTCTGCTGAGATTGATACATTGCTATATAAGCATTTTTCAGCATTTCATCTCCGTCGGTGCCGTCCCCGGGATACAAGCAGATCCCCATACTAGCAGTGACATAGACTTCGCAATCTTTGACAATCATAGCTTGGGATACAATATCTAAAATGTTTTGAGCAATCTTAGCCACATCCTGTTTGTCTGCAACTGGTTTGAGAATCAGCGCGAATTCTGCCGCTTCCAAACGAGCAACAATATTAATGTTTTCCATGCAGTTAGTTAGCCGCTGGGCGATGGTGCAAAGCACTGAGTCGCCGATATCGTGTCCCCAGGTACTGTTAATGCGGTTGATTTTATCTAAGCTAAGCGTGACAACTGGAACGACTCCTGACAATTCTTTTTGACCATCTAATACTCGACTTAACTTTTCTCGCAAAAATGAACGATTCGGCAGGTTGGTCAAGCTGTCATACTGATGTCGGTAAAATGCCAGTTGAATAGTTGTGTGCAAGTTTTTTTCTTCAAATGGCTTGACAATATAGCCGAACGGTTTTGTACTATTGACTCGTCGCAAAGTAGTTTCATCTGCATAAGCTGTCAGATAAACTACCGGAATTTGAAAGCGCAAGCGAATTTCTTCGGCTGCTGTAATGCCGTCGATTTCTCCTTGCAGGTTAACATCCATTAAAACTAAATCCGGGCGCAACTTGGCTGCCGATTCAATCGCTTCTTCTCCCGAATAGACCATGCCAGTTATTCTATATCCTAGAGATATTAAACAGTCGGAAATGTCTTCCGCAATGATACTCTCGTCTTCAACTATCAGAATTTTTTTGTGGGACACTAAATTTTCTCCTCAGAGTGCAATTTTGGTTGAGAAAAGGTTATTCTAAAAGTCGTGCCAGCAGTTTCTAACAGGTCTATTCCCCCCCGGATTTGCTTGACTAAAGACCCGACCAGTCGCAAACCCAACGTTCGGGATTTTCGATAATCTAAGTCTTGAGGAAAACCAATTCCGCTGTCGCTCACGGTTAGCACGCAAACTCTGTTATTATCTAAAGTGAAATCTATGTTAATTTTACCTTTAATTTTTCCTTTAAAAGCATATTTTAGAGCATTTGTCACAAGCTCGTTGATAATTAATCCGCAAGGAACTGCCGTATCAATATTGAGAGAACACGGCGCAATATTTGTTTGCAACTTGACGCCTTCTGCATGATTTTCATAAGCTTGGAATAAATTGTGGGCTAGATTTTGGATGTATTCAGCAAAGTCAATGTTTGACAAGTCTTTGGATTGATACAATTGTTCGTGAACCAGGGCCATCGATCTGACTCGGTTTTGACTTTCTTTTAACATTTCACTAACGTGGCTGTCTTGGATGTAGCGGGACTGAAGTTTGAGCAAACTGGAAATAACTTGGAGGTTGTTTTTGACGCGGTGGTGAATTTCTTTGAGGAGAACTTCTTTTTCTGCGAGGGATGCTTTGATGCCATCTTCGTCGCGCTTGCGATCTGTAATATCCCGCACTACTGCTTGAATTACTTTTCGTCCGTTAATTTCCATTGCATTTAACAGCACTTCAGCAGGAAATTCTGAACCGTCGAGTCGTTTGTGTACCCAGTCAAAGCGACAGCTACCTGTTTGCATTGCTGTCGATATTCTCTGTATTGCTAGACTGGATGAGTCTTGTCCGCTAGGCTGAAATTGTGGGGAAAAGTCGCTCATTTTCTTGCCGTAAAATTCTTTGGTGTTGCTACAGCAAAAAATTTTTAAGGTGGCGGGGTTGCAGTCAAAAAATTCCTTTTCGTCAAGCAACATTACTGCGTCGCTGGTGGCTTCATAAAGGCTGCGAAATTTGTGTTCTGATTCTTGCAGCGAGCATATCAATTGGTTTTTGAGAGCTTCTGCACGCTTGCGGTCGGTAATGTCTATTCCTACAGAAACTGCTGCGGTTCCCTGATGATATTTCTGAGCTACTATCAAATAGTTGCGGACGAAACCGTTAATTTCTATTTCTATTTCTTGGCAGGTTTGCTGAGATGAAGTATCAAAAAAAATTCGGATCAGTTCTCCGAAAGTCGAGCCTTTGTCGAGAAAGTTGATTTCTTGACCTACAAAGCTTTCGGGAGACAGGTTGAATGAGGTTGCTAAGTGCTGGTTGACTCCGATATACCGCAAATCTGAACTGATCCAAGAAATCAGTCCGGGTACGGCATCCAAAACGGCGCGAAGTTGGTCTGTAGCTTCTTGGAGTGCTTCTTCCGATCGCTTGCGATCGCTAATATCTGTCGCCGTTCCGCACAAGCCTAAAATAGTGCCGTTTTCAGCTTGGTTGACGATGCTGTTGACGCGGAGGTGAACGGGAGTACCGTCTTTGCGAATGTGTACTGTTTCGTAAGGAGAATTAGCGGTTTGTGGCTGAATTCTGGTTCTTGCTAAAAGTTGGGCAAATATTTCTCTTGGTCTGCTTTCTTGATCGGGAACTAAAAAATCGGTGAAGCGGCGTCCGATCATTTCTGGCGGTTCGTAACCGTAGATGCGTTTGGCGGCGGAATTGACAAAAGTCAAGAGGCCTTCAATATCGATCGACCAAATCAATTCTTGGGAGGTTTCTACGAGGTTGCGGTACTTTTTTTCGCTTTCGGCAAGTGCTGCATTGAAGACTGCCGTTTGCTGCTGCAGTCTGTCTTCTAATTCTTGATTTGCCGTTTCCAGAGTGGCAATGGACTGCTCGCGCTCGGTAATTTCAGTAGAAACACCCACTGCCCCGACAACTTCGCCGTTTCCATCTCGCAGGGCTGCCGATCGAATTTCGTGAATAAAATGCCTCTCTCGGACGTTCCAAGTGCGATCGTTTCCTGCTAGTACCTCGGCAATATTTTCTAAAATATCTGGCTGGCTGCTGTAAACTTCAAAAATCGATCGCCCGACAGTTGCACCTGGTTTGAGTCCCAAATTTTCTAATCCTTTCCCTGCTGCAAGAGTTAACTTGCCGTCTCTGTCTGTTGCCCACAGGAAAACGGGGGCACAACTGACGGCGGCCTGAAGGGTTTCGTTGGCTTGTTTGAGCCGATCGATTTCTGCGTGAAGCAGATCCTGGGTGGTGTTTAATTCTACCCTTAGTCGAGCGGCTTTTTGCTGCCAACTGGCAGCAGTATCGCACATTTCTGCGAAATTGTGGGAACGACAGATGGATTGGTTGCAGTGTGACATGGTTACTCTAGGGCGCACTGTATATTTAACCCCAGCCTATCTTTTCAGCATAAACTTTTTAAGTCAAATATTACAATTAGCAGTAATACTTATCCGACCAAGATGCGATATATTAAAGTTACTTGAAAGGATTCAGAAATTGTGGCTCGCTCAGGCTTTCGGGCGACAGTTCACAATTTGATAATAAGCTGAACAAGGCCTGCCAGTCAGTATTTTTACGGGAACTATTTGTAGTATTGCAAAAATAAGTTCCGCAATCTTCTGCTTGCACAAGAACTGGGATTGTAAATTTATTATATTTGTTTGCGTAGATTCACGCACCGAGGAAGAGGGAATCCGGACATATTAAAGAGTCCAGGACGCACTCTTAATATCATGTCCGGTCAATTACCAGTCATAAAAGGTGTTTGTAGTTAGGAAGTCCGTCGGATCGAGTTTTATGAGAATAGTCCTGAACGCAGGCTTGCCTTGCTAAACCGGGTTTATACGAAAAAAGCTCGGGTTGAGCGATCAAAAATATAATAATATCCTTTCCGTAGGCATCGGAATAATTTTTTTTGCAGTGGGGCGCTCGCTGGACTTCAATTAATACCCGTCAATAAAAATACAACAGTAGACCCTACTCCCAACCCATAGCCGAGCAGTCATTCCCAATTCTTCAATCTAAAATCTAAAATCTAAAATCTAAAATGGTATAACTCCCCAAATTTTGACAGTTTTGTCTATACTGCCGCTGATAATAGTTTCACCATTGCTGCTAAAAGTAAGACAAGTAACCGAGTTTTGATGTCCGCTGAGAGTGTGAATATGTTCGCCGGTACTGGCATTCCAAAATTTGATATTACCATCGGCACTAGCACTGACAACAGTGAGTCCGTCGGCACTAAAGGCGATCGCATTTATCGAGTTAAAATGCCCCGCCAAAGTGATTGAACTATCTGGATTCGATAGCTGTCGCAGTTGAATATTTCTGTCCCAGCCGCCAGCCGCCAACGTCTGCCCGTCTGGACTGAAAGCCAGACAATTCGCGTAACCCTTAATTGTTTGAAAGCATTCTCTGCTGCGGAGGTTCCACAGTTTAATTGTACCGTCAGAACTGCTGCTAGCGAGAGTTTGTGCGATCGGGCTAAAACCAAGACTAACAATTCCTGCTTTATGAGCTCCCCAAGTTAAAAGACTGCCAAAAGTACAGATTAACTTTCCCGTCTCTAAATTCCAAATTTTAATAGTAGTATCTGCCGAACCGCTGGCGATAACTTGACTGTCGGGACTGATGACAATTGCGCTAATTTCCCCTTCATGTCCGAGGGAAGTATGCCGCAATTCTCCTCCCTGCCAAATTTCGATCGCACGGTGTTTCGGAGTATTTCTGCTTCTTACAAAAACTTCGCTTTCTTGGCAAAGGACAAAAGTTTCTTGAGCGCGGGGATACTTGTCAACAGTATAGAGTATTTCTCCTGTATCTACATCGCAAATTCTAATTATTTTGCCGTGCAAACTCGCCGT
>Ga0164305_10001092_pt1 | contig 10993 bp, 7 predicted proteins | sample Whisoiple_237_MG_FD_110215 | JGI IMG/M metagenome (GOLD analysis project Ga0164305, IMG submission 110215) | Soil microbial communities amended with pyrogenic organic matter from upstate New York, USA - Whitman soil sample_237_MG | ecosystem: Environmental > Terrestrial > Soil > Agricultural... | reverse complement strand
GATCGACTAACTCGTTTAGTTAACGACGTGTTAGACTTGTCGCGACTGGAATCCTGCCGAGTTTATCACTTGGAAGCTGTTGACCTCCTGCAAGCTGTGGAACAAACCCTGCGGACTTATCAGTTAAATGCTAAGGATAAAGGCATTGAATTAGAGCAAGAAGTTGACCCGTATTTGCCGCCTGCTTTAGGTCATTACGATTTGCTGCTGCAAGTATTTGCAAATTTAGTAGGAAATGCCTTAAAATTTACTGAGTCCGGCGGCAAGGTGGCAATTCGAGCCTATTTGCTAGAACCCGAGACGCCCACCCATAAAGACGGTCAATCCGTCAACCAAAACTTGTCACCGGATGCCAAACATTGTCCGGTAGTGCGGATCGAAATTTCTGATACTGGAATTGGCATAGATCCGGAGGATCAACAAGCAATCTTCGATCGCTTTTTCCGGGTAGAAAACCGAGTACACACTTTAGAAGGAACGGGATTAGGTCTTTCTATTGTCAGAAACATTATTGACAAGCACCACACTAAAATTAATTTAGTTAGCGAAGTTAATGTGGGTACGACTTTCTGGTTCGACTTGGCAGTTTATCAGCCGAAACAAACAGTAGAGATCGAAAATTCTTGGCCAGTGGAAGCAACGGTGGAGAGTGAAACAATTGCGAGTCATATTAAGTGAGCCCACTTACATCAATTCCGGTAACACCGGAATGATGGGGAGTGGGGAGTGGGAGAATGTGGAATTACTGACCTTGACTTTATCATTCCCATTCAACCGGAAACGATATTAATTAAACGTAAAATGCGATCGGTGTTAATGCCCCGACTTCTTAAAGAAGTCGGGGATATGCCTATTCTGTTTAAAGATTCTCCTAATAGGCCTGACCAAACGCTGACACCATCAGTGTGGATGATCCTTAGCTGTGGTATCTAAGCTCAATTTTACCGATAAAACTACATACCAACACCAATAAGTACCAACCCCCAATAGTCCTCCCTCTGTCAAATTGGTCATTAGCATAAATGTTAATAAATACAAAGGCAAACCTGACTCTGGAAAACTTCCTTTAACTAGGTACTTTATACCTCTAAAGATATTATTAAAAAATGACCCAATAAACAACAATAATCCAGCCCAACCCAGTTCGCAAAGTATATCAAGAAAACCATTGTGAGAGTGGGGTGGCACAAAACCAGTTTTAACTACTACAATTCCGTAAGCCGGATTTTCCGAGCCACGCCAAGACTGCCAAAATCCTTTAATTCCATAACCAAATATGGGATGATTTTGATTGATTCGATCAATAATTAAAGGCCAAAAATCGGTTCTACCGGTTAAAGTCATATCTTTTTTCAAACCATCCACAATAATAGCCTCTAAATTATTTAACACCAAAATACTTATACCTATACTACCGACCAAAAATAAGATAAAGCAAAGAAAAGCCCATTTTACAGGTAATCTTTTTAAAAGGGCTAAATAACTCCACAAACTGATTAATACCACTGTCAAAATCCGACTAGCACCGCTACAACCTTTTTGCAACCCTACTAAAGCTATTAAAATGATAAATAATGAGAAATATCGATACTTACGCTCCTTAAAAGCATATAAAATCCATAAAGAAGCTGTATTAGCCATTTGAAAAGAAAAAGGGTTTTTATGACCGAAAACTCCTGTCCAACAACCGTCCAGCGCTGGATTTTTTTTCACAAGTAACCATAAAGCTAATAAACCAGTTAGCCATCTCAATAATCCATAAATTTCTAACCAACTATACACTTTCCCTACATAAATAGAAACCAGTGTTACTACCCAAATAGCAAAAATAGCCCTAAAAGTAATTTCAGGAGTTTCCGACCACAAGCCCGATAAAGTCAGAATCAACAAAAATAAACCTAAAAAAATGTCTCCTGCTATCCATTTAATGCAAATAGAAACTGTTTTTTGGGTTGTTTTAGTTAAGCGGGGAAATATCATTAATATCATAGCCCCATAAATGGCAATTTGACCAATTATCGTTGGGGGTGTAGTTTCTAAATTGTAGAAAACGTTAGGATTGAGTTTGGTAAAAGGCATGGCTACGATACCCGATCCACCAGTTATGGTAAAAAAAAGTATCCCCACAAAAATCTTTTCTAATCTGGCACCAAATTTGGGATAGCGTGCGACTAAAATATAAATAGTCACAAAGACGATAAGCGTTAAACACAATAGCATCAACGCAAACATCGGCACCCTTAAAATATCCTTCATGGCTTTACCTCTATCATAAATTTGTTACTACCTATGAAATGGCTTACTCTCCCTGCTTTACAACTGCCCCTGCTGGCGCTGGTACTCACTCTCTCCTACCCTCAAACCAACCTCGCTCAGTCCCCAGCCCCCGCAATAAGTATTAATACTGACTACTATCTAGGTGGTGGAGACAATATTAGAATTGATATCTACGATCTGCCCCAGCTTAGTGGGGAGTATCAAATTCCCGCTGGGGGAGCTATTCAAATCCCCATTATTGGTAGTATTCCCCTTCAAGGATTAACTTTAGAACAGGCAGCCCAAGTTATCAGTAGAGCTTATAGCCGGGTTGTAAAAAGACCTTTAGTTACCATCAGCTTACAAGCTGCCCGCCCGCTCAATATTTGGTTATCGGGTGAAATAAGCCGTCCCGGCTCCTACTTATTGCCCCTAGCTAATGGAGGCGGGAACAGACCATCAGTTCAGTTTCCCACGCTTCCTCAAGCTTTAGAAAAAGCTGGGGGTATTCGAGCTAGCGCTGATATTCGACGAGTAATTGTGCGGCGTCGGCTCACGGCTAACAAAGAAATAACTATCACTTATAATCTGTGGGATTATTTACAAACTGGTCAGACCAGCCAAGATATCACGTTGCGAGATGGAGATCAAATCTTGGTTCCCCCTCAAGAAACAATTAATTTAGCAGAAACAAATCAACTTAGTGAATCTAATTTTTCTATACCAGCAGAGCAACCCCGTACTGTCTCAGTATTAGGAGAGGTGAAGCGTCCCGGTAGATATGTAGCCATTGGTGGTGATACCCAAAATGGTCAAAGAAGCAACGGACAGCCGACAATTATTCGTGCTCTACAACTAGCTGGTGGAATCACATCAATCGCCGATATTCGCCAAATCCAACTCCAACGTTATACTAGAAGTGGCAAACAACAAATTAGAACGATTAACCTCTGGCAATATTTGCAAGAACAAGATACCTCTCAGGATACTATACTACAAGAAGGGGATATCATCTTTGTCCCGACAGCTACGGCGATCGACCCCGGAGAAGTTTCGGTTCTAACTACTGCTAGCTTTGCTCCGGGGACTGTGCAAGTGAGTGTTATCGGAGAAGTAAATACTCCGGGTGGACTTAAGTTACCTCCTAATACTACCTTAAATCAAGCAATTATGAGTGCGGGCGGTTTCAGACAAAATCGCGCTAACTCTAGATATGTGGAACTGATCAGGCTGAATCCTAATGGCACTATATCCCGATCGCAAGTAGCAATTAATTTGAATCAAGGAATCGACTCTCAAAGCAACCCACTGATTCAAGATAATGACATAATTATAGTGGCACGTTCGAGGACGGCTATCTTGGTAGATAACATTAACACTGTTCTCTCACCAGTTAATAATATTATTGGTGGAATTCTCGTTCCCACCCGACTCATAGAGCTACTCAGACTTTTCGGAAATTAGGAATTAAATAACATACATTTTTGCTATGGATAAAAAACTGTTGTCTTCCCTCAAGAATGACCTTAATGGTCAATATTTGTCGGTTCCCTCCGCTAATTACCTAGCTAGTACGCCAGCAGAGGATGACCAAGTTCTTGATATGAATTGGGTACTAGCTGTCATCAAACGTCGCCTTCTGGTGATGGGCATAGTAGCTGCCAGCATAGCTACTTTAAGCGGTAGTTTCGTGCTCAGGGCTGCCAAAAAATCTATTAACGAGTATGAAGGAAAATTTACAGTTTTAGCAGAACCCCTTACTGCTGACGATCGGCTATCAAAGCTCTTGGTCCAAGCTCAAAATAACAGTTTAGGCATCACAGACTTGAACAAAATTAAATCATCAGCGGAAGAAGGTTCTTCGGTGGATTATCAAAGTTTATCGCGGGTTTTAAAAAGCCCAGAAGTGTTACTACCTTTAGTTAATAAGTTGCAGAAAAAATATCCCAACTTTGACTATAAAATTCTCAATAGCCGCTTGACGATCCAACGTGTTACTTTCTTGCGAGATGGGAAGCAGGGGGGTACTAAGATCGTAGATATTAGCTACCGCGATCGAGACCCCAAGCGCATCCAATATGTGCTGGATGAGACTGCCAAATATTACTTAGAATATATGGGTAAAGAGCGTTTAAAAGTTAGCAAACAAAGTATTGATTTTATTGCTCGACAAATGCCAGCACTTCAGCAGAATGTAGATAAATTGCAACAAGAATTACAAATATTAAGAGTTCAGTATAACTTTAATCAACCAGAACTACGCAGCCGCAGCCTATCCGATCAGCTAGATAGTGTAACTAATCGTCGCCTAGAAGTGCAAGTACAACTAGCAGAAAGTAGGCATCAATATGAAAGCTATAAAAAAAGATCGTTAACAGGCGATTATCGTTGGATTGTTGATATTAACCCCAAATCTTATGAAAACTTAATTAGCAAAGTAAATGAAATAGAGTCGCAATTAGCTTTAACCTCTACTCAATTTTATGAAAACAGCCTTCCCATTCAATCTTTGCGGGAAAAGCAGCAAAGTTTGCGCGCTTTAATGAAAAAAGAAGCTGAGTCTGTCATGTCTCAGATGAAGTCACAACTAGAACAGTTGGAAGCTCGCGAGAGAGTGATAACTAATAGTCAAAATTTACTGCAAGCAAAAATCACTCAAATGCCCCAAGCTCAACGTCGCTATGATGATATACAATTAAAACTCGAACTAGCTAAAGATACTCTCAAACTATTCATCGAAAAACAAAAAGCTTTACAACTAGATGCTGGTCAAATTGAGGGTTCTTGGCAAATTATATCTAAACCCCAGTTAGTCACAAACGAAAATGGTGAGCTCAACCCAGTCACAGAAAAACCAACCCGTCGCCACCTAGCGATCGCGCTGGTTATTAGCACTTTACTAGGCATTGCTATAGGTTTTCTAGTAGAAGTTTTAAATACTGTTTTCCATACTCCAGAAGAAATTAAATATGCAACTAAAAGCCCTCTTTTGGGAGTAATTCCGATCGCCAAAGCGATGAAAATTAAATCTCGTAGAGGTGAAAGGGTTCCCGCTCAATTCACTAGCGTAAGTTCAAATACTAACAGTGCAAGCTTAAAACGAATAATAGTTTCAAATTACAAAGATTTTCCTGTGGTCGAGGCATTTCACTACTTATACACAAATATTCAATTATTAAATGCTGAACACCCAATAAGTTCTTTAACCATCACTTCGACTATTAAAGGTGAGGGTAAGTCCACTGTAGCACTTTATTTGGCTAAAACTGCTTCTGCTGTTGGTAAACGAGTATTATTAGTGGATGCTAATATGCGTTTGCCTCAACTGCACACATACCTTGGCTTATCAAATATGAAAGGTTTAAGTAATGTTTTAAGTTCTGATTTAAGCTTAAATGAGGCTATTCAGCGATTACCAGACGATGACAATCTTTTTGTCCTCACGGCAGGTACTATTCCCTCCGACCCAATTAAATTACTTTCATCGAGAAAGATGCACTATTTAATGGAACAATTCCTAGCCTTATTTGATTTAGTCATTTACGATACGCCACCTTTAATGGGTTTAGCAGACGGTCATTTAGTAGCTTCTCAAACTGATGGTACAGTGCTGATAGTAAAAATAGAAAAAACCGATCGCGGTCTGGTCAACAAAGCTTTAGATCAACTAAAGGTAGCGGATTTTAAAGTATTGGGAGTAGTAGCTAATGGGGTTAAATAACGATCGCTCAAATGGAGTTAGATAGCCAAAGGAAGAAGTAAGACTATTTGGGATTTTTGGCTGTCGAGAGGTATTAACTTACTCGATAGGGGTTTGGAGTTAGCCTATAGTTGGATTTTTTGGGGAAACTGGTATAAGAAGTCGATGTAAAATCGAAACTAAGTAAATCAACTTAATTAAACGTAAAACGATCGCGCTGTTACAACCCCGACTTCTTTAAGAAGTCGGGGTTGTAATTAGATCGAGACTTAAGAAAGAGTCTTTCGAGCACGTTCCGATCGCTCTTCTGCGGTATCCATAACATCCGCCATTTTATCCACCATTTCCCCTGGGTAATTTTCCAGTACGCGAGTAGACAGGGAAATGCGGCCGCGACCTTCATCGAGGTCAACCACCAGTGCTTTCAGGGGTTGACCGGGAGCAAACACCTTTCCAAGGTTATCAATATATTTTTGGCTAACTTGCTTGATGTGCAGCAAACCGCTAACTCCTTCTAAGTCCACAAACACCCCAAAAGGCTTGATGCTGCTGACTTTGCCTTCCACCAACTGACCAATTTGCAAATCCTTGAAAGCATTCGATTGAGTGGCCATCCGCTGGGAAAGTACGAGTTTTTCTCGTTCGCGATCGACCTCCAAAAAATTAACGCTCAAAGATTGGCCGATCAGTGATTCTAGGTTATCGCGTTCCACTAAGTGCGATCGGGGAATAAAGCCGCGCATTCCCTGAACATCTACTGTCACGCCGCCCTTATTGGCCCCAGAAACCCGCACCTGAAGAACTTTACCGGTTTCCTGCAATTCAATTAAATCTTCCCAAGCTTGCTGAATTTGTAACTGCCGCAGAGACAAGGTAACTTGGCCATCTGCATCTTGTTCGCGGATAATCAAAAAGTCCCGTTCTTCGTCCAGCGGAACCACTTCCGACAAATCCGTTACTGTTCTCAAAGCAGCCTCTTCGATCGGCAAAAAAGCCGAAGACTTGCCGCCGATATCAACATACGCGCCGTTTGAGTCGTACTCGAACACTTTGCCGCGCACTACTTGTCCCTTCTGGAACTCGTAATTGTGCTGTTCGAGGGCTTTAGCAAAATCATCCATTGAAAAGGATGCTTTTGCGCTTTGAGAACCTGTAGATTTGGAATTCATGTCAGTTTAGTTGTCAGTTGTCAGTAATTTAGTTGGCAGTCGTCAGTAGAAAAAATTTTCCCACTCTCCCCATCTCCCTATCTCCCCATCTCCCACTCTCTAAGCTGGTTGAAGTTGCTGATGAAATAGCTGCTTCACCTGCATCCACGAGTCGGCTGCTGCCGTAGCGTCGTAACTGCCGCGGTGGTCGCAGAAGAAGCCGTGATCGGCATTGTAGCGGAAAATTCGGTGAGAAATATGGTGTTTTTGCAATTCCGCGGCGATTTGGTCAACTTGTTTTAAGGGAATGCTGGGGTCTCGAGTGCCAAAAAAGGCGTAGAGAGTGCCTTTAATGTCTGTTGTGCGGGCGATCGTGGGGGTGCCGCCGCCGGGGGTTTGGGTGGCGATACCGGCGCCGTAGAACGACGCTGTAGCCTTGATTTCGGGCAAAGTAGCGGCGAGGTAGGCGACGTGTCCTCCAAAGCAGAAACCGATGCAGCCAAAACCTGGTTGTTTGACAGAGGGTAGAGTTTTGAGGTAATCGATGGTGGCTTGAATATCGCCCAGAAGTTCGGCAGCGGTGGTTTTTTCTTTGTATTTTCTGCCGATTTGGATGGCTTCGGGTGTGTAGCCGGTTTCAAAGCCGGGGGCTTGACGCTGGTAAATGGCTGGGGCGATCGCCACATATCCTTCTTTTGCTATTCTTTCAGTAACTTCGCGGATGTGCGAGTTGACGCCAAAAATTTCTTGAATCACGATAACTGCGGGAAATTGCCCTGGGGAGGCTGGTTGGGCTAGGTATCCAGCTATTTGCAAATCCCCGTTAGGAATTGTGATGTTTTTGGTGCTAATTTCGGCTTTTGTCATAGGGATTTTTAAGGTAAATGCCACTCTACTGATTTTAAGTTAATTTGGGGAGTTTGTATGCAATTTGCCAATAATATTTTTCCGAACCGCGAAGCGAAAATACCGCAAATATGGCAGGGGAAAATTCGCTAATTATTGAAATTTTAGGTTTTGCTCAATAAGTCGGAACCCATCATTCCTAGCAATTAATTGGGATTCAATCTCGGTAAAAGATAAGTTGTAGTCGGTGATTTGCTCAATCAGGCAGCAGATTCCATATTTATGAAGTACACTCCCCTATCGTGAGCTTCCCCGTAGGGACACGGCACTGCCGTGTCCCTACACTTCACAAACCTGGAATACGCTGTAGATTTTGATAGGTCTACGATTGGGAACATTTTATCTGGATTTTTCGTGAAAGTTTCTAGATAATTGTCTAACTAAATTAGCTGTTAAATATCAGCTAAAAAAATATTGATATATCTGAGTTATTTTTAAATTGCTTGGCTTTTTGGTTGGCGGAATCGTTGTGTTTGTTTTGCTAATTTTAAGTAGTCTTTTATGGCTATATTACGGTAGGTTATTGGTTTTTCCTTGAGCTTCCCTTGATGGGCAGTGGACGCAGTAAAGTGTGTTTGAGTGTGGTGAGTTGAGTGAGACGGAGTATGGTAAGTTACGATCGCCCCGCCGAACAAAGTCATCAAACCGGTTAAGGAGATTGATCCAGGCTAGGACTCAAGTCTAAATTACGATCGCCCTTGAAGAAAGTCATCTAACCCAAGGAAGACTGTATTTGGTTTTTTCCTCTGTGCGTTTGCTGTCAGGCTAAGATCGAAGGTATTGGTGGGGTAGATCCCGTTGAGCGCAGAATATTTTTTGCTTAGTTTGCGTCAATGGGTAGGTGTTAAAATCGGAGTATCAAATTTTTCGGCTCAAACTCATGTGCAGCAAGATTTTGATGCCCCTAGTGTGAAAAAAAGACTGACGCAAAGTGTGAAAGCTTTACAGGATAAGGTTTTGGATTGAGTATGGAAACTAAGGTATTGACAAGCCGAAGGCTGGAATGGTACTTTTATCTTCGCTGGACGCAACTGCACCTTGAAAACCAAATACACCCTAGCTTCTGGAACGGGCGGCCGGAAAAAACCTAAAACCCTATCAGGGATTGAAACCGAGCTAACAACCAAACAGACATCTGGCGGCCAAAATCCGGAAAAAACCTAAAACCCTATCAGGGATTGAAACCAGACAAGTTTAAGATTGGCAAGAGCCTTAATTCTGCCGGAAAAAACCTAAAACCCTATCAGGGATTGAAACTCGCCAACCGGAGAGTTGACTTATAAGCGAATCGAGCCGGAAAAAACCTAAAACCCTATCAGGGATTGAAACTCCACCCAAATAGTGCCAGACTCTCTCACTAGCATTAAGCCGGAAAAAACCTAAAACCCTATCAGGGATTGAAACGCAAAAAATCAGAATTTTCCGCTAATAAATCAGTAGCCGGAAAAAACCTAAAACCCTATCAGGGATTGAAACCAAGAATTTGCCACCAATAAACAAATTTCGCTTATGCCGGAAAAAACCTAAAACCCTATCAGGGATTGAAACCTTCGTAAGAGACAACGGCGCGCACTTCTATCCAGCCGGAAAAAACCTAAAACCCTATCAGGGATTGAAACTTGTGGCATTCTTTCATTCCATTTGACATGAGATGCCGGAAAAAACCTAAAACCCTATCAGGGATTGAAACAACCAAGCTCCACTGTCAACAGTTGCCCATCCCGGCCGGAAAAAACCTAAAACCCTATCAGGGATTGAAACCGCGGAGTGCTACCACAAAGAGTGCCAGAAGCTCTTGCCGGAAAAAACCTAAAACCCTATCAGGGATTGAAACTGCGTCTATCCCTGTAGTTTCTGTGTCAACTATTAGCCGGAAAAAACCTAAAACCCTATCAGGGATTGAAACAAACACAAAACTGACCAGGGCTGAGAATTGATTCTCGCCGGAAAAAACCTAAAACGAATTGGGTTTGGACTAAAGCTTGTAATTACTGGCTGAGAATTGATTCTCGCCGGAAAAAACCTAAAACCCTATCAGGGATTGAAACTTTTTTTGCAATCGTGATGGTTACTCCTAGTTCGGCCGGAAAAAACCTAAAACCCTATCAGGGATTGAAACACAAACACTTGAGGAGGAAGTACCTCGTCTACTGGCGCCGGAAAAAACCTAAAACCCTATCAGGGATTGAAACTAAACCTATAGCCGACGAAAGTACCAGCGGCGATTTAGCGCCGGAAAAAACCTAAAACCCTATCAGGGATTGAAACGAACAAAAAACTACCCGCGAAAATCTGGAGCAAAGCCGGAAAAAACCTAAAACCCTATCAGGGATTGAAACGGTAATTGGGTTTTTATTGAATTTCGATCAACAGCCGGAAAAAACCTAAAACCCTATCAGGGATTGAAACGATGAATGCTTGAATGCACCGGAGGACATTTAATGCGAGCCGGAAAAAACCTAAAACCCTATCAGGGATTGAAACTTACAGATTTCAATGCTGTCGCGCACAACCAAATTAGCGCCGGAAAAAACCTAAAACCCTATCAGGGATTGAAACCCAATTGCTTTGTAGAAGTAAAAAATCAGGATATTTGCCGGAAAAAACCTAAAACCCTATCAGGGATTGAAACAAAACACGATTTATTGAGATAAATAAACCGCGCCGCGCCGGAAAAAACCTAAAACCCTATCAGGGATTGAAACGCGAACATTCATTGCACTATTTGGCAATAGTACAGCCGGAAAAAACCTAAAACCCTATCAGGGATTGAAACCGAATCAACTCTATATCGCAACAAGAAATGGAATGCCGGAAAAAACCTAAAACCCTATCAGGGATTGAAACATTTTCCCGTAGTTTTTAACCTTGCCCGATGCTAGCGCCGGAAAAAACCTAAAACCCTATCAGGGATTGAAACGCTGGAATTGTACTGGGAGGATGTATCTCCAAAAGAGCCGGAAAAAACCTAAAACCCTATCAG
>Ga0164305_10001091_pt1 | contig 11006 bp, 12 predicted proteins | sample Whisoiple_237_MG_FD_110215 | JGI IMG/M metagenome (GOLD analysis project Ga0164305, IMG submission 110215) | Soil microbial communities amended with pyrogenic organic matter from upstate New York, USA - Whitman soil sample_237_MG | ecosystem: Environmental > Terrestrial > Soil > Agricultural... | reverse complement strand
CGTACGGCGACACGGTGTCGGATGACAAGGAAAGAAACGAGAGGAGTCGGAAAGCGCACGACGAGGCACAGGCCGACAGGGGCCAAAACGACGAGGCGCAGGATGACGAGGCGCAGGACGACAAGGCGCAGACCGACGACGAGCAGAGCGACAACGAGCAGAGCGACGACGAGAGCGACAAGGCGGACAACGACGCAGCCAAGCGCGACGAGGCTAAGAAAGACAGTTAGGCGGCGGCCGTAAAGCCCTCCGCAGGCCTGCGTGGCTCCCTGGTGCCGGCGCGTACTAAACTAGAACACGTTTCAGTTCGCCTCTCGCGCCAAAGGAGCCTCGCATGCATACGGCCATCTGCGACGACCTCGACATCGAGTTTCCGATCTTCGCCTTCACGCACTGCCGTGATGTGGTGGTCGCGGTCAGCAAGGCCGGCGGGTTCGGTGTGCTCGGCGCCGTCGGCTACACCCCCGAGCAGCTCGAGATCGAGCTGAAGTGGATCGACGAGAACATCGGCGACCACACCTACGGTGTCGACATCGTCATTCCGAACAAATACGAGGGCATGGATTCCAACCTGTCCGCTGACGAACTGACCAAGACGCTGCAGGACATGGTTCCGCAGGAACACGTCGACTTCGCCCGCAAGATTCTCTCCGACCACGGCGTGCCGATCGAGGGCAGCGGCGCCGACGCGTTCCAGCTGCTCGGCTGGACGGAGGCGACAGCGACCCCTCAGGTCGAGGTGGCGCTGCAGCATCCGAAGGTGACGTTGATCGCCAATGCGCTCGGCACCCCTCCCGCGGAGATGATCAAGCACATTCACGACGAAGGCCGCAAGGTCGCGGCGCTCTGCGGTTCACCGTCGCAGGCCCGCAAGCACGCCGACGCAGGCGTCGACATCATCATCGCGCAGGGCGGCGAGGCGGGCGGACACTGCGGCGAGGTCGGCTCGATCGTGTTGTGGCCCCAGGTCGTCAAGGAGGTCGCCCCGGTTCCGGTGCTGGCCGCGGGCGGCATCGGCAGCGGCGAGCAGATCGCCGCGGCTCTGGCGCTCGGCGCGCAGGGCGCATGGACCGGTTCGCAGTGGCTAATGGTCGAGGAAGCCGAGCACACCGCGGTTCAGCAGCAGGCCTACGCCAACGCCTCGAGCCGCGACACCGTTCGCAGCCGGTCGTTCACCGGCAAGCCCGCCCGCATGCTGCGCAACGACTGGACCGAGGCGTGGGAAAAGGAAGACAATCCGAAGCCCCTCGGTATGCCGTTGCAGTACATGGTTTCCGGCATGGCGGTCGCCGCCACGCACAAATACCCGAACGAGAGCGTCGACGTCGCCTTCAACCCGGTCGGTCAGGTCGTCGGCCAGCTGAACAAAGTGGAGAAGTCGTCCGCGGTCATTCAGCGCTGGGTCCAGGAATACCTCGAGGCGACCACCAGGCTCGACGAACTCAACGAAGCGGCCAGCGTCTGATCTAAGGCGTCGGCGGGGGCGCAAGGCCGGGCAGCACCGGACCCGGAGGCGGTCCTTCGGGTGATGGCGCTACCGGTGCCAGCGGATCAGGTGCGGGCGCGCCGGCTGGCGGAGCGTCAGGCAGCGGCGCCTGGGGGCCCGCCGGAAGCCCATTGGCTGGCATGGAGTTGGCGTCGAGCGGTCTCTGCGTCAACAGCAGAAGCGCGCCCTTTCCGCTGATCTCCTGCGTCTGATACGCGTGAATCAGGTCGAGTAGGTAGGACGCACCGCGGCCCTGGGGAGGGCCGACGGGAACAGCAGAGGTGCCCGGGGGCAGGTTGTCAGGACTGGCCAGATGCGGCACCTCGGCGGGTGGCGGGGCGGGCAGCGCGGGGTCGTCGGCTGCCGCCTGGGTGGAGATGGACTGTTCCGGTCCGGGCAGCAGCGGCGACGGTCCCGGCGGCGGCGGGGCAGGCGCGTCGGGATCGGCATGTGCGACCGGGACCGCAAGCATCAGCGCCGCGAAGGCTCCGAGTGCGCCACCAGCCAACGGCAGGGACCACACCTTGTCAGACTTCTTCACCGATACCCCCTTGGCTTTCTCGACGGGCTATGGGGAACTTCAGTCTTAGTACACCAATTGTTACACCTGTGCACTATGTGACCAAGGTGTCATTAACGAGAAACGGGGCGGAACACGTTTCACTTGCGACTTTCCATCAAGTTTCGGAACCGCCTTCACCGCTTCCCATCTGTGGTGTAGCAATGCCATACGGGCACTAGACAACGTCGTATGAGGAGTCCATTCATGCCATCTCCGAACCTCCCACCTGGGTTCGACTTCACTGACCCCGACATGTACGCCGAACGGCTGCCGGTCGATGAGCTCGCGCATATGCGGAAGGTCGCCCCGATCTGGTGGCAGGAGCAGGACAGGGGCAACCTGGCGTTCGGCGATACCGGCTACTGGGTGGTGACCAAGCACAAGGACGTCAAGGAGGTGTCCCGCCGCAGCGACGTGTTCTCCAGCAATAAGAAGACCGCGTTGCCGCGGTACCGCGACGAGGCGGATCCTGAGTCCTTGGAGACGGGCAAGGTCGTTCTGCTCAATCAGGACGCCCCGCACCACACCCATCTGCGCAAGATCATCTCGCGGGCATTCACGCCGCGGGCCATCGAGTCACTTCGCGACGAGCTTCGCGATCGGGCGCGCGACATCGCCAAGCGGGCCGCGGCAGAGGGATCCGGCGATTTCGTCGAGCAGGTGTCGTGTGAGCTTCCGCTGCAGGCGATCGCCGGGTTGATGGGTGTGCCGCAGGAAGACCGGATGAAGTTGTTCGAGTGGTCCAACCAGATGGTCGGCGACCAGGACCCGGAGTACGCCAGGAATGACCCGTCCGCCGCAGCGGTCGAACTGATCATGTACGGCATGCAAATGGCTGCCGAGCGTGGCAAGAACCCCGGCGAGGACCTCGTGACCAAGCTGGTGCAGGCCGACGTTGAGGGCCACAAGCTCACCGATGACGAGTTCGGCTTCTTCGTGATTCTTCTGGCGGTGGCGGGCAACGAGACCACCCGGAACTCGATCACCCAGGGCATGATGGCGTTCGCCGAATTCCCGGACCAATGGGAGCTTTTCAAGCGGGAGCGACCCACGACCGCCGCCGACGAGATCGTTCGCTGGGCAACGCCTGTCACCTCCTTCCAGCGCACCGCTCTCGTGGACACCGAGCTGAGCGGCGTCGAGATCAAGAAGGACGACCGGGTGGTGATCTTCTACCGTTCGGCCAACTTCGACGAAGAGGTCTTCGACGACCCCTACACCTTCAACATCCTGCGAGATCCGAACCCGCACGTGGGTTTTGGCGGCACCGGGGCCCATTACTGCATCGGTGCGAACCTCGCCAGGATGACCATCGATCTGATCTTCAATGCCATCGCCGACGAAATGCCCAACCTGACACCGATTTCCAAGCCCGAACGGCTGCGGTCGGGATGGCTCAACGGCATCAAGCACTGGCAGGTCGACTACACGGGCAAGACCGCTAGCGCGACGTAGTCGTCGGGTAGTCGATGATCGAGCGCCAGTAGTCCTCGGGGATCTCCCGGCCCGACCGCAGCACGACCGCAAGGCCGGTCGCCATCGCGATGCCGAGCAGTCCGAGCCACAGACCGGTGACAGCGATGACCGCCCACATGATCGTGGTGACCGTTGGCCATGGCGACAGCAGCGCGAGTATCGGCGCAAAGAAGAAGCCAGTGCCGATGTACCAGGACGAACCCGCGCGGTCGGATTTCAGCACGAAGCGCAGCCAACGCGGGATAGATGAGTCCGCAGGTGATGCGTCGGGCATCGTCGGTCTCCTTTCGGCCTCGTCTTCACGGTGCCCGCCGCAGGTAAAGGATGCAATTACCTCCCAGGTAGTGACCAGGCCCGCGAGCACGGCATTCGCCCCCGAGCGGGTGGCAGCAACTGGTATGACCACTTGACCTCTGGCCAATGATCGGACATTGTGGGCTCATGGCCCTCCAACCGGTGAACCGGCGCTCGGTACCAGAGGACGTTTTCGACCAGATCGTCGCCGACGTGCTCAGCGGGGAGATGCAGCCAGGCGAGACGCTGCCGAGCGAGCGGCGGCTCGCCGAACTTCTCGGTGTGTCCCGGCCCGCCATCCGCGAGGCGCTCAAGCGGGTGTCGGCGGCCGGTTTGGTCGAGGTGCGCCAGGGCGACGCCACCACCGTTCGAGACTTCCGCAGGCACGCAGGCCTGGACCTTCTCCCCCGGCTGCTGCTCCGCGCCGGCGAACTGGACCTGTCGGTCGTTCGCAGCATCCTCGAGGCGCGGCTGCACAACGGACCGAAGACGGCGGAACTCGCCGCATTGCGCCGCAAGCCGGGCCTGGCCGCGCTCCTCGACGACGCGGTGCGAGAGCTGGAATCTGCCACCGATGCGATCGAACGGCAGCGTCGCGCCCTGACCTTCTGGGACCACGTCGTCGACGGAGCGGACTCGATCGTGTTCCGGCTGATGTACAACACGCTGCGGGCCGCCTACGAGCCCGCGCTGCCCGCCCTCGCCGTGGTGATGGCCGCCGAGGTCGGCCGCCCGCAGGCCTACCGCGAACTCGCCGCAAGGATCTCGGCGGGTGAACCCGATGCCGCGAAGAAGGCGGCGATCGATCTCCTCGAACCCGCGACCGCCGCAATGCTCGCCGTGATCACCGAATTGGAAGGATTGTCTTGACCACAGCCACCGAGCGCCCGACCCGTAAGGCATTCACCCTGCGGAATGCGGGCATCGAATTTTGGAAACACCCGTCCCCCTGGGTGATCGGCACCATTTTGGTGTCCGCGCTGACGGCGCGCATGGCCGCCGGTGACTGGCGGCTCAGCGATGCACTGGTGCCGGTGGTGATGCTCGCACTGTTCCCCTTCTTCGAATGGGTCGTCCATGTATTTGTTCTGCATTGGCGCCCGAAAACAATCGGCGGACTGACCATCGACCCGGTGCTCGCACGCGAACATCGGCGCCATCATGGCGATCCGCGCGACATTCCCACGATCTTCATACCGTGGAAGGCCCTGCTGTGGGCCGCGCCGCTCGCGGTCGGCACTGCGCTGCTTGCGTTTCCCCAGTTGCACCTCGGACTGACGTTCCTTGTGGTGCTGATGATTCTCGGCCTCGGCTACGAGTGGACCCACTACCTGATCCACAGTGACTACAAGCCGAAAACCCGGTTATATCGGGCTATTTGGCGAAACCACCGTCAGCACCACTTCAAGAACGAGCATTACTGGTTCACCGTGACCAGCTCGGGCACCGCGGACCGGGTGCTCGGCACATATCCCGATCTCGCATCAATCGAGACGTCGCCGACAGCCAGGAACCTGTACGCGTCGCAGGCTTAGTGGACGACGGTCGGTTCGGCTCGGCTGGGGCGGCCGACGGCCGAAATCCCGTATCCCAGAGCGAGAATGAACGCCGCCAGCAATCCCACGTTGACGGTGACGACGGCGATACCGACGGAGCCGGGATCCAGGAAGTAGTAGGGCGCGCGGCGCCCGGCCCCGTTGAGCACGACCAACGCCAGCATCAGATAGGCCGCCGGATAGATCAGCCATAGCAGAGGTTGCCACCAGCGGAGCACGCGCTTGCCGTGTCCGACAGCGAGCCAGTCCACGGCGGCCAGGACCGGGACGACAATGTGCAACAGGATGTTGGCCGGGGTGTACCCCATGCTGTAGTCGGTCAATAACAGATTCCAAAGAATGCCTGCCACAACGACATACAAAACAACAGCACCACGGATGCCGACTCGGTCGGCTACCCGCGGGGAGAACAGACTCCACAGGTAGTACGCGGCAGCGAGCACGTTGGCCTGGTAAGTGAAGGTGATCAGCCGCCAGAGCACACCGGACCGCGATGTCGTCTCGACCGCAATCAGCGCGATCGCCACCGCGACGACGATCAGGACGCGTAACAGGACCCGCACATCGTCATTATCCAGGCGGTGGCGGCGCGGGCGCATCCGCAGGCGGCAGCACCAGCAGCGGATCCTGCGGCGGCACCACATCGACGGGCGCCTGTGCCGGTTCATCCGGTTTTCCGAGATCCGAGAGTCTGTCTCGAATCCGTCCCAGGAATCCCCCACTGCGCTGCGGCACCGGTGTCACCTCCGCGGGCACCAGACCGGGCGCTGGGTCGGTGACCCCTGGGGGAAGCGGCACGCCGTTGGGGGCAAGCGGACCTTCGGGAAGAGATCCGTCGGCCGGTGCGAGCGGGTCGGGAGCCGGCGCCTCCGGCGCCAGGGGGTCGGCGACCGGAACCGGTTCGACGTTGTACACCGGCGGCGGAGCCGGCTCTGCGGGCGGCGGTGGGAGCGCCGCTTCAATGGTCGGCGTTGCGGCAGGACCAGGCCTGGTGGCCTGCAGTGCGGCAGGCGCATCGGATGTGCTCGCCGCGGGTGGGTTCTCCGCGGGTTTCGCGCTCTCACCCGTCGTCAGTTGCATGCCGATCGCCAGCGATCCCGACACCACGAAGGTCACCACGCCGATACCCAACATGGCGCCTGCGGCGCCGACACGCGGAAACAGCGATGACCGTCGCGGCGTGGTCTGCCCGCGACCCGAGTCCTCTCGGCCTTCGTCGAGATAGAAATCGGGTCCGTGAGTCGACGCCATGGCGGCACCGCGGGCGAGTGCCAACTGAGCCTCGGCGGGCACGAACACGGGCACGGCCAGCACGTCTTCGAGATGCGGTGTGATCGCCTCCAGGTCGCTGCCCGACCCGACCAGCACCAGGGCTTCGGGTTGCCATTCGGCCTGCGCGAAGATTGCGCTCAACCAGCGAGCCAGGTCCTCGTCGGTCGTGACGGCGTGGTTGACCGCGGTCTGCACGTCGCCACGGGCCGAGTCGACTACCAGCACGACGACGCTGTCGGGCTCGATCACGCACACGGCAGTGATCTCGTAACCGATGACGCCCGCGATCCCGCGGGCGAGCGCTTCGGTGGCTTCGGGCAACCGCACCGCGACGACGTTGTCAAAACCGGACTCCGACAACGACTCCAGAAGAAGGGAAGCCTCCGTATCGGCGTCCTCGCTCCAGGTGACGCCGATCGAGTGGAGGCGGTGGCCCCGCGCCGCAGCGATAGCCTCGGTGCGCATCACCGCCGCAGCCGCCTTCTCCGAGGTGTTCACGGCGCTGACAAGGCCTCGTTCGTGAACCGCGAACTCGTCCTTGTCCATGGTGGCGCCGTCGGCTTCCTGGCCTTCGACAAGGACGAGCCCAACGGTGGTCGGCGTCATGGACAGTCCGAGCACCGCGTCCATCCGCACCCCCTTGGGAAATCTCGTTACGGGTGGTCTAGGTCACCTATCGGGAAGTGAGACTACCTGGATCTGATGAGATAGCTGCCCTCGGGCGGTCGCCGTCACCACTTACTCGAAGCCGAGCAAATCTCCGATGCTGTGTAACGCAATTGAACCGCGAAAGACAGATTCGACAGCAAACCGGAAAATGTTGCTGAACGATTTCTCAACCGATCAGGATGTCCGCGAGCGCCGACGGTTCCACATTGCCGCCGGAAAGGATCATCACCGTGGCGCCCGGTGGCGTCGCGCCCTGCCGGTACGCGGCGAGCGCGACTGCGCCACTCGGCTCGCTGACGAGGTGCGCATTGACGGCGAGTTCTTTGACCGCGGCGCGAATCTCTGTTTCCGACACCGTGATCATGCGGTCGATGACCCGTTGAAGATGAGCGAAGGTGAGCGCGGACGGCTGCGAACGCAGGCCGTCGGCGATGGTCCGGTTGCGGTCCTCGATGGACCAGTCCACCCGCCTGCCCCGTTGCAGGCCGTCGGTCGTATCGGCGGCAAGCTCGGGCTCGACCCCGATGATCCTGACCTTCGGTCGCGTGGCCTTGATCGCGGTGCCGACGCCGGAGGCCAGACCGCCGCCACTGACCGGTATCAGCACGTTCTCCACGTCGGGCAGGTCGTCGGAGATCTCCAGGCCAATCGTGCCCTGTCCGGCGATGACATCCGGATGGTCGAAGGGCGGTATCAGCACGCCGCCCGTCCGCTCCAGAAGCTCGGCGGCCACCTGCTCGCGCTCGCCGGGCCCACACAGCACCACCTTGGCGCCGTAGTCACGGGTGGCAGCCACCTTGACCTGCGGTGTCTCGCGCGGCATGACGATGTGCGCGTCGGTACCGAACGCGGCAGCGGCGTAAGCAACGGCCTGGGCGTGATTACCGCTGGAGTATGCGACCACGCCCCGCGCACGGTCGGCGTCTGTCAGGTTGCCGATGGCGTTGAAGGCGCCGCGAATCTTGAAGGCGCCGATCGGCTGCAGGTTCTCCGGCTTGATCCACAGTGGGCGCTCGGCGTCGGCCCACCGTGCCGGGATCAGCGGGGTGCGGACGACGGCGTCCCTGACCCGGTCGGCCGCCGCATGGATGTCCTCGAGGGTGACCAGCTGCACGATCGTCAGTCTGCCCGTTTCCGGCTGACACCCAACAGTCCCCGCACCATTCGTTCGGCCATCGCCTCGTCATGCGGGGCGCCGGCAAGGTGAATCGCCAGTCCCTCGACAGCGGCGGTGACCGCCGCGCCGAGCGTCTTCGCGGGTGGCCCGGCAGGTATCGACCCGTCCCGCCTGCCGGTGGCGATCACGGCGCCGAACCGCGTTGCGAGATCTTTTCCGATATCGGCGACCTTGGTGCCGACGGGATGTTCGCGACCGTCGAACTCCATCCGCAGCGCCATCATCACCCGCGCGATGTCACGGCGGCAGAACACGATATGCCCCCGCGCCAACGCCACCAGGATGTCGACCGGGGTGCCCGCGTGCTGGGCGGGTTCCCACACTTCGCGTTCCCAGGTGTCGGCGACCCAGTCCACGACGGCAACGGCGAGTTCCTCCTTCCCCGTGAAGAGGTGATAGAGCGCGCCGCGGGTGTAGCCGGCATCGCCCGCGACTTTCTCGAGCACGACGTTGCCGTATCCGTAGCGCGAAAAGCCCCTCGCCCCCGCTTCGAGCAGGGCGGCTCTGGTGCGTGCCCTGCGCTCCGCCTGCGTCCGCGGTCGAGGAGCAGATCCTGATATAGATACGTGCATGTATGTATGTTACTGTGACCGTCAAGGAGGCGCTCGATGAAACTCCCAAACAGTGACCACTTTTCGCGGCCGTGGCGTATCCACGACCTCACCCCCGACTTCCGGCTCGAGGACGTCTGGGCGTTGCCGACACCCGGCGGACCGGATGACTTCCCCCGGCTCATTGAGATGGTGGCGTCGTTCGACGAAGCGCGACAGCGGGTTTCGCTTGTCGGGTTACTCTTTGCGATCCGGGAGGCGATCGGGCGCGTCTTCGGCTGGGATGAACATGCCGATGATCCCGCCCGTCCGAGCCTTCGCGGGAGGTTGCCCGCTGATCTACGCGACTCCCACTCCACCGTCACCCCCGCCATGGGATTCGTTCCCCTGTACCAAACCGACGACGAGTGGGCGGCCGAACTGATCAACCAGACCGTGCACGGTGTCATCCACCTCGGCTGGGTACCGGATGAAGGCGGGGGGTTCCACGGCCAGATGGCGATTCTCGTCAAGCCGAACGGCGTGCTCGGCCGTGCCTATATGACGGCGATCACCCCGTTCCGGTACCTGATCGTCTACCCGCGCATGCTGAAGGGGGCGGGTCGAAAGTGGCTGTCGTACAGCGGCGATCGATCGTAGCGACGCCCCCTTGCGATTACGCGGACGCGTTCGAAGTCTCGCTGGCCACCGGCGACGGACGCTCCGCCGAGGAACTGGTCCGCGCGGGCCTGGAAAACGTCCCGCGGTGGTTGGGGGCCGCGGTGCTGATCGCGCATCGTCATGTGCTCAGGTTCGACCTCGCTCCGTCATCGGCGCCGAATCACCTCATTGGCTGGCAGATCGGCGACCGTGACCACGACAGCATCCGGTTGAGCGCAGGCGGGCCACTCATGAACGGTGCGCTGATAGCCAGACGCATCGCGCCGTCGGCGGCCGCGCTGGAAACGTTCGTCAGCTACCGGCGGCCGCTGGCCCGCGTTGTCTGGGCGGTCGTGGCGCCGATTCACCGCGCAGTCGTACCGTTCCTCCTGCGAAGGGCGGCTGCGGCTTTCGGCGTGCGGTGAAATGGCCGCTGCTCGAAGCCGAGGTTTCATCGACGTCGAATCCACGGCCCGGCAAGCCTGCGACTGAAGAACTCCGCGCTGGTCTTGGCGGGCGCGCGAACTGCGACCGATCCGGTCCGTCGGGATCGCCCCGAAACTCATTGCCACGCTCGAAGACTGGGATGACGAGTCAGTGTGGTGCACAAGGATTTCTGGCGCCTGGGCGATGGCGGTCAGGCATGGCGGCCGCCGTCGGTGCGGCCGACGGCTGGGGTTCAGGGCTGACGACGTTCGCCGAGTTCGCAGCGAAGTGACCTCCGGTTCCGGTATCGCCAAAAACAGCACGCGCCGGGAGGTACTGTCACGCTCATGGGCGATCAGCACGACCACGGGCCGCAGCGGGAACTGCCGCCGGGAATGGCCGAGCAGCTCGATCTGCCCCACTCGGGTCTCGCGTCGTTTGGTCATCGGCCGTTCCTGACCGAGCTCGAGCAGCTGGACGCGTGGCAACCCGATGTCGCGATCGTCGGGGCGCCATTCGACATCGCGACGACCAACCGGCCCGGTGCCCGGTTCGGTCCGAGGGCAATCAGGGCAACTGCATACGAGCCGGGCACCTATCATCTTGACCTCGGGCTGGAGATATTCGACTGGCTCGAGGTCGTCGACTTCGGCGACGCATTCTGTCCGCATGGGTTGACAGAGGTCTCGCACCGCAACATTCGCGAGCGCGTCCACGCAGTGGTGTCCCGCGGAATCGTGCCGGTCATTCTCGGCGGCGACCACTCGATCACCTGGCCCGCGGCGACTGCGGTGGCCAGCCACCACGGGTTCGGGAACGTCGGCATCGTCCACTTCGACGCCCACGCCGACACCGCCGACGAGATCGAGGGCAACCTCGCCAGCCACGGAACACCGAT
>Ga0164305_10001089_pt1 | contig 11026 bp, 8 predicted proteins | sample Whisoiple_237_MG_FD_110215 | JGI IMG/M metagenome (GOLD analysis project Ga0164305, IMG submission 110215) | Soil microbial communities amended with pyrogenic organic matter from upstate New York, USA - Whitman soil sample_237_MG | ecosystem: Environmental > Terrestrial > Soil > Agricultural... | reverse complement strand
TGCATGATCGCCTGGCCGGTGATGTCGGCGACGTAGTAGGTGCGGGCGGCGGAGGCGCCGCCGAAGGCGCGGGTGCCGAGCTTCCCTTCCTCGTTGCGGTGGAAGGTGACGCCGAGGTGCTCGAGGTGGAGGATTTCCTCCGGCGCCTCGCGGGTCATGATTTCGACCGCGTCCTGGTCGCCGAGGTAGTCGGAGCCCTTGATCGTGTCGAAGGCGTGGGACTCCCAGGAGTCGCCTGGGTTCAGGGCGGCGTTGATCCCGCCCTGGGCCGCGTTGGAATGGGAGCGCACCGGGTGGACCTTGCTGATGATCCCGACCGATACGCCTTCCTCGGCGGCGGCGAGAGCGGCACGCTGGCCGGCGAGCCCGGCCCCGATTACGAGTACGTCATGGGATGGCACGGGCGCGGATGCTATAGCGGAGAATTCCGATTGCGTAGTCGGGATTCGTCACTTTGTAATTCGTCACTCAGAGCCAGCCGTGGCCGAGGCGGCGCGTGGCCGAATCGCTGATCTCGACCGCCCGTCCGAGGGTCTCGAAGTTGACGTGCGCGGCCACGTCGTTCGGCCAGTGGTAGCGGCCCGGCTGCTTCTGGTCGGTGCAGCTGCAGAGGGCCACCGTCTCGTAGCCGGCGACCCGCGGCTCGAGCGCGTCGGTGCCGTTGTAGGTGCGCAGGTTGGGATAGAGCCAGATGCCGAGGTCTTCGGCGACGCCCGCGACGAAGGCGAGGGCGCGGGGCGGGTAGTCGCGCATCTTCAGGAACCCCTCGCCCTGGAGGGCGAGCAGGTGGGTGGCGCCGAGGGTCTCCAGGCAGAGGAAGAAGGTGCTCTCGGTCGGCAGCTCGGCGAAGTGGCGCTCGCCGAAGGCTTTGATCCCCTCGCTGAAGCTCTCCTCCGAGCCGGTCGAGAGCAGGATCACCCGCACCCCCTCGGGTGGGTCGGTGAGGAAGCGCTGTGCCAGCGCCAGCAGGGCGACGACCGCGGTGCCGTTGTCGTTGGCGGCGGGGACCGAGTCGCGACTGCCGATGTCGGCCATCGCCGCCATGCTGCCGATGCCGAGGACGAGACCGATCTTGGCGAGCAGGCGGCGGCCGGTGAGGGCGCCGAGCGCCGCCAGCAACGGGCCGCCGACCACCGGCGCCATCAGCGGCGGGCTGGTGTCGGTGCGATCGAGCATCCCCAGGCGGTCGGCTAGCTCGGGGATCGCCGGGTGGAAGACGAGGCCGGAGTGGGGGGCGTCGTGGTGGGCGCTGATCACGATCGTGCGCTCGGCCCGGGGGTCGCCCAGCTCGCAGACGACGTTGTAGGTGGTGCGCTTCGGGAGGACTCGGCGCAGCCGGCGTTGCCCCGGCGGGAAGTCGTCGACCATCCCGGCGGCTCCGATCGCCGCCAGCAGCGTGCCGAGGACGCGGCGACCGCGGAGCGCCGCGATCGCGCCGAGGGAGCCGAGCGCGGCGCCGATCCCCAGCGGCCACCAGTAGGTGCCGTGGGCGGGCTCGGCCTCGATCCGGGCCTCGGCGCCGACCTCGCCGAACCGCTTCACCAGCCACTCGGCCGCCTGGCGCTCGCCGTCGGAGGCCGACGGGCGCTCGATCCGCTCCAGTTCCTCGAGCCGCTCCCGCAGCCAAATCGCTTCGTCAGGCATCGCCTGGAGAAGCTAGCCGCTTACCATGGGCAGATGCTCGGCGGTGGCTCGATCACCCTCTTCCATTTCCGCGGGATCAAGGTCTCCGTCGACTGGTCCTGGTTCATCGTCCTCTTCCTGGTCATCGTCTACATGACCAACTTCTTCGAAGACCTGCTGGGCGGGTCGGGGAGCGAGCCGTTCCTGCTCGCCATCCTCGCCGCCGTCGGCTTCTTCGGCTCGATCCTCCTGCACGAGTTCGGCCACGCGATCGTCGCGATGCGCAACGGGATCGGCATCTCCAGCATCCAGCTCTGGATCTTCGGCGGGATGGCGCGGATGGACCGCGAAGCCGACTCGCCCTCGACCGAGCTGAAGGTGGCGCTGGCCGGGCCGGCGGTGACGCTCGCGATCGCGGTTGGCCTCGGGCTCGTCGGCGTCGTCGCCGGCGGCTGGACCGGCTTCCGCGAGGCGGCGTTCCTCGAATCCAGGTCGGACGTCACCGGCCTGATGGCGCTGGTCGCCTGGTTGGTGACGATCAATGCCCTGATCCTCGTCTTCAACCTCCTGCCCGCCTACCCGATGGACGGCGGCCGCGTCGCCCGTGCGATCGCCTGGTGGCGCTCCGGCGACCGCAACTCGGCGACCCGCTTCGCCGCCAACCTCGGCCGCGTATTCGCTTACCTCTTCATCGGCGGCGGCATTGCCCTCGCCTTCGCCGGCTACCTCTTCACCGGCGTTTGGCTGGCGCTGGTCGGGATGGTGATCAACGGTTCCGCCCGCGGCGCGGCGATGCAGACCGCGCTGACCAGCCGCATCGGCGACGTGCGGGTCGCCGACGTGATGGACCGCGAGCCGGTGGCGATCCCCGGCGACCTCAGCGTCGAGCGCGCCCTCGACGAGTACTTCTTCCGCTACCGCTGGCCCTGGTTCCCGGTGGTCGACGCGGCCCACCGCTTCCTCGGCCTGGTCCAGCGCGACCGCGCCGACGAGGTTCCCGAGATCTCCCGCTCCAGCTCCCACGTCTCCGATTTGGTCGACCACGACATCGGCCTCTTCGTCCGCGACGACACCCCCCTCGACTCACTGCTGGCGAACCAGAACCTGCGCCGCCTTGGCGCGCTGATGGCAGTTGACGCCGAAGGCCGCCTCTCGGGAGTGATCACCATCGAGCAGGTCGGCCGGGCCTTGAGGGACGCTACGGCGGGGGGCTGAATCCGTGTCGCAGGGGACGGAATGTCCGTACTGCTGCGGTACGCGGATTCGCCAGATCACTCCGAGCGAATTCGAATGCGTGACGCCACGCCCAGGGGGCCTGGTACCTCCGGGAGGGGACCCGTTCCCGCCGATGCGCCCCTGTGGTCACCTGTTCCAGGTTCCGACGGAAGCCAAGGCGTCACTCTGTTCCTGCGGGCGGGAATCAGTCGGGCGATGCGTTGACTGCGGGCAGCGATTGTGTGGATTCCACGGGGCGGGAGGAACCGAATGCCTTTGTGAGAGCTGTCGCCAAATACGGTGGGTGCGGGAGCAGGCGCGAGAAGCGGAGGCGACGCAGAATCACGAGGCTGGCCTGGTGGGTTTCTGCCCTGCGGCCGGTTCGGCAGAGTCTGAGGGCCAGTTGCCCCTCCGGGTCGTCTGGGTCGCCGTTTTCAAGGCGCTCAAGGAAAGGGAACCTCCCGCTGATGTCTCGATCCTCGATGACCGGCGTCTCGATGAGCTGCCGTCGCGCTGGCCACCGTCAGGAGGTTGGATGAGCGAGCGAAAACTGACGAGGTGGAACGCCGCCGTCGACGAGTTGGGCGTTCCCGCGTGGAACACGGAGGCGAGCCTGCGATCCGGAAGTGGCATTGCCGACACTTTCTCGCTCGACAGCCACCCCTTGTACGTCGGCCGCAACGGTGTTCTCTACTCCGCACCGGGCAGATCTACGCCCGGCGGGACCTACGCAGAATGGACGGCGAGCTACAGGTCAGCGGCCGATGTCCCGGGTGTTTGGTCGGCGCGATGGTTGCCGTACGGCACCTACTATCCGCGTCAGGAAGTGGCCGATGCGCTCGCGAACCTGGTCGCCATTCATAGCTTGAGACCAGGTATCTAAACGACCGCGCGGTGGCGGTCGATGATGCGGCCGAAGTCGGTGTTGGCCGGGAGGGTGCCGAAGGCCTGGCCCCAGTCGCCTGAGAGGCGCGAGGCGCAGAAGGCGTCGGCGACGGCTTCGTCGCCGTAGCGGACCAGGAGGGAGCCCTGGAGGGCAAGGGCCATCTTCTCGACCACGCGGCGGGCGCGGGCCTCGATCGTCTCCAGGTCGCCGGGCAGCTCGTCGCGCAGCGAGTCGGCGTAGGCGGCCAGGCGGGGCTCGGAGGCCGCGCCCTCGCCGACCTCGGCGAAGAAGGCCTCGAGCGAGGCCGGGCTCTTGACCATCGCCCGCAGCACGTCGAGGCACTGGACGTTGCCGGACCCCTCCCAGATCGAGTTGAGCGGGCTCTCGCGGAAAAGGCGCGGCATCCCGGACTCCTCGACGTAGCCGTTGCCGCCGAGGCACTCGAGCGACTCGCCGGCGTGCATCACGGCCCGCTTGCAGATCCAGTACTTGAGCACCGCGTTGGCGACCCGCTTCAGCTGCGCGGCCTCTTCGTCTCCGGAGATCGCTTCGTCGTAGGCGCGGGCGAGGCGCAGCGCCCCGATCGTCGCCGCCTCCGACTCGACCGCGAGGTCGGCGAGGACGTTGCGCATCAGCGGCTGCTCGGCCAGCTCGCGGCCGAAGACCGAGCGGTGGGTCGCGTGGTGGATCGCCTGCGCGACCCCGGCCCGCATCCCGGTCGCCCCGCCGAGCACGCAGTCGAGGCGGGTGTGGTTGACCATCTCGATGATCGTCCGCACCCCGGCTCCCTCCTCGCCGACCAGCCAGGCGGAGGCGGAGTCGAACTCGACCTCGCTGGAGGCGTTGGAGCGGTTGCCGAGCTTGTCCTTGAAGCGCTGCAGGCGGAAGCGGTTGCGCTCGCCGTCGGGCGTCCAGCGCGGGAAGAGGAAGCAGGAGATGCCGCCGTCGGCCTGGGCGAGGACGAGGAAGGCGTCGCACTGCGGGGCCGACATGAACCACTTGTGGCCGCTCAGCTCGTACTCCGCGCCCGGGCCGCCGCCGTTGACCGGGCGGGCGACGGTGGTGTTGGCGCGGACGTCGGTGCCGCCCTGCTTCTCGGTCATCCCCATTCCGGCCAGGGCACCAGCCTTCTGCGGGGCCGGCGCGTTGGCCGGGTCGTAGGTGGAGGAGAGGAAGCGCGGCTCCCACTCGGCCGCCAGCTCCGGCTGGGTGCGCAGGGCCGGGATCACCGAGTAGGTCATCGAGATCGGGCAGCCGATCCCCGCCTCGGCCTGCGACATGCACATGAAGGCGGCGCCGCGGGCGACGTGGGCGCCGGGCCGCGGGTCCTTCCAGGGCGAAGAGTGGAGCTCGAAGCCGACGCCGACGGCCATCAGCTCGTGCCAGGAGGGGTGGAACTCGGGGATGTCAATGCGGTTGCCGAAGCGGTCGTGGGTCTTCAGCTTCGGCCCGTTCTCGTTCGCCATCCGGCCCAGCTCCTGGGCCGCTCCGCTGCCGGCGTACCTGCCCGCGGCGGTGATCCGCTCCCGGTCCCACTCGGCTCCCTCGCGTTCTACCGCCTCGACCAGCACGGTGTCGGCCTCGAAGACGTTGTAGTCGACCAGCGGCGGGGGCTGGTTGACCACCTCGTGGTTGCCGAAGGTAGTTCGCTCGACGGTTGCCATCCGCCGGGGATTGTCGCACCTGGATAGCATCGCCGCAGATGGCGAAGATCAAGGTCCAGAACCCGGTCGTCGAGCTCGACGGCGACGAGATGACCCGGATCATCTGGTCGTTCATCAAAGAGCAGCTGATCCTTCCCTACCTCGACGTCGAGCTGGAGTACTACGACCTCGGGATGGAGAGCCGCGACGCGAGCGAGGACCGGATCACGGTCGAAGCCGCGGAAGCGATCAAGCGCCACGGCGTCGGCGTCAAGTGCGCGACGATCACCCCCGACGAGGCGCGGGTCGAGGAGTTCGGCCTGAAGGAGATGTACCGCTCGCCGAACGGGACGATCCGCAACATCCTCGGCGGCGTCATCTTCCGCGAGCCGATCGTGATCTCCAACATCCCGCGCCTGGTGCCGGGCTGGACCAAGCCGATCGTGATCGGCCGTCACGCTTTCGGCGACCAGTACCGGGCGACCGACCTGGTGGTGCCGGGGGAGGGGACGCTGACCCTCACCTACACGCCAAAGGACGGCTCCGAGCCCGTCGAGCTGGACGTCTACGACTTCCCCGGCGGCGGCATCGCGATGGCGATGTACAACCTCGACGAGTCGATCCGCGAGTTCGCCCGCGCCTCGATGCGGTACGGCCTCGACCGCGGCTTCCCGGTCTACATGTCGACCAAGAACACGATCCTCAAGCGCTACGACGGGCGCTTCAAGGACCTCTTCGCCGAGGTCTACGAGGCCGAGTTCAAAGCTGACTTCGAGGCCGCCGGCCTGACCTACGAACACCGCCTGATAGACGACATGGTCGCCGCCGCCCTGAAGTGGGAGGGCGGTTACGTGTGGGCCTGCAAAAACTACGACGGCGACGTCCAGTCGGACACCGTCGCCCAGGGGTTCGGTTCGCTCGGCCTGATGACCAGCGTGTTGATGAGCGCCGACGGCAGCACCGTGGAGGCCGAGGCGGCCCACGGCACCGTCACCCGCCACTACCGCCAGCACCAGGAGGGCAAGCCCACCTCGACCAACCCGATCGCCTCGATCTTCGCCTGGACCCGCGGGCTCGCCGCCCGCGGCCGGATGGACGACACCCCCGAGGTCTCGCAGTTCGCGGAGACGCTGGAGCGCGTCTGCGTCGAGACCGTCGAAAGCGGGAAGATGACGAAAGACCTGGCCCTGCTGGTGGGTGGCGGCCAGGAGTACCAGACCACGCAGGAGTTCCTCGCCTCGATCGACGAGAACCTCCAGCGCGCGATGGCCTAACGGTCTTCAAAACCCCGACTCCGAGGAGACGATTTAGTGAGCACCACCCCTGTCAAGGTCACCGTTACCGGCGCCGCCGGCCAGATCGGCTACGCGCTCCTGTTCCGCATCGCCAGCGGCCAGATGCTCGGCCCCGACCAGCCGGTCGAGCTGAGCCTGCTGGAGATCCCCCAGGCGGTCAAAGCCGCCGAGGGCACCGCGATGGAGCTCGACGACTGCGCCTTCCCCCTGCTGAGCCGGATCGACATCACCGACGACCCCAAGCAGGCCTTCGACGGCTGCAACGTCGGCCTCCTGGTCGGCGCCCGGCCGCGCGGGCCCGGCATGGAGCGGGCCGACCTGCTCGAGGCCAACGGCGGCATCTTCAAGCCGCAGGGCGAAGCGATCAACGCCGGCGCCGCCGACGACATCAAGGTGCTGGTGGTGGGCAACCCCGCCAACACCAACTGCCTGATCGCGATGTCGAACGCCCCCGACGTCCCGCGCGAGCGGTTCACCGCGATGATGCGGCTCGACCACAACCGGGCGATCTCGCAGGTCGCCAACAAGCTCGGCAAGCCGGTCTCCGCGGTCACCAACATGACTGCCTGGGGGAACCACTCCCCGACCCAGTACCCCGACCTCGTCAACGCCAAGGTCGACGGTTCGAGCGCCTGGGACGCGGTCGACGACGAGGCTTGGATCGCCGACGAGTACATCCCGCGGGTGGCAAAACGCGGCGCCGAGATCATCGACGCCCGCGGCGCCTCCAGCGCCGCTTCGGCCGCCAACGCGGCGATCGACCACGTCCACGACTGGGTGCTCGGCACTCCGGACGGCGACTGGGTCTCGATGGCGGTGCCCGCCGACGGCTCCTACGGGATCGGCGAGGGCATCATCTGCGGCATGCCCTGCACCTGCACCGGTGGCGAGTGGAGCATCGTCCAGGGCCTCGACGTCCCCGACTTCTCACGCGAGCGGATCGACCGCAGCGTGATGGAGTTGCAGGAGGAGCGGGACGCGGTCAGTCAGCTCGGCCTGGTCTGAGGTTCGCCTTCTACACCTAAAGAAAGAGGCCGGCAAATTGCCGGCCTCTTTCGTAGGTAACGGTTGGTACCGATCAGCCGCCGGTCGGGTAGTACTGGCGTCCGTCCTTTTTGACCCGTTTCTCTTTCTCGAGGTCACCGAGGACCCGGTAGAGGTAGTTGGGCTTGATTTTCATCGTCTTGGCGACGTCGGAGGCGCTGATCCCGGGCTGACTTTCGATCAGTTTCACCGCCTGGTCGGCGCGGGTGCCGCCGCGGCGTTTACGGCGACGGCGCGGAGCGCCGGCACTGGCACCGGTTCCGCCGGTTGCTTTTTTGGCGCTGCCGCGCGGCCGGCCCGGCCCACGGCGGGTGGCTTTGCCGCCTAGTGCGGCAAGCGCCTGCTCGGCCTGCTTGATCTGATCCTCAAGCTCACGGATCGTCCTCTCCAAGGCATCGCGAGCCACATCCAAATGGTTGCTAGGGGGCATCTAGTTCCTTTCCATCCAAAAGTTCAGAGTTACCCTGAAGGGGAGTCTGTCAGAGTCACACCACACTGTGACACTCGATTGGACCAAATCGACTATTTGTCCCAGATCAGGAGGCGCGTTCCGCCTGACGCTCGGGTGAGATCCGGATCACGTTACGCGCCAGGCCCAGCTTCTCCATAGTGGTGATGATCAGCGCCGAGGGGTCCGGCTCCCGACGTTTCAGTCCGTGCCTGGCCGAGCGTGGGAACGCATGGTGGTTGTGGTGCCAGGACTCGCCCAGCGACGGCAGGGCCAGCCAGAAGACGTTGGTGGAGTGGTCGTCGGTGTCGAAGCGACGGCTGCCGAGGAAGTGGCAGATCGAGTTCACGCTCCAGGTGACGTGGTGGACGAAGAAGATGCGGACGAATCCGCCCCAGAGGAGTGCGGTGAGAGCGCCCACAGGCGTGCCGCTGGCGAGGTAGCCGGCGAGCGCGGGCAGCGCCAGGCTGGCCAGCACCAGGAGGGGGAACCGGCGGCTGATCGCCCGCATCCCACGGTCCTCATATAGGTCAGGAGCATATTTCTTCCAGTCGGCGCGCCCCTGTGAGGTCATCAACCAGCCGGTGTGGGCGTGCCAGAGGCCGGAGAAGACACCCTTCACCCCGCCGTCGGGGCTGACGTGGGGGCTGTGCGGGTCACCCTCTTCATCGGTGTGGGCGTGGTGCTTGCGGTGGTCGGCGACCCAGGCGATCACCGGCCCCTGCACGGCCATCGAGCCGAGGATCGCGAAGGCGTACTCGATCGGCTTGAAGGTCTGGAACGAACGGTGGGTGAGCAGGCGGTGAAACCCGACCGTGATCCCGACTGCGGTCAACAGGTACATCACGGCTGCGATGACCAGGTCGGCGGCGCTGACCCAGCTGTTCCAGAGCAGGACGATCGCCGTCAGGGTGGCGAGGAAGGGAAGGACGATTGCTCCCAGGTTGACGATCTTCTCGGCGCGGCTCATCTCGTGCATGAGCTGAAGATAGGCCGACTTGGAGAATATATTTTGGCTTTGGGCGCGAGTCTGTGTGAATAAACTTGTGAGTTAGATGCCAAATTCCATTGATCTGGAGCCCTGGCGAGGGCTCCCTCCCGAGGTTGCGGAGGTGATCGAGCCGGGGTTGCCGGCGATCACCGAGGAGATCCTCGAGACGATTGCCCGCGAGGTGCCGGAGTACGCGCGGCCGCTCGAGGGCCGCTTCGGCCGCGGGATCCGCACCGGCGTCGGCGAGGCGCTGCTGCAGTTCGTGGGCCTGATCCGCGATCCCGACCAGGGCCGGGGGCAGGGCCGCGACGTCTACGTCCAGCTCGGTCGGGGCGAGCAGCGAGTCGGCCGCACCCTGGACTCGCTACAGGCGGCCTACCGGATCGGCGCCAGGGTTGCGTGGCGGCGGATCGCCGCCGCGGGACGCCGGGCCGACCTCGGAGCCGAGCCGCTGACCCTGCTGGCGGAGGCGATCTTCGCCTACATCGACGAGCTCTCCGCCGACTCGGTCGAGGGCTATGCCGAGGCGCAGGCGTCGGCCGAGGACCTGCGCCGCCGGCGCCGGCAGGAGCTGGTGACCCTGCTCCTTGCCAAGGTGCCCGCCGAGGCCGCCGACATTGCCGCCGCCGCGCAGTCGGCGGGGTGGAGGCTGCCGCGCGTCCTCGCTGTGGTGGCGTGTAATGACAGCGACGTCGGCACCTTCGCCGGCCGTCTCCCGACCGAAGCCATCGTCACCGTCCTCGAAGGAATCGGCTGCATCCTGCTGCCGGACCCCGAGGGTCCCGGACGGCTCGACCAGTTGCACCGCGCGGCCGGCAAGGCCACCACCGCCGCCGGCCCCTCCACCGACCCTCTGGGGGCGGCGAGGTCATGGCAGCTCGCGAAGTCGCTCCTGCGAGCAACGGCGACCGGAGCCGTCGAGGGCGGCGGCCTCCTCCGAGCCGAAGACCATCTCGCCGACCTCCTCCTCGCCGAAAACCCCCACCTGATTTCCCTCCTGACCACCCAACGCCTCGCACCCCTCGCCGACCTCACCCCCAAAGCCCAAGAGCGAATGCGACGAACCACCCACGCCTACGTTCGCCACCACGGCAACGCAGTAGCCATGGCCAACGAGCTAGGAGTCCACCCCCAGACGGCCCGCTACCGAATCACCCGCCTCCGAGAGCTGTTCGGCGATGACCTGAACAACCCCGACAAGCGCTTCGAACTAGAGCTGGCCCTGCGCGCCACCACCTGAGAACCAAACGCTTTCTCTCCCTACAGGAGAGCGCTTGACCCCAGCCGTCCCGCCGCAGCTACTTCCGGTACTTAGAGCGCTTCTTGGGATACGTCCGAAAGACGTGGTCCCAGAGCGGGGAGGAGACGCCGTAGCCGGCGCTGTGGTCCTGGAAGTGGTGGCGCATGTGGTGTTCGCGCAGGCGCTTGGCGAAGTCCGTCTTGGGGACGAAGTGGTGGACGTAGTAGTGGGTGTAGTCGTAGAAGAGGTAGCCGAGGAGGAAGCCGGCGAAGAGCGGGAAGGCGGCGTTGCCGAGCAGCGCCCAGAAGCCGAGGAAGAAGAGCGCGGCGAGGGGGATCGAGACCGACGGCGGCATCACCAAGCGCATCTTGTCGTTGGGATGGTCGTGATGGATGCCGTGGATGATGAAGTGCATGCGGCGACCGAAGGCGTTGTCGGGCTCCCAGTGGAAGACCAGCCGGTGCAGCCAGTACTCGGTCAGGGTCCAGATCGCGACGCCGCCCAGGTTGAGCAGCGCCAGCTCCCAGACCGCCTGGCCGCGGTCCAGGCCGAGCCACTCCATGGCCACGATCACCGGGACGAAGACGATGGCCGGGACAGCCGGATGGACCCGCGAGAAGAAGTTGAGGAATTCGCTCTCG
>Ga0164305_10001088_pt1 | contig 11033 bp, 12 predicted proteins | sample Whisoiple_237_MG_FD_110215 | JGI IMG/M metagenome (GOLD analysis project Ga0164305, IMG submission 110215) | Soil microbial communities amended with pyrogenic organic matter from upstate New York, USA - Whitman soil sample_237_MG | ecosystem: Environmental > Terrestrial > Soil > Agricultural... | reverse complement strand
TGCGCAATAAACGCGTTTTCGCAGCAACCCTCGGCGGCGCGCGCATGTCTGTCACGCCCGGCGGAGACCTTGAGATTTCCCGTGCTCCACCGCGCCGGACAAGATCGCGTTCGGCCTAAAGAAACCACGATCTCCAAATTCACTGCTCATCCACGCCGGAGCGGCTAATTTGATCGCGGCGCGTCGCGTCGCTCGCTTGTGAGGTCGGGTTACCGCCCGTTCACTTGGCAATCAGGGGCCCGACACCTAGATTGTGCTTAACGCGGCGCGGCCGTTCGACCTTACTTGAGCGCGGCAATCGCCGCCTCGCAGGACCGACATGAATCCGAACTTTCGGAACTTTGCTCTCTGGGTCATCATCTTCCTGCTCGTCGTGGCGCTTGTCATGCTGTTCCAGGGGGGTACCGGGCAGCGCCAGCAAACGCAGGACATTTCGTTCAGCCAGCTCCTGAACGATGTCGATCAGGGCAAGGTCCGCGAGGTCACGATCTCCGGTAACGAGATCACCGGGCACTTCAACGATAACAGAGCCTTCTCGACTTATGCGCCGAACGATCCGACGCTCGTGCAGACGCTCTACAAAAAGAACGTCCTGATTTCGGCGCGTCCGCCGTCGGACGGCAATTCGTGGCTGGTGACGCTGCTCGTCAATGGCCTGCCGCTGATCGCCTTTCTGGGTGTGTGGATTTTCCTGTCGCGGCAGATGCAGGGTGCCGGCGGCAAAGCCATGGGCTTCGGCAAGTCGAAGGCGAAACTACTGACCGAGGCGCATGGCCGCGTCACGTTCGAGGACGTCGCCGGTGTCGACGAAGCCAAGGAAGATTTGCAAGAGATCGTCGAATTCCTGCGCGATCCGCAAAAATTCCAGCGGCTCGGCGGACGCATTCCCCGCGGTGTGCTGCTTGTCGGCCCGCCCGGCACCGGCAAGACGCTGCTGGCGCGCGCGATCGCCGGCGAAGCCAACGTGCCGTTCTTCACGATTTCCGGGTCCGATTTCGTCGAGATGTTCGTCGGCGTCGGCGCCTCGCGCGTGCGCGATATGTTCGAGCAGGCGAAGAAGAACGCGCCTTGCATCATCTTCATCGACGAAATCGACGCGGTCGGACGTCATCGGGGCGCCGGCTTAGGCGGCGGCAATGACGAGCGCGAGCAGACGCTCAATCAGCTGCTCGTCGAGATGGACGGGTTCGAAGCCAATGAAGGCATCATCCTCATCGCGGCGACGAACCGTCCTGACGTGCTAGATCCGGCGCTGCTGCGTCCCGGCCGTTTCGACCGGCAGATCGTTGTGCCCAATCCGGACGTGATGGGCCGCGAGAAAATCCTGAAAGTGCATGTGCGCAAAGTGCCGCTCGCGCCGGACGTCGATCTCAAAGTGATCGCGCGCGGCACGCCCGGCTTCTCCGGCGCCGATCTCATGAATCTCGTCAACGAAGCGGCATTGATGGCGGCGCGGCGCGGCAAGCGCATTGTCACCATGGTCGAGTTCGAGGATTCGAAGGACAAGATCATGATGGGCGCGGAGCGCCGCACGCTGGTCATGACCGAGCAGGAGAAGCTGCTCACCGCCTATCACGAAGGCGGCCATGCGATCGTCGCGCTGAACGTCGCGGCGACCGATCCCGTGCACAAAGCAACGATCATTCCGCGCGGCCGCGCTCTCGGCATGGTCATGCAGCTGCCCGAACGCGACAAGCTGTCGATGAGCTACGAGCAGATGACCTCGCGTCTCGCGGTGCTGATGGGCGGCCGTGTCTCCGAAGAGATCATCTTCGGCAAGGACAAGGTCACGTCGGGTGCGCAGTCGGACATCGAGCAGGCGACGAAGCTCGCGCGCGCGATGGTGACGCGCTGGGGTTTCTCCGACGAGCTCGGCACTGTCATGTATGGCGAGAACCAGGAAGAGGTGTTCCTCGGCTACTCGATGGGCCGCCAGCAGAACATTTCCGAGGCGACCTCGCAGAAGATCGACGCGGAAGTGCGCCGGCTCGTCGAAAGCGGGCTGGCGGAAGCGCGCCGCATCATCACCGAGAAGCGCCAGGACCTCGAGACGCTGGCGCAAGGGCTGCTCGAATACGAGACGCTGTCGGGCGACGAGATACTTGGCCTGTTGAAGGGCCGCCCGCCGGTGCGCGACACCGGCGAGGAGACGCCGCCGCCGCGCACCTCGCCGGTACCGTCAGCGGGTCCGCGTGGACGCTCGCGTCCGGAGCCCGATGCAGGCGGGCTGGAACCACAGCCGCAGGCTTAGTCGCTACGCCGCAGCGTCGACGTCAATGCGCGCGGGCGACGCAGAAATCGACCGTCTCGAGCAGCGCGTGCTTCCATTCCGACGCGGGAAACAATTCGAGCGCGTCGCGGGCGATCGCGCCGTAATGGCGGGCGCGCTCGACCGTATCTTCGAGCGCGCGATGTTTGCGGATGAGACTGATCGCGGTTTCGAGATCGCCGTCGACGCAGCTTCCCTCTTCGAGCGTACGGCGCCAGAAGGCGCGTTCACTTTCCGCGCCGCGGCGGAATGAGAGGACGACAGGCAGCGTGATCTTGCCTTCGCGGAAATCGTCGCCGACATTCTTGCCGAGCCGCGCCGAGGCGCCGCCATAGTCGAGCGCGTCGTCGATCAGCTGAAACGCGATGCCGAGATTCATGCCGTAGCTGCGGCAGGCCGCTTCATCGGCCTTCGAGCGCCCGGCAAGCACCGGTCCGACCTCGCAGGCTGCGGCGAAAAGCGCCGCGGTCTTGGCGCGGATCACGTCGAGATAATCATCTTCCGTCGTCTGCGTGTCCTTGGCGGCGGACAATTGCATCACCTCGCCCTCGGCGATCACGGCGGCGGCAGAGGACAGAATATCGAGGCAGGGGAGCGAGCCGACTTCGACCATCATCTTGAACGCCTGGCCGAGCAGGAAATCGCCGACGAGCACGCTCGCTTCGTTGCCCCACAGCATGCGCGCCGCGAGCTTGCCGCGGCGCATGTTGCTGCCGTCAACGACATCGTCATGCAGAAGGGTCGCGGTGTGCATGAATTCGACGGCGGCGGCGAGCTTCACCTGGCCTTCGCCCATGTATCCGCTGAGACCGGCTGTTGCCAGCGCCAGCATCGGGCGCAGCCGCTTGCCGCCGGACGAGATGAGATGGTTCGCGACTTCCGGAATCAATGCCACATCCGAGCCGGTGCGCTGCAGGATCGTGGCATTCACCCGGTCCATGTCGCTTGCGACAAGCCCGACGAGCGACGAAATACTCGGTTCCTGGACCTTCTCGTCGAGGGAAACGACGACGCCCACGTCAACTCCTTAGTGCAGGACCAATCGCTGGCGGGAGCGCGCCGCGATACGTATGAAGCGAACCCGAGTAAGCTCGGGCCTATCTGGGTCGGGCGCGCGCGCGAGTCAATGCTCGATGCTGTCGCAGGTCTCTGGAGCGAAATATGGTCTCGGCGCGCGCGAGCGATGCTCCTGGCGATTAGACGGAATCCCGACGAGGCGCTAGCGTGAATATTTTCAGGGCGAGGCTTGCATGGATGTAAGCGATTGGCTCGGCCGGTTGGGCTTGCCCCAATATGCGAAAGCCTTTGCCGATAATGCGGTCGACGAGGATGTCCTCGCGCAATTAACCGCAGACGACCTGAAGGAATTGGGCGTCACTCTTATCGGACATCGACGCAAATTGTTGACCGCCATTGAGAGCCTGCGGTCGCCTCCGAGCGCCGATGCAGCAGGAAGTGGCGAAGAAATCGGGATCGCGCAGCCGTCTGCCAGCAGCTCCGTCGAGCGCCGGCACTTGACGGTTTTGTTCTGTGACCTCGCAGATTGGGAGGCCTTGTCGGCAAGCCTCGATCCCGAGGATCTTCGTGAACTCGTGGGCAAGTACCACGCGGCAGTCGCCGATATCGTCCGATCACATGCCGGTTTTGTGGCGCAATATCTCGCCCATGGCGCGCTGATTTATTTCGGCTATCCCGTCGCGCACGAGGACGACGCTGAGCGCGCCGTGCGCGCCGCTCTGCTTTTACGCGACGCCACCAGGCAAGTGTGCGTGAACGGCCTCGACCTGCAAATGCGCGCCGGATTGGCCACTGGGCTTGTCGTCGTCGGCGATCTGTCGGAAGGCTCGCAGGCTTTCCACGAGCATCGGCTAATGGGCGAAACGCCGAATCTTGCTGCCCGACTGCAAGCACTCGCCGAACCTGGCGCAATTATCATCGATATCGCGACCAGACGGCTCATCGGCCGTTTGTTCAATCTACTGGAACGGCCTCCCGCCGGCCTCAAGGGTTTCGAGGCGCCGGTTCTGTCTTGGACGGTGCTCGGCGAAGCGTCGGTCGAGAGTCGGTTCGAGGCGCTTCGCTCCGGCGAGACGCCGCTCATTGGGCGTGACGAAGAACTGGAATTGCTGGAGCGGCGCTGGCAGCAAGCCCAAGCTGGGAGCGGCCGGGTCGTCATGATTTCCGGCGAGGCCGGGCTCGGAAAATCGCGGCTCGTTTCGGCCGTGGAGCAGCGGATCAAGGACGAGGGTGGGGCCGAACTGCGCTATTTTTGCTCTCCGCATCACACAAGCACGGCGCTTTACCCTATAGCGGCGTATCTAACGCGCGCCGCGAATTTTGCTCCCACTGATACGCCGGAGCAGAGGCTCGAAAAGTTGCGCGCGCATGCCGCGAGACCGGAGGACCTGCCATTCCTCGCCGATGCGCTGTCACTAGCGCCTGCGCTCAGCGAGAGGATCAATGAGCTGGCTCCCCAGGACAGACGCAAGAAGTTGTTCGCGGCGCTTCTCGCCAGGATCGACCAACTCACGACAACCAGATCGTTATTCATTTTGTTCGAGGATATGCACTGGGTCGATCCGACCACGCAGGAACTGGTGGACGACCTCATATCGAAGATAGAACGTAAACCCATTCTGCTCGTGCTTACTCATCGGCCGCAGTTCCGCCCCCCATGGACCGGTCAAGCCAACGTGACGAGCCTATCGCTGACACGGTTACGTTCTGAGGAGCGGGCAAGTCTTATTCGTTCGCTCAGCGGCAATGCGGGATTGTCGCGCGAAATGATCGAGGAGATTGCCGAACGCACGGACGGCATTCCTTTGTTTGCCGAAGAATTGACCAAGGCCGTCATCGAGTCCGGTAACCTCGAATTGCTGAAAAGCACGCCCAACCTCGCCGACCAAGTTCCGGCTACACTGCACGCCTCGCTCATGGCACGCCTCGATCATCTTGGGTTAGAGGCGCGCGAAACCGCACAAGTCGCATCGGTCATAGGACGAGAATTCAGCTACGTTTCCCTGAAGGCTCTGGCAATACAGAGCCGCGCGTTGCCAGGCGAAGTTATCGATCCCGCTCTCAAAGCGCTCGCCGATTCCGGCCTCGTTTTCGCACGCGGCAATCCGCCTCTCGCGACTTACAGCTTCAAGCACGCTTTGGTCCACGATGCTGCGTATTCAACGCTGCTCAGAACACAACGGCAGAAACTACATTCCGTCTTCAGCTCCATCCTCTTGGCCGACCAAAAGAGTACGCCGGAGGTTCTGGCCTACCATCTTGCCGAGGCGGGAGATCACCAGAAGGCTGCGAAAGAATGGTTGAGAGCCGCGCTTCGAGCGAATGAGCAAAGCGCGGCACGCGAGGCTCTGCAGAACCTCGATCATGCCGAGCGAATGGTGCACGCGCTGCCGAAAACCGAAACGAGCAGGAGATTGCAGCTTGAGATCGAGGCAGAGAGAATCCTGCCAATCAACATGCTCACCGGGTTCGGCAGTGCAGAAGTTCGAACCGTCCTAGATCGGGCAGAAAGCCTGGCGAATGATCTTGGCGCCGACAAACCGATGCTGCTGCTCTTCTATCGTTATGTGGATCATTTCTCACGGTCGGAACTCAAAACGGCTCTCTCCCTGGCGGTGGAAATGTCACGTCGGGCAGATGCAGAGCTGACGATCATCGGCGATCGCGCGTTGGCGGGCTGTAAGATGTCCTTAGGCCTCTTGAGCGAAGCCCTTCCACATTTCAAGAAGGTCATCGCCCAGGATCCGGGGCGTTCCGCAAAACTGAGATTCGCCTATGTCTATGATCCGCAGGCATTTGCATACATAAACATGGCCTTGACTTTGCTTTTATTAGGATTCCCGGACCAGGCGGAGAGAAGTCGTCAAAAGGCATTTGTGGTCGAGAAGGAACTCGCCCATCCCGGTACTACCGCCTGGGTAATCGCGATGGGGCTGGTTTACGCGATGCTGATCGACGATCGCAGCTCGATCGATGTCTTATCGGCACGATTGCTGGATCACGCGCAGAAATTCAAAATGTTACATTTCCACCGGCTTGCGCGAGTCAACATCGCCTACCTGAAGGCACTGCAAGGCCATCGAGATGCGGGACTGGCCGAAATCGAGGCGTGCTTGTCGGAATGGCTGAGCGCCGGATACCGCTATTTCCTGTCGATCATCTGGATCGTTCAAATTCGCGTCCAGCTGCTATCCGAAGGTAAAATCGAGGATGCCTTCGCGACAGCGCGAGTCGCTTTGGCCGACATTGCCGAGACAGAAGAGGCGATCCTCGCGGCGGAACTGCATCGGCTGACCGGTGTCATTGCCCTTGCCGATGCAAATGCGTCCGGAGAAGCGCTGGCGGAGCAGGCGTTCACAACAGCGCTGGATGTGGCTCGAAGCCAGGATGCAAAGCTGCTGGAGCTTCGGGCGGCCACAAGCCTCGCACGCCTCTGGCGCAATCAACGCAGAGACGCTGAAGCTGAGGCCCTACTTGCGCCCGTCTGCAATTGCTTCACGGAGGGGTTCGGCATGCCGGACCTGATGGAAGCCAAGGCGCTTTTGGATGAGCTCTCGACTCCATTAGCGGCGGCCCAATAGGGCGCCTGCGGGAACGTGGGCCAAACCGCGGCCGTGAGTTTCACCACAAGATTTTCGGCAGCCGTCGCTTCCAGCGTTCACCGCGCCGCAGTTCCTTCTTCACCCAGCTGAACCGCTGTTCGCGCGCCCGGCGCTTGTACGGAACGGCAACAAGCGCAATAGGCGTTAGCACCTCGCGCGTGTCGAAAAACTCGCTGAGATCGGCGCTGACGCTGGTGGGCTGCGTCTTGTTCTTCGAGCCCGGCGGGCGGCCGCGGCGGGCGAGCCGCGATTCGAGCTCCTGCAGCCGTTCTGCCAAGGGATCGTGACGCGGCTCGTTTAAATCCTGCAGGACGCGCCGTGGCGGCGCCTGTTCCGCGGAGGGCGCCGGCGGCGAGCTCGGCGGAGCTTCTACGGGCGGCGTGGAATAATCCGGCTGCGGCGCCTCTTCGATCTCGCGCGCCGGAATGAAGGATTGCGGCACGCGCCTTCCGGCACGCCGAACCTCGACGGAAAAGGGCTTTACCGGCCGGCGCATCTCACCCGGGTCCGCATCGTCGCGATCCTAGAGGCTACGCACGCCGGAAAATTCGACGAACCCCGCGCCTCAAGAGCCAGGCGCCGCATTCTTGTCGGCGGCGGTCTTGTCGGTGCGCTCGGCGATACGCGCCGACTTGCCGCGCCGGTCGCGCAGATAATAGAGCTTGGCGCGCCGTACCTTGCCGCGCCGCACGACCTTCACCGAATCGATCATCGGCGAATAGACGGGGAAGACGCGCTCGACGCCCTCGCCATAGGAGATTTTGCGGACGGTGAAGCTCTCGTTCAGCCCGTTGCCGGCGCGCGCGATACACACACCCTCATAGGCCTGCACGCGCGTACGCTCGCCCTCCTTGACGCGGACATTGACAACGACCGTGTCGCCCGGCTGGAAGTCAGGGATGGTCTTGTCGAGCTTCTTGATCTGCTCTGCCTCGAGCTCTGCAATAAGGTTCATTTTCGTGAAAACTCCTGCCGTTTCGCGTGGGCTCATGACCCGTTGCGAGCGTTTCGGTGACGCTGTTGTCAGTTGAGGAGGCGCGATTACACCAAGAGGGCGGAAAAGTCGAGGCCACGTGCCCGGTTGATACCGTGCTTTGCCCTCCGAGTCTCTCCGATGTGCCAGAGCGCAAAGCAACTCGTAGAGTCGATCAGTCATTGCGGGGATAAGAACGGGGATAGCGGGGAAAAGCGCGCGAGTGTAACATGTGCTGTCGTTGGCCACCAAGTGCGCTCCTAGCCTTTTTCGCGTGGGCTACAGGATTAAAGGAGGTCGACGCTCTCGATGCTTGGGAACCGCATTCAGTTCACCGAACCACTTTGGAACGCGATCGACTCCGTCCAGAAGAGGGCGGACGATCAGTTCCTTAATTGGGTGGAACAGTATTCGGAACCGCCGGGTCTCAAGGAGTTTTTGCGTGCCGATCGCGTCAGGGCAAGAGCGCGCAGGCCTCAGCCGCGTCCGGGTCAGCAAAGGGCCAAACCACCATGATCGCCTAAGGGTGTTCCGATGTCAGCGTTTGTACAGAATCTAGGGACAGTACTCGAGCCCGATGTTCATGTTGCTCGAAGCGCGTATTTCGCGGCCATCACTTGCTTGGGCATGGATGACGCGGAATTTCGCCACATATGGCCGTCGAGGTTAGACGCCCGGCTTGCCCGGCTGGTTATCCGCCTTGCGCGGGAGGGCTTTGACGACCCTTATGCGATCTGTGCGCGCGCTCTCGCGATCCTGAAAGGCGCTCCTCTCGCGAACCCTGGTCTGGCGCTGGTCGGCATTTAAGGGAACCGACGCATGCAGGCCGGCTATGTGCCGCGCCGTTCGCGCCAGCGCTTCGCAAACCAGCCGTCCGGCTCTTTTGACGTGACGTGCTCGGCCAAGTTCGTCATCAACTCGTCCCAGGTGCGACCGTAGATAACCGGGTGCTTCCAACCGTTCTGATCGTCTCCGATTTGGGCGCAGAATCCGCCGTCCCAGCTACCGTCCGGCTCGGTCCTTACCGTGACCTCGCTGTCGTATAGCGCTTGCATCACTTCGGAAGCTTTCATGCGTTCACCGGCGCTCGAACGTCGGGTTCCGCGCCTTCAGCCAGTTCATCGTTCGGCCGCTCACGTACTGACCCGCTTCGACGTCCGGCGCCTGCCAAGGACGGGCATTCGGCGGAAAGAATGCGGCGTCGCTTGTGTAACAAGCGGCAAGCGCGCCGAAGTCCTGTTTGGAGGCGGCATCGGCCCAGCGTGCATTCACTTCCGCAATTTTCTTCTTAAGCTCCAGCACAAATAGCTCCTAAGCTACGACTTGAACTTCTGGCGCGTTGTCATCATGAGCTTGCTCCAGGTTGGTCGGGGCATTTCGGGCAGCGCGGCCATTATACTCAGCTGCTGGCTTTGAAATGATTGCTCGTCGGCCGCGCGTTTTAGCCGGCAGAGGCAATCTTCTTGGTCAACTTTCCCCTGCTCGTGATCGTGCACGAGCTTTGAAAGTGAGGTTTCGCCCAGGTTGTGAAGCACGTCGCTGAGCTTCTCTTCCGGTCCGCAGCCTTCTGCGAAGTGCTGCCTGTTCCAAAGGCGAGAGCTCCCTGGCGGGCGCGCCGGTGATGCCGGCCTTCTCACTAGAATGCTTGAGACGCCTGTCTGTTGCCGAGTCGCCGCGCTCGTTATCAACGCCGCCGTGCTCCATGGCGAGGAAGCAGAACGAGCGGGCTTTCGTTCGTATTATTGCCTCGACAACCCACAGAAATTGGTGCTTTCTGCTTCGCCTTAATAGCTCAAAGGTACTTCATCTCTTGCCCCGGAGAAGAGCGATGGTCATGCCAAAAGATACGGAATCCTCCAAGCAAAAGAAGGAAGAAAAGTCCCCGAAAACTCTCGTTGAGCGAACCGGTATTGAGCTAACGGAGGACCAACTCAATTCAGTGTCTGGCGGGGTAAAGGGAGAGTCGATTGACCCCAAGCACCGAGACGTGCCCCAAATTAGGACGTAGACTCATTACCGCGTAGCCAGATGCGAGCTTCAAGGCTGAGAGGACGGCGCATCCATGTCCGGCGCCCGTGACGACCTCTCTGGGGGATTCTTCTTGTCAGCCGCGCTTGGACTCCTTCCGCCCTCGGCGATTGACTGACCGGACCGCGTGGGCCGGTGTACGCGCAGCGGCAGTCCACGTCGTTACGAGGATCATAGCGGCGCGAGCGGTAAGACGTTCTACCGCTTCTTCTGTGTCGATTGCGGCTCCCACCTCTACAGCAACGGCGCGGCATACGGTGCGATCGCGTTCATCAAGGCCGGCACGCTCGACGACCCAAGCTGGCTGGCTCCGAACCTGCATATCTGGTGCGCCGAAAAGCTGCCTTGGGTTGCTATTCCCGACGGCGCCACCCAAGCACCCGCGAATCCGAGCTGAGCAGTAGCCATTCAAGGCTCGTCGCCGAGCCGCTTGATGAACTTCGTGCCGTCGAGCAACCCCATCGAGTCGCTGTCAGCCTGCCTCGCGACGCATGTCTTCGAACGGCAAAGCGACGGCGCGTTGAAACTGAAAGCGCACATTTTCAACTGATCGCTTGGCACCGAAATAGAAGACCCCGCTGTGCGGAGGGGGTGCACAGCGGGGTGATCATCGTCTGAGGAGTTGCCTAGATCAGACGCTTCTCCAACTCGCTCACCTGCGCTTGAGTTCGGCGATTTTTACGACTCACCTTCACGGTTGGCCCGCTCAGCCTCGGCGAGGTCTCGCAGCTCCCTATGATGTGCGGTTGCTCCATCAAATCCCGTGCTTCAGGAAAGCGGTTAGCTCTGAGTAGGGCTTCGATGCCCTCGCCCGGCTAGCAGCGCTCCTGTTTTAGAATCGACGCTCTTCTCTTGTGGTCTGTACGCATCGTCATCGGATCGGACGTTCACAGCCCGGCTCGGAAAGAAGAGTGAGCGTTTCCAGTTCGAGCGGAAGCTTTAAGCAAACGCGGTAACGGTCAGCGGACTGTGCAGCGCGGCACCCACACGCCAGCCCAGCGCACCGTGAGTGGGCCCGGCAAACAGAAGCCCGACCGAGCATAGGGAGAGCTGGCCGAGTGTGCGCGCTCTCACGAAATGAAGTAGGCTTCTTTTGGCGTTCCAGCCAGCCAAAGGAGAGTCGTATGTCAGAGGTGATCTCACG